>Ga0315280_10006708_pt1 | contig 15768 bp, 12 predicted proteins | sample YL17G06_40_MG_FD_203697 | JGI IMG/M metagenome (GOLD analysis project Ga0315280, IMG submission 203697) | Sediment microbial communities from Yellowstone Lake, YNP, Wyoming, USA - YL17G06_40 | ecosystem: Environmental > Aquatic > Freshwater > Lake > Sediment | place: USA: Wyoming | collected... | reverse complement strand
CCCGATTGCCGAGAAGGAGACGGGTAGAATTTTCGCAAGAGATTCCATCTCCATGCTCAAAGAGAAAGGCATGGATGTTTTTGTGCGGGTCAACTCCTTTGATACCGGATTGACAGAGAAAGATATAGATTATGTGGTTGTCGCTGGCCTGGGTGGTGTCATGCTTCCAAAGACAGAATCAAAAGAAGACATCCTTAGGCTGGATCGACTTTTGAAGGTAGAAGAGGAGAAAAAAGGGTTGGCGTTAAATAGCGTTGTCATCCTTCCTCTTTTAGAAAGTCCCAAAGGAATTTCCGCCGTTTCCGAAATTATCTCTGGAAGTCCACGGGTCATCGGTGTGAGTTTTGGTGCAGGAGATTACTCAAGAGAGATCGGCGCCGGCATGGGAGTGACCAGTCTATCCCCAGAGGAATATTTTCTCATGGCTTCCCATCCACGCTCTTGTATTGCCTTAGCAGCAAGGGCTGCAGGGATCTTTGCTATTGATGCCCCCTTTTTTGGTTTGGTGATCGATATGGATGGGCTCATCAAAGAGGTACGGAAGGTCAAATTAATGGGATTTACGGGGAAGCTGCTTGTCCATCCCCGACATGTCGAACCTGTCAATCAGGTTTTTTCGCCGTCTAAAGAGGAAATTGATTTTGCCAAACGAGTCATAAAAGCCTATGAGGAAGCGAAATCAAAAGGATTAGGAGCAACCTCTCTGGGGGGAAGGATGATCGACTATGGCTCTTATCGGAGAGCGCTCAATCTCATCTCCATCGCTGAAAAGATTGAGGAAAAGGAAAAAAGAAAGAGCCAATAGCGGGAGGGTGAAATGAACGGACTTTCTACATCTTATGCTGATTTTATTCTCGGTACTCGCTATGATCAACTCAAACCGGAAGTTATTCTCCAGTCCAAAAAACTTATCTTAGATTTAGTGGGCGTTTCTTTAGCCGGTTATAAGTTGATGGAGTTCCCTCGTCTCGTTGTCAGTTACATGGAGAGCCTCGGAGGGAGCCCTGAAGCATCCATCCTCCAGACAAAGAAGAAGTTTCCTGCAGTGAATGCTGCATTTGCCAATGCAGCATGTGCCCACGCCTTAGATATGGATGATGGACATCGATTTGCCGCTCTTCATCCTGGGACCGTGATCATCCCAGCTGCTTTGGCTGCAGCAGAATTGTCAGGAGCAACTACTAAAGAGCTGATTGCAGGAGTGGTTTCAGGATATGAAGTCATGATTCGTATTGGAATGGCTATCAACCCCTCCAGCCTGAATAGGGGTTTTCATGCCACAGGAATCACAGGGCCGTTCGGTGCTGTAGCAGCAGCGTCTAACATCATGAAACTTGGCCGTGAAGAGACCATTGGGGCATTGGGGCTTGCCGGTCTTCAAGGATCTGGCGTTCTTCAGGTGAACCACGATGTAGAGGGAGCGAAAGTCAAACCCATCAATCCAGCGAGGGCGGCCATGTCAGGTCTTCTCTCATGTATCTTTGCCCAGAAGGGAGCAAAGGGGCCGTTGAAAATCTTCGAAGGAGAAGATGGCTTTTTCAAGGCCGTCACCGATGAGGTGAAGACTGATCTTTTGACCCGGAACTTGGGGAAAGAATTTGAGATCTGCAATACCTATATAAAGTTTTATTCCGCCTGTCGCCACGCCCATGCATGCATTGATGCAGCCACGGAAGCCTTCCATCAAAGCCAGATTGACATTACAGAGATCAGCAAGATTTCCATTGAGACCTACCCAGCGGCCATAAGACTCGCCGGCATCACCGACGTGACCACTCCATCAGCGGCTCGCTTTAGCATTCCATTCTCAGTGGCCCTCGCCTTGATAAAAAAGGATGCCGGAGCAGATAAGTATTCTGAGGAAAATATTCGTGATGAAAGTATCCAGCGCTTATCTAAGAAAGTAGAGTTGTCGGTAGGAAATAAATGGGAGAGGGTTTATCCGAATAAGAGAGGGGCTACCGTTCGGATCCTGGATAATAAAAAAAGAATTTGGTCTTCCGAGGTGGAATTGGCGAAAGGGGAACCAGAGAACCCAGCCAGTTGGGATGAAATCTATAATAAGTTTCATACCAATGCGACTTTGCTGATCTCCGAGAAAGAAGCTAAAAAACTTGGAGAGGCTATTCTGGATTTAGAAAATTTATCCATCGATGAGTTTACTGGACTCATATAGGTCAGCATGGATATAGAGTGGTATAGGAAGGCAAGAGAGTATTTTTCTTATTAGGGGAGAAAACAATGGTCCAGAGGGTCAAAAGTGAGAATGAAATTTCATGGGATGTAGAGACTGATGTCGCGGTGGTGGGGGGAGGAGCCTGCGGTTTGATCGCCTCGTTGGCAGCAGCGGAGAGGGGAATAGAAGTTTTGCTTCTTGAAAAAGAGAAGAAGGTGGGTGGGAATACATCCCTCAGCCAGGGGATGATCCCGGCTGCAGGGACTCGCTTTCAGAAGGCGGCCGGCATTGACGATTCTCCCGAACTTATGGCAGAGGATATATTCAAGAAAAACAATTACGAAAGTGATCGGGAGATCACTCTCCATTTATGTAGAGAATCGAAAAACCTTGTCGAATGGCTCGTTGATTCCGTGGGAATCCATTTAGACATCGTTACGGACTTCATCTACCCCGGTCACTCCAGGCACCGAATCCATGCTCCTTCAACCCGTAAAGGGGAGCAGATTGTAAAAGAGTTACGTAATGTCATTTCCAATAGAAAAAATATTCTCCTTGTTACTCAAGCACCGGTCAGGGATTTAGTTGCAATAGAAGATAATGGAGGCGTCATTGGATTAGAAGTGGAGATCTTTGGTCAAGGGATTAATAGGGTTCGGGCCAAGAAAACAATGCTCGCTTGCAATGGTTTCGGGAACAATAAAGAGATGTTGAAAAAGTACATCCACGAGATGGCGGATGCCTTCTATTTCGGACACGAGGGAAATACAGGAGAGGGGATACTATGGGGTATAGAGTTAGGGGCTGCTACCCAGCACATGGGGGCCTATCAAGCACATGGCTCTGTGGCTTATCCTCATGCAACACTCCTTACCTGGGTAGTCATTGTCAATGGTGGTTTTCAAGTAAATAAGCAAGGGAAGCGATTTTCAAACGAATATACAGGTTATTCCGATCATGCGATTGAGGTTCTTAATCAAGAAGATAAAATAGCTATCGAGATTTTTGATGAGAGAATTTATCAATCAGTGCTTGGTTTTGAAGATTTCAAACAGTGTATTGAAACGGGTGCTGTGAAACGGGCAGAAACGATTGAGGAACTCGCGGAAATGTTTCAGCTTCCTCCTGAAGAAGTCCGAAAGACCCTCAAATCTTATAACATAGCTGCTGAAGACAAAGGGGAAGATCCAATGGGTCGCCAAAATTTTCAAGGACCATTAAGGCCTCCTTATTATGGCGTGAGGGTGACAGGAGCACTGTTTCATACCCAGGGGGGTCTGAAGGTAAATGAAAAGGCCCAAGTTCTTAAGACGGATGGCAGTCCCATTCTAAACCTTTATGCAGGAGGAGGTGTTGCTGTAGGCGTTTCAGGATCTGGAGTAAAGGGTTACTCTTCTGCCAATGGTCTCCTTGCAGCAACGGTCCTTGGCAAAATTGCTGGAGAAGAGGCTGCAAAATCTCTTAAGAAATAAGGAAACAAAATTTCCAATTCGTAGATAAGACGGACCCATATGAGAAAAAAAAGAGATTGGAGGTAAGAAAATGCCTGAATACTTGGATCAGATTTGTCGTTTTTTGGTGAAGGCGGATTTTGGGGACTTTGATCCAATCGTCATCGAACGGGCCAAGAAAGTTCTTTACGATACGGTCGGTGTGATTGCGGCTGGAGCACAGCAGAAAGAACCCGTTGAAATGGCGAAGAGGTTGATACCTTATTCGGGGTGTGCAAGCTCTTCAGTGATCGGCCAGAAGAAAAAGGTCGATCCCTTGAATGCAGCCCTGATCAACGGAACGGCAGGGACCTGGCTTGAGCTGGATGAGGGAAACCAGTTTGCGCGGGGGCACGCGGGGATCCATGTCGTTACGCCGGCCCTTGCCGTGGGAGAAGAAAAGGGGGTTTTGGGGAAGGAGTTATTAACAGCGTTGATTCTTGGTTACGAAATCGCATGTCGAATTGGGATCGCATCCAAATTGAGGATGACGATGCATCCCCATGGCTCCTGGGGGACGGTGGGCGCTGCTGTAGCGGTTGGTAAGTTGATGAAGCTCGATGTAGATCAGATGAGAACCTTGATCAATATCGCTTCGTCCATGACCCTGGCGACCTCAAGGAAAACCATGCTGGAGGGCAGCACGGTTAGAAATCTCTATGCCGGCGTGAGTGGGTACATGGGGATCCTGGCATACCATCTCTTGCTCAGCGGGTTCACGGGCGAAGAAGACGGGATCGGTTCCGTTTACGGGGGTGTCGTCTCGGATTCCTTCAATCCAGACGCCATGGTGGAAGAGCTCGGGTCACGATATGAGGTCACCAGGAATTATTTCAAAGAATATGCCTGCTGTCGTTACAACCATTCGAGCCTGGACGCGCTCTATAAGATCATGAAAAAGCAGGAGGGAGGGAAGCTCGATCCTCAAAAGATCGAGTCGATCAAGGTGGAGACCTATTCTCTGGCGGCCCAGCTTTCGTGGGGACAGCCTGATAATATGCTGGCAGCGAAATTTTCCATACCCTTTGCGATTGCCACATCCATTATCCATGGGAGTTCCGGGGTCGGGAGTTTCCTGCCAGAGAAGGTGGAGCGGTCTGATATCAAAGAGTTGGCCGCTCGTATTGAAGTTGAGGAAAAACGAGAGTTCACACAGATGATGCCGTCGCGCCGGCCATCCCGTGTCATTGTCAAATTGAGAAATGGGGTCATCTTTACAGAGACCGTTTTCATCAGCAGGGGGGACATTGAAGACCCTTATTCAGACCAGGAGCTTGAAACGAAGTTCCTGGACCTAACGACACCCGTGTACGGGGTTGAAAAAGCAAGAGATATCCTGGATAAAACTAAAAGGGTTGAAACCTTTGATAATATCACGGTCTACACAGAGGGCGTTTGACCCCATTGCTTTGGTCGCGCAGGCTTGGTCGCGAGGCTTGGTAGCACAGGCTTCCAGCCTGTGGCGGTTCAACAGGCAAGATGCCTGTTCTACCAGTTTGTCGCATGAGAAAATTGAGAGAGGAGGAGACCTATGGCTACATATGATCTGGTCGTCAAGAATGGAAGTGTTGTTGTTCCCAAGATGGGTGTGATCAAGGCTGATATTGGTATTGTCAAGGAGAAGATATCGGCGATCTCCATCAACATTGAGCCGAAGGAGGCATCGAGGGTGATCGATGCTTCCGGGAAATACGTGTTTCCATGGGCCGTCGATTCCCATTTCCACATCGGCATCTTCAGGCCTATGGATGAGGATGCCCTGTCTGAATCGAGGTCTGCGGCCTGGGGAGGAGTAACGACCATCTGCAGTTACTTCCGAACCGGGAAAAACTACCTGAACAAATCGGGACCCTATAAGGAGATTTTTCCCGAGGTCCTGGAAAAATCGAAGGGTTCCTTTTTCACGGATTATGTTTACCATGTCACCATCATGACTCCGGAGCAGATCAGCGAAATCGATATGTTGGTAAAGGATTATGGCGTTTCCACCTTCAAGTATTTCATGTTCTATAAACTGCTTGATTTAACGGGTGCCGCGGGAAGCGATAAATACCTACTTCTTAACACGTCTTATGACCTCGGGTTCTTATATAATTACATGAAGGAAGTGGCGAAGGCGAATGAGAAATATAAGGATCATGGCAGGATCAGTCTGAGCATCCACTGCGAACAGCCGGAGATTATTAATGTGGCGACCCAGTACATGAAGCAGCACGAGACGGGACATCCCTTAAAAGATTACAGCGATGCCAGGCCGGCTTTTTCCGAGAGGATGGCGATTAAGGACGCTGAGATTTTAGCCGGGCAGACCAAGTGCCCCGTGAATTTACTTCATCTCTCCAGTATCGACGCGATCGAGGCTGGAAAGGAGGCCGTGGAAAAGCACCCGGAGCTGAATATTCTGTTGGAGGGAACCCTCCACCATCTGGGCCTTTCCAATGATATTCCGTACGGCCGCCTGGGAAAGGTCAACCCTCCGATCCGGGGAAAAGAAGACGTCGAAACCTTGTGGCAGGCAGTGATCAATGGGGATATCCAGACCGTGGTCAGTGACCATGCCTGCTCGACAAAGAAGATCAAAGAGGGGGACCTCTGGACCTCCCTGGCTGGCTTTGGTGGTACCGAAATCCTCTTCCCCTTATTGCTCACAGAAGGTTATCGCAAGCGAGGTATTTCACTGGAGAGGGTCGCCGAGCTGACCTCCTACAACCCGGCCGTCTATCATGAGCTCTATCCCAAGAAAGGCACCATTGCCATCGGCTCCGATGCGGATCTGGCCATTATCGACCTCGATAGAGAAAAGGAAGTCTCCGTAGAAAACCTCCACTCCGCACAGGATTTTACTCCCTTTGAAGGGATCAAATATAAAGGCTGGCCAGTGTGTACCATTCTCAGGGGAAAAGTGATTTTTGAAAATGACAAGATTGTTGGAAAGGCTGGTGTGGGCCAGTATATCAAGCGGCCGGTGAAGCTTCATTACGGGTCCGGAAGTATTTGAGCGGTCAAAAGCCCGCAGGATCCCTGTTCTATTCCGTACCCGGGAAAGCTACCTGAGAATCGTTCTGCCCGGGAGGGGTGAGAAATCGTTTCAGGCATGGCGATTCCAAAATAATCCGGTTACAGAGTCAAAAGGGTTTCCGCTCTGGCAACGCCAGAGCGGAAACCGCCCAACCTAAAGGTTGCGACTGCCAAGGCCGATGATACGTCAATTGGAATCGCCGTGCTAAAGAGGGGATTCATGGAGGATCGAAGAAGAGTCTTGGAGGTGACGCGGAAGCTGGCCAGGTTTGTCCATGATTTGCGAATCAGCGATGTCAGCCAGCACGTCGTTGACCAGACGATTCGTGTTATTCGGGATACCCTGGGAACGATGCTCGCCGGTGCAACTTTGCCTGAAATAAAAGGGCTGGCAGAAAAGGCGAATGTTTTGGGTGGAGCGGGCCGCTCAACCCTCATGGGCAGGAAAGAGAAGACCACAGCACATTTTGCTGCTCTGGTGAATGGCACAGGTGCGGTTTCCCTCGAGTTGGATGAAGGAAATCAGTATGCGATCAACCATCCCGGAGTGCATCTCTTCCCGGCTGCTTTCGCCCTGGCGGAAGATCGGAAGACGTCGGGACCAGAATTGCTCACAGCCTTCCTTGCTGGGTATGAGGTTGCTGTTCGCGTGGGACGGGCAACCCATTTGCGCGAAGCGGTCCATCCTTTTGGGACCCACGCCATCATTGGCACGGCTGCAGCGGCCTGCCGGTTGCTTAAACTCGATATTGAAGAGATCGTGGAGGCCCTGAATCTTGCAGCGGGCATTTGTATTGCTTCATCCCAAACGGCTGCGAATGCAGGAGCATCCGTCCGAAATCTTGTCACGGGCCTGACAAACCATCATGGTCTCCTTGCACCGATTTTTGTTCGATCTGGCTTCACAGGCGAACCGGGGTCGTTCAACGTGCTCTTTGGTCAGATCCTGGGCGATTCTTTTAAAGAAAAAGGACTGGGGGATGACCTGGGCCAGGAGTTTTATATCACTCGAAATTATTTTAAACTCCGCGCCTGTAGTCGCTGGAACCACGCGCCCATAGAAGCCATGGCACGTCTCCTTTCGCGAAAACCCTTCAAACCCGAGGATGTAGAAAGAATTACTGTCTGGACTTACGATCCGGCTACACGCCTGAGCTGGAATGATCCGGCCAATGGCTATGCAGCAAAACATTCGATACCCTACAATGTGGCGGTCAGACTCGTGCTCGGTCATAACGACCTGGAAGCCTATTCGGAGGCTGCCGTTTCGAATCCGCAGGTTCAGGAAATCTCAAGACGGGTGACCGTCCGGGAAGACCCGAAGCTAACGGCTATGTTGCCAGATGTGCGGCCTGCACGGGTGCAAGTGAAACTGAAAAATGGGAGTAAGTTAACAGAAACCGTTGAACGCCCTCCTGGTGGTTTCGATAATCCTTACACCGAAGAAGATCTGTTGAAGAAGTTCCGGCGTCTCGCAGGAATGACGCTGACGGAACAATCGGTGGACTCGCTGGAAAAGATTATTGCAAAGCTGCAGGATGTGGAAAACGTGACTCTTCTCAGTCCGTTGCTGCGAGGAGGTAAGCCATCTATTTCGTAAGAAATGTAGCGCAGGGCTTTAGCCCTGCCAAGGAGAACGCAACCCTGAAGGGTTGCCCTACGTTCTAAGCCTGGCGAGTTATGAAGAGCTATGATCTGGTCGTAAAAGGTGGAAACGTCGTCTTTCCCTTTTTAGGGGTGAGGCAGGCTGATATCGGAATCGTAGGTGAGAAGATCGCCACGATCGCCGAAGCCCTTTCTTCAGACAGTGCCGAAAATATCATCGAAGCAAAGGGGAGATTTATTTTCCCTGGTGCGATCGATAGCCATTTCCATGTCGGAATTTACAGGCCCTTCCAGGATGATGCCGTGAGCGAGTCCACCTCAGCGATTTCGGGAGGTGTGACAACCACGCTCGCCTATTTTCGTACTGGTAGCCACTACCTGAACAAGACGGGTCCGTACAGGGAGATTTTCCCGGAGGTTTTAAGGCTTTCGAAGGATTCTTTTCTCACAGACTACGGGTTCAGTCTGGCCATGCTCACAGAGGAGCATCTTCATGAGATCGAATGGCTGATAAAAAATGGAGGGGTCTCCACCTTCAAATATTACACCATCTTCCGGTCCCTGAACCTTGCTGGAGATTCCCCGGATGCTTCGAACTATCTCATGACAGAGAATCCGGTTGATCTTGGATTTCTCTATGAATACATGGGAGAGGTGAGTCGAATAAATGATTTGTTGAAAAGGTTTGGAAAAATACGCCTGAGCGTCCACTGTGAAGATCCGGAGATAATAAGGGTCTCGACGGAGGAAACAAAGGAAAGAGGAAGCGGAAATTCACTCAAAGACTACAGCGATGCGAGACCGGGATGGGCGGAAGCACTGGCGATCCGAGAGATAGGAGTCCTCGCGCACCGCACCCGGTGTCCGGTCAATCTCGTCCATCTCAGCAGCAGGGATGCCATAGATGCGGCAAGGGACATCACCCGCAGTCATCCTGGCATCGATATTTTAAGAGAGGTAACCCTGCACCATTTGGGATTATCCTATGAACAGAATTACGGGCTTTTAGGGAAAATAAATCCGCCCATACGGGGTCAAGAAGATGTCGAGTATCTGTGGAATTCTGTGATCGAAGGAACAATTGACACCGTGGTGAGTGATACGTCTTCTATCACGAGAGCAATGAAAGAAGGCGGTCTATGGAGTTGCCAGCCTGGTTTCAGCAGCGTTGCTTTGATGTTTCCAGTTCTCATTACCGAAGGGTATCACAAAAGAGGCCTTACCCTGCATAGAATTGCCGAACTGACTTCCTTCAATCCCGCAAGACATTACAACCTGTACCCGAAGAAGGGTACCATCACGGTTGGAAGTGATGCCGACCTGGTGGTCATCGATATCGATGAAGAGAGGGACGTAAACGCCGGGATGCTTCGTTCCGGCCAGGATTTTACACCTTATGAAGGTCTCCGATTTAAAGGATGGCCACAATATACAATTTTGAGGGGGAAGGTTGTCTTTGAAAAAGGCAAGTTCCTTGAGAAACCTGGATATGGCCGATACATCAAACGGCCGGTTGGTCTTCATTGCCAAGAAAATGACATAGCGCATGGAGCATAGCGCATAGCGTCACGGCAGAAACTAAGAGCTATTTCCAAAGAGAGGAGCAGATATTGATGGGACCCTCAGCATTCGACTTAAAGGGCAGGGTAGCGATTGTCTCTGGAGGAGGGACTGGCATTGGCAAGGCCATCGCCCACGGGCTTGCAGAAGCGGGTGCAAGTATTGTCCTTTGCGGCAGGCGCATCGAGAAGTGCGAAGAGGCCTGTAATGAGATTGGAGGGAAGACGGGTGCGAAGACCTTTGCTCATCGATGTGATACCGCGAGCAAGAATGAAGTGGAAGTTCTGGTGAAGGCGACCCTCATTCAATTCGGTCATATTGATATTCTTGTCAATAATGCTGGCGTGACGAGTACCTACCCTGTCCTGGACCTTCCCGAAGAGGAGTGGGACCGGGTGATCAATACCAATCTGAAAGGATATTTCCTCTGCAGTCAGATTGTCGGCCGTGTGATGGCTGAAAGACGAAGTGGTGTGATCATCAACATCGGTTCACAGCTCGGCGATGTTGCCCGACCCAATAAGGCGCACTACCTCAGCTCCAAAGGCGGCGTCAAGATGCTGACCAAGGCGCTGGCCGTTGATCTGGCGGCCTTCGGGATTCGTGTCAATTGTCTGGCACCCGGTCCGGTTGAAACCGAAATGGCGGCTCCCGTCCTTTCAGATCCGGGCGTGCGGAATGAGTTTCTTGGTCACCTGCCGCTGGGTCGACTTGGAGAGCCGAAAGATGTGGCGGGTGCGGCCGTCTTTCTGGCCAGTGACGCCGCCTCCTGGGTCACGGGGACAACCCTGTACGTAGACGGTGGCTACCTGGCCATATGATTTTCTAATTTCCCTTTGACAGCTTGCTGCCCCTAATATATTAAATACATATCTTTATAACTTTAGGAGTATTTCATGAGTCTTCCTGGTCTTCCCCTTCTTCTTCAGTCCATTGTCAGTGGGATTCTGATGGGGGGCGTTTATAGCCTGATCGCCATCGGCTTGACCTTGATCTTTGGAGTGATGAGGATCATCAATTTTGCCCACGGTTCTTTCATGATGTTAGGCATGTTCACCACGTACTGGCTCTTCATCCTTCTGGGCATCCATCCTTATCTCTCACTTCTCATCTCAATCCCAGTTCTTTTTGTTTTCGGGCTTTTTGTTGAACGGTTTCTGATTGCCCAGGTCCTGAATGCTCCCGAATACAACCAGCTTCTGCTTACCCTCGGAATCTCTCTGTTCATCGAAAATTTCGCTCTTTTCCTGTGGAGTCCCAACTTCAGAACCCTGGACATCGGGTACCTGAAGAAAGCGGCGACGGTGGGGACGGTGATGATCAGCTTTCCGAAGGTCATTGCCTTTCTGTTTGCGATCTTGCTCACGGGCCTCCTCTATTATTTCCTCAAGAACACGGACCTGGGAAAGGCCATCCGGGCGTCCTCGGAGGAGAAAGAGGGGGCCTTGACGGTAGGGATCAATTTGAAAAGGATTTACTATGTGGCTTTTGGAATTGGCACAGCCTGCGTGGGCGCAGCCGGCACACTCACCGCCACGTTCTTCTATGTGAATCCTCACGTAGGAGGAATTTTTGTTATTACCGCGTTTGTCGTCGTGGTTCTGGGGGGAATGGGGAACATCATTGGAGCGCTGGTAGGCGGTATTATCATCGGTCTGGCTGAATCGGTCGGGGCCGCCTTTTTGCCAGGACAGTTGAAGCAATTTATTATCTACTTCATCTTTATTCTTGTCCTGCTCTTCAAACCAGAGGGGCTTTTCGGGAGGTCCCGTGAGGAATAATACAGAGAAGACGATACAGATTCTGGTGACAATAGCCTCGGGGGTTTTCCTTCTCATCCTCCCCCGCTTCATCGGGGGTTACTTTCTGAATCTCATCACCATGATCTTCTTTTTTACCTACCTTGGAACGGCCTGGAATATTCTGGGAGGCTATGCGGGTCAATTCTCGTTCGGCCATGCGGCCTTCTTCGGCATGGGGGCTTTTACGTCCACGCTTCTCCAGATCCACCTGGGGGTGAATCCCTGGATAGGGATGTTTCTGGGGGGTATCGTCGGTCTTCTCCTGGGGTTATTCATCGGATCCCTGACCTTCCGATATGGACTGCGGGGCCCCTATTTTGCATTGGCCATGTTGGCTGTGGCAGAGATGCTACGGCTTCTCGCGGTCGAATGGATGGCGGTTGAGTATCCTTTGGGCATCACGATTCCTCTCAAAGGGGATTCCCTCTTTTATTTCCAATTTACAAAGAAAATGCCCTATTACTACATCATGTTCGCCATGATGGTGATTTCCCTATACCTCACACGTTTCATTGAAAACAGAAGAATCGGTTCCTACTTCAAGGCCATTCGAGAGAACGAGAATGCTGCAGACGCCATTGGTGTCAACGTGTTTAAGTATAAACTGATCGCCATGGGCATCAGTGCTTTCCTTACGGCTGCCGGGGGGACCTTCTATGCCCAATACTATCTGACCATCGAGGAGGAATCCTCGTTCGGAACCAGTGTGTCGATTGAGGTGCTATTAGGTCCCATTATCGGAGGTGCGGGGACGGTCTTCGGACCTATGGTTGGAGCAGCCATTTTAGAAATTCTTTCGGAGGGGACGCGAAACTTTCTTGGGGGTTACAGTGGTGTGCATCTGATGGTCTATGGGGCTATCCTCGTCGTTGTCATCATTTTCCTTCCCAATGGAATCCTGGGAGGTTTGCAAACGGCATTTCGGAAGCTTTCGAAAGCATGATAGAGGAAGAGGCTTATGGCGCTTTTGGAGGTCAAAGGTCTGACAAAAACGTTCGGCGGCCTCACGGCGGTCAATGATCTTTCCTTTGAATTGAAGAAAGGGGAGATTCTGGGCATTATTGGTCCCAATGGGGCAGGGAAGACCACGCTGTTCAATCTCATCACAGGGTTCTACCATCCCTCTGCCGGGACGGTTTTCTTTAAGGGTGAAAAAATCACAGGCCTTCGACCCTATCAGATCTGCAAACAGGGCCTCGCCCGGACCTTTCAGATCGCCCAGCCCTTTGCGAATCTGACCGTTTTGGAGAATGTGAAGATCGGCGCCTATAGCCGGATCCCGTCGAACAAGGAGGCTACTCAGGAGGCCCTTCGAATTTTAGAGACGGTGGGGCTTCACGAGAAGCGAAATGATCTTGCTTCGGCCCTGCCCGTCGGGCATCGGAAAAGCCTCGAGTTGGCCAAAGCGCTGGCGACCCGGCCCGAAGTGATTCTACTCGATGAAGTGGTGGCCGGTTTGAACTCTAAAGAGGTCGATGGCATGATCGTTCATATCAACAAAATTCAGAAACAGGGGATCACCATCCTCCTGATTGAGCATGTGATGAAGGCGATCATGTCGCTTTCGAACCGAATCGTCGTCATTCATTATGGTCGGAAGATTGCGGAGGGGCTTCCGGAGGAGGTTTCGAAAGATACCAAGGTGATCGAAGCGTATCTCGGGGAGGAATATATTCTTGCTAAGAATCGAAGAACTTAACGTCCGTTATGGCGATGTCCAGGTCCTTCATTCGGTCGCGCTGGAGGCTTATGATAAGGAAATTGTGACCATCGTAGGAGGCAATGGGGCGGGCAAGAGCACGCTTCTCAAGACCATTGCAGGGATCCTTCGGCCCAGTGCGGGGGCAATTTGGTTAGATGGCGAAAGGATCGATCAGTTCCCTTCCCATCGCATTGTAGACCAAGGCCTGGTACGGATCCCGGAAGGGAGGAAAGTATTTCCAACCATGTCCGTTCTGGAAAATCTAGAGCTGGGTTCGTATCTCCCAAAGGCGAAGGCAAAGCGGGCGGAAAGCCTCGAGAAAGTCTTCTCTCTCTTCCCAATTCTAAGGGAACGTTTACGGCAGACAGGCGGCACGCTCTCAGGCGGTGAGCAGCAGATGCTGGCGATCGGGCGGGGACTCATGTCGCTCCCCCGTCTTTTGATGCTTGATGAGCCTTCCCTGGGACTCGCTCCGATTCTTGTTCGTGAGATCTTCCGCACGGTCCAGGAGATCAACCAAGAAGGAACAGCCATCCTTTTGGTTGAGCAGAACGTCTTTAGTGCATTGGATATGGCCAACAGAGGATATGTTCTTGAGAACGGGAGGATTGTCCTGCAGGGGGAATCCAAGGTTCTCTTGAGTGATGAATATATTAAGGAAGCTTATCTGGGCGTCTGAGTTTCTTGCCAATGCAGGGCGCCAATCCTGTTTCCTTTTCGCGAGAGCATGGAGCGAAAAGGCATAGGCATTTTTGAGAAATTCTGGTAAGATGGTGGCCACGAGATCCGTTCACATCGTTTTTGATGGATAATCGGAGAATTTCCCGGGGTCTAATACTTTTAATCTTTCACTTACGAAAGGAGGCATGCTATGGAAGAAACAGAGAAAAAAGGTAAGAAAGATGGCATCAGTAGAAGGACGTTCTTGAAGGCGGCAGGGGTGACTGGTCTGGCGACAACGATTGGTTTTCCCGCAGTGGTCGGGAGAGCTCAACCCAAAGAAATTTTGATCGGGTCCGTCCATCCGATCACCGGGCCCACAGCCTACGACGGCTTATCGATTGCGGACGGTTTTCTATTGGCCATTGAACACAAGAATGCTGCTGGCGGCATCAAATCACTGGGCGGGGCAAAGATGAAAGTTATCCTGATGGATACCGAGTCGAAGCCCAAGGTAGGTGAGTCAGCAACCGAAAAGCTCATCCGGGACGGGTGTATCGTAATTGCGGGTGCGTACAACAGCCCCGTGACCATGGTGACCACACAGGTGGCGGAAAGAAACGGTATCCCCTTCCTTGTTACGATCTCTGTAGCGGATGAGATCCTGGAGCGGGGCTTCAAATACACCTTCCGGGTGCAGCCGGACTCTTCGAACATGTCGGAGTTGACCTGCAAGTATGCCCGTCAGTTGTCCGACCAATTCAAACTGCCTCTCAAAACCCTTTCGAGCCTGTACATCAGCGGATTCGGAACTTCCATTTTCAACAAAGTACAGAAGTTTGCGCCCAAGTATGGATTTGAGGTTGTCGGAGGGGTATCCTACGGGTTTGGGGTCTCGGACTTTACGACGGAGATCTTTAAAGTCAGAGGTATGAATGCCGACGTGATTTTCGATACAGGTTACCTTGCCGACGGGATCCTGAAACTGAAGACCTACGCGGATTTGAAAGTGGAGCCCAAAGGAGGGATCTTCGGTTGTTCGAATGGTTCCTATAGCAACCCGACAACCGTTAAGGAGCTGGGAAAACTGACGGAGTTTCTCATGGATGGGAACTACTATTACAATCCCCGAAGTTCTCTCACCAAGCGGGTCATTGAAGATTTCGGGAAAAGATTCAAGGATGTTGCGTTCCAATCCCATTCCGTCCATGCCTATGACGCAGGCCTGGTCCTTGTAGACGCCATGGAAAGGGCTGCTTCCACGGACCCGAAGAAAGTTCGCGATGCCATCGCCGCTACCTCACTAAAGGAACACGTCGCACCAGGAGGGCCGATTGAATTCGATGCGACGGGTCAGAATAAGAACGCCATGATCACCCTCCAGCAGATCCAGAAGAGGGAGATCAAGCTCGTATTGCCGGAGGAATACTCCGATGCGAAGCCGATCTATCCTATCCCGCCATGGAGTGCTAAGAATTAATGGTGAATGACTCAACGGAGGGAGGTTCGTTTGCCTCCCTCCGACTTCTGTCGCCAGGGATGGTCCTGTCTCGAAAAAGTTAAATCCATGATTTCGTAGGGGTGGCCCACTGTGGCCGCCCTGGTTCCTTGTTACTTCAAAGCGAGCCCCTACCGTGAGCCCGTCTGCAACTTCTGCTTTATGATCTGCAATTGTATCTTGGAAACATCCTAAACGATTCGGGAGAAGGGGCAGGAGGCAAACATGGTTAAAGTCATTTTGGGATATGATATTAT
>Ga0315280_10006705_pt1 | contig 15773 bp, 15 predicted proteins | sample YL17G06_40_MG_FD_203697 | JGI IMG/M metagenome (GOLD analysis project Ga0315280, IMG submission 203697) | Sediment microbial communities from Yellowstone Lake, YNP, Wyoming, USA - YL17G06_40 | ecosystem: Environmental > Aquatic > Freshwater > Lake > Sediment | place: USA: Wyoming | collected... | reverse complement strand
GCTCTGGGCCGGCCATACTGGTCGTATCCCAGAGAACCGAGCCGCGAGTCTCCGGATCGGGCATCCTCGGCCCCCGCTTCCTCCCCCAGTGCTCTGGGCCGGCCATACTGGTCGTATCCCAGGGCATATAGCTGCGGGCCTGCGGACCGCGCCACCGCGCCTTCAAACTGGATCGCCTGCGGCCGGGAGTACTCAACCAGTGCCGGAGGCGACTCCGGTGTCCCTCCCCCAAACAAGCGCACCAGCTCCGATATGAGCGGCGCCAGGGTCAGACCGGCTCCCAGCTTGCTCCAGACGGCCTTGCCCACGCTGGCCAGCATCGAGCTGCCGCCCGATGTAGCGTTTGCCACCGTGCTCTGGAGCACGGCCTGCGTGTTCGCAGCCACCGCTACGCTCTGCCCCGGCTGGAGCGTTCGGAGCCCGGCCAGGAGGGTCAGAAGTCCATCAGTCTGCGCCAGCGAGCCTGCCGCCGCGGGTTCCAGCAGACTGTTCACCTCTTCTCCGAGACTTCTGCCCGCCCCGCTCAGGATTCGCTGCAAGAGCATCTCCAGATCATGCTTGGCCATGGTTCAATTCCTTGAGAAGTTCGCCCTCCAGGAGCAGGAACGCCTCCACCTGCCGCGCCGTCAGACCGTTCAGTTCCGGGCTCCCCAGGCGCCTCCAGACCTCGTGCTCCTCCAGCCACGCCGTGCTCTGCGCCGTGATCAACGACTTGGGGCAGGACTCCGCAGACACGCCTTTACCCACCCACACCACCTGCCGGGGTGTCGCCAGCGCTGCCGCCAGCCAGGCGCATCTCCGCTTCACTTCCAGACCGTGTCTCCGGCATTCTCCGCACTTCCACCCGGCCTGGTTCGCAAACTGGAAATGGAAGGCGACCTTCAGTTTTTTCGTTCATCCTCGCTCAGCCCCAGTTCGCCCTTGACGGCTGCCAGGATCTCCCGGCACAAGGACTCCGGCCCAGCCCTCACCAGCGTTTCCGGGGTGGCGGCCTGCCCATCCAGCTCCAGCCCCTCGATCTTGACTAGCCCCCAAAGCAGGTACAATCGGTCGATTTCGCTGGCCAGCAGCGCCGCCTCGATTTTCTCCCCAGCATCCTTACCCGCTTCCAGGAACTCCACTTTCCCGGCCAGTTCCCGGATCCGCCGGACCAGTTCAACCCGGCGGCCGAACGACATCCGCACGATCGTGAAACAAACTCCCGGGAAACACTTGGACTCTGATGTCACCGTGCTGTGGTATTCCATCGGCTTATCCGAAAGCTATGTAAATCTCGTCATTCTGCGTGCCCTGCGCCCGGCAATTCACGAACCGCCACTGCAAGCGCCGGTCGCTGTCGTCAAATTCAGGAACTTCCGGCAGCACCCCTGTCAGGTACGCCCCGAAGAGCTGCCCCGATTGCTGTCCTAACTGGAACATCACCGCCATCGGGGAGTACTGTCTGGCCGCCTGGTACAGCGCTTGGGTCGCCGCATCGTTCCGCTCGTACAGATCGAGATTCACCGACACCGCGCGCACTCCCGGCGAGATGCACTGAGGCGCTTGGGCCTGGCAGCCGAATTCCAGGATCCGCATCTCCACATCGTTGTCCAGCAGCAGCTCCGCTCCGGTCAGCGTCAGAAACTGGTCCGGGGTGTTCCCCAGCCAGGCCTGGCCCAAGTGCCCCGGAACGATCGAATAGTCAAACTGGTCCAGCACCGGCTCCGCCGGGAAGCTGGACAGTTCTCCCTGCCCCGCGGCGAAACTCAGGCTGTCGATCAGGTCCTTCGCCGGACCACTGAACTCGAACTCGTGGTAGTCCGCGTTCACCCGCACCCGCAGCTTGTCCACCGCCGCCCCGCACAGGATGCGCTGCACTGCCGACGAGGGGCTCCAGTAGTCGAAAACGCTCACGCTGCCCAGTTCGGTCTCCGGCTGATATGTCACTGTGCCCCCCACCGGCGCGTTCGCCGGCGGCGTCAGCGTGAACGGCGCGTTCAACTCCACGCTTGTCGCGTTGATGATCGAGCACACGAATCGCAGTTCCCCTCCGAAGGTCACCGCTTGCCCGGCCGACAGTCCGTGGGCCGCTGTGAAGTTCAGAGTCCTTCCGCTCGAGCCGCTTCCCGCCATCCCTCCGTTGAAGAATACCGGCCCGGCCCCAAGGCCCGCCCGGAACAGTGGTCCATATCCGGGCTCGATACCTTGCTGGGTCCAGCCGGTCAGGTAGGTCGTCAACTCGTACGTGGTTTTCCGTTTCAGCCCCCATGACACGCCCGGAAAGGTCCGGCTGCCGGTCTTGTCTTTCCGCGCGGGCCGCTCGAGCTGCTGTTTTGTCTCCAGCTTGACCGCCGGAATGCGGTTTCGGCTGTCAATGCCTGAAACTTGGCCGTAATTCTGCTCCGCAGCCACATACAGCCGGTTCTCATTCGATGAAATGTACGCCATAGTAGTAACCGCTCCCCAACCCGTTTCAATGATTCAATGGCTCAATGACTCAATTCTTACAAGCTCACTTCAACCTCAAACAGCACCTTCGCCACCTGAAGAAGGTTCTTCCCTCCTCGCTTGACTGGCCCGAATTCAACTTTGTAGCCGCCCGTGTAGTACATCCCCGAGCCCCACGCCCCACGGTGAAAGTCCAGCACTTCGGTGATGGCGCTGGCATAGAGCTGCAGCTCTTGGGCCATCCCCTCCAAGCGGTCGTGGGATACCCGCACCTCCACGGCCATGTATGCTTTTCCCGAGAAGGTACGAAATTTCTCCTTCAGAAGGTTGGCCAGACCCTCGCAGTACACATAGAACATCGGGTACTTGACCCCGGCGCTCCGTTCGGCCAGCTCGAAACTCACGTTTTGAGCCGCTACCTGCTCGGCCTCCACGCGCACCGGCGCCACGCCCTCCTCCTGTGCAATCGCCGAGACCGCCAGAGGCAGCCCGGCGGGCGCTGACAGAATCTGAACCACCTTGGCCGTTGCTGCGCTGCCGATTCCCGCCACCTGGCTACCCCCTTTGAAGGACCCTGCTGGCTTTCAAGTACCATTCCGGGGCCTGCCCGCTGCCCGGTTTCCTGCCGGCCTTCAGCCCGGACGAGGCTTCCGTCCACGCCTGCCCCAACGGCATCGGGATGTCATTCTGGAGCGTCACATCCTCATCCGCCAGACCTGCGTACACGTTCCAAGCACGCGCATTCTCCGGAGGACTCACCGCCTCCACGGCCAGCAGGCTGCCGTCCGGCGCGTTCAGCACTCCGGGCTCACTGGCGCTGCCTTCGTCCTCGTTCCCGTCGAGCCAGCTCACCCTGGCGAAATACATGGCCGCCGGAAGGGCTCCCGGCACGCTGCTCAGCGTGGGCTTTCCGGCCTGCACGATGGGCTCGCTCACCATCCCCATGCCGATCTCGAACAGGGCTGCCGAGGCGCGTTTTGCCAGTCGCTCGTAAGCGCTCCATTTTCCGAGGTACCGGTCGTTTAGCTGGCTGTTATACGCATCCCGGTACGCCAGAGCCAGCGTATAGTGCGTGTGCCACGTGCGAAGCGGTTCCGTCACCACCACGTTCCTCAACTCCGGTTTCGTCCCTGCCAGGCCCGCCAGGTCTGCCCCGCTTTGCTGAGCCAGGAAGACCGCGATCTCAATTCCGATTTCTCGGCAGGCCAGACTGAGCTTGGCCGTCAGATCGATCTGCTCCGTTCGAGCGACTTCCAGAATCGAGCTTTCCGATCCCAGCAGGTCCTCAATCGTGGATACCGTGCCATCTGTGAATAGCGCCATAGGTGCTCCGACCTTTTAGGACCTGGCCGGCCGCAGCGCACCTTTCAGCGCCCGCAGCTCCGCCTCTGAGACCACCGTGATCTGCATCCGGTTGGTCGCCGCCATCTGGTCGGCGATCCGCTTGGCCTCGGCGGTCTGTTCCCGGAATTCCGCGGCCTCCTCTGGCGTGGCCACCCGCGCACTCCCCTCCACGATCATTCTTGCGGCGACCACCCGGGGCACTTCCGTGCGCACGCCCGCGCGGCCCCCGTCCGGGGTCTCCTGGCTGACAATCACCACGTGTGGCTCTGCGAGACTGGCCTCCGCCTGTCGCAGTTTTTGATAGAAAACTTTCGTGTCCATAGGAAACTGTTCACTCCCCAGCCTGCTTCTCGCCAGCCATCAGCCACCAGCTCTTCTCACAATCAGAGCGGATGGCTGACGGCTGACGGCTGATGGCTTGCTCCTGTCAACGTCGTGACAACGTCGGCTCGCCGTGCGGTTAGCGCTAGCCGGCTTGATGCTGAAGACTTGGTGCAAATCAGTCAAGTTTGGATTCACCGCCGAGGCGCAGAGAACGCAGAGAAAACATTCTGGCATCTTCTCTGCGGCCTTTGCGCCTCTGCGGTGAATACTCTGGCCGGTCTGAGGTGAAACCTCGCTAGCTGTTCACCTGCACCCCAAACTTGTTGTACAGGACCGCGGCGCCGTAAAGCACGTCCACGGTGAACTGCTGGGCCAGCGTGTTGGGCTGGTAGCTCAGAATCACGCGCATCCCGAAGTTGCCCAGCTCCGCATACTCTGCGACCGCCCCGGTCCCGGGCAGCGGTTGCGGCAGGCGCCGGATCACCAATCCCAGAGCGCTCTTGGCGAATGCGATGTTGTGGGTGGTCACCGGAGCGCTGCCCGTCTTGGCCACAAACTGCGACCGGAAGACGAAGAAGTCCTTGATCTTACCCACCGAACCGTCCACCAGAGCGCGCAGCCCGGCTTCGCCCGCCGTCTGGTATTCGCTGAACCTCTGGATCTGCCTCATCTGGGAGTAGGTCGCCGCGTCCACCACCAGGTGCTTCGGCTCGCTCGCCGGCACCTTGGCCGTGAACAGCGCCGTCTCCGCCGCGTCAATCACGGCCTCCGTAACGGGTGTCCCGGCCGTCCCCACCGGCGTGTTGGTGGTGAAGCCGGCGTAGAGATTCAACAGGTCCGTCTCGATCCTCTCCGCCAGCGCCACCATCGCCGGATGCATGTACAGCCTCAGCAGGTCCGGAACCGCCAATACCTTAGTGACGTCCGGGACCTGGAAAGTGGCCTCGGCGTGCGTGTTCAGCACAATCTGGGCGTTGCCCAGATTCGGATTCTGTGTCTGAACCGTCCCGCCTTCAGCCAGGTTGTTGGCTACCAGGATTGGAGGGATCGGCACGTTCACCGTGTCCCCCGCCTGGGCCAGAGTTGGCTCGAAATCGCGTGTGACCAGGTTCCCCATGACGAGGTTCCCGATGAGAGCAGGCAATGCATCTGCCGCCACCAGTTTCACAATCGCGTTGGCCACATTTGCTGACGTTATTGCTGGCATCAGTTTTTCTCCTCTGTTGTTAACAGTCCTGCCGGTGACCCGTTTTCCGGCCCACCAGCCCCACGTTGCTAAGTCCCTTCCCCCCGTGGCGCAGGCCCTCCGGCCTGCCGCCTCGACATTCCTGTCGAGGTCCCAGGGCACACACCTGCCCTCGGCGCCTGACCACCTCGGGAGACCAACCTCCAAAAACTTGCCCCTCTCGAGCCCCAGCCAATCAGGAATCCACTCAAACGCCGGTCCTTCTGACTCCTGACTCCTGTCTCCTGACTCCTCCGCATCGACGCTTTCTTGTCGATGCGGGCGCCACTCGGCGCCTAGAATCCCTTCAGCGTCTGGGAAGCGATGCGCACGATCTCCTGCCGCACCCGCTCGGCTTCCTCCGCGCTCATCCCCGGCCGGATCCTGTCCAGATCCGCGACCGGGCTATGAGCCCCCGGCGCCTTCTGCCCCGTGGTCACTCCCGAGCCGCCGGTAATCCGCGCCGGAAGGAACTCCGGGTTCTCGTTGAGGAACTGCGACAGATAGTCCCTCAGGGAGACCTCCCCTTGGGCCCCTTTCGCTACCAGGCGCCCGTCCTCCGACCGGAGAACATCCTCCCTGACTGCTTTGAACGCCAGGTCCACCTTGGCCACTCCCAGCCGCTGCAATTCCGCCCGGATGCTGGCGTTCCGCTCCGCCTCCTCGGCCTGCTGGCGGCTCCGCCGGTTCTCCTCCACCAGTTCGTTCAGCCGGCGCTCCAGTTGCTCCCGCCGCTTACGTTCTTCCAGCAGCTCCGCCTGGTAGGCCGGTTCGCTCTTCGACTGCTCCTTGCGGATGAATTCCTCGATGGTCTCCCGAATCACCCCGCGGATGGCGCCTTCGCTGACTTCCCCGTTTACTGCTCCTTGCTTTAGTTCGTCGTCCATAGCTGTCACTCACTCGACTCCTCAATCTCTCCCGCGATCTGGTCCTTCACTTCCTGCCGCACGTCACACAGGTATTTCGACGCCAGCTTCTTGAACACCTGCTTCCGGAGCGTTTTCGAGCCTTTCTCCAGCTCCAGCAGCTTCCTGGCGTCCTCTACCTCACTGCTGAAATCCCCGATGTCGAACTCGTCCAGCCCCGAAACACCCATCGTCAGGCCGTCCTGCCGCGCCGCCTCGATGGCTTTCAGCACCCGTCTCAGCGTGTCCTTGACCGCGTCCCCGTACGCCCGCAGAACCTCTTGCGTGATCGTGAAATCGCGCTGCTTGCTCAACCCGGACTGCGGCGCGCTGGACGACAACCCTCCTCCCGCCTGGGTCATCAGGTAACACACCCGGTAGATTTCGTCCTTCAGACGCGTCAGGTTCTCCGCGGCGATCTGGTAGACGTGCCCCTCCGGCTCGGTCCACCCGAAGCGGTCTTCCGGCCCCAACTGGATGTAGTACGCTTCCCCCACGATCTGCTTCCAGTCCCGGTCCGTGTACACCACCGGCATGGCGAACAACCCCATGGTCAGCGCCCAAGACAGAGCGTTCGACTTGTTCAGATGCTCCAACTGGACCAGCGCCGCCTTGTTCATCAGCCACAGCCCTTCCGTCACCTTCAGCGTGAAGATCGGAACCTGCCGCAGCCTCGCCAGCCCGTGCCGTCCCTGATCGATCAGCTCGGGTCTTCCCGGCTGACCCTTCCCCTCCACGCGCCGGTAGACCTGGAACTCTTCCTTGTCGTAGGACAGCCAGCGCGTCTCCTTGAAGACCGTATCGCTGAATCTCTCCTGCCGGATGCTCGACGTCCGGATCACCACCCACTCGTAGTTCCCGCGGTCGTCGTAGCTCCAGTTGATCACGTCTTCCGGCTTGTAGTCCTGAAGGTAGGCCCGCGACGCGCCCCGCGCCTCCTCCTCCGCCCGGTTGGCGGCCGGCTCCTTCCAGCGCGGGAAGTCCGCCACCGTGTAACTGCATCCCCCCACCAGAGCTTCCACCAGTTGCCGCCGGAAAAAGTCGCTCAGCCCGGTTCCCTTCTGGTCGCAATCCTCCGCAAACTGGCAGAAGAACCTCTTGCCGGCTTCGTTGCTGCCCTCGTAACTCAGGATCGGCTCCCGGCGGAACAGTGTGGCTGCGTACCAGTCGATGATCGACCCGACGTAGTTCTCATAGAACACCCGGCTCAGCCGCTCCAGGTAAACCTCCCCCGGTTCCTTTTGTCGCCGGGCCAGGTACTCCATGGCGTGGGCTTTCAGTTGCTCGCCGCCCACGTACAGGTCCCTGTAGCTCCGCCACATGGCCTTCTTGGCCGTGTATTCCGGATGTTCCCGCTCTATGTCTGGCATGGTTCCTCTGCGCTTCCCCTGCGCCCTCCGCTTACGTCAGCCGGTCTCCCCGTTCTCCCACCGGAGCGTGGGGCCCGCATTCCTCCCAGACCAGGTATCCCAAAGCGTCGGAAAGATGCGTCCGCTGCAGGTCCTTGTCTTTGTCGATCACCGCGGTGTCGGGCTTGTAGCACACCTCTTCCAGGTCCCTCGCCAGCCCGCTGCATTTCCCGCTGATCAGCAAGTGCTTCTCTCCCGACGCCGAGCGCAGCTTGGCGTTCACCAGGGCCACCCGCTCGCGCGTCAGAGGATTCGATTTCGGTACCCGGTAGCTCACGTTCGGGTACCCGGAGCTCTGGAAGAAACCCCGGATCATCTGGTAGTCCGTCGTCCCCGAGGTCTGCATCTTGTTGCCCGTCGCGTCCCCGTAAATGCAGACTCCCGCCGCATGATACGGGAAGCGGCGGTGGAACTCCTCGCAGGCCTCCTGCGTGGTCGCCCGGCGGATCACGATCTCGTCCAAAACGTGGATGTCCTCCTTTACGATCTGCGCCACGATCGAACACATCGGATCCACATTGAAGTCCAGCGCCCACATCAGCGGCAGCTTGGGCTGGATCTCCACCGCGCCCACGTGTTCCCCCCGGTTGAACGCGTGGTACACCGCTCCCCCGTGAATGCTGAGGTACTTCCCCAGGACCTCCTGCTCGTAAAACTTCTCGTCGTAGCTGCGCTTCAGCCGGTCATAGAAGTCCGGAACTCGCTTCAGAAGATACCGGTTCTCCATGGGCTCCGCCAGCACCACTTCGTACCCTTCCACCGGCTCCAGGATGAATCGCCGGTACACCCAGTCATAGCCCTTGGGGGTCCACCCCGCAAAGCCGCACAAACGCTGGGCCCGCGGGTCTCGCAGCCGCCCCTCCAGAATCACCCAGGCCTCTTCCTGGCTGTAGGTCAGTTCGTCCAGACCGAACCACGCCAGGTTGGTGCCCCGCAGCCGCTCGAATTCGTCCACCGGCCGGAACAGGATCCGCGTTCCCGTGTCTCGCATCACCAGCACGTTCTCGGCTTTGTTGTGCTCATACGGGATCTGGTTCTTCGCCAGAATCTCAAACAGCGTGCTTTGGGTCGCGTCTCGCAGCATTGGATAAGTGGGCGCTCCTAGCATCCCCAGCCGCCCCGCATTCAGGTAGCTCAGCTTGATCGCCTCCTGGCACAGCGCCTGGCTCTTGCCCGATCCGATCGGCCCCGAGAAACCCTTGAATCGCGCCGTGGATTGGTGAAACCGCGCTTGGGAAGGTAGCGGATCGTATTCTATGTTTCGGATGCATGTTCCTTCTCGCTCGGCTCGACCCATGAGACCTTGATCTCCTTCGGCTGCTCCTCAGCTAGCTCCTCGTCGAGTTGCAGTAACCGGATGAAATCTCCGACCGTTGGCTTCAGTTGATCCGACTTGAGCTTCCCCTCGATGCTCTCGATCATCTGCTCTACCAGGGCCGCTTTCTTCCGCCGTCTCTTCTGAGCCTTCGTGCTGGTCTTGCGCGGTTTTCTCTTGCTTCCTGCTCCCGCTTTGACCTCTGTGCCTGTCGCCATCCATGCACCTGTCAGCTCCAAACTGCCTGGGCTTTCACCCGCCCTGCACTCCGTGAGAACTTGGCAAGAACTACCGCTTCTCCTGGTTAGAACTTACCACCCAATCCTGTTCACGCCCTCCATCCAGCCTCCCATCATTCTGAAAACAAGCGCTTTATAATTGCGCTCCCGGCGTGAACGGCGCCTCGGCTGCCCTCTGTTTTAGTCCCAAATAGCTTCATTAGAATGATTAATCTAAACTTCCACTTGCATTTGGATCCCTTTTACGCTAAGCTGATTCTTGAGGAGGTGGCGGGCCGATATGTCGATCCAGCGGTCTTCGGCATTTGTTTCGCTCCTCCTGTGCCTGTCCTCGCGGGTCATCGTCCCTGGAATCATCATTACCATCGGGGTCATCGTAGCTGGCCCCGCCTGACACGGCCTGAACAGCTTTTCACAAGGCCATCGGCGGGGAAATCCAATCCGGCCGATGGCCTTTTTTGTTATGTATCTGAGCCGCGACCGTCAGGGAGCGGTCTTATGTATCTGAGCCGCGACCGTCAGGGAGCGGTCTCATGTATCTGAGCCGCGACCGTCAGGGAGCGGTCACTACCTATGAAAGGGCAGTACCTATGCCGAGTTTAATGAGCGGCGCAAAAATGCTGCTGGAATGTCTGGTGCGCGAAGGAGTGGACTGTATCTTCGGCTATCCCGGAGGCGTCACGCTTCCGCTTTACGACGCCCTGTACGATCACCCCATCCGCCACGTCCTGGTGCGGCACGAACAGAACGCCGCCTTCGCCGCCGAAGGCTACGCACGCGCCAGCGGACGCGTGGGCGTCTGCTGCGCCACCTCCGGCCCGGGCTCCACCAACCTGGTCACCGGCCTGGTCAACGCCATGATGGACTCCATCCCGCTGGTGGCCCTCACCGGCCAGGTCCACTCCAAGCTGATCGGCAGCGACGCCTTCCAGGAAGCCGACACCTTCGGCATCTCCCGTTCCTGCACCAAGCATAACTACCTGGTCAAGAGCATCAACGATCTGCCCGGCATCCTCCACGAGGCCTTCTACATTGCCTCCACCGGCCGTCCCGGCCCGGTCCTGGTTGACATCCCCAAGGACGTTTTCCAGGCCCAGGCCCACTACGCGCCCGTTTCCTCCATTCATCTTCCGGGATACAAGGTCTACACCGAAGGCCACACCGGCCAGATCCGGCGCGCCGCCCAGATGATTTGGGAGGCCCAGCGGCCCTTCGTTTACGCCGGCGGCGGAATCATCTCTTCGGGCGCCTCCGAGGAACTCCGCCAGCTCGTCGAGCTCGTCGATGCCCCCACCGTGTGCACCCTGATGGGCCTGGGCGCTCTGCCTTCCAGTCACCCCAACTTCATCAGCATGCCCGGCATGCACGGCTCCTATGCCGCCAACATGGGCATGTCGCACTGCGATCTGCTGATCGCCCTGGGCGTGCGTTTTGACGACCGCGTCACCGGCCGCCTCTCCGCCTTCGCCCCGCACGCCAAAGTCATCCACGTCGACATTGACCCTGCCGAAATCGGCAAGAACCGCGTCCCGGATTTACCCATCGTGGGCGACGCCAGGCGCGTGCTCGGGAAAATCACGAAGGTCCTCCAGGAACTCGCCCCCGCCGAGGCCCCGCGCCAGGCCGCGGCCAGAACCGCCTGGTGGCGCCAAATCCGCGCCTGGCAGCAGGAACACCCCTTGCTCCCCGCCATCTCCTCCTCGGAGATCAAGCCTCAGCACCTGGTGGCCGAAATCGACCGCATCTCCAACGGCCACGCCCTGGTCACCTCCGACGTTGGCCAACACCAGATGTGGGCCTGCCAGTTCATCCGCTTCGACGAGCCTCGCCTGTGGATCAGCTCCGGCGGCCTGGGCTCGATGGGCTTCGGCCTCCCCGCCGCGGTTGGCGCGCAGTTTGCCCGTCCGGACAAGCTGGTCTTCGCCTTGCTCGGCGACGGCGGCTTCCAGATGTCCATCCCCGAACTGGCCACCATCGCCAGCCAGGGTTTGCCCATCAAAATCGTCATCGTGAACAACGGCTACCTCGGAATGGTCCGCCAGTGGCAGGACCTCTTCTACAACAACCGCCTCTGCGGCGTCGAACTGGAATGCTTTCCGGACGTGCAAAAGCTCGGCGCCGCCTACGGCATCCCGGGCCGCGTCATCGAGCGCCCCGAGGAGTTGTCCCCGGCTCTGGACCAGGCCCTCCGTGAGCCCGGTCCCTACTTGCTCAGCGTCAAGGTCTCGCCCTTCGAGAACGTGTATCCCATGGTTGCGTCCGGGGCCGCCGTCAGCGAAATGGTGCTGGCGCCCCCGCAGCCCGTCGCGGTTCCCAAATAGGAGGATTCCCATCCCATGCTGCAAGTCATTTCCTTGCTGGTCGAGAACAAACCCGGCGCTCTCATGCGGGTCACCGGCGTGCTCAGCTCCCGCGGCTACAACATTGAGAGCCTCACCGTGGCCTGCACCCTGGATCCCACCCTCTCCCGCATGACCATCGTCGTGGACGTGGATGCCAACCTGCGCCGCCAGGTCATTAAGCAGATGAACCGGCTCATCAACGTCCTCCAGGCCAGCGACCTCACCGAGAGTCCTGCCGTGGCCCGCGAGATGGTCCTGTTGCGCGTGCGCGCCCAGCTCGAAACTCGCACGACCATCCTGAAAGAGGCCGAAATCTTCGGCGCGCGCGTGGTGGACTCCTCCGTCGAGGGCTTTGCCCTGGAAGCCACCGGCGCTCCCGAAAAGCTGGACGAGTTTATTGATGTCATGCGCAGCTACGGCGATATTGAAGTCACCCGCTCGGGAATGGTCGCCGTCTCGCTGGAAACCAAGAAACTGCGCCTCTCTCCCCCGGTTCCCACTCGGAGTGAGGCTCTGAAAATCCCCGATACCAACGGAGTATTCAATGGCTAAACGCTACTATGAAAAAGATGCTGATCTGAACGACCTCCAGGGCCGCACCGTCGCCATCATCGGTTATGGCAGTCAAGGTCACGCCCATGCTCTCAACCTCCGTGACTCCGGAATCCAGGTGGTTGTCGCCGAGCTTCCGGACTCACCCAACTGGGCCAAGGCCCAGGCCGCCGGCTTACCGATCATGAACGCCGCCCAGGCCGCCGCAGCCGCCAGCGTCGTCATGATCCTGGTGGCCGATCACCATCAGGCCCCGCTCTACCACAGCGCCATCGCCCCGCACATGACCGCGGGCAAAACTTTGATGTTCGCCCACGGTTTCAACATCCACTTCGGCCAGATCGTCCCGCCCAAAGACGTGGACGTGTCCATGATCGCCCCCAAGGCGCCGGGTCACCGGGTCCGCGAGCTGTTCACCGAAGGTGTAGGCGTCCCGGCCCTGGTGGCCATCCATCAGGACCCCTCCGGCCAGACCCTCCGACGCGCCCTGGCCTACGCCCTGGCCCTGGGCTGCCTGAAGGCCGGCGTCATCGAGACCACCTTCCGCGAGGAGACCGAAAGCGATCTGTTCGGCGAGCAGGCGGTGCTCTGCGGCGGCGTCAGCGAACTCATCCGCGCCGGTTTCGAAACCCTGGTCGACGCTGGCTACGCCCCGGAAATCGCCTACTTCGAGTGCCTCCATGAACTCAAGCTCATCGTCGACCTGATCCAGGAAGGCGGCCTCTCCTACATGCGCTACTCGGTCTCCGACACTGCCGAGTACGGCGACTATACCCGCGGCCCTCGCATCATCAATCAACAGGTCCGCGAGGAAATGAAAAAAATGCTCGCCGAGGTCCAGTCCGGCCAGTTCGCCCGCGAATGGATCGAGGAGAACCGGACGGGCCAGAAGAACTTCCTGGCCATGCGCGAGGCCGCCCGCCATCAACCCATCGAGCAGGTCGGCCGCGAGCTCCGCGAAATGATGACCTTCCTCAAGAAGAGGAAGGAAGCCGGCGTCCCGGAAGCCTAGTTTCCGAGCCGCGAGCGTAAGCGAGCGGTTGCCTTCGAGGAACAAAATGAAAATCTTCACGCTCGACACCACGCTGCGAGACGGCACCCAGGGGGAGGCCGTCTCCTTCACCGTGGAGGACAAACTAGTCATCACCCAGAAACTCGATGAGCTGGGTATCGATTACGTCGAAGGCGGCTGGCCCGGCTCCAACCCCCGCGACAAGCAATACTTCGCCCGCGCCCGCGACCTCAAGCTCAAGCACGCCAGGATCACCGCCTTCGGTTCCACCCGCTTCGCCAAGAACCGCATCGACCGGGATCCCAACGTCCGCGCCCTGGTCGAAGCCGGCGCCCCCGTGATCTCCATCTTCGGCAAGACCTGGGACCTCCACACCCAGCGCGCCCTGGGCATCACCGAAGAAGAGAACTTGAAACTGATCTCCGAGACCGTCCGCTACCTCAAAGACCACGGCAAGGAGGTCATCTTCGACGCCGAGCATTTCTTCGACGGCTACAGCGGCAACCCCTCCTTTGCCTTGCGCGCACTGGAAGCCGCCCAGCAGGCCGGCGCCGATGTGCTCTGCCTCTGCGACACCAATGGCGGCGCCCTCACCGGCCCGCTCGTCCAGGCCGTCGCCGAAGTCCGCAAGCGCTTTGACGGGGTGCTGGGCATCCATTGCCATAACGACTCCGACCTCGGCGTCGCCAACACCCTGGCCGCGGTCGAGCAAGGCGTCACGCACGTCCAGGGCTGCATCAACGGATACGGCGAGCGCTGCGGCAATGCCAACCTCTGCTCCATCATCGCCAACCTCGAACTCAAGTACGGCTACACCACCACCGGCCCCGAGAGGCTATCCAACCTCGCCTCTGTGGCCCGCTTCGTGGCCGAGCTGGCCAACCTGCCCCTGCCCGGCCACCAGCCCTTCGTCGGGCGCAGCGCTTTCGCGCACAAGGGCGGCGTGCACGTCAGCGCCGTCCTCAAGGATACTGCCACTTACGAGCACGTTCCTCCCGCGCTGGTCGGCAACCACCGCCGCGTCCTGCTCAGCGACCTCTCCGGCCGCGCCAACATCCTCTACAAGCTCAAGCAGCACGGCATCACCGACCGCCTCTCCGAGGACGCCCGCCGCGAGTTGCTCGAACGCATCAAGGACCTCGAGTTCAGCGGCTACGAACTGGAGGCCGCGGAAGGCACCTTCGAGCTTCTGGTCCGCGAGGCCCTCCGCCCCGGCCTGCATTTCTTCGAGGTCGTCGGCTTCGAAGTCAGCACCAAGATGGACCCCGCTTCCGGCTCCCGCAGCACTGCCACCGTGACCCTGAAAACCCAGGACGGCGTCCACTCCGCCGCCGCCGCCGGACACGGCCCCGTCAACGCTTTGGACCTGTGCCTGCGCAAGTGCCTTTCTTCCCTCTACCCCACCATCGCCAATGTCCGCCTCACCGACTACAAGGTCCGGGTCCTGGATTCCAAGAAAGGTTCCGCCGCCAAGGTCCGGGTCCTCATCGAGTGGTCCGACCACCGCAAGAGCTGGGCCACCGTGGGGGTCTCCGATAACATCATCGAAGCAAGCTGGCGCGCCATGGTGGACGCCATCCGCCTGGAGCTCATGCGCCTCACCGAACAGGACGAAACCATCGAAAGGGCCGTCGAAGACTACTGCTGGGGCGTCTGATGACAACCCTCGCCATCGCGGCCCTCAGTCTGCTCTCGCTAGCCCAGTTTCAGGTCCTCCGCGATGGAAGTGAGCATCGCGTTCAGCTTCTCAATCACGTCAGTAGCGTTCGTACCTGAACCGTCCAATTCCACTTCAATGCGGAACTTGAGATCCAACCCCGCTGCCACCCTGGTGATCTCGCTGATCTGATCCGCCAAATCCTGAATCTGGGCGGGACGGAGTTCCGCCCTGGCAATCCGCACGCCAGGCTTCGGTGCCGGTGTGGGTTGCGGGCTCGGCCGCGGCGTCTGCTGCTGCGGTACTCGCAGGACCACTGTCTTCGAGGATGCGTAATCGCAGGGCCAACCACCCGAAGTTTCCGAACGCTCCAGGATGCGCGAGCGCAATGCCGCATCGATCGCATCCTTTATGGTTACCCACGGAAGCGTTTTGCCGGCCTTCTTGGAAAGACCAACGGAAAGGGCAAGGGCAGTCGTGGCGTCTCCGCTCCATGCTTCGGAGAGCACATCGGGAACCAGAGCCATCGGCGAGATCGCGTCCGGCGGACGCTGCAACTGGGCATCGTCGTTGAGGAGACCCACCGGGATCTCCTCCGCAAAGATGCTGGCTGGGCCGATGGTCAGCCACAGCCGCCCTTCTTTCACCGCACTTTGGATCGCCTGCTCCACCATGGCCCGGTCAACCTTGGGGATCACGACCGGTTCTTCGTAGCCATCCCGCGGAACCTGGATCACCTTGCCGCCGGAGAAGTAGTCGACCACATCCTTCACCGTGATCGCCGATTGTTTCCAAAGCCCGGGTAAGATCTGCGGCGAGAGGAGGGCCATCGGAATGTCCGAAAGGGTGGCGGCTTCCGGCAGCGCCACTTCCAATCCGGCGTCCTTCCACGCTACGTCGTCCGGCGTCTGCCTCCAGAAGGTCTTGACGGACTTATCCGGTCGAGTCAACCGAAGAACGAAGGTCCCATCGACGCAGCCGCTGACCAGCGTGTCCAGAATCGCCTTCCGGTTGAGCATCTT
>Ga0315280_10006704_pt1 | contig 15776 bp, 15 predicted proteins | sample YL17G06_40_MG_FD_203697 | JGI IMG/M metagenome (GOLD analysis project Ga0315280, IMG submission 203697) | Sediment microbial communities from Yellowstone Lake, YNP, Wyoming, USA - YL17G06_40 | ecosystem: Environmental > Aquatic > Freshwater > Lake > Sediment | place: USA: Wyoming | collected... | reverse complement strand
ATTGCCTATGACATCATACTCCTTTACAAAGCCAAAAAAGTCGATAGTACAGAATGACTTGACCTCTCTTGGAGTAAGAACTTTACTATAGAAGAACCAATCCTTCAGATTTGTCAAAACAACATACTGGGCCTCGCCTTCTTGTATATACTTTAGAATCTGATCCTTGTGATCCTCAGGCTTGATCCTCTTCTGCCTAATCCTTTTAAGTATAGGCTTACCAGCCTTGTCAAATTCCACTTCTGCTTCAAAAAGAGGCTTAAGCTCTAACGCTATGCCACGACCCATCTCATCCTTAATCAGATAATCAATAAAACCATTTGACCTGACTTCTGGAACAGCCTCACCAAAAAGATACTTCAAAAGAATAGACTTTCCAGCAATAAAAGCTTCTCTAAGAGCAGTCTCAGGCTTAGAACCATACCTTAGGTTTTGTAGATACGATTTTACTTCTTCGCTCTTGAGATTCTGCAACACATTATCTATTTCATCTTGTGTAACCTCTTCCTTGTCAAAGAGATAGCGAAGATCCTCCAAAATCAGATTTAAAGAAGCCCTTTCAGCCTCAGCTAAGGTCTTTCCACTCATCGTCAACCTACTCATTTACGTCTGGTTCCAGAAATCACAAACTTCGACTTAGGGCTATCGTAAATGTTAAACTTCGTCTTACAATGCTGACACTCATAACGCTTCACGGTATAAAACCGGAATTTCCATGCTTTGAGAGGCTTACTCGAGAGCTCACGACCGCAAGCAGGGCACTTAACGCTTTCACTCATTTTACACACCTACTATAATTGAATCCGTATTCCTAAAAAAACTTGTTATTTCCAGTATTTTTATCCTCTTTGGTGTTGCGTATCTCTTCTTCATTTAAGCCCTGACTATTAAACACAAATCTAGTTAGACACCAATGGAAGCCACGCTGAAAAAAAGTCGCGCTCAACTTCATGTTGAAAAAGCCTATTCAAACGCTTAATCCTATCCAAAACAAAAAAACGATTAACACGATATCTCTGAAGTTTCTCAGCAATCTGGCTAGTTGCCAACTTAGCAGACTCAGCAGCTGCAAGCCTCCTAAGCTCCTTTGGCTATTCGACCAAGGACGTTTATGACTCACTAAGAGGCTATCAGAACAAAAAACTCACAACCTTTTGACGCTTTCAAGCCGAAAATCAAATCCGTCCGCACTCTTAGAATGCCCATTAAATCACGTATAAATCACGCATAACAACATCATAAGCCACACAAAAACCACACCAAAAGCAACCCAAAACACACACTAAAAAAACAAAACCCAAAACACAAACAGTCAAAACCCAGTCAAACGCAAAAATTTTTTCTGCAAACCATACTAACAGTAGGATATCATTTCATCGTATTATTTTTGGTTGAGGCTGTTCTATACCCAAATGCCACTGAACCGAATAGAAAAAGTAAGTGAACAATGTTCTAATAAAGCCCATTTTAACATATCGCCTTGCAGACGGATACGCAACAATGTTATGGTCGCAAATAACATAACCTCTTTTTCTTAACCTATATGAGATTTCAATATCTTCACACACTTTCAATGCTTTATTGAAGCCGCCAATTTCTCTAAAAACTTTAGTGTCACATGCCATGCACATGCCACCTGCATACTTGTCAACATATTTTCTGACAAGATTCTCCAAAGAAAACCAAAAAGCATCTAGCCTTCTAGGCATCTGCACTTTTCTGCCTTTCATTTCCAAAATCTCTCTCTTCGGTAAATATTTCGGAAAAACAAGCACTACATTCGGTTTCTCAAAGTCTGAGACAATTTTCTCTATGGTGTCTGATGCAAGCAATGTATCTGCGTCAACAAAGACCAGTATGTCGCCTTTTGCATATGCTGATCCCTGATTTCTTGCATCTCCAGCGGAAATATCTTTTTTCGAAATTACTTTGTCCGCATATCTTTCTGCTATTACTATTGTCTTGTCTCTGCTTAACCCATCTTTGACAATAAGTTCAACATTCTTGTAAGTCTGCTTCCGAACACTTTCCAATGTAGCTGAAAGTAATTTCTCCTCATTAAACGCTGGAACAATCACAGAAACTTTCTTCATTAATCAAAAGGTTAATCAAAAAAGAATTTATGCTTTTGTTAGGTATCAAGAAATGCCTGTGAAGGACTCAAAATGAACGCTTGGAGACTACTAAAACTAGAGACAAACAATGCCTTCATGAACATGGCGGTTGACGAAGCCATTTTACAGGCTAGAATCGCTGGAAAAGTGCCAAACACCTTACGCTTTTTCAGATGGCAACCCTCAGCCATTTCGATTGGTCGTTTTCAAGAAGTTCAAAAAGAAGCCCTAGTCAAAAACTGCAAGAAACATGGGATAGATATTGTGAGAAGAATTAGCGGCGGAGGAGCAGTCTACCACGATTATGATGGAGAAATCACATACAGCGTCACAGTTGCAACAGAAGATTTGGGAACAGCAGACATATTCGTCGCCTACAACCTAATATGCAACGGCTTGATTGAAGCAATCAAAATCCTAGGCATAAGCGCAGATTTTAATCCAGGCGACCCAAAAAACTGCCCAAACGTATCCGTAAATGGAAGAAAAATTTCGGGAAGCGCCCAATCACATAAAAGCCGCACTCTCCTTCAACATGGAACGCTCCTAGTAGACGTAGACCTGAAAAAAATGTTCACATTTCTAAATGTGCCATGGGCAAAAACCTGCATGGAAGTAGTAAACGTGGCTGAGAAGAAGATAACATCAGTCAAGCAGGAACTCGCATCAAGCGTTTCTATGAAAGAGGCATATCATGCTTTAGTAAAAGGCTTTGAAAAAGGGCTAAAACTCTCTTTGAAAGAAGGCAAGTTAACAAGCTATGAGCAGAAATTGGCTGAAAAACTTTGCAAAGAAAAATACTCTACAGACGAATGGAACTTTAATGGCAAGACTGCATCTATTTTTGGCTAAACCACTCGGACAATTTCATGTCTTTTTCTGCTTCAAAACTTATGTTCATCGGCTCAAAAGTCTGTCCCAGCGCTGTTCTCAAATTGCGGATATAGTCGTCAATGTTTACTTCTGCTGGGCTTTTAACGAAATCTGACGGTTTCACAGTGAACTTTTTGCCCTTATACATGAATGGTTTAACTTTAATGAAAGAAACAGTATCTCTCTTATTCACTTCTCTGCCAGAGTCCATAAGTTGCACAGCACACTGATATGGCTGATGCATAGCCTCGTCTAAAACAAGTTTCTCTTTAGGGTCAAAATACAATTCCACAAAATATTGCAAGTCTTCTAGGGGAATTTTCCTTTGCCTTAGGGTCTTCTCTGCTTCCTGAGCGACCTCTACAATTCTTTTCTCTGCAGTTTTATACTCTTCCATATTCTTGACTTGACCCAATTCCTTAACACAGTTTTGAAACACTTTTTGGAAAAACCTTGGCGAATTAGATTTAATCACAGTTAAGCCTTTAATGTCTGGTGTGCCGTCTTGAAGGATTCCGAAATAGGCTTTTTTAGCTTTAGGCAAGACGCATACTGAATATTTCTTTTCAACAGCTAAATCAAGCCGTAGCCTCTCTTTCACAGTTTTAGTTAGCCATTTCACTTCTTCTTCAGAAGGGTTGTCGAGGAATAGCGAATCTGTGTCACCATAAGTTGGATGCAGGCCATGGTCTTCTGCCATGTTCCATGCAGTCTGCAAGATGTATCGTCCATAACCTGTTATTGACTCAGCTAACGGTGTAGATGCAAGTCCGTGGATTCTTATCGTGACGCCGTAGCTGGAAACAGTTAATAGTTTTAGTAGTTTAGCTATGGCTTCTGCTGATTGCATTTCTTCTTCTGAACGTCTTTGGTCTTTTGAATGGGGTTTAAACCAGTGGATTCGCAGGTCTTTCAAGGCTCCAAACAAAACTGCATAAAAGCCTCTTCTCTTGATGCAAATGTAATGGTCCACCTCAGAAATTTTGTTGTTTTTGCATTCTTCATGTTCGCAGTTAACGGTTTCATAGGATAAGTTGTAGCTGTCAATAACGCTTGGGTACAGGCTTTCAAAGTCTGTCACGACGGTGTTGAAGTAGATTCCGCTTTTTGGAGCAATTGTCAAAGCGCCAGTAACTGAATGCTTAAGTTCTCTTCCTCTGCGGAGTTCTTTTGAATTAGGAATTAGGATGCCATTTTCTCTCAGATACCTATAGATTATGGATTTGATCCAGTCGCTTACATGTCTGCTGGAATACGCTTCCAAGATTGGTATGTTAGCTATTCTTGACAGCATAAAAGCAACATAGTATCTCTTGGCGTCGATTTCTTTAATACCTAATATTTCTGGCTTGATTTGTGGAACTGGCTGTTGAAGCAAATTAAACCAGTATTCTAGCATATCGTATTTTTTCTGATCAGTCTTTTTCGTTTCGCCAAATATATTTTCAAACTCTTGTTTCGTCTCTTTTTGAATGTTTAGGAATGCATTGAATTGACTCTCTTTGAAAGAGTATTGAGCGCCGAAAATTAAGCCATGATCATAAATGTACCCTCGAGCAAAGTCTATTTCACTTTCCCAAGTATTCTCGAACATTTTGCTGAATTTTTCGATGTTCTCTGGGTTTTTGACTGACACTTTGGTAAATGTTTTTACCTCGGCTGTGAATAGGTCGCGTTTTTGTATTTGTGAGACTTTGCCAACGATTCTGTCAATAGTGTATGCGTCTTTTTCGCTTAGTGGGTATGGTGTTAGGAAGTATGGTTCATATTGGCTGTCTTTAACTTTTTTCACTTCCTTGCCTGATGCATCACAGAATCTAAGAGTCACCGTGCCATCAGCTGTTTTAGCGTCTATTAGATACCACGTGTCCAATGGTTTTCCTTCTCAGCTCTCTGAACATTATTCTTAAAATAGTATAGACGATTGATGTTTTAATGTGTTTTTGGCTGGATAGAAAAAATGAGAAGGCTGGAACACTATAAAATCTGCTTCTCTATTTCATCTATCTCTTCCGGCAACGGCATTCTGGGATAATTATAAAGCGGTCCACCTGGACGTTCATTATAGTAAGGTCGGTTGCAGTCGGGACAGCCAGAAGTCAGAAACGGCTTACCACATCTTACCGCCTGCAACAATCCATCCTTAGAAACCCCAAAATCAATTAGGCATCCATCACTGTCAAATGTCATATTTTCATATCGTGTCTTCCCATTTGTTATAAGATAGTGAGCAACTTGAATCCTTCGATAACAGTCTAGAGAAGGCTGAGAACCACTCTCTAAAGCAGTTCCGGGAACTGGAGTAAATGAAAACAAGCCGGGATATACGCCATTATCGGTACACCATTGAATCATTTTGACCATTTCCTCTTCAGTCTCTCCAAGACCCACAATAAGATGTGTGCTCACTTGGCCTTTCCCAAAAACTCTAACAGCCTTCTTTAAAGCCTCTTGATGTTTCTTCCATGTGTAAGGGCCGTGAGCTAATGAACCCTTAACTTTGTCAAAGATGTCTTTAGTGGCAGCGTCTAATGGGATGCCAATTCTATTTACGCCTATCTGAGTCAGTTTTTTCATTTCTTCTTCACTGAAGGGTTGACAAGAAACTGCAAGGGGCAAACTAACAGTCAACCGAATTTCTTTCACCAAACTCAAAACATCGTTGAAAACAGTTGGATAATTTAACGCTTGAATGCAGATTTGTTTTATCAACCCTTTCTCATTGATGCCCTCAAGTTTTTGGAGCACTTGTCTTGTTGGAAATGTTGGCCACGTTACTCTTGACAGCATATCTGCTCTGCTTTTGCTTCCTCTGGCTTGAGGGCAGAATCCACAGTTAGCTGAACATTTGTCAGCTCGGTATGTGAGCAAATAAATGGTTGTGGGCAAAGCATCCAATTTCCCATGCATCAGTCCAAGCACTATGGCTGAGCCAACAGAAACCCGAATCTTATCAGAAATCTTCTCGATGAAAGCTTTGTGATGCAATTGTTAGCCGCCAAATCTAATCTACATGCATGCATTTAATACTTATCTCTTCAATAAGAATGAAAGAAAGAACATTGAGCAGGACGCCAAAACTACATGCCCAACAACTTTGACTCAAAAGATTGGGAAAATCTACTGACATCAAGCGAGAAAGAATTCGAGGCAACACTTGCTAAAGCCCAGAATATCGGTTGGGAAAATTTTGGAAAAAAAATACATTTTTACGCGCCGAGCTTCATCTACTACAAAACTGATTACTATTGTTCTTCGCCTTCTGCTTTTCCATCTATTTCAGTGACTGGCTCCTCATGCGCCTTAAAATGCAAGCATTGTGATGGAAGAGTTTTGAATACAATGTACCCCGCACTTTCCCCAAAAGAACTGATTAGTTTGTGCGCAAGGTTGAAGAACGAAGGCGCTATTGGTTGCCTAATAAGTGGCGGCTGCTTACCCGACGGTTCTGTTCCACTAAATAGGTTTACAGACGCCATTGCAGAAATTAAGCGCAACCTTGACCTAACCGTAGTCGTGCATACAGGTGTCATAAGCCGCTCTATGGCAGAAAAGTTGAAGAAAGCAGAAGTTGATGCTGCCTTAATCGACATAATAGGCTCTGACGAAACCATAAAGGAAGTTTATCAACTAAACGTAAAAGTTGAAGATTATGACAAATCATTAGAAGCATTGCATGAAGTAGGCATCCCATTTGTGCCACACGTTCTTGTTGGACTTCACTACGGCAAGCTTAAAGGCGAATTCCAAGCGCTCAAAATTATTTCAAAGTATCAGCCTCCTGCGGTAATAGTTATTGCCTTAATTCCAATTCATGGCACACCTATGGAGAATGAGAAGCCGCCAACTCCAGAAGATATAGCAAAAGTTTTGCTGTCGGCTAGGCTGATGTTGCCAAAGACTCCTCTAGTGCTTGGATGTATGAGACCGAAAGGCAAGCATAAAGCCAAGACTGATACGTTGGCAGTTAGAATAGGGGTTAACGCAATTGCGTTTCCCGCTGAAGAAGCGATTAAATTAGCTGAATCGATGGGTTTGGAAATAGTGTTCTCATCTTTGTGTTGTTCACAGATTTTTGAAGACATTCGGCGAAGTAGTTTCTAGAAGCCTATGATTAGCGATTCAGTCGCAGATACGCCTGCTATTGCTCTTATTTTGTCAGTAATTATGCGTGAGAGTTCTTCAAGCGTAGAGGCTTCAACGTGAGCTACCAAGTCATATCTGCCGAACACACCGTAAACTTTTGCTACTCCTTTTATTTTTGCTATTTCCTCTTTAGCCGATTTTGCAAAGCTCAGATGCTCTCCAGTTCCGAGTTTTATTAGAACGAAAGCCATGACCATGTGCATTACCTCTTTTTCACCATTAAATAAACCAAGAGAATATAATAGTTACTATTCTTTGGATTTCTGGACTATAATTTGGAGTCGAAAGAGTCGAAATATTCTTAAATAGGAGCTAATGATAAGACTGTGCATTTAAAGAAGGGTGAAGGCTTATGTCCAAACCATTCTATATAAAGTTTGAAGTTCCAAAAGAGGTTGCAGATGCGGCCTATGAAGCCCTACAAATAGCTAGCCAAACAGGTCAAGTCAGAAAAGGCACAAACGAAACAACAAAAGCCATAGAACGTGGGCAAGCAAAACTAGTCATAATCGCCGAAGATGTGGAACCGCCAGAAGTAGTTGCCCACCTACCGCTACTATGCGAAGAACACAAAATCCCATACGTATTCGTGCCAAACAAGCAAAAAATTGGATCCGCCATAGGAATAGATGTCCCTGCCGCCGCAGCATGCATAACAGAAATCGGAGACGCCACATCATTAATAAAAGAAATTTCCAAACGAATTGAAGAACTCAAGAAACGAGGAAGCAGCTGATGAGCGAAAGGGAGGCAGAGGAACAGCTAACTCCTGCCGAAGTCATTCAGGTGATTGGACGCACAGGCACAACGGGCGAAATCTCTCAAGTCAGAGTTCGAATACTCGAAGGCAAAGATAAAGGACGCATCATAACAAGAAACGTAAAAGGCCCAGTCAGAACAAGCGACATCCTAATGCTAAGAGAAACCGAAAGAGAAGCAAAGAAAATTTCACGTTAAAAAAAGCCTCAAGTGAGGGTGGTAGTCAGTGCCAAAACAACGATCTTGCTCATTTTGCGGACACGATTTCCCATTAGGCACTGGTCTCATGTACGTAAGAAATGACGGAACAATTTTCTGGTTCTGCTCAAGCAAATGCAGAAAAAGCTCGCTCAAATTAAAGAGAGACTCGCGCAAGTTCAAGTGGACAAAATACTATGGAAAAGAGGAGAAAGGAAAAGCTTGACTCAGCCCTCAGCTGAGTGCACTCTCGTTTTTTTAAAGCCAGAAGCTACAATGAGAGGATTAATGGGCGAAATAATCACCCGAATTGAAAGAAAAGGCTTCATCATATCTGCAGTGAGACTTACACAATTAACCCGAAAGCAAGCAGAAAAGATATATGAAATCCATAAGGGCAAAGACTTTTATGAACCACTAATTGAGCATGTCGTGTCAGGTCCCGTCTTAGCCATGATTATAGAAGGACCAAATGCTGTTTCATCCATTCGCAACATGGCTGGAAAAACAAATCCAGTTGAGGCGCAACCTGGAACAATACGTGGTGACTACGCTCTCATCACGAGGAAGAACATGATTCATGCTTCAGACACACTAGAAAACGCCAATAGAGAGATAGAAATTTTCTTTAAACCAAACGAGATTCTAAGATATAAGAAACCAACCGAGTCGCAATATTTACTTTAGACGCGTTGTAACTTCTTTCCAAAGTTCTTCGTTGTCAATGCAGCCGATGTCTGGAGCATTTAAGTTGCCGTCGAAGTAGCCATATGATCTGGCTCTGCAGCCTCCGCATATGTATTTGTCTTCGCAGTTTCCACAACCCATAGCTTGACCCTTTACCTTATAAGTTTCAAGTTTTTCTCTTGTCCTCAGTTTCCACAAGATTGGACTGTTGTCCCAAACGTTGTCGAAATCATCTTTCAGAACATTCCCTATTACAGTGTTTTCGTTAGTTGGAAAGAAGACGCATGGTTTTATGTCTCCATTCGGCTCTAAAGCAATGTATAATCTTCCTGCTCCACATCCGCCTAAGAAGTTTGCGACTGCTTCGACGCCTTGCATGGTAGCGTAGTGAGCAGAAACAGTATATTCATGTCCCTTCTCTCTTGCAATTTTCTTAACTACACTCGCGAATTGCGGGCAAGTGCTAAAAATTCTATCTACGCTTATGCTTGTTTTTCCAGTTTTCCTCTCTTCTTCCTTTGATTTAATGTATAAATTAACGATTCTTTCTCCCATTGTTTGTAAAAGTTCTAATCTTTCCTTTGGAGTTAAATCGAGTTTCAAATGTTCTTTTGCCCTTCCAGTTGGAATATAATTGAAATGCATGAATCTTACGCCCATCTGGTCTGATAGATCCATTATTTTCAGAATTTCATCCAAATTCTCTTTGTGAGCAGTCGTTGCTATGCAGGTTCCCAAATTTTCGTCTACACAGTTGCGTATTCCATCTACGGTTTTTTCAAAACATCCAGGAACCTTTCTAAAACTTTCATGCACCCCTTTGCTTACTCCGTCAAGGCTGATTTCAACATAGCCAACGCCTGTTTCTTCAAGTCTGCTAACATTATCTTTTGTAAGTAATGTACCGTTGGTTGCTATGCTTATGAAAGGTATTTTCTTCTTTGCGTATGTTGCGACTTCAAAGAAATCCTTTCGCATTAGAGGCTCCCCTCCAGAAAAAGATAAGGCAGGAAGACCTGTGTTCCCTATTCTTGAGAGTTCATCTACAACTGCGTATGCTTGCTCTGTTAAAAGTTCTGGACGATTTGCTCCCGCATCTTCGTAGCAGTGCTTGCACTTCAGATTGCAGATGTATGTAAAATTCCAGACCACTTCAAAAGGGCCTGCAGGAGTAAACGGGATACGAATCCCATACTTTCTGATCCCATTCATCATTAAAGCAAATCCTTTCAACCATGCTTCGCCATAGTCTTTATCGAAGAATTTGTTTCCCATGAAATTGGTATCAACTCGCATAACTTTGGAACCAATTTTATAGAAGGGTTTCGCCACCATGCGATTTAGGCTGCTGCAACTTTTGCAGAGTTTAACATTTTCACCTAGGAAATCTCTGAGGGAATTTATCAGCAAACCGCCGTCTTGCTCACATTCAATGTCAAACCTCTTTATGATCGCTTTCAAGATGGGGTTTACTACGGGTAAGAGAGCGTTTTCAAGGGAGTCTCTATTCATAGATCTCCTCTCTACAAATGATAATAAGTTTACGCTTGCCCTTAAAAAATATACAGTAAGTGGAAAATAGTTCTACGTATAGCAATTGTTCGAAACAGTTTATAATATCAATGAGTAATTCATGAGAGAAAAAGGAAGAGACTATGCCTACACGACAGCCAATTGTAGTTGTTCTCGGTCATGTCGATACTGGAAAGACTTCGTTGCTAGACGAAATCAGAAAAAGTAGTGTTCAAGCACGTGAAGCAGGAGGCATGACTCAACACATCGGCGCTAGCTTCTTCCCTCTAGAAACACTGACAGAGTTATGTGGTCCCCTTCTGCAAAAGCTGAAGGGTAAAATTCAGATTCCAGGGCTACTTGTTATTGACACGCCAGGTCATGAGGCGTTCGCGAATTTGAGAAAAAGAGGTGGTGGAGTTGCAGACATTGCAATTCTCGTCATTGACATATTGAAAGGATTTGAAGCTCAGACTTATGAATGCGTTGAGATTCTTAAGACAAGGAAAACGCCATTTATTGTTGCAGTAAACAAGATTGACCGCGTACCCGGGTGGAAATTTAAGGAAAATGAATCTTTTCTAGCATCTTATCAAGAGCAAGACTATTATGTTCGCCAAGATTTAGATGAACGATTATACTCTATTATTGGAACTTTTTCTAGGCTTGGTTTGCAGGCAGATCGTTTTGACAAGATAATTGATTTCACTCGGACAGCGTCTATAGTTCCTGTAAGCGCCAAGACAGGTGAAGGGATACCTGAACTTCTCGCAGTTTTAGTCGGCTTGACACAGCAGTATTTGCAATCTAGTCTTCAAGTAACTGAAGGCCCAGCTAAAGGAACAGTGTTAGAAGTCAAAGAAGAGCCTGGACTTGGCATCACTTTGAACGCTGTTATTTATGATGGCATAATTAGGAAAGGCGACATTATTGTTGTTGGAGGAAAAGAAGAACCCATTGTAACTAAGGTTCGTGCAGTTCTTTTGCCCAAGCCTCTGGACGAAATTAGGGATCCAAGAGACAAATTTTCTTCAGTGGATAATGTCTCTGCGGCAGCTGGAATAAAAATAGTGGCGCCAGACTTGGAGAATTCCGTGGCTGGGGCGCCTATTTATGTAGTCCCTTCAACGGATAGGCTAGAAGAATACGTGCAATATGTTTCCGAAGAAGTGAAGAAGATTAAGATTGAGACAGATGTCGACGGAGTTGTGTTGAAAACTGATGCTTTAGGTTCTCTTGAAGCCATCACAGAAAGTCTGAAGCAAAGCAATATTCCAATACGTTTGGCAGATGTAGGCGACGTATCCAAACGAGATATTACTGAAGCAGTGGTGGTTAAGGAGCATGAGCCTCTTTATGGAGCAGTTTTAGCCTTCAACGTAAAAATATTGCCAGACGCAGAAGAAGAGGCTACAAATAGAAAAGTACCAATATTTCGGCACAATATTATCTATCACTTAATCGACGACTACACAAAATGGATGAAAGCTGAACAAGAAGCAAGGCTTCACAAACAGTTGGATTTACTGATTAAACCTGGCAAAATAAGGATTCTTCCAGGCTACGTATTTAGAAGAGCAAAGCCTGCCATCGTAGGAGTTGAAGTCTTAGCAGGGCAAATTAAGCCAAAATATGTGCTCACTAATAAGGACGGGGAGGAGGTTGGCGAAATTTTGCAGATTCAAGATAAAGGGCAAGTTGTATCTGAAGCAAAGACTGGTATGGAAGTTGCAATTTCACTGGACAAAGCCATTGTGGGGCGGCACATCTTTGAAAAAGATACATTATATGTGAAAGTGCCGGAAAGGCATGCAAAAATATTGGTGACAAAGTTTCAAGACAGTTTATCTTCTGACGATTTGAATGCGCTGAATGAGTTTGTTGAGTTAATGAGACGGAAAACGCCTTTCTGGGCAGCCTAGTTAAGGCTCTCTGGGTATTTTATCCGTTAGCTCTGAAATGCTTCTTTTTGCATTCTAAATACCACATGCAAGGTGAAGAAGAACAAAAAATAATTTTATCTCTCTTGAGTAGACTAGACTGCGTTTATTGTTAAGTTTCTCTGCCAACTGTCAAAATCCTAACATAATCAGCCGTGTCATCACAGCTATCGGCAACACATTCCATCGATTCCAACAAATCCTTTAGGTTCAATAACACGCCTGGATCAACTATCTTCCCATATTTGATAAATAAGCCCTTTACTTTCAAGTAATCTTTGTCCACTTTCCCTTCAAAGACATCAACTTGCTGAGATAGAGCTCTAGCTTCAGCTGGATCGCTTCCAAGCTTCTCAATGCTTGCCCGTAAGGTGTTAGCGCAGTCAACTAAGTTTCTAGCCATGCCAACGTAAACACTCCAAATTTCTTCCGGAATCTCAGAATCAACCAATGTAAGAACACTTCTAGCTGAATCCTTCACGTGATCCGCCATCACATCCAATCTCTTAACAAGATGCATAATATCCTCCCGATCTTTAGGCGGCAAACTGCCTCTCGTCAACTCTTCGAAAATTGCCCTTCTCAGATTGTCAATTTCCTCCTCGGTTGGAAAAAGCTTCTCAATCCATTCTCGCACTTCCTCCTTTTTACCCTTTGAAAACGCTGAAATCGCTTTCTCAAGCTCTGTAACTGTATCGATGGCAAGGGTTATCTCTCTGTACGCGAAATCCAGAACCTTCGACTTACGGCGTTCAGCAAACCATTTTTCCATTCCCAAATCACCCCAATAGATGCCCTATGTTATTTAGAAATGAATGTATAATCTTTGCGCAAAAAAGGAATGGAAGACTTAGCATTCATATAGTTTATTAAGTGTCACGATATAGTATATCTGTGAAAAACATCACGTAAAGAACAGACTTACAATCGTCAAAAACTCTGCAGAGGTGTCAATATGGGTGAGGCTGAAGAACAGAAACAAGAGTCAAAAATAGTAGCAGTTAAGACTCTCGAAGACATTGAAAGAAAAAGACCAGCCGCATTTAGAGAAGTCTATCCTATTTATGAGCCATACGTTTACGCGGCTGTTGTAAAAGACCCATCTACACACAAGGTAAAATACGAAATAATTGAGCCGACCCTGCTAAAGGAAGAGGAAACTCTGCTTAATGAAATCAAAAATCTCCTAATGGAAGAAGTTGACGTAAGCCTCAAAGACATTGAAACAAAAGAAAAAGCTGCAGAGTACTTGAAAAGTAAAATTTTGGAAGTTATCAAAGACTATCATGTAAAAGTTGCTAAAGAGTCAGTAGATAAGCTCGTCTACTACATATTGAGGGATTTTATTGGCTATGGAAAAATTGACCCATTAATGCGAGATCACATGGTAGAAGATATTTCTGCAGATGGGGTTAGCATTCCTATTTATGTGTGGCATCGAGAATACGAATCCTTGCCAACCAACATCATCTATACAAACGTTGATGAATTAAACTCCTTTGTCACTAGACTTGCATATCTCGCTGGAAAAAACATTTCTATTGCAACACCTATGCTTGACGCTTCTTTGCCAGACGGAAGTCGTATCCAATTAACCTATGGAAAAGAAGTAACCAAAAAGGGTTCAACATTTACGGTTCGACGCTTTCGCATAGATCCGCTCACAATTTCTGACTTGATTACCTTTAACACTCTTTCATCAGAAATGGCTGCACACTTTTGGTATGCTATCGAAAATAAATCATCATTTCTTGTCGCTGGAGGAGTCGCTGCAGGAAAGACAAGTACACTGAATTGCCTTTCTATGTTCATTAAACCAGAGCTAAAGATTGTAAGCGTTGAAGACACAGCGGAACTAAACCTTCCTCACGAAAATTGGATTCCATCAGTTGTACGATTAGGATTTGGTCCCGAAGAAAAGGGAACAGGCGCCATAACACTGTTTGACCTTCTAAAAGCAGCAGTTAGACAGAGACCCGACTACATAATTGTAGGTGAAGTCAGGGGAAAGGAAGCGTACACGTTATTCCAAGCTATGGCTACAGGACATTTGGGAATGTGCACAATTCACGGTGAATCAGTGGATGCTGTTATTCATCGACTAGAGTCAGAACCATTGAACATTCCAAGGCCTCTGCTTACTATGATTGATGCTATAATGGTTCAATTGCGAACCGAAATCAACGGCAAACCAGTAAGAAGAATCGTGACAGTAACAGAAGTAACTGCCTTAGATCCCAGAACAAAAGAACTTCTAACAAACGAAACGTTCCGATGGAATGCAAAAGATGACACCTACGTATATTCTGGACGCAGCCACATCCTAGAAAGAAACATGAAGAAAATGGGGCTTCAGGAAGAGCAGGTTCAAGAAGAATTAAGGCGAAGGAAAACGGTTCTAGAATGGATGGCGAGAAATAACATTCGAAGACATGGTGACGTTTCTAATATTATTCGAGATTATTACGTTGATCCAGAGCGCGTCTACAAGAGGGCGAGGGTGGGAGTGGCATGAGCCTAAGCAAGATGAGGAAAAATCTTGAAAATATTTATCAATATTTTGCCGTCTCATTTCGACCACTTACATCTCCAATCTTTACTCGTGTAGGTCGATGGAGTGGAAAGGTGCAGTCAGGTTTAACGAAGCCTCAAGTTTTTGCCTATCGAGTTATTGGAGAAAAGACTGCTAGATTTTTGCCTTTGTTTAAAGATGTTGATGTAAACTTGCGAAAATCGGGAATGAAAATCAACTTTAAGGCTTATGTTAGTCTAGCTATCCTTACAACGTTATTGTTTTTTTTCGCTACACTCTTTACGGTGTTTCTCTCTTTAATACTTGTTTTTCGCCTTTCCTTCTTGTCGTCATCTCTTTTTGGAATAGGATTAAGTCTTCTTGCTGGAGCTTTAACTTTAATTTGCTTTTATGTTTACCCTATCTACCGCGCAGACAACTTTAAAAGAAACATGGAAGCTGAACTTCCTTTCACTACTGGCTACATGGCGATTTTAGCTGGAGCTGGAGTTCCCCCGGAAAGGATGCTCCGTTCTTTAGCCCAAATTGACATCTCACTCGCAGTTTCAAATGAAGCCAAAACTATCACGCGAGATGTGGAACTTTTTGGCTATGACATTATTTCAGCTTTGGAAGTCTCGTCCAAACGAACTCCTTCTGAAAAATTTAGAGAGTTGCTAGAAGGGTTTATTGCTACAATTCATTCTGGTGGAAGCCTAGTAAAGTATTTTTCTGAACGTTCTCGCCAATATATGAGATTGGAAAAAATTGCCATGCGTCGTCTCTCTGACACTCTTGGTGTTTTGTCAGAGTTTTATGTTACCTTACTCGTAGCTGGACCTCTCATGCTTGTGGTGATGCTTGCAGTTATGGCTATGCTTGGAGGAGGCTCTGGCTTATTTAATCCACAACTACTGCTATATCTTTTAACATATCTTGGCATACCTCTTGGATCGATTATTTTTCTAATATTAATAGACGCTGTTTTTCCGAGGCGATAAGAACATGCCTAAAATTGAAAAATGGGAGAAAAAA
>Ga0315280_10006703_pt1 | contig 15779 bp, 15 predicted proteins | sample YL17G06_40_MG_FD_203697 | JGI IMG/M metagenome (GOLD analysis project Ga0315280, IMG submission 203697) | Sediment microbial communities from Yellowstone Lake, YNP, Wyoming, USA - YL17G06_40 | ecosystem: Environmental > Aquatic > Freshwater > Lake > Sediment | place: USA: Wyoming | collected... | reverse complement strand
GCGGCGCACCATCCGAGGAGAGAGGAAGATTCAACCGCTGCTCAGTCAACCGCGAGGCATCGTGGGGCAGCCCTAGAGGATCTTGCTGAGGAAGAGCTTGGTGCGTTCGTGGCGGGGATTGTTGAAGAACTGCGCGGGAGGGCCCTCTTCGACGATAACGCCTTCGTCCATCAGCATCATACGGTCGGCCACCTCGCGGGCGAAGCCCATCTCATGGCTGACCACGATCATGGTCATTCCCTCCCGCGCCAGCGACTTCATCACCTCCAGCACCTCGCCGACGAGCTCCGGGTCCAGGGCCGATGTGGGCTCGTCGAAGAGCATCACCTTAGGCTCCATGGCCAGGGCGCGGGCAATGGCCACCCGCTGCTGCTGACCGCCTGAAAGCTGGGCAGGATAAGCGTGGAGCTTGTCGCCCAAGCCCACCTTTGCCAGCATGGCTCGGCCGGCTTCCAGGGCCTTGCTTCGCCCCAACTTCCGCACGTGGATAGGCGCATCGATGACGTTGCCCAAGGCGGTAAGGTGGGGGAATAGGTTGAACCGCTGGAAGACCATGCCAATGGAGGCCCGCATCCTGGCCACCTCCCCCTCGCTCTTCTCCACGAACCTTCCCTTGACCTCCCGATAGCCCACGGGCTGACCGTCCAGGTAGATGCGCCCGGCGTCCACCGCCTCCAAGTGGTTGATGCAGCGCAGCAGCGTCGTCTTGCCGGAGCCGCTGGGCCCGATGACCACCACCACCTCGCCCTTGGCCACGTCGAAGCTCACGCCCCGCAAGACCTCCAGCCTTCCGAAGCGCTTGTGCACCTCTTGGCAGCGGATCATGGGGAAGATGCCCTGTAACTGCATACCCGATCACCGAAACCGCGTGCGGGCAGTCCCAAAAGCCTCCGTCATCCGTCCGAACAGAGTCTTGGGCCGTTCCCGCACCCCGACAGCCAGGCGAGCCTCCAGCTCTGCCTGCGCTAGACTGAATACCGTCGTCATTACAAGATACCAGATAGAGGCTACGGTTAGCAGCTCCAGAATCTTGAAGTTGACCACATAGATTGAGCGGGATGCCGTCAACAGCTCCATCAGGCCGATGGCGAAAGCCAGAGATGAGTTCTTGAGCATGCCGATGAATTCGTTGCCTGTCGGCGGGACGATGACTCGCAACGCTTGCGGTAGGATGATGCGCCGCATGGCCTTGGCGTAGGTCATGCCCACGGACTTGGCGGCATCCATCTGGCCCGCCTCCACCGACTCGATGCCCGCTCGTACGATCTCCGTCATATAGGCGCCCTCGTTCACTCCCAGGGCGAAGATGGCTACGCGGAAGGACGTAAGCTGGCGCGTGATGTCTGGATTGCCAAAGAGCTCCGGCACCCCGTTGTACCAGAAGAGGAGCTGAACCAGCAGCGGCGTGCCGCGGAAGAACCACACGTAAAAGTTGGCCGGAACGTTCAGCAGTGGGTTCTTGGACATGCGCATCAGGGCGGAGACCAGCCCCAAGACGACGCCCAGCACCTGGGCTGCTATCGCCACAATGATCGTGCGCTGCGCTCCCTCCAGAATGACCGAGTTGAAGAGGAACCTCCAGACGATTCCTGGATCATAGTTGAGGGACGGAAAGGGGATTGGCATAGCTGTCGCCTCCTCTTTGGGCCTGTCTTCGCTCTTCGCTCATGACCGCTGGACTAGAAGAAGCCCCCGGGCCAGCGACTGAGCGCCGGGGGCTTCGCCAGTGGCGTGCCAGGGTTGAGGGGGCCTAGAAGGGGTGCCCTTCCTTCCTATTCGATGGCGCCGCCTTCGAGGCCCCAAGTCTTGAGGATCTCGTCGTACTTCCCGTTTTCTATCACCTTCTGGAGGGCATCCTCGATCGCCGCCTTCAGCTCCGTGGATGCCTTGCGGACGCCGATGCCGTAGGGGGCCGCCTCGATAGCCAGGCCCAGCGCCTCCAGCTCTCCCTCCGACAGGCGAGCGTCGTTGGCCACCACCGGCGAGTCGGCCAGCACGGCGTCGGCCCGGCCGAGGTGGAGCTGCTCCACGGCCAGGGGGTTCACGTCGAAGGTGCTAATGTTGATCTCCGCCTTCCCCGCCGCCTTGAGCTCCTCATTGGCCGCCTTTAACTGATCCACCTGGATGGTGCCCAGTTCGACGGCCGCGGTAAGGCCAGGGAGATCTTCGATGCCCCCGATGTTCTTGGGATTCCCCTTCGGCACCAGGATGTCAGTGCCGGCGCTCAAGTAGGGGACGAAGTCGATCTTCTTGCTCCGGTCCTCCGTAATGGTCATCGCCGACATGATGACATCGAAGCGACTGACGTTCAGGCCGCCGATGATGCCGTCGAAGCCAGTGTTGATGAACTGGGTGCGTACCCCCAGCTCCTCGGCCAGGGCGTTGCCCAGGTCGATATCCAAACCTAGCGGAGTCGTCGTTCCTTCCTCGAAGAACTCGACGGGCGCGTAGGCGATGTCCGAGCCCACCTGAAGCACCCCATCCTGCAGCTCGGGTACTCCCGCCGCTGGGGTGCCCGCCGGAGTGCCACTGGGCGTTCCCGCGGGAGTAGCGGTAGGCGTCTTCTCCTTCTCTTCCTCCCCGCAGGCTGCGAAAAGCATGAGCACCAGCGCGACCGCCGCCACCAGCCAGACCAACCGGAACCATCGTTCGAAACGCATGACATCCCTCCTTGTCCTTGGTCGCCAAGAGCCAAGGTTAATCCGATTATAGCCTCAAGGGGGCGCTTGTCAATCAGGCCGGTCGCGGGCCACCCCGATGAACTGCCGGATGTCCTCGCCTACCTGCGTCTGCTGTATGTCGTCGGCAATTCTCGGACTCTCCGCCTCTCCTGATGGACACCACGGCCGACCTCTCGCACCCGAGGGCGCGGCACGGCATCGACCACAGGGCTCTTCTGACCAACCCATCCTGATTGACAAGCCGAGCGATTGGAGTGGTTAGCGGGTGCCAAAACTTCATCCGTATCTGGACCATTTGACATGCTATGCTATTGGGGCTAACGGGGTGCTCGGGGCGCACGCCGTGCAGCAGAAGGATGCGCGGGGCCTCCTCGCTCACTCGGCAACTCTCTGGCCATTCGCCTGCCGAGGCAGCCCAAGCCTGATTCTTTGATGATCTTGACGGCGCGCGTCGCTGTGCTAACATCTTGGCACTCACAACTAAGGCACGCCCGTGACCCTGAAGGTCAGGATTAGTGCTCAGGAGGAGACGGAAATGAAAGTGAAGGTCATATTCTACAGCATGTACGGTCACACCTATCGCCTTGCCGAAGCAGTGGCGGCGGGTGCTCGCGAGGTGGGGGGAGCTGAGGTGGAGCTACTGCAGGTCCCCGAACTCGTGCCTGAGCCGATTCTGGAGCAATCCGGCGCGAAGCAAGCTCGCGCTGCCTTTGCTCACATCCCAGTCGCCGAACTGGACGATCTCGCCGATGCCGATGCCTTGATTTTCGGCACCCCGACGCGTTTCGGAAACATGTGTGCCCAGATGCGCAACTTCTTGGACCAAACAGGTGGACTCTGGGCCAAGGGTGCCCTTATCGGCAAAGCTGGAAGCGTGTTCACTTCCACCGGCACCCAGCACGGCGGTCAGGAGACCACAATCACAAGCTTTCATAGTACGCTCTTGCACCAGGGGATGGTTATTGTCGGGGTGCCGTACTCAGAGGCGCGGCAGTCGACCATGGATGAGATCAGCGGTGGGAGTCCCTACGGCGCGTCGACAATCACCGGGACGGATGGCAGTCGCATGCCCAGCGAGAACGAGTTGGCAATTGCCCGTTTCCAGGGTCGCCACGTAGCTGCCATCGCTGCCAAGCTGGCTAGACCATGAGCTCGCTGGCACCTGCAAGATAGGTTTGCGCAGCCTCTCCGGGTTTGGCGGCTAGCAAGCTCCTGTATGTCGTCTGCCGGGGGTGTTGCCGAACTCGAGGTGAGATCTGATCGGTGATACGATCCATATGGGCCGCTTGCCCCCGGAAGGGAAGAAGCAGCCCATAATGGGTTACCGCTGGTTCGCTCCCAAGCTCTGCTACCAGCTCTCCCTCGAGCGTCTCGTCTCCCAGAACCATCTCCTTCGCCGCATCGCTGAAGTCATCGACTTCTCCTTCGTCTACCCTCTGGCCAGGCCCTACTACAGCAGTAGAGAAGGGTGAGGGGGTGCGGCCGCCACTGTCGGTGCCAGAGTACGTGCAACGGCTGTATGCAGAGAACGACCCTCTGCCTCGAGAAGAGGGGTCGCCACCGTCATCATGCCCAGCGCCAGCAGTGGTCTCCGACCATGGGGCGCTGCCCCGCTATCGCAAGCCCCAGCCCGACGGGCGCCGCCGCAAGGCCAACAATGAGTTGGTAAGCCGCACGGACCCAGAGGCCACCGTGATCTCCCGGCGTGGGTTCGGCCTGCATCTAGCCTACAAGGCGCACCTGGCAGTGGCAGGCAAGGGGGGACAGGTCATCACGGTGGCGGTGACCACCACTGGAGCGAAGGCGGACGAGCACCTCTTGGGCGAAATGCTCTGGCAGCATGCTCGCCTGAGCCGGCTGCCGCTGTGGGACATCTGCGGCGCCGCGACAGAAGAGGCCTAGAGCCAGGAATCCGCAGGGCAGTGCCCATTGCCACCGTCGGCCGCAAGGGCGACGGAGAGCGTTTGGCTGGCGGCCCCGTTGAGGGCTAGGGTTACGCCGATCTGGGCGAGGTCCCCCTGCATGATAGAGGGCGGTTTAGTCACAGCGGTCACCGCCACGTCGTATGCTCCCGCTGACCGCACATGGAGCAACGGCTCGTGATAGCTGTCAGGGTCGCCGGTGAAGCCGAAGGGTCCATCCTAAGCAGCCCCAGCTCCTGAAGGGTCACCCCGATGCGCCGTCGGACCTCCTGCGCCTCCCGCACGACGTCGAAGCCCGCTACACGAGCGCTCCCGAGGGCGCGGCACGGCATCGACCACAGCGCTCTTGTGGCCCGCACGTCCTGATTGACAGAGGACGTGCTGGTCGGAGGAGCCCCGTGTAGTGTACCCTGCGGGCTCCTATGGGCTGATGGCAAGTCTTCAGATCTTTACTGGGAACTGCCCGTGGGCATTTCGGCACGGATCACGATGGCAAGTATTCTCTTCGCCAGGCGCTTTAACCAAAGGGCCGACCAGAAAGCCGAGGCGTAAGGGCCTTCTGAAGAGCGGCGGCTAGAAAGAGGCCGGCCTCTTTCGTTGCGCACGCGTCGCTCATTACTGAGATTCGCCCTGAAATTGGCGTACCGGTCCGAAGTACTCCCAGTAGCCCTTCCCGTTCTCGTCGACCTTGGCCTCCACGAAAATGCTGCTCTGGAAGCCGACGTGGTCGGTGGGCGAGAAGGAGAAGTTGACGCCGTCCAGGCTCAGATCGCTGTGGAAGTCCTTGATGGACTCCACCGCCTCCATCAAACCCTCACGGGTCAGGTTATCGCAGCTCCGCTTGAGCGCCTCCACCGCCACCTCGCCCAGGATCTGAGCGTAGATGGTGAAGTTGCTGGGTGTGGGCCCACCGTACTTGTTCATGATCTCAAAGTGCTGGGCGACCGCCGGGTCGGTGTCGCGCCAAGCCGCCATCTTGTTGGCGCCGGTCGCGACCATGCCCTTCATAAGCTCAGGAGGTACGAACTGGAACATCATGTCATCCGCGGTGATGTAGGGCGCAACGAACTGGGGGTGCCAGCCCAGCCGGTCCGCGGCCTTGATGGCCTGCGCGATGAAGCCAAGATTACCATTGACGACGAGGACGTCGGCGTTGGACTTTTTCAGGTTGGCTATCTCGGATGTGACAGTGATGGCCGTGTATTCGTAGGACTGGTCGGCGACGATCTGGTTCTTGCTGGGGTCCAGCCCCTTCTTCAGGCCGGCGAACCCGTCGATGCCCACGGTGTCGTTCTCCCAGAGGACGGCTACCGTCTTGCCCGGCAGGTATTCCGAGATGTACTGGCCTAAGAATGTCCCATCGATGGTGTAGCTGGGGATCATCTGGACCTCCCAGGGGTGCCCCGAGGGGTCGGCGCCGAAGCGGGCGCCGCCGGCGGACACCAGGATATCGGGCACCCCGTTCTGGTTCAGCCAATCCCAAGAGCCGGGATGGGGCCCGTCGCCCAGAGAGCCGACCATGGCGAAGACCTTATCTTGCTCCACCAGCTTGCGCGCCGCCTCCAGCGCCCTGGCCGGGTCGTCGAAGTTGTCCTCCACCTTGTAGACGATCTTGCGGCCACAGACGCCTCCCTGGGTGTCGTTGATGTAGTCGAAGTAGGCCTTGGTGGCCTTCGGGAGCGTGGCGTATACCGCTCCCATGGTGCCGCTGAGGATGCATTCCGCCCCCAGCAGGATCTCCTTGTCGCTGATCCCGGGCGTAGGCCCCGACGAAATCGTGGCTTGACGCGCGGCCGCACCGTACAACTTCGCTTCGGGTGACCCGGCAGCGGCCGGCGTGCCAGTGGCAGTGGGTGTCTTCTCCTCTCCCCCGCCACAGGCAGCGGCCATAGCCATCAGCAGCACGGCCGCGAACAGCAACGCGGCCAGGCCCCAGGCCCGTCGCGAGGAGCAGGCAAGACGCTTAATCTTCATGCTAGCCTCCTCTCTCCCCCAGCAACGATACTCCTGTGGTGGGGGTGTAGCAAGACGGCCCGCGCGCTGCCGGGCCCTTCTGGCGAGAGGGATTGTAGCGATGGTAGGAGCACCCCTGGAGGGCCGGGTGGGATTCGAACCCACGACTCCCGGATTAAAAGTCCGGAGCTCTACCACTGAGCTACCGGCCCTCATTGCCCTTCGGCGAGATTGTACGTCCAAATTCGTTTCGCTTTCAAGGGGCGGTGCTCGTCCGGTACATTGGTGACACCATGCTACGTGCTGTTGCTGGAATTGTAGGGGGCCTGAAGAGGCGTGCGGTGGTCCAGGGCCCGGCGGGGTGGCGAGAGCGGCCCACTGCCGGTTGCGCCAGGTGGATCGGTTCCCCCTGGAGCGGGAATTCTAGTCCCCCGCCGGCGTTGATGTGACGCCCGTATCCACCACGCGGCCGTCCAGCATGCGAACGATGCGCTCTGCCGCCGAGGCGATCTGGAGGTCGTGGCTGACCAGCACTAGGGTTACACCCCGCTCTCGCCGGATCTGGCGCAGCAGGTCCAGCACCATCTGGCCGGCCTTGGAGTCCAGGTTGCCCGTGGGCTCGTCGGCCAGGAGGATGGGCGGATCATTGGCAAGGGCACGGGCGATGGCCACCCGCTGACGCTCGCCACCGGAGAGTTTGGTGGGCGGCGTGTCCGCCCGGTCGCCAAGGCCCACCGCCTCCAGCAAGCGCTGGGCCTTGGCCCGCCGCTCCCAGAAGGAGAGCTGGGCCTCGTACATGGGGAGCTGTACGTTAGCGGAGGCGGAAAGGGTGGGCAGCAGGTTGTGGAGCTGGAAGACCAGCCCCACTTGATGCGCCCGGTAGAAGGCAAGGTCGCGCGTGCGCGCCAGGTCGACGCCGTTGACGACGATGTGGCCGGAGTCGGGCCGGTCCAGAGCAGCGATCAGGTGGAGAAGGGTAGACTTGCCGCAGCCGGACGGGCCCGTGATGGCCACGAACTCGCCGTCGCGGATCTGGAGGGTGGCACCGTTGAGGGCGTGGATGCGCCCCTCCTCGTAGGTCTTGGCCACATCCTGGACGTCGATGACGACGCGGTTTCTATTCATAGCGGATGGCCTGAATAGGCGACAGCCGCACAGCGCGGATGGCCGGATAGAGTGCTCCCAGCAGGGCCACTGCCACCCCCACCGCGAGGCCGCGGATGAACACGTCGGGCGTGTATTCAAGCGCCAGGAAGCTGCGCACCACCGGAAAGATCAGGATCACCCGGGTGAAGATCACCGCCAGGGTAGATCCTATCAGAGCGCCGATGAGGCACAAGAGGATCGATTCGCCCAGTACCATCTGGAGGACGCGTCGCTGGCGCCAGCCCACCGCCCGCAGGATGCCGAACTCGCGGGTGCGCTCCATGACCGACATCACCATCGTGTTCATGACGCCGATGCCACCGATGAAAACGGCTAGGAAGGAGATGGCCAGGTTGAGGGCGTCCATGATCTGCATGCCCTGGTCGACCTCGTTGTAGTCGGAGAGGGTGCGCAGGGTGGCCAGCTCCGGGTGGTCCTCCTCGATGCGGGCGGTAAGCTTGTCCAGGTCGGTGCCTGCTTTGGCCTTGACGTAGATGAGGGTCATCAGCCCCGATTTGCGCTCGTATTCCTGCACCGTGGCCAGGGGCAACATCGCCCCACCGTCCTCCCAGACATCGCCCGTACGGTAGATGCCCACCACGGTGAAACTGCGGTCCTTCAGCTCGACAGTGTCGCCCAGCTTCTTGCCGAGCTGGTTGGCGGCCTCCTGGCCAAGGAGGATCTCGTTGGTGGCGCCGGAGGCCAGGTAGCGCCCCTCCAGTAGCGGCACCTCGAAGCGCTCTAGGTCGGCCGGCTCAATACCGAGCTGAACAAAATAGGGGTTTGAACCCACACGAGAGAAGGCCATCAGCAATCCGACGGCATGATCCACCTCGGGGTAGGCAGCTATTTCGTTGAGCTGCTCTTGTGTCAGAGTGCTGAAGCTGAGGTCAGCGCTGCCCGCCTGACCGATGGCGAAGTCGGCACCGCCGGCGCGCAGGATCTCCTGGGTCGTGGCCTTGAGACTATGGGTGACCACTCCCAGGGCCACCACCGTGGCGATGCCCAGGCTGATGCCCACAGCCGTTAGCAGCGTACGGATGCGCTGACGCAGCAGGTTGCGGAATATGAGCACAAAGAAGGGCATGGCACATCTCCCCGGCCGTCGCCGAAACGGTCTCCGTCTACCCCCGAGCGTCTATCTCCCCCGTGCGGGCCAGCCAGCGACGGCCCTTGTCGGTAAGTTGCAACAGGCGGACACCGCCGGGCAGGCCGCAGGAGGTGTGGAGGGGACAACTGGTGCAGCCTTCCACCGCGCACTCGTCGGTAGCCATGCGCAGACAGCCGCTGCGCAAGAGGTCGGCTACCAGTTGCTCCGCCAACGCCTGTGAGACGCCCAGCTCCCGCGCCAGGTCGTCATAGGAGCACACGCCCTGGCAACCGGCGATGAGGGCCAGAGCCCTCCTGAGCATACTATACTCCCCATCCCATCAGGCGGGCCACCTGGTAGGTAATGATGCCCACGGCAAGCGAAATGACCAGCATGTAGCCAACAGTGAACCCTGTCCAGCGCCAGCTCTGGGTCTCCCGTCGGATGGCCGCTAGCGAGGCCACGCAGGGGACAAACAGCATCTGCACGGCGATGAAGGCCACCGCAGCCGCCGGCACCATGACCTGCGTGAGCTGGGCGCTCAGGTCCACATCCCCCTTGCCCGTGCCCAGGATGACGCCCAGGGTGGCGATGGTGTTCTCCTTGGCCACGAAGCTGGTCATCAGAGCGACGATCATCTGCCAGTCCAGCCCCATCAGCCGGCCGAGGGGCTCCAAGCCGCGACCGATCATGCCCAGGACGCTGTCTTCGATGTGGTCGCCGGGGAAGTTCGACAGGGCCCACACCACCAGGGAGACGGCCAGGATGGCTGTCCCGGCCAGGACGATGAAGGCCCGAAGGCGCTGCCAGGTGGCCATCAACACCGTCCGCCAGTTGGGTGCATGATAGCGGGGCAACTCCATGACAAAGGCTGCTTCCTCCCCCCGGAACACAAAGCGGTTTAGGAGCAAGGCCATCAGGGCCAGCAGCGCCAGGTTGATCGTGACCATGCTCCAGGAAACGAGGGCGGCCGCTCGGCCGAAGAAGGCCGCAGTAAACAGGGCCACTACGACCATACGGCCGGCGCAGGGCATCAGGGGCGCCACCAGAATAGTGGTCAGGCGCGCCGAGCGCGACTCCACTATGCGGCTGCCCAGGATGGCCGGAACGTTGCAGCCGAAGCCCAGGAACAAAGGCAAGAAGGACTTCCCCCGCAGCCCTATCCTGTGCATGAAGCGGTCCATGACGAAGGCCGCCCGCGCCATGTACCCCAGATCCTCCAGCAGGGCCAGGGCCAAGAAGAGGATGGCCAGGATGGGCACAAAGGTCAGCACCAGGCCGGCGCCGCCAATCACCCCGTCGGCTAGCAGGCTGACCAGACGGTCCGGCGCGCCCTCCAGAGCGCTTTCCAGCCGATCGGCGCTGCCTTGCACCAGCCACTCGTCCAGGCGCCTCTGAACGGGCGTGCCCAGGCTGAACATCGTCCAGAAGATGGCGGCCATCACGCCCAGAAGGGCCAGCACTCCTCCCAGCGGGTGGGTAAGAATGCGATCCGCTCGTTCCCCCAGGGGAACCTTCTCCCTTCTCCGGCGCTGCACCGCCCGCCGAAAGGTCTGCGCCACCCACTCGTAGCGACCACCAGCGATCTCCAGGATGGCATCCTCGTGCAGGCGCAAGAAGGAGTCCACGGCCCGCCAGCCGTTGCTGGACAGGGTCTTTCTCATCGCTCCGGCGATGGCCCCGTCCCCTTCCAGCAGCTTCACCAGCGCCCAGCGCCGCGGGTAAGGGAGGGCCAGATCGGGGGGAAGCAGGCCATCCAGGCTGTCCACCAGCGCCTGCACCGCTGCCGGCGCCGCCGGTGGTGGCGGTAGCGGTCTCACCTCATTGAAGGCGATAGCGCGCACCGCCTCCAGGAGCTCGAATATTCCCTCGCCGCGAGTCGCCACCATGGGAACAACCGGCACGCCCAGGGCTGACTGCAGAGCCCGGCAGTCCACCTGCAGGCCCTGGCCCTCAACGATGTCCATCATGTTAAGGACGACCACCAGCGGCACGCCCAGCTCCAACAGTTCACACACCAGGTACAGGTTACGCTCGAGGCTGGAGGCATCGAGCACCGCGACCACTACATCAGGGTGTTCCTGGAGGATGTAGGCGCGGGCGATCTCCTCTTCCAGGGAGCTGGCACTGAGGCTGTAGCTGCCAGGCAGGTCCACAAAGAAAAAGGCGGTATCTCCGTGCCGGCAGGTGCCCGTCTTGCGCTCTACCGTCTTGCCCGGCCAGTTGCCGACGTGTTGAGAGAGGCCTGTTAGAAAGTTGAAAAGAGTGCTCTTGCCGGTGTTGGGCGATCCCGCCAGGGCCACCCTGACGGTCCCCTCGCCCGCCTTGCTCGCCGTCATGCTAGGTGTCAGCCCTCTTCACCAGCAGACGCTCCGCCTCGCGCCGCCCGAGGGCCACCTGCGTGCCCCGCACCGACACAATTAGGGGGCCGTGGCCACTATTGCGCACCACCCTGACCTCAGCGCCAGGCGAGCAGCCCAGCGCCAGGCAACGCGCCACAAAGTTCCTGCCGCCGGAGAGGTCAACAATGATCCCCACCTCGTCCGGCCGCAGCTCGGTCACCGCCACTGCCCTTTCGGCGGGCGCTTCCTCCGGCTGGGCTGGCTGAACCATGATCTGCTCAGCCACCTCGGCCGGCACCTGATGGAAACGCCCGTCTAACCGCACCCGCAGCGAGCCGTCGGCAGATCTGACACCCTCGACGTGAAGCACGCGGCCCGGGCTGATGTCCAGCCGCGTCAATCGGCGCAGAAACTGGGCCGTCTCATCCTGGATGCGCACCACTCGCGCCGGCCCGGGAGCGGGGAACTTGGTGAGAGGCAGCGCCGGCTGCGCCCGGTGGCGGCCGGTCCGGTGAGGAATGTTGTGACCATGGGGGCAGGTGTCCAGGTCGCGCATGAAGCTGGCCAGCCGCTCCTCCAGCTCGGACGAGGTGGCATGCTCCAGGCGACAGGCCTCTTCATGCACCTCGTCCCAGGAGAAGCCCAGGAAGCGCACCAGAAAGGCCTCCCACAGGCGATGGCGGCGGATGAGGGAACTGGCCAGGCGCTGACCATCTTTGGTGAGGCGCACTTGGCCCCGCCGCTGGTGGTGCACCAAGCCCTTGGCCGACAGGCGCTGAACCATCTCCGTCACCGAGGGCATGGAAACGTCCAGGGAGCGGGCCAGGGAAGAGGTAGTAGCCTCTTCCCCCTCCTCCTCCATCTGGCCAATAGCCTTGAGGTATTGCTGCGAACGTTCGTCGATCATTTTCTTAGGCCAACCTAATTATAATTTCGGCTGCCCGAATAAGCAACACTGCCAAGGCGCCTTTTCAGAGAGCCTTGGCAGTGTATCCAGAACGGTAGATCGTTCTTGTTCGAGTCTGCTGGTCCTAGTATCTTACCGCCTTGCCGTATCTCTCCCGCAGGACGGTCTTCAGAACCTTCATGGCCGGATTGCGGGGGAGGACATCGATGAAATCGACGGACCTGGGCTTCTTATAGCTGGCCAGATGGTCCTTGCAGAACTCGATGACCTCCTCCTCGGTCAGGGTTTCCCCTGGCTTGGTAACCACGATGGCCTTGACGCTCTCGCCCCACTGCTCATCGTGGACGCCGATGACCGCCGCCTCCAGGATCTTGGGGTGCTTGTAGAGGACCTCCTCGATCTCGGCCGGATAGATGTTCTCTCCGCCGCTGACGATCATGTCCTTCTTGCGGTCGACAACGTAGATGAAGCCCTCCTCATCCTGCCGCACTAGATCGCCGGAATGGAACCAGCCGTTCCTGAAGGCCTCGGCGGTCGCCTGTGGGTCGTTGTAGTATTCCTTCATGATGTTGGGGCCGCGATAGACGGCTTCCCCCACCTCGCCCACGGGCACGTCCCTGTCCTGAGCGTCCACCACCCGGACCTCGACGCAGGGAAGGGCGCTGCCCACTGAGGCCGCCTTTCGCTCTGCGTCGGAAGGCCTGAGGATGGAGACCAGCGCACCCGATTCTGTCTGGCCAAAGCAGTCGAAGATCTTCACGTGGGGGAAGGCTTTCATGAACCGTTTTCGCAGTTGGGTGGGCAGGATGGCCGCGCCCGAGAACCAAGCCTTCAGGGAGGTGGTGTCGTACTTGTCCAGGTCGGGTATCTGGAGCAGGAAGTTGGCCATGGCAGGAATCAGGAGAACGGAGTCGCACCTTTCCCGCTCTAGGATCTGCATGACCTCCACCGGATTGAAGACCTCGGTGGGCAAGATGACCGTGGTCCCAAGAAGGAGATAGGCCAGGCAGATGCCAAAGGAGGCTATGTGAAAGATGGGAGGGGCAGCGCAAGCTCGCCAGACCGACATGTCGCCGATGTCGGGTTCGCGGCTGACCTCGAGGGCAGCCAGAGTCCACACCACGACCTGGTTCTTGTGAGTAAGGACGGCTCCCTTGGGCCTGCCGGTGGTTCCGGCGGTGTACATGATGAAAACGGGGTCGTCGTCCTCCACCAGGACGAGCGGTTCATCGTCGGGATACTTCTGGAGAAGGCTCTCGAAATGAAGCATCCCTTCCACCGGCTTCTCAGTCACCGAGATGTACTGTCTGACCTGGGGGAGGTCCTTCTGAATTCCTCTGATAGTGTCAACGAAGGTCTCCCCCAGGATGAGAGCCACGGCATCGGAATTGTTGATGATGTACTTGAGCTCTTCCGGATGGAGGCGAAAGTTCAGGGGAACGGCTATTGCGCCCATCTTGGCGAGGGCGAGGTAGGCCTCCAGGTACTGGTTGCAGTTGAAGAGAAGGATGGCGACCTTCTCCCCTTTGTGGATTCCCATATCCATGAGGGCATGGGCCAGGCGATTGATGCGGGCGTTAAACTCGCGATAGGTCAGGCGCGTATCGCCGTAGACAACGGCCTCTCTACCGGGGAACTTGCGGGCGTTGCGGGCAACTAGCTCTCCTAGAAGGAGCCTTCTTCCCAGTGCTTCTTCGATCGCTTGCTTCGATTGCATGAACCTACCTCTCCCGAGACCCCCAGCAAAAAGAAGCCCCGACTGTTCAGTCTGCCAGTAGTTTCCCTCCTCGAGGGGAATGGGCCGTTGGTGCCCCTGGCAGGACTCGAACCTGCAGCCAGCTGCTTAGAAGGCAGCCGCTCTGTCCGCTTGAGCTACAGGGGCGCTGGCTTGCCGCCAGGCAAGCCCCCTTCAATGTAGCAACCGCCTCTTGTCATCGTCAACCTGGACGACGCTGATCGGGCCTGTCGCCTAGGCCCCCCGATAGACCGTCTTCACCTTGTGCAGAGGGATGAGGCCCCTTCCCACACGGGCCACGTCCACAATCTCCAGCCCATCGAGGTCGGCAGAGGTGGTGACGTGCTTCTGAATCAGGCGGCCCAGGGGCTGGGCGGCCACCACAGCCAGTACAGACGCCGTGAGGACGTTGGGCAGGCGTTCTAATCGGCGCCGATTGCCCACAGCCAGCAGGGAGGCCAGTCCAGCTAGGATGCCAGCCAGCGCCAGGTTGGTGCCGCAAAGAGGCGATACGGCCAACTGCGACTCGCCTTGCTTGAGGCGAGCCAGCCCCTCGGCGGCGCACTCGCTGATCTTCTCGGCTGGGACGTTGCCGTAGATGTAGAAGCCGTCCGGGGAAGCCCGTCCCACCAACCGCATGTGCTGTCCCACCCTTCCCAGCAGAATCGATATGGTCGCATGCTCTAGGGCATGATTACGACGGACAGCAGCGATCATCCTGGTCAGCATCTGAAACTCCTGCTTCAGTATATCATGGCGCCGCAGGCCATTCCCTAGCTCTTGGTGATGCCTGGCACAAAGGAGTGAGCCTGGACGTTGACGGTCACCGTGATGGTCTTGGGGGTGCCGCCGGCGTAGGGCGCCGCCAGGGCTATGGTGCCCACGTACTTGCCCTTGGGCAGGCCTGCCAGGTTGGCCTGAATGGTCAGGGCAGACGTGTCACCCCCCAGGTCCTTGCTCAGGGCCAGCCCTTGCATCGCCGATAGCTGGAGCCACGAGGCCGAAGGAGTGGCCGTCCAGACGAGGACGCCGGTACCGGAGTTGGAGATCGTCACTTCGTGGGACTGGCTCAGGCCCTCGGGGCGAGCAGTCAGCTCAACGTTGAGGGTGCTCACCTCCAGCACAGGCGACCCTACTATCGCCGAGCGGTCACCGCCCACTCTTGTCGGGTCCACATGGGAGTTGGCGGGCCGCGGCATGTCCATGCTGTCGAAGCAATAATCGGGGGAACCGCAGTCGAAGTTCTCCAGCTTTAGGGCCTCGGCGAAGTCCCTCTGCGACAGGTCGGGCAGGGTGACCTCCTGAGCCCGCCAGAGGGCCACTCCTTCTGGCTGGGGAGGATGAGCCATGCAGCCCAGGACAAGCTCCTGATAGGGATACTGGGAGCGGTCGTGGCCGAAGCCGTCGTCGAAGGGGCCACAGCTATAAGGGGTGCGCGGCCAGGCGGGGAAGCGGGGGTTGAGGGGGTGGTTCACGAAGGCGAAGCCGTTGTAGCTCCAGATAGCGTAGTACCAATCCTCGATGACCTGGGGGTTGCGGTCGGCCACGATGGGGCGGAATTCGGTGGCCAGGTTCCATTTGTCGGCCAGGATGCGTGTGCCGCGGGCGATGTTGTAGGCGAAATGGGCGGCCGCCATAAGCTGCCCCTCTGTCGGTTGGCCGGTGGTGTTCTGCATGCCGCTGGTGACCTGCATGATGCCATAGCCGCAGTCACGCGAGACGAGGGCCGGGCCGATGCCGCCGTAGGGTACGGAGAAGGCGGCCTGGGACCACGAGCTCTCGATCCAGCCGATGGCCTTGAGGATGGTGGGGGGAATATATGGCTCGACGAGGCCAGGGCTCATGGGCGGGAAGGTCGTTGGCGGAGGGGTAGGGCTGGGGGTGGGGGTGGGGGTGGGGGTGCCTCTAGCCGCGGGCGTAGCGCTGCTTGTCGCCGTCGCCGTCGGCGAGCCTGCGGGCGTAGCGCTGCTTGTCGGCGTCGGCGTCGGCGTGGGCGAGGCTGC
>Ga0315280_10006702_pt1 | contig 15779 bp, 14 predicted proteins | sample YL17G06_40_MG_FD_203697 | JGI IMG/M metagenome (GOLD analysis project Ga0315280, IMG submission 203697) | Sediment microbial communities from Yellowstone Lake, YNP, Wyoming, USA - YL17G06_40 | ecosystem: Environmental > Aquatic > Freshwater > Lake > Sediment | place: USA: Wyoming | collected... | reverse complement strand
GACCGGGGAATGAAAAAGAAGAGGAGCACGAGTGCGCAGAGAAACCATACCCACGGTGGTGTGACGAAGAAAGAAAAGAGATTAAATGCCCAGATCCCGATCAGGCTTCCCCCCACATTGATTGAGTAGGCTGCGATAATGTGTTCATGCTCATCGAACAGCCTCCCCACAATCTGCCCGAGGGGCACAAAGGCAGCAAGAATCATGAGGAACAGGAACAGGGTGAGCGCAACCCCTTTACCGATGGAAACGAGGCTGGCCTGCTCGTTTCCGAACCATACCCCCCCATCCGAAAGGCTGCTGAGCATATCCGTAATATCTCTGAAGGGAAGCGATGTAACCGAGAGAGAGATGAGGACGAGCATCCCCAGGGTGATAAGGACATTCGCCTCTCTCCTCGCATAGTAACAGCCCACGCCTATCCCCAGGAAGCACGCCAGGAGCACGAGGTTGCTCACATAGGCAAAGATCCTCACCTCCGTTGATATCCAGCGGATCAGGAAGATCTCCATGAAGAGCATGAGGAAGCTTACGGCAAACAGCTTCCCGCTGTTTTTAAGCATGGGTAAAAAGGGGTACGGTGGGGTCAATTCTCTTCAGCCCTTGGATGTTTTATATAAGCCTTAAGTTATCCGCCTCTCTGAGCAGCTCGTCCCTGAATTTATTCTTTTTGTTGTGGCACCACGGAATAGTATAGTCAGCACCACATTATTTCGCTTGATCCCCCGTTACTTCACCTTTCTCTTCAAACCCATTTTTTCAGAACTTCTTCAATGGATGCCTGGAAGAGAAACTCAATTTTCCCGGCCAGGTCGGGACGCTCCTGCTGTATCCTGGGGATATGGCTCATAACGGCTGCTATGATATGCTGGGGGGCGTCAAACTCATCGTAGTAAGACCTGATCTTCTGTGGTTCCAGAAGGGCAAAGAGGTAATCCAACTCGCCATCCTCAAAGGTTGGAATTCCCAGCGCCGTCCTGATCGCCTGCTCCCTCTTTACGGGCCGGTTATATTCATAGGACTCTCTCCAGTAACTGATGTAATCAGCGAAACCGTTCCCCTCTCTCAGTTCCTTAGCCGCCGCCTTCGCTGCCCTGAACCCGTACATAATCGCTCCCTGCACGTAGACTTCTATAAAAGAGGCGGCATCGCCGACAATCATCACCTTTCCTGCCACGGGATTGAGAATCGGGTCAAAGAAATTCAATACTGCCGAAGTCTTGTACACTACTTTCGCATCCTTGAACCAGGAAGAAAATTTTCCCTGGGCCAGAAACTGATTTATCCCTTCTTCGGTAAATCCTGACACCTCGTATAACGGCGGGTCACCCGCCTTTCTCGGCGCCTTGGGCATACCATATCCTATCTGCCCGCCGCTGTAGGCCTTCCCCTGAAACATGATAAATGCATTGGGGAAAGAACTTGTTACGTCCCGGAGGATGTAGGACACCACCCGCGGGGTGCCGAATAATTTTCTCTCCTTGTTTAATCCCAGGCTCTGGACGATCCGGGAATTTACCCCGTCAGCAGCAATGGCAATCTTTGAGCGAACCTCTCTCGGTTTCCCTTTGCTCTGGAGGGTTACGATAACTCCTCCCTCCGTGTTTTCCGCCTTGACGCCGATGGTCTCATTCGCAATCTCACATCCGCTTTTTTGTACCTCCGAGAGAAGACCTTCCAGCAGTACCTCCTTGTTGAATATCCTGGCAACAGGGGTCTCCTCCCGCTCGATGATGATTTTAGAACCACGGGGTGCAATGCGGAGCAGCTGTTTCATCTCCACCCACGGTCCGCGATATCGTATGGAGAAGTCATTGATATGAAAGATGATCTTTTCACCCTCTACGGTAACGGTCTCTCCATCACAGTTTGGTTTCGTAATCAACGCTTCAGCGCAGGTGCGCCGCACCCTGGCAATCTCGCTCTTCTGTTCCACCAACAGGACCTTCAGCCCCTCCTGCCTGGCTGTCCGTGCAGCCATCAAGCCTCCGGGACCAGCGCCGACAATAACCAGATCATACGTATCTGCCATCTCATCCCTCTCTGCAAAATAATTATGGATCAAGCCTCTTCAGGCTCACGAACAATTCTATTAATTATGTGTTCCGGCGCTCTCTATTTCAAGGGAAATTATTAAAAACAATCTGTGAAGTGGATTTTTCATGGCTCCTTTTGTATAAGAGGGGTATGATAGACGATGACGTACAGGAGGTGTGAAATGAAAACAAGATATCTCTCCCTTGTTCTAACAGTTATTCTCATGCAGGTGATTGGCTCTGTCACACCTGCGTATTTAGAGAATACCGGCCCAGCAATGAAAGGTATTGCCACCGGCCTGGAAGATCAGATTGGTGTAGCGGTTACCATCTACAATGTCAACCTCGGGCTGGTGAAAGACCAGAGAAAGATACAACTGTTTCAGGGAACAGGGGATGTGAGGTTTATGGATGTGGCATCGCAGATCATACCTGCAAGTGTGGATATAAAATCCCTCGTAAACCCTGAGAGCCTTCGGGTACTCGAACAGAACTACGAATACGACCTCTTAAACCCTCAGAAACTCCTCGACAAGTATGTCGGGAAAGAGGTGAAGCTCTACTCTAAAAATCCATACACAGAGAGAGAAGAGATTGTAACTGCCACGTTACTTGCGAATAACGATGGACCCATATTTAAGATCGGAGACGAGATAACCTTCGGACATCCGGGCAGGATCATCTTCCCGGGCGTCCCGGAAAATCTCATCTCTAAACCCACCCTGGTGTGGCTCGTCGAAAACTCCCTTGCATCACCGCAGAACGTGGAGGCATCTTACCTCACCAACGGCATAAACTGGCGGGCTGACTATGTGATCACGTTAAATAAAAAAGATGAACGGGCAGACCTCTCCGGCTGGGTTACCATTGATAATAAGAGCGGTGCAACCTACAAGAATGCGAAACTGAAGCTGGTTGCCGGAGATATCCACCGGGTAAAAGACGAATGGGAATATGAAGCCAAGATGTCTAGGATAGCGATGGCAGAAATAAAGCCAGCGCCACCGCAGTTCAAGGAAGAAGAATTCTTTGAGTACCACATCTACACCCTCCAGAGACCTTCAACCATTAAAGACAACCAGACCAAACAGATACGTCTTGTCACCGCAGAGAGTATACCGGTAAAGAAGGAGCTCATCTACCAAGGAGCACGGTATTACTACTATAACCGGTATGATAAGGCAAAAACGAAAGAGAAGGTCGGGGTGTTTGTGGATATTACAAACAAGAAAGAGTACAACCTCGGAATTCCTCTCCCCAAGGGTACAGTCAGGGTTTATAAACAGGATGAGGAGGGGAGTCTTCAGTTTGTGGGAGAAGACGCAATTGACCATACTCCCAAGGATGAGAAGGTGAAGGTAAAAGTGGGAGATGCCTTTGATGTGGTGGGAGAAAGAAAACAAACAGACTGGAAAAAAATCGCCTCTGACACCTTTGAAGCGAGCTTTGAGATCTCACTCAGAAATCATAAAAAAGAGGACGTGAAGGTAAAAGTGGTTGAACCGATACCCGGTGACTGGACCATGCTCAGTTCTTCTCATGAATACAAAAAGACAGAGGCATTCGCTGCTGAGTTCACTATCCCAGTCCCAAAGGATCAGGAGGCAAAGCTTACCTACCGGGTGAGGATGAGATTTTAAGCAGCATTACGGTATCCTCAATGTTTATCAGCCTCGTTAGCCACTCGTTCCTCCCCTGTTCAGTCAACCTTCCCTGCTTTTTCTCGCAGGGCCAATTTCAGGAGCTTGAAATTTTCACTCACGTAGTATTTCCTCTGGTCTTCGTCCACCAGAGAACCGAGTTTTACCGAGTAGTCTCTCTTCTTCAAACGGTCTATCTCCCTGAGGACCCGTGCAAGTGTTTCGGGAGGGGCATCAAGCGGTATCCCTCTTTTCAACAGAAACTCCATATCAAACACATCCCGTATCTCTTTTCTCCCTAAGAATGCTTCTATTTTCGCCTTCATCATTTCGCTTAATGAGACAACATGTAATAAAACCTGCGTTGTAGAATACCTGCTATACGCTATTGCCTTCTCAAACGCCACTTTCTTTGCCTGTTTCCTGATCTCAATTTTCAGGCTCCGGGGGTAGTTTTTCGACTTTACTTCGAACAGCAGGGTGTAAAATTTAACTGTAGCGTCTTTGATAGCATAGAACTCGGAAAGGCTCCTCTGCATCTTTTGAAAGAGAGTACTTGGATCAATCTCCTTCACGGTCCAGAAATCCAAATCCACAGAAAACCGGTTGAGCCCGAAGCAGAGCCTCAGCATTGTCCCCCCGCCAAACACGAGATTACCGAGCAGTCTGCCGGTGTTAAGCCGGTCCAGCACCTCTATTTCAAACCGCTCCTGCTGTATTAAATCCTGCATACCCTCCTCACGATATTCCGTGTTTTTCGAGGAAAGACTGCTGTAATTTCCCTAAGCCTGCCCTTGTCGAGCTTTTCCACCTCAAGAGACGCAAAGTCAACTGCATATTTTCCAAAAGAATAGAGATAGACCATATCAACAAATGCCTTTTCGGGAGTTGCAATAAAGATCCCGTCTTTCTTAATGAAATCAAAATAGTATTCCTTCTTCATTTTATAATAATTGAAAACCGTGCCTCTTGCATCAAATCGAACCGAACGTTTTAACGAGGCGCTCTCAAAGAAATCTCTCTGGACCTGAGTGGTCACCTCATAGAGCGAAAGAGCTGTCATGAACGAGACATAGGAAGGGACCTGCAGGAAGTTGGCAATCTTTAACCTGTCCTCACGGGAAATATTTTTCCAGTTCTGATCCAGGACATAAAAATTTTTCTTCAGCCTTAGGAATATTCCCCTTTTCACATAACGTGTACAGAGAACGCGGGCAGAGGGAATGGTTATGTTGAAAATCTCAGCCGCATCGCCTGCGGTAAAGTACAACCTGCCGCTGAGTTTTTGAAGCGCACCGTAATCCATATTACTGAGGATACATAATTAGCATTTGTGTTAATTATATATTCCTATAAAATGGGGATTGCAAGTGAATTATTAACAGCTTGTTGAAAATTTGTCTTCTGTTGTCTTTGCGAGGAGTCCGCCGTGGCGGACTCGCAATGACGTTTATAAGAGTTTTTCAATCCTTCACGGGACAGTGAGTGGAACGCCGAGGAAGAAGTTCGGGTGAGAGAGAATAGGAAGTATACGTCCTACCTCTCCGCATTAGCGCAATCTGTCAATTCCACATTTTTCCATAACTCCATGGAAGGAGAGTTCCTTTCCTTTGTCCTCTGCTTCCCGGTAGAACTCAATTGCCTTTTCAAGGATCTTGGGAACCCCTTCGACGTCAGTATGTTCAGTGACGGTCTTCGCTATCCGGGGGTGCCGTGAACCGCAGCCGCCCACTGTGTTCCTTTCTCACCACAATTCCGTGCTCCATTTTCAAAAGTCCTCTTGATTTTAGAACTTAACTTCTGTAAATAGGAGTATACTATCGTACTACTGTTCCAGGTAACGTAGTCGGTAAGTGATATCATGAAAAGTCAGAGAAGGAGAATGAATCATGTCAGAAACAGCCAGACTCTGGACGGAGATTTCGTTCAATATTTTTTATCTCATAGTGATATGGTGGCTGGTAATCGCCATGTGGCTGCGCAGAGAGCTTGTCGAACCGCGTGACCGGCGTACTGCTGATCTCATTATGTGGGCGTTTGCGTTTCTTGGTTTTGGAGACATCGGTCATGTAGGATTCAGGGTCCTTGCTTATGCCATGGGCGGCCATGTCACGGTGAACGTATTCGGCAAGCAGCTCCTGCTCACTCCGATGGGTTCCCTGGCAACAGCCATCACCTTTACCATTTTCTACATGGCATTGGTCATGATGTGGAGCGCGCGATATAACAAGCCCTACGGATGGTTCGGGTATCTGCTGCTTGCACTGGGAGTGATCCGCCTGCTGGTCATGACCCATCCGGCAAACGGATGGAACAGCCTCCAGATTGCGCAGCCCTGGTCCATCTACCGCAATCTTTTCCTGATGCTCATGCAGCTGGGGGTAGCTTTCCTCATCCTCCGCGATGCAATCGCAGCACACGACCGCACCTTTATCTGGATTGGAGCGATGATCCTGGTCTCATTTGTCTGCTACGCACCGGTCATCTTTCTCCAGCAGAGGGTTCCGCAGATCGGCACGCTGATGATTCCCAAGACCATTGCTTACCTGGTGATTGCTTTCCTGGGATTTTTTAAATTTTACCGGGTGAAGTCTGTCCAATTAAAAACAACACCGGCTATCCCATAATAAATAAAAACCCGATCCCGATTTTCTTTTCCTGAAAAAGAAGGAGGCATCCCGCTAAAACCTGAGATGCCTCCCAAGGAGAGGTATGGTGCAGCAGTCATTTAAAGGAAAGGGGGTGACTACTGCTCCGGTAGGATTATATGGACTCTCTGTTACCTGATAAGCGTAGCGATCTTCTTGTCGCCTTCTACTCTGTAGTGAACACCAACTTTTTGATCCTTCTTGATGTCGGCTAACTTGTACTCCTTCCCGGCGACCTGGATTTTGGTTTTTGAATCCACCTGGAAGGTTTCTTCCTTATTAGCCTTCTTGTTGTTCACAACTATAGTATTGGCCACAGCATCCACAGAAACCACGGTTCCTCTGAATACTTCCTCCTTTGTTGCCTCCTGTTTTGCAGGGGCAGCAGACTCAGCCGCAATTACCATTCCTGTGAAAGCAAAAGCGACTGCCAGTGCCACTCCTATAATGAGACCTTTCTTCATTCTCTCCTCACCTCCTTTCTTGTTTACCTGCTATCATTCTTCATACCTAATAACAGCAAACTATATGCCAAGCGTTACAGGAGTAATCGCGAGCTTCACGAATCACTCATTCAAGAATAAACTCGGGTAAAATGAAAGGGCTGGCCACGCTCATGACCAGCCCTTCTGAGACTGCTGTAACCCAAATGGTATATACGCTACACCAAAACGTTAATCTCCCTTGAGACCAAATTTCATCGCCCGGTACTGGAAGGTACGGTAGGTCATGCCCAGGAGTTTTGCAGCCTCGGACATGTTCCCGTGAGACTTCTTCAGTGTCTGGGCAAGGAGGTTCCGCTCCCACTCTTCAAAGTTGATGCCGCCTGCCGGCAATTCCCACTGAACACCTTCGAAGACCTTACTCCCTCCCTGTAACTCGAGAGGCAAATCGGTGATTGTCACGGTCTCGTGAGAAGAAAGAACCGCTATCCGCTCCATCACCGCCTCTAACTCCCTCACATTTCCCGGCCAGTCATAATTGCAGAGGAGTTCCATCGCCTCCGCTTCCACGCACTTGATGCGCCCCGATTGAGATATGAAGTACTGGATCAGGGCCGGGATATCTTCGCGGCGTTCCCGCAGGGGCGGAATGACAACGGGAATGATATTCAGCCGGTAAAACAGGTCATCACGAAACCTTTTCTGACGGATCTCCTCTTCAAGATTCTTGTTGGTTGCAGCGATGATCCGGATATCCACCTTGACGGTATCCGTTGATCCTAACCTCCTGAACTCCTTCTCCTGCAGGACCCGGAGAAGCTTGGCTTGGGTGTTCAGTGACATGTCAGCCACTTCATCCAAAAATAACGTACCCCCTGAAGCAGCCTCAATGATTCCGATCCTCCTGCTCTGGGCACCGGTGAAGGCACCCTTCTCGTAGCCGAAGAGCTCTGACTCCAGGAGGGTCTCGGGGAAGGCAGCACAGTTGATACTCTGCAGGGGCCTGCTGCCCCGCGGGCTGTGGTGGTGAATCAACCGGGCAATACGTTCCTTGCCGGTGCCGGACTCCCCCCGGATGAGGACGGAGGAATCACTTGCCGCGACCCTCGGTATGATGTCAAGCAGATGCCGCATGGCGAGAGATTCTGCCACCAGCCCGGAGCTCACCTGCCTGGTAAGCTCCTGCTTCAATTGCCGGCTTTCCACTTTCAGGGCCCGTTTCTCGGCGGCACGCTGCACAATCAGAATCAACTCGTCCCGCTCGAGAGGTTTGGTCAGATAGTCGTACGCCCCGAGCCTCATCGCCTTGACGGCGTTCTCAATGGAACCAAAGGCCGTGATGACAACCACCTCTGGAGGAGACGGGAGTTTTGCAATCTCCTCCACGAGCACCAGCCCGCTCTTTCCGGGCATCTTCATGTCAGTCAGCACCACATCGGGTGCATGCTCTCCGATCTCCTGCAGGGCTTGTGACACATGCTCGGCTTCAGAGAGCTCGTGCCCCTCTGCCTCAAGGATTGTGGAGAGGATGCTCCGCTGGGCTTTCTCGTCATCGACGATCAGAACCTTCGCCATGGCTCAGACCTCAGACGGCAGGGCAATCTCAAACCTGGCGCCTCCTCCGGGTTCATTCCTAACCTGAATCCTGCCCCCATGTTCTTCCACGATCCTCCTGACGAGCGCCAGCCCCAGCCCGATGCCGTCCTGACGTTTGGTAAAATACGGCTCAAAGATGCGGGGCAAATCATCAGGCGCCACACCGGGACCGTTATCAACGATCAAAATGAGCACTTCCCGGTGACTTTCCCCGTGTTCCGCATGGACGGTAATCCGTCCATTTTCCGGTACCGCTTCGATTGCGTTGAGCAAGAGGTTCAGGAGGACCAGCCTCATCTGCTCCTGGTCGGCAGTAATCCAGAGACCGGTAAGATCCGGGCACTCCAGGGTGATCCCCTTGGAGGCAAGCTGATTTTTGAGAGCGCCCTGGATGTGCTCGAAAAGGTCGGCCAGCGATATCCGGTTCTTTTTCAGCCTGGTAGGCCTGCCGATGTTTAAGAATGCGTTGACCATCTGATTGAGATGCCTCACCTCGGTTTTCAATCCCACGATCAGCTCCTGGTAAGCTTTCTGGCGATCCTCTCTTTCAGGCGGGAACTGCTGGCTCAGATGGTCTGCCGTGAGGTTGATGAGATTGAGCGGATTCCGTATCTCATGGGCGAGGCTGGAGGCCATCTCCGCCACCATTGCCCTGCGCTCGACGCTGTGCAATTTGTCTTCCAGGTGCTGCCGTTCGCTCAATTTCTGCGTCATTTCATTAAATGCAACTGTCAACCGCCCCACCTCATCCTGACTCCGGCCGGGGAGCTGGATGGTCAGATCTCCCGAGGCTACCTGCTCGGCAGCCGCAGTCAGATGGCGGAGGGGTTGATTTATCCGGTTCAGCATAAAGAATACGGCACCGAAGGCAAAAAGCATGATCCCGGCAGCCACGACCAGGTTCTTTACATACAGGTGACGCAAGAGGTATCGGTAGTCGTCCAGCACGAGAGACGTCTGAACCAAACCGATCACCTGATTATTTCTCATGAGGGGAATTTTCACTTCATAGTGAATCTGGTGGGTTCCGGGCTCTGCACTGCCTAACTCTTCCCGAACCACGATCTCCTGACTCTCCAGGGCGTGGTGCTGACCAACCTTCATCGGGTTGCTGCTCGCTATGACCTTCTCGGAACTCCCGACAACAGAAACTTCCCGCACTGACTTGTTTCGCTTTGCTTCTTCGATGAAACGCTCGAGAGCTTCGAAATCGGCCCCCCGTTCCGTGGAAAGCTTCTGGGTGGAAAAGTGAACTGTCCGGACGAGGTTCCTGAGGTCCTTTTCCACTTCATTGATCAGCTTTCTCTCTGTCTGCAAGCTCATGAAAAGCACGAGACCTACAACCGCGAGAAAAAAGACGGCGAAGATGAGCATCAGCTTTATTTCAAACCGAATCATTGCCGATTTCACCTGCCTCCAGATGCAACCAGTTTGCCCGGGTTGCTTCGAGCACTTCACGTACCTGGGAAGTTATTCTATATTATCTCTTGGATTCCTTGCGAAAGACAACTCTAATTTCGCCAGGGAGGAGAGACCCCCGGCTGACCATTCGTCTGGAGAGAAATTAAAGGAGCTGGGGCTCGAAGCTTAATCTGCTAATGCTGACATTTAAGTTGTCCCATACTAAAAGTGGTAAAGCTCTTAAATCTCTTTGATCTTTAGGTGTCGAATATGTGAACGCGGGACAAAGCTAGACCTCATTTTCTTGAAGGGAATGAGGTCTTTTTGTTATCGAGGGCGGGAAGGCAAAGCGATGCCAAGTCCAGAATGTCAAGAATCAAGACCCTATTACACACTTTTATGCAAACAGCTTCATAAGCTGTGTACGAGATCGACCAGGAACTTCACCTTCTCAAAGGGCGTATTCCGGATGATCCATCCCCCCAGGCTGAAGACGTGGGCCGGGGCTGCCTTCCCCGCCTCCACAATCTCTCTCACCCTCTTCTCAATCACCTCATCCGGCGCAAAGAGGCAGTAGGGCTCGAGATTCCCCTGAACAGCCTGCCTGCCTCCAAGCCTCTGTATCGCACTCGCCAGATCAATCGTCCAATCCAGTCCTATGATATCGATATCCAGCCCAGTAACAGGAGAAGAGAAAAAGCTCGTACCATCTGAGGCAAAGAGGAGAGGGACACTTGTTGCCTTTGCCGCATGTACCAGTTTTTTCAGGTAAGGAAAAGAGAATTCCTGATAGTCCTCCGGAGACATGGAGGCCGGTGTACGGAGGTCAAGGATCATCATTACATCTGCCCCTGCGTCAACCTGGTAAGGGACGAACCGTGCATACATCTCGGTGAGCTTGGAGAGGAGGGCATGGAGTGTCTTTGGCTCTACATACATCATCGTCTTCATGTGGTGGTAGGGGCTGAGTCCAGTCGGGAGTCCACCTTCGATGAGAAACGATGCGGTGCTCAGGGGCCCGCCCACCCAGCCGATGAGGGGGACTTTGCCGATGAGTTCCCTCTTGGCTATCCTGAGCGAGTCAAGCCAGACCTTCATCCCTTCTTCAGGCTCAGGGATCATGAGTCGTTCAACATCAGCCATTGTCCTCACAGGAGTTCCTACCCTGGGACCTTCACGGGAGTGTTTCGCTTTAACGCCCATTGCCTCCACCGGGATGAGCAGGTCTGATACGTGGATGGCTGCATCATATCCCACTTCAGCAATAGGTGCCACCGTACATCGGGCACTCAGTTCAGCATTCTTCATTATCTCTTCAAACCCGTATTTCTCCCTCAATCTGCTGTTGCTTGGAGCAGTAATACTCTGGATCTCAATGACTATGGGCATCGTCTTTGGTCTTCTCCCCTGTGCTGCTATGAGATAGGGCATTTCTTCATTCTTCATGAGATGTCCTCCATGTTCTTTATAACCCCTTTAGAACCTACTCAGCTCCCGTATCGTCTTTACCTCCCGCTCTGTTTCCCTGCCCTTGATGGGAGCACGGGTGCTGTGCAGGGCAATAGCCACGTTGCGGTTCTTCTTCAGATAATCGAACTTTTTGGTGGAACTCTCGGAGGAGATGACGACGGTGAAGCCATCGGTCCGGTACCACACGGGCGTGGCCCGCGAGTCATTGCCTGCGCAGGTGCACAGCACGCACAGGTTTAGGGTCAGGTCTGGCAATATTACTTCCTCTTTAGGGATAAACAGGGATCCTTCCCCATGTATCATCCTTTATAGATATATCAGCAAAAACTGATTTTATTTCCCCTGCCTTCTTAATTCAGGCCCCTTGACAATAACATACGCAATCAGGGCAAAGATGAAAAACATCAGGAGCATCCAGGCAGTGCTCTGCATGGCGCCGATGACTGTCCGGTATAACTCGAGAAGTCAATCCAGAAGATGAACAGGGGTCAGCGTTGGGTGCCACTTACCAGCGGCGCCCGCCCCCTCCACCCCGTCTTCCTCCACCTCCGCCTCGACGGTCATCGTCGCGAGGGCGTGCCTCATTAACACTAAGCGCTTTCCCTTTTAACTCCTTGCCGTTCAGGCCGACGATTGCGGACTGGGATTCAGCTTTTCCAGGCATCTCCACGAATCCGAACCCTCTCGATCCGCCACCGAACTTATCCTTGATAATATTTACGGACGTGACCTGACCGAAGGCTTTAAAAGCTTCCTGCAAATCCTCTTCGGTGACCGTGGGTGATAAATTGCCAACATAGATATTCATTCGTTCTCCTTTTTTTAAAATAGCTATACCGTATTATTTACGATTCTTTAACCTAAAAGTAAAGAAATCTCTCTATGGATCAGAACATTCTTTATAAGGAGAAAATAGGGTCAGCGGTTGTGTTGAAAAACTCTTATGAACGTCATCGTGAGTCCGCCACGGCGGACGAAGCAATTTCAGCCCGCCTGCGGCGGGTTATTCCTAATCTTTTTAGATTGTTTATTCGCTATCGCTCTTCGCAAAGACAACAGAAGGCACTTTTTCAACAGCCCCACAGCGCCTGTTTTGTGCTACCCGGTAACGTCACTCGAATACTGCAACAGCTCGGCGATGGTCGGGCATTCCTGCTCGGCAAGCTTTTTATTACTGGCAAGGTCATCAGCCACATCGCTCAACCCTATTTCCTGCAGCCTCTTTCGTGTCGGCAGTCCGTCCTTTGAGCACCCCCGGTAGTGGTAGTATTCCTCCAGCATGCCCGGCTCCTCAATCAGATCTTTTCCACCCCGCATTGTTTCCTTCCTGATATCATCCTTCCTGTTCATCCCCAGCAGGGCATTGAAGCATTTCTCAACCTGGTAGGCCCGCTCGGCCGCAACAAAAAGCCCGGAGGGATCCTGCCCGGTAACTGCCTGATACATCTCCCCCATCTCCCCAGTGAGGATGAGGGGGGTACTCCACACCGTGGCATTCACGACCGGGAGAAAACAGATCCCCAGGCTGTCGATAATCATCTTGTAATTTTCCTGCCACCAGACAACCCGGCCCTTGGCCACCGGGCTGGTATGGTTGATAATCTCCTCGGGCATGTCCTTGCCGAAGATTGTTTCCAGCATCTCGCGGTGGCCGATGATTGCGGGAAAGGGGTGGCCCTTCAGGTGGTCCCCGCCCCGGCTTGCCACGGATGAGGCAAGGTTCATGGGCAGGCCATAGTTACAGTTGTAGGTAAAAGCCTGCCCTTTGGCATGGAATCCATAGGCTGCTGCATCTGGCCCTATCCGGGATGTCATCCCGGGGGTGTTTTCCGCAAGGACATCGCCGAACCCCTCCCGTTTTGACACCTGCCTCATGAGCCGTTCCACTACCCGGTCATCCCCCCAGTTCAACTGCATGCCACCGGTATCTTCTGTCCCCAGGATCCCCCGCTGAAAGCACTCCATGGCCGTAGCCACATTGAACCCGAACTGAATGCAGTCCATGCCCAGGCTGTTGGAAAGATGCGCCAGGTGCAGCATGGAAGAAAAATCAAAGATCCCGAGCAACGGGCCCAGATGCATGAGGTGGCCGTATTCAAGCTTGTCCCCCCTGTCGCCTTTATAGGTCCCCTCCCTGATCTCCCACTTCTGGGTACAGGCAGAAGGGCAGCGGTAGCAGGCGGTCGTGCCTGTTTTATACTGCTGCTTGTAATACTCAAGGTCATACTTCTCAAACTGCTCCGGCGTCATCGGCTCCTGTTCATTCTTTATGCGCACCGATTCCGCTATCTGGGATAACAGGATGAGCGTGCCGTAATCTCTCTTGAGAGGAACCCAGGCGCTTTTGCCCCATATCTCTCGGTACCGTTTGGCCAGATTCTCAAACTCCTCTTTATTGGCTATTGGCACGGTGCCTTTGCCCTTGACAATAATGGCCTTCAAATTCTTGGACCCCATGAGACATCCCATTCCGGTCCGGCCGTTGGTGCTGACCCTTTTCGTGCCGGATAAAATGCTGGCATACCGTACCAGATTCTCACCGGCCGGCCCGATCCGGGCAGTTTCACAGTCGCCGTACTTTTCATGGATCTTTTCATCCGTGGCATAGATGTCAAGGCCCCAGAGATCGGCTGCATCAATAATGACCGGTGCTTTACCCCGCTCAATAAGAAGCGCCTTTGGCCGTTCGGCTTTCCCCTGAATGATAAGATGGTCGTATCCTACCTGCTTGAGCCTTGCCGGGAACCAGCCACCGGCGTTGCTGTCGCCGAAGATCCCGGTGAGAGGGCTTTTCCCGGTGACGGTAAACCGGCTGGCACAGGGAAACGGCGTGCCGACCAGGGGACCGCAGCCAAAAATAAGCGGGTTCTCCGGCGCCAGGGGATCGGCATACGGATTGCCGCGCATCAGATCATAAAGCAATCGGGCATTTATTCCCGCCCCTCCTGTGTACCCTTCCCTGTACTCGCGGGGAAGGTCGTCATCCCATATTTTTGCCTGCGAGAGATCAACCCTTAAGATGCGCCCTCTCCATCCACAGATACCTTTCTGCTCTGAAGTCCGCCTGCCCATATGCACCTCCTGGACTGGGTCAATGAGATATATATTCAAAACTATCTTTTACTCCGTTGCAACAGAAATAAAAATATTTATGCACACCCTGCCTTCTCTGCAACCGTTGGAGAAGGTAGGGGCGCCCATGAAAGGATTACCCCGCCCCTACCCAGATTTTCCTTGACACACAGGAGTCTCTATCCTATACAACGGAGGTGGATTCAATCACCTCCATGAGGTCCGGAGAAACCCCATACCAGGGTTTTGGTGTAACCTGAAATTTGAGGGGGCTATATGAATGTTTTAGTCATCGGTGCCACAGGCGATGTTGGCTCAGCAGCAGCAAAGATTGCAGTAAAAAAGGGACACGGGGTCAGGGCGTTAGTCAGGAAAACCTCAAACCGGGATAAGCTCGGTTCAGCAAAGGATACGATAGAGTTTGTTGAAGGGGATATGCTTGACAAGGCTTCTCTCGAGCGCGCTCTGGAGGGGATGGAGGCAGTCATCATCTCAATCCGCCTCACAGAGGAGGAGAAAAAGAAAGGGCGCACCTACCAGGACGTTGAGCTCAAAGGGGTAACGAACATCGTCGAAGCTGCTCAGAAGAAGGGGTTAAGAAAGATTGTTCATGTTTCGGCAAGCGGGGTAGGGCCGCAGTGCGTATCGGACATGTATAAGGCAAAGTATCAGTCTGAAGAAGCAATCAGAAAGTCAGGGATTGACTATACGATCTTCCAGCCGTCGGGGATGTTCAAGGATTTTGAATTCTACCACATCCCCACCGTGATAAAAATGGGTGTAACCAACAAGTGGCCCGGGCCGATACACTTTCACATGAGCCCTCTCTCCCATATCGACCTCGCAAAATGCATGGTGGACGCACTCACGAATCCAAAGGCGTCGCACAAAACCCTGGAGATAGGCGGCCCTGACTGCATCACCAGTGCTGAGCTCCTCAACATGATAGCGGGAGAAGCGGGAATACCTACCACCTATACCGAAGGTGTTTCCAAGGAACAGCTGATAGAAATGGTAAAAAGTAATCCCCAGAAATCGTTCTTTTCAGTTGAAATGATCAAGGACTTTTACAATGACAAGCGCCTTGACTTCAAGATCATTGATGAGATTTTCGGGATAGAATTTCAACGGGTGGGGGAATACATTAAAGAAACTGTCCCGAAGGTGAAGGCTACCTTAACAAAACAGGGGAAGTAAGGGGTAGGTTTATTCACTGAAAAAATTAATAGTCGCTTTTATCATTCCATTACTCCTGTTCTTCAGTGTCAGTCATACTTGGGCAGAAGATGAAATGCCGGCAAGCTATCCCCCTTTGCCGGAAGCATTAGCAGGCTGCTCCATCTGGAACGATGTAATCGCAAAGTATCAAGCCTATGTGAATGGTCAAGCCGCCTGGGGCGATCTGGTGGCATGCTATCAACAAGTCTCGTTGATTGTCACGCCAGATTAGGGATTCTTAACCTGCAATTCATT
>Ga0315280_10006701_pt1 | contig 15780 bp, 11 predicted proteins | sample YL17G06_40_MG_FD_203697 | JGI IMG/M metagenome (GOLD analysis project Ga0315280, IMG submission 203697) | Sediment microbial communities from Yellowstone Lake, YNP, Wyoming, USA - YL17G06_40 | ecosystem: Environmental > Aquatic > Freshwater > Lake > Sediment | place: USA: Wyoming | collected... | reverse complement strand
ATGTATTCTTCATCGACGTTATCAGTTGGCAGGGTCATGTTGGAAACATCATACAGCAGGTTCATGAATAGTATCTGCATGGCTGTCATGGGCAGAAAATCCAATAAGACTGATGCTACGGCAGCACTGAACATGTTTCCAAAGTTGGAGCTTGTTCCCATGAGGATGTATTTCATAGTGTTGCCGAAGATCCTGCGGCCCTCATTTATGCCGTCAGCTAGCACAAGTAGATCTTTTTCCAAAAGGATGATGTCCGCTGCCTCCTTTGAGACGTCAACAGCCGTATCCACTGACAAGCCTACGTCTGCTTCATATAGTGCTGGGGCATCATTCACGCCGTCTCCCATGAAACCCACTACATGACCGTTTGCTTTCAATGCCTTGATGATGTCGAGTTTCTGTTCTGGCGTGATCCGTGCGAAGACGGTGGTTTCTTCCACCACTGTTCTCATTTCATTCCAACTCATCTGTGTCAAGTCTGGGCCGCAGACAATTCTCTTGATTGTGACTTTGAGTTCGTCGCAGATCGTTTTTGCTACAAGCTCGTTGTCACCGGTCAGTATTTTTACATCCACACCCATTTCTTTTAGTCTCGTCAGGGCTTGATGAGCGTCATTCTTTGGTGGGTCAGTGAAGATGAGAAAGCCTAGAAGCGTTAGATCTCTTTCATCCTCGACGGAGTATGATGTCTTGCGTTCGGCATGACGGTAGGCAACTGCGAGAATTCTATATCCAAGCTGCGAGAGATTGTAGAATTTGGCGTTGATTGCTTTCTGAACATCACTGAATGGTTCTGTTCTTTCGCTGATCTCGGCTTGTGCGCATCTTGCGAAGATCGATTCGGGCGCCCCCTTGCTGATTAAAGTGCACTTGTCATCTCTTCTGACGACTACTGACGTGAGTCGTCGTTGATAATCGAAGGGGATCTCGTCAATCTTGGCGTATGATTTAGCGCTCTCTTGAGCGTCGTTCTTGATGGCGTACTCCCAGATTGCTGAATCCATCGGATTGCCAACGATTGTTTCTCCTACGACAGCGGAGTTGCATAGCAATGAAAAAGTCAAGATCCTATGATCTTTCTCTTCGCCAAGGGAATAGCAGTCTTGTAGGGCAATTTTCCCCTCCGTGAGTGTTCCGGTCTTGTCTGTGCAGAGAATATCCATGTTGCCGAAGTCTTCTATTGAAACTAGACGTTTCACGATTACCTTTGCCTTCGCCATTCTGCCTGCGCCTTGAGCGAGGCTGATTGTTACGATGGCAGGCATGAGTTCTGGTACAAGCCCAACGGCCACTGAGAGAGAGAAAAGTAGAGAGTCAGCCCACGCATTTGGGAATCTGACAAGGCGCAATGAGAATATGCTAATCGCAAGAGCTGCGGTAAGGGTAAGAATCATGTTGCCGTACTTTCTGATTCCCTTTTGAAATTCTGTTTCAGGATGTGATCGAGTCAGGCTTTTTGAAATAGACCCGAACTCGGTGTGCTGGCCAGTCGAGACGACAACACCTTGACCAGTGCCATGCACCACCACGGTGCCCATGAACAGATGATTCACCAGTTGCTGAGGCACCGGACGCTGAAGATCAAGCTGATTTGAAGATTTCTCAACGGGTAATGATTCGCCAGTAAATGTTGCCTCGTCAGCCAGAAGATCCTTGGACTTCACTATTCTCATATCTGCCGGGACTATATCTCCAACACAGACTGAAACGAGGTCTCCAGGAACCACCATTTGCGAGTCTATCCGTAAGGTCTTACCATCTCTGGTGACCACCGCTTTAATCGACACGTTCTTTCTCAGATTCTGGACGATTTTCTCTGCCTTGTACTCGTTATAGAAGCCTAAAATGACGCTGAGAGCAATCATAGAGAGTATTATTATGGCCTGTATGAGTCCTGAGAAGACGCCAGCTACCACCGCACACGCAATCAGAATGGCGAATATTGGATTTTTGAATTGCCTGAGAAGGACCTGGGAACTGCTGAATGCATGTGTCGGCAACTCGTTTTTCCCATAGACTCTGAGCCGTCGGCTAGCTTCATCATTAGACAAACCGTTTTCGCTAGTCTCAAGGGCCTTATAGACGTCCGTGGACGAGATAGACCAGCAGTCCTTGCGTTTGCTGCCATCTTTCTCCTTTGCCGTATTTTTGAATCCGCCTCAAACAAGATTCCCTTAACATTCCCTGAAACCGTTGCTCCCTTTCCTACGGCTAAAGGGGTATTTAGGTCTTATGTCACGGCTATCAGGGCAACTTCAGGATGGATTTTGGGAATCCTAGGCAGGTTCTTCATGGACATCTATGCGTGCAACATTAGTATATTCACTTCTGATTGCGCTCTCAAGACGGTTTGAGATTTCGTGTGCCTCTTTTATGGTTAGTTTTGGATCGAAGTGGCAATGAAGGACGACATGGATGGTCTCGCCGAATCTACGGACCTGGATTCCGTGAACTTCCTTGATTTCAGGGAAGCGTTCTGCCATGTGTTCAATGTACGATTTCAGTTCAGTTTCGATTCCTGCCCGTTCTTTAGATATGAGATCTGAGGCAGATTCAATATGAATGGTGACCTCTGAGATATTCGAGTCGGCTGCTTTTATCTTCTTTTCAATCTGATCGGCGACTTCGTGCGCCTGCTTCACAGTCATGTTTGCACTTACCTCCAAGTGCAGATCAACGCACAGTTTTCCATTGATCGTCTGAAGGTGAATGTTGTGAACACCCCTCGAACCAGGTTCTGCCTCTGCTATCTCTTTCACAAGTTTCCAGATGTTTTCTCGACCATTTCCATATGGTTCAGTGTCGACTGAAATTCTTGCATTTGGAATAGTCTCCTTTACCTTTTTCTCGATGTCCAATGAGATCTTGTGAGCGCCTTCAAAACCGAGATTTGCGTCGAGCAACACGCGCATGTCTACATCGAATCTTTTTCCACTCATACGCACGTTTAGTTGACGGCATCCCTTAACGCCTTTTATGCCCTCAACTTTCCTTTTAATGGTCTGTGCGATCTCTCCCTTTGAACGTTCAACAAGTGGAAGCGGCAAACCTGGCTCCTCATTACCATTCTGAATATCCGAAATATATAGCTGTCCATCATCAAGCCATATCAGGTAAGCATCGGAACTCAACTTGTTAGCAAAGTCTAAATTTGGGCATTAACATTTAGGTTGAAATGAGTTCGTCAACTATGGAGAACAGTAATGACCACGCGTTAATAGTGTCGAACTTAAGCGTGAAGCTTCAGAACCAAATGATTCTGGACAACGTAAGCTTTGAGCTTAAGAAAGGAACAGCTTTGGCGATTGTTGGACCGAACGGCGCTGGTAAAACTGTGTTGTTCAAGGCATTGTTGAATCTGCTACCACATGAGGGGAGGATTGAGTGGCAACCGAAAGTGAAGATAGGCTACGTTCCTCAGAACATCTCTGTGAGTGATATCCCAATTTCTGTAAGGGAGTTTCTATCATTCAGGAATGGGTTAGACGTCGAAGCTCATCTTGGCCCTGTTAAACTGAACGACAAGGATGTCTTGGACAAGAACCTTGGTGTTTTGTCCGGAGGGCAACTTCGAAGGGTATTGATTGCTTGGGCCCTGGTTGATAACCCGAATGTCCTATTGTTCGATGAGCCCACAACTGGTGTGGACTTGGACAGTGAGGAGCCAATCTATAGAATGTTGAATGAACTGAAAATGAAAGAGAAGATAACAATACTCCTGATAACACATGACATACACATCGTAAGAGAGTATTCAGATTACTTGCTAGCCTTGAACAAGTGCGTAACGTTTTTTGGAGAATCAAAGGAAATAATGAACTCATCAGTACAGAAAATAATCTACGGTGAAACAGTCTGTGCAGGAACACAACCATAAACGGTGATTCTCACGATAGAAACGCTCGTATTCAGCCTTGTAACAGGGATTTTCGTAGGTATTTCAGCGGGGTACCTCGGCTCGCTAATGGTATTGGAGAAAATGGCGCTTGTTGGAGACGCTTTGTCGCATGTCGCTCTGCCAGGCCTTGCGATTGGATTATCACTCCATTTAAGCTATCCCTTCTTAGGTGCGTTCGTTTTCCTCTTTGCAGCGGCCGTCATCATCTGGCATCTGGGAAGAGTCACCAGATTGTCCTTCGAATCCATAGTGGGTGCAGTATTCACATTGGCTTTAGCAATAGGAATACTAATCATACCTGAAGCCGAGTTACTTGAAGCCTTGTTTGGTGACATAACAAGAGTAACTCTGTTGGACACGGTCATAGCAGCAGTTATTTCGGTTGTGGCAGTTTCTCTGACGAAGATCATCTACAAGAAACTCGTTCTGGGCATGATTTCAGAGGAGCTTGCAATTTCCAAGGGAATCAACATAGCTAGAACGAATCTCCTGTATCTTCTGCTTGTTTCCGTCATAGTGGCCATAGGCATAAAAATTGTCGGAACATTGCTGGTAGGGTTCCTAGTAATCGTTCCTGCAGCAGCGGCTAAGAATCTAAGCTCGGACCTGTTCAGATATTCCATATTCAGCGCTGTATTCGGTGCGATCAGTTCGTTCTCAGGAGTTTTGTTGTCAAGTTACTTAGGTCTACCGTCAGGGCCCCTAGTAGTCATTTCAGGAATCACAGTCTTTACAGCAACAGTGCTTGGAAGATGGAAAGCGAAATAGACAACAGCTGAAAGCACCGCTGGCGCATTGCAGAAGGCTAATTGTCGTTAGTCCCTGCTGCCGAATCCGCCGAAGGTGCCCTTGATTTCATGCCATATTGAAGCGACCAATTCTCTTGCCTCTACATCGATCGCCAACAACAATAAAGTATAGGCTCCCACACCAGCTCCTACTTTACTGAGAGTCAAAACTATCGTGGTCGGATGTGGAAGGAAGTAGAGTACCGCCGCAGTGAGCGTTGATGCAAACACGTATTTTCCCATACTTCTCCATGGAACAGAAATTCTCACGGACTTGCGCATGATCGCATACATTCCCAAAAACGCGGCTACGTGAACACACAAGTTAATACCTGTGACGTATGTCACAGCGTTAACTGATTGATCAGTTGCCAATCCTGTTAAGACCAAGTATGCTGTTGGAACGGCGATGGCGGCCTGAATATAAGGCAATGTGAACACCTTGAACATTTTGCTTCTGACAAGTTTGCCGAGCGGTATCTTGGCCTCCTCATCTAGTTTTTCGACTCCAAAGATTAACGAACTGTAGAACTGAGATACCAGGAGCACAACTGCATCCAGCGTGAGCAGTATAAGTATGGGCGAGGCCTGACCGTAGAACACGTTCAAGATGGTTAAGAGTGATTTGGACATGGTTATGGCTATCGTTGCCATCGGAATAGCAAACATCAGCACAATTTTGAATGACGACGCGACATCTTCTAAGCTGTTTTTGGCCAGCATCTTTGGGTACAGTGCGAATGCTAGAAACGATGAGTATCCGACTACGTTTGCAAATGTTGCTGCTGCTTGGTACTCTCCTCTTGCTGCTTGGCCGCCATAGAGGAAAAGCAGGATGAAGATGAAAGCAGCTAGCTGGTTCCCAACTGCGTTGTAGAGGTTTGCTGTTGAACCTTTCAACCATTCTCTTAAGTAGTTCCATCGGATTCTCTGCCTGAGATCTTTGGCCAAAAGGCGCACATAGTACAATGCTTGGATTGATGCGGCTACTATGAGACTTAGCATTGCTCCTAGGAACAGCTGGTGAAGTTCCACAATCAGTACGTAGGCTAATGAAACCTTGCAGGCTTCCTCTATCAGCAAGCCGTACCCTATTGTTTGAGGCTTTATTGAGCGCAGACAGCTTTCCAGCATACCGATCATGTACACGTTGATGATCTGAAGGGACGCAACAAGGTACACGATTATGTAGGCTCCAGCGATGTTAAATGCGCTGGTTACTATGGAGATTAAAGGAAAATAGACTGCCATAGAAACTAGAGCCACGATTAGATTAGCCAAGAGACCCGTTTTGATAGCTCCTTCTTTTCTGCGAGCAACGAATCGCGTTGCCCAAAACGGGAACAGCCCGCTAAAGAGCGTAAAGTACCCCACTAGATCGAAGATGTTCGACCATATGCCGTACTGTTGTTTTGTCATGTTTCTGGTGAGCAGAAGGGTGAAAATGATGCCTGTCGCGACGCTCAGTATTTGAGCTGCAAATATGATGAAACCAGAGTAATGCACTCTTATTTCGTCTTTGGACAAGCGCTATCACTCTTAAGATGCACAAATCACGAAGAATCCTCGGGTTTGAAAACCTTTGCCTATGCGTGAACGCGCGTCCAGATATTGGAAACTCCGTCATGTAGTTTGCCAAAAGCATGAACGCAACTTCGTGGGCTTTATTGGGCAAAAGGGCTTTTGGAAGGATCGGATGGGCTCAGACTTACGTCTAAATCTTACAATTCAAGGCGGCAATCGTAAGAACCATTGCCAAGGTACGCTTCCGAGAGTTCGAATCTCTCCCGGGCTGCCATGAAACCCTAGGTGATGACCCTTCGAACCATGTTTTGCTTCTTTCTTTTTGGCGCGCGCACTCCACTGTAACGTTCTACTCACATGGCACTGACTTGTCATAATACAAAATCAAGAAATTCACCGTTTTTGCACCTTCAACTCAGGTCACATTGATATCGTCTCAATATACGTTTTGTTGGTTTCTTATGGCTTGAGAACGCCAGCTATTGCAAGGGTTCAAATGGGATCAAGAATTTTCGGCTGTACCGAAACTTCACGTTCACAGCCTTAAGCATTGTAGTTATTGTTTGAGCATTACTTCTTTTGGGTACTAATTGCATGTTCATAAGTCTTATTTGGCTTACAATTATAGGTAAACCCTAAGATTTCCCCTTGCATGCGTAGGCTGAAGGTTGTACGAATGTCTAAAACCATTGTTGATTCTAGAAGCATGTCAGGTGGAATAGTCTTAGATCTAACCAAGAGAGAGTTTTTGCGGGTCTTGCATGTAGACGATGACCCTGACTTTTTGAGAGTTGCGAAGCAATGCTTGGAAATAGAAGGCATATTCCAAGTGGATACTGCGTTGTCTGTTGAGAAAGCTAAGGAAAAGATGAAGAAGGAAATGTACGATGCAGTCGTCAGTGACTATGTCATGCCTGGAAAAGATGGTCTCAATTTTCTGAAAGAATTGCGAGACACTGGTAACAATATACCGTTTGTCATGTTTACTGGAAAGGGCAGAGAGGAAATAGCAATTAAAGCGTTGAACCTTGGCGCTGATGGGTATTTCAGCAAGATTGGTAGTCCCGAAACAGTGTATGGCGAATTAGTGCATGGTATATGTCATATCGTGGAAAGCAAAATGGCCGAGGAAGCGCCGAGGACAAATGAAAGCTACCTGAAGGCAGTACTGGATTCTATATTTACGGGGCTCATAGTAATAGATGAGGAAACACATAAGATCGTAGATGCAAACTTCAATGCTCTAGAAACGATAGGTGCTCCCGGAGAAGATGTTATCGGAAAAATATGCCACAAATTTATCTGTCCCGCTGAAGAGGGAAAATGCCCAATCACTGACTTGGGTCAGACCGTAGACAGATCAGAGCGGGTGCTGTTGAGGGTTGATGGGCAGAGGATCCCTATTCTTAAGACAGTTACAACGATAATACGGAGAGGTCGCAAGTATCTCATAGAGAGCTTTGTCGACATCACTGATCGCAAGAAAGCAGAGGAAGTACTGCAGAAATCTGAGGGAACTTTTAAGACTTTGATGGAAGAAGCTCCAATTGGCATATGCAATACCGATCTCAAGGGAAAAATCACTTATGTCAACAAGAGATTCGAAGAAGCCACAGGCTATTCGCGTGAGGAGATCGTCGGCAAGAACGGTTTCAAGTTTGGTATAATGTCCAATGAAATATCGAAGTCACTCGCGAAGCGGATGAAGGAGAGACTAATGGGGAAACCCCGTCGCATTTTAGAGGGTCAGTTCAAACGCAAAGACGGAGAATGGATATGGGCGGAAGTAGAGGGCAGATTAATCAAGAAGTTCGGGGTTCCCGTCGGCTTCCAACTTACTGTAAGAGATATTACTGAACGAAAGAGAGCGGAAAAAGAAAGGAAACGTTATGAGGAAAGACTTTCAGCATTGCACATTCATAGTTGGAAATTGAACACGGCAGAAAGCATGGATGAAATATATCGGCTGACCATGGACGCCGTGGAGAAAACATTGGGGTTTGAGATTGCATTTTTTTATGGTTGTGGACAAAGACACTCTTCGCGGTGTGGATCACCGTGGATATCCAGAACCCTTTTCTATTAAGCTGCCATTAAACGGGACGAAAAGAGGCATAAGTGTTAAGGTGGCGAAAACTGGCAGATCGATCAACGTTCCGGACGCAGAGAAGGAAGATGCTTGGGTCGAATTCATGCCTGGCATTCGTTCGGGACTCGACGTACCCGTCAAGATTGGAAGTAAAGTCCTTGGAGTTATAGGCGTAGATAGCAAAGAATTAGATGCTTTCAATGAAAAAGATCAACAGCTACTTGAAATTCTAGCGTCGCATGCCGCCACCGCAATGAGCAACTTAGAGTATGCTAAGAATTTGGAAGAATACGCGCGAGAGGCCCGAGAAAGCCAACAGAAATTTGAACGACTTTTCATGCATAATCCTGAAGCAGCGGTTCACTTGGATTCGAGCTTTCACGTTTTAGACGTCAACCCACGTTTCATGAGGCTTTTCGGCTACGCTTTGGATGAAATTAGGGGCAAAAGCATCAACGATGTTATAGTGTCAAAGGACAGGATGGAAGAAGCAGTTGTCTTCGATGAAAGAGCTAGCAAAGGTGAGACTTATGATGAAGATACTGTTAGAAAGAGAAAAGACGGAAGTTTGGTTCCAGTTGCTTTTTCTGCCGCTCCCATAATCGTCGAAAATCAAGTCATAGGTCATATAGCGGTGTACAAAGATATTTCTCAGCTGAAGAAGACCGAAGAGGAATTGAGACAGACATTAGAAAAGCTGGCGAAGATGAATGAGAAGTTGCGTGTCGTTGGCGGATTGACTAGGCATGATGCTCGAAACAAGCTCGGCGCAATTACAGGCAATGTGTACTTGGCGAAAAAGAAGTTGGCCGGCGACGATGAAGTTCTAAATAACCTGAAAGAGATGGAAGTAGCCGTTGAGCATATCGTAAGAATCTTCGATTTTGCCAAAACCTACGAAATGCTAGGTGTCGAAGAATTGCGGCGCGTAGATGTGGAGAAAATGATCAACGAAGCAGTTGCGCTGTTTTCGAGCTTAAACGGTATAAAGCTGAGGAACAACTGCTATGGACTGACCGTTCTGGCAGATTCGTTGCTGCGACAACTGTTTTACAATCTTGTCGACAACTCATTGAAATATGGTGAAAAGATAAAGACGATCAACATATACTACGAAAAAACGGGTGAGGATAAGCTGAAACTGGTTTACGAGGACGACGGGGTAGGCATAGCCGAAGCAGAAAAGAAGAAGCTTTTCCAGGAAGGCTACGGAAGAGGCACGGGCTTCGGACTGTACTTGATAAGGAAAATGTGCGAAGGCTATGGCTGGAATATCCAGGAAACAGGCAAGGAGGGCGAAGGAGCCAAATTCACCATAACTATACCAAGAATTGATGAAAAAGGGGAAACGAATTACGACACTAGCTAGCCAGCAATCATGTGCACGCAAAGAAAAAAGGGAATGCTCTTTCTAAGCTAGCGCCACGTTTCCTGAGCATATCCTGTAAGGCAATTGGGGACACAGGAATCATAGCCCTAATTCAAATATTGCCTCCTTCGACCACCGTCGAGTAAAGGCTTCCCCCAGACACGCGAAGTTCAGGCCTCCACTACTAAAAACGTTAAAGATACGTTTGTTATTTTCGTTATGATCGTTACAAATCACTTAAAGAATGGCACGCGCATGAGAATAAGACATTTCAGACCAGATTAAGATGCTTTGCTCACCTAGGCAGCGATTTGTAAAATTCAAACGGTGGACTAGAATTCTTCATTCGGCATAGCATGGATTATTTGAAAAAAGCAAGTTTTTGCCCATCCTCAGCAAAGCTGTTGCACAGTTCTTGCTTTGGAACTTGCTCGTTTTGGTGGGGCCGGCCGGATTTGAACCGACGACCTACGGGTTTCTTCAGGTGACTGCTCCAGAGCTTCGTCATTAGCCTGTAGCTCAGCGGGCTTCAGTGTTAAGTCATTGGAGATCGTTCTGGAGCCCGTCGTCATTCCTGCCTAGACTACGGCCCCACAAGCCACAATGAAAACCAACTCCCATATTTTAAATATACGCATTCCTGCTTCACAGGAAGAGAGCAGCGGTAGCTAAACTCCGTAGCAATGAAGCGATAAGTTTATGAGTGAAGAGTCAGCGAGATATTTGGAGTTTGCCGGCCATAGGGCGCGGGACCCACCCGATCCCATTCCGAACTCGGAAGTTAAACTGCGTTCCGTTCTCGGTTGTAGTGTGGTCTTCGGCCACGTGAAGCCGAGAAAACTGGCAGCTCCACTCATGGTTAATCTTGCCGATTTGAGGCGGATTTGCCCAAGACTTATAACTAAGCGTTTGATAGTCTTTCGGAAAGGTGAATCGACTCATGGACATGCTTGCGTCGGTTGTCAAGTTTAACTGGACGATTTCCCAGAATCCATTTGGGGAAAACCCGATTTCATGGATTCTAAACTTGCTATTCTATGTTGTTTTCATAGCTTTCATATTCTACGGTCAGAGAATTCAGTTGTACGTTATGCTCAGAGAGGTTGAAGGTTCTCTTTACAAGCTTAAATTCATTAAGGACGAAGGACGAAAAGTCGCAATAGAAACGATTAAGGAAATTGGCAAACCACAGACAGATCCAACAATCAGAGTTGACCGATTCTTGGAGTATTTCACAATAGGTCCTCAGAACCTAGACCCTGCAGGTGTAGTCTGGAAGCTTGAACACATACTTGACGTTAGAGACGTCCGGTTCAAGGACGAGGTCAAACTGATGGCGCCCGCGTCAGACGAAACTCAGGTAAACAACCTGGAAAACACTCTTGAAGCAGCCATGGCGCTCAACTACATTTACAAGGTGATAAGGCATTTCTACCTGCTTGGGAAGAAAACACTCAGCCTCTACGTCATAATGCAGATTCAAATGATACTTCCGCTCATCATGCGGGAAGCCGAAGCCTACGCCAATGCGTTGAAGGCTTTCGCCTACGGTCAACCTATAGGCGACGGCGCCGGAGCCCTAGTTGCCGGAAAACTCATGCATGGATACGAAACTAGGAAAATGCCTAAGGACTGTGTTGTCGCAACTGTGCCGATAGAAGGTCGCACAGCCTACGTCATAAAGGCTGAGGGCCCGGGAGGAAACGTTGGAAAACCTGGAGACGCGATAGAGCAGTTGATTAATGAAAACAAGGGGAAGGTCTCGTCAATAATCATGATTGATGCAATGGCCAAACTTGAAGGCGAAGAGGTCGGCGAAGTAGCAGAGGGCGTGGGCGCGGCCATAGGCGGACCAGGCGTTGACCAGTTCAAGATTGAGGAGTCTATCCTGAAATATCACATCCCGATAAACGCGGTGATAGTGAAAGAAGACATCGGCGACGCCGTTTCTCCTATGCGCAAGGAGATATTCGACTCGGCGGATAAGGTCATCGAAAGAATAAAGCAGGTCATCTTGGAAAGAACAAAGGAAGGAGATAAAGTGATAGTTGCCGGAATAGGTAATACCATCGGCATCGGCCAATAGGAGAATGAACAGAATGAGCCAAGGAAAGAATGCAACACAGCCAACAAGAATCTCGTCACTAGTGCTATTAATAATATTCATAACCATAGCGTTGTCACTGACGGCTCTGATACTGGCCGCCAATAACTTTGTCAACGACCCAGTTGTTGCAGGATGGCTGATTCTCATAGGATTCGCAGGAGTAGCCCTCTCCACATACGTGATACTTCAAATGAGAAGACGCGTATCACGTCTAAGAATCGAAATTCCTCCAATAAATACTACTATCGAATGCAGAAAATGCGGCTTCAAAAGCGTCAGGGAGTTCCAGCGTGGCGACTATGTCTTCAAGGAAGCTGAACCGTGCCAAAAATGCACAGACAAGATGATGATAACGGCAATATACAGAGAAGTCAAAGACAAAGATAAAGAGCGGGAAAAACTCAGAATCTAGGTCAAGACGGCGCATCCGTTTTCAACTATTAAAACTGTGTGTTCTGCCTGAGCGACAGGTTTTCGGCTTGCCTCAACGAAGACAGGATAGCCCATAATGGCCTTTGATGACAACAGTTCTCGAAAAGCTTCTCGATGATGTTCCTTGGGAACTATGCCCTGCAACCAGCGTTCAGCAAACGGCAATGTTCTAAAATTCTGCTCAATGTGCTTCAAAAGCTGCTTTGCATGAGTGCTTCTTGGAGATCTGGGTTTGAGAAGACGGAATATTGTGGTCTCTTCCCCATCTTCAACCTTGCCTGCAGCGTTCTGGAGCGTAACGAAGGGCTCGATCGCGTACACTCCGCCAAGCTTGATCTTTGAAGAGAATATGTGCGGGACATTAGGCAGAGACGTGCCAGTATGCACAAGATATCGCCCGACCTGATGCCCTGTCAGGTTGGAAATCGGCTTGTAACCATACGACCTTATTGTGCCTTCAATGATTGTTCCAAGCTTTGAAGTGGATACTCCTGGGCCGATGTTTTCCACAGCTTTTTCCAACGCTGTTTCGGCTGTCTTCACGAGGCTTTCGTACTCAGGGTCGAAGCTTACAGTGACCGCCGTGTCGGCCACGTATCCGTCCACATGGGCACCAATATCCACTTTGACTATCGACTTTTCAGGAACTCTACTACTGTCGTTAGGAGGCGACGTGTAATGCGCGGCTATCTCATTTATCGAAACATTGCAGGGAAACGCTGGCTCTGCACCTTTTTCCCTTATGAGACTCTCCGCCTTTTCGCAGACCTCAATTATCGGCATGTCCTCGCGGACGAAACGCCTCATTTCCTCCCGTGTCTCGCGCAGAATTCTCCCGGCGCGCTCAAACTTCTCAAGCGCGTCCCTGTCATACCTGCTCATTGAAGTCACGCTTTATTCTAGTTAGGGCTAACTGGGTTGCAGTTTAAAAAGGTTATAAGGACGGTTCAATAGTTGGCCAAGATAACACGGTTTGGACATGCCACATTCCAATTGGCGAAAGCTATCAGTTCTGGTTTCGCGGCCGCTTGGGCTTGGAAATCCTACGTTTAAGAGTTGCAAATTCGTTTCCGCCGAGGTGGAAAATCATCTTTGCCTTTTCTAAGTCGTATTTGCCAGTGAAGGTCTCCCTATTCGCGTAGGCCTCAATTATCTCTCCGATGAAGATTGTATGGTCTCCAGTTTGGAATTTGCTGTGCAGCTTGCATTCCAGATGGGCCACGCATTCCTTTATGATCGGAGGCCTGACCTTTCTGGCAGGCAATGCTGTGAGGCCCGCTTCTTTGAATTTGTCATGGTTCCTGCCGCTTAATACACCGCAGAAGAAGGTTTCTTTCAAAATGTCCATCGTTGGAACGTTGACCACAAACTCTCTCGCCTCCTCTATGAGACCGTGCGAATATCTTCTGGGGCTAACACTTATGGCTACTAGAGGCGGATTGATAGACGTCGGCATAGCCCAGGCCAAGGTTATGATGTTCGGTTTGCCATTTTCGCCAAGGGAAGAAACAAGCACCGTGTGCATAGGATGAAGCAGTCTAAGTGCCGAAGAGGCATCAACGCTTACTTTTTCGGCCATGCGATGATCATTGCTTATCGTTTGATGTGGAATTCGTCAACAGTGCTTCTTGCTTTTTCTCGTTTTTTCTGATGTTCTGCAAGGAATCTGTTGATTCTCTCTGTCAAATCCTTCTTGCATTCACCGCAGAGTGTTTCGCCGGATCTGCATTGTTTTTCCCTTTCAGTCAGCTTTTTGTCATTCTCCTCAAACAGGTAAAGGAAGTACTGGAAAACTGAACAGATGTCTGGGTCTGCGCCCGTTTTCTTCTGCTCCGCGGCTGTTCCCTTCCCACCCGTGAAGGCATTCCAGACTTTTCTCTTAACAACTTCAGGCTGGTCTGTGGTGAATATGGCTGTTTCAGGCTCAGAGGCACTCATCTTTCCCCCTTCTCCGAGTCCGGGCAGAAAGCGACAGTGGATCTGAGCGGGCTTATAGTAGCCTAATTTCTGTGCTATGTCCCGGGTAATCCGCCAGAATGGGTCCTGGTCTATCGCCGCTGGAATCAGTGCTGGAACGTTCTCGCCTGTCAGTTTCTTATGTATGAAACATGGCGCTGCTTGAATCGCCGGCCAGAATATCCAGCCAAGGTTTGTGCTATCCTGAAACCCGAAAGTTGCCTTGGCCGTTGAGTATGTGATGCGTTTTGCAACCTCTAATGCGATATCGTATAGCAGGTCAATGTCTTGAACATCAAATATTATGAAGGTCTTTTCAGGCTTGAAGCCCAAGGCGATCAAGTCTAGAGCGTTTTCGTAGCCGAATTTTGTCATGTCTGCAAGCTTGTTTTCGTCATCTACCACGAATTTTTCGTCGTCAGTCATCTGGAAATAGAGCCTAGTGTCAAACTTGTCCTGCAGGTGCTTCGTGAAAATCCATGGGACAAGATGGCCAATGTGAACGGGGCCTGAAGGGCCTCTGCCCGTGTATAACACGAACTTGGTTCCCCTGTCATTCAGGTCAAGCACAGCATCCAGGTCCCGATGAGAAAAGAAGAGTCCTCGCCGCAGCTGCAGATGAAGTTCATCAGTATGCTCTGCCATTCTCTTCAAAAGCTCATCAGTTAACGGTTGAGTTCCGAATTCGCGTATCAAACGTTCGTAGTCAACCTTGCCTCTGACTTCCCAGGGTGTTACAACCATCTCGTTCTTGTTTTCATCAGTCAAGCACATGCCGCCTAGGCTGGTTTAGCTTCCTATACAATTTATGAGAAACGTATTAAATCTTATTGAACCCCGCACAACTGCGTGCGCTACAAAGACGCAATCCATAAATATCGTTCATGCATCTACGATTCCTGACAGTGAAGGGATGCCCCGCCAATTCCCCTGAGAAAGACGATTATTTGTGAGCAGGCGCTAACGGAGAGCACGCATACTTTTATTAAAACTGAACCAACTACATTACCAACTCCAGCTTACGCCGTTCATGAGAGGAAATGCCATGATTGGACTCAGGGAATATGAGCACAAAGCACTTTCAGCCATAAAGAGCCTTGAGGGAAGGGCAACTGTGGATCAGTTAACAGTTGAAACTGGGCTGTCTAACGCGGCTGTAATGCGCGCAGTTCTAGCATTGCAAGAGAAAAAACTGGTGTGCACGCAAGAGACGAAGCAGCTAGTGGCAAGACTTTCTGAAGAGGGAAAGACCTACGCGAAAAGCGGGCTGCCTGAACGTCGCGTAATTGATACGCTCAGGAAATTGAATGGGAAGGGCTTGCTTGAGGAAGTGGTTAGAAAAGCTGGTTTAGAACGGCAGTTCGTTCCCATCGCGTTGGGCTGGGTTCAACGGAAAAAATGGGCGAAGTTGGATTCAAAGACCAAAATTCTGGAAATGCAAGAATCAGCTGAAGGAAACGATGAGAAACTCCTGAGACTTCTAGGCCAAGAAGAAACGGCGTCAGTTGACGAGCTAAGTAAAGAGCTTCAAGAAGCTGTTCAGATTTTGAGGGGAAGAAAGCTCGTTGACGTTGAAGAGAAGACAAGGAGGATTGTCGAGCTTACAGGCGAAGGACA
>Ga0315280_10006700_pt1 | contig 15780 bp, 15 predicted proteins | sample YL17G06_40_MG_FD_203697 | JGI IMG/M metagenome (GOLD analysis project Ga0315280, IMG submission 203697) | Sediment microbial communities from Yellowstone Lake, YNP, Wyoming, USA - YL17G06_40 | ecosystem: Environmental > Aquatic > Freshwater > Lake > Sediment | place: USA: Wyoming | collected... | reverse complement strand
TTCTTCCAGTGGGACTGCCTTGCCTTCGAAGTTCCAAGTATGCTCTGAGGAATTCTGCTGCTTCTTGGCCTAGGAAAGTGTTGTAGTCGTGGTATTTGCCTTTGGTAATTTCGGCTTCTACGTGGATGTGGATGGGTGTCACCAGCTTTTCGAGGTCGCTCTTGACGTGGCGGTATTGAAGCTTGACCAGTGTGCCTATGCGGAAGCCGGCTAAGGCAAGCATTGAAACGATGACTTTTTCTCGTATGTCAGCTATGTCTATCATGTGCTGGAGTTCTTCTGGTGCGGGTGCTCTGTCGCTGTAAATGTTTCTTTTCGGCAGGCTGTATGGCAGTTCAAGTTTTAGTCCGTTGCAGCGGAATAGGGCTTTGACGCCTTTAACGTGGTTGGACACTGATCCTGGCGCTAGGTCTTCTGCTTGGAGGCATCCTACGAAGTCGTCGAGGAGTCGGCTGTATTTGGCTAGGGCTTTTGGGTTTGGGTCTCCGTCTGGGTCTTGGCAGCTTTTTATCAATTGGTCTGGCTGCGTGTTTGCCCATTGGCAGAAGCGGTGTACGCCGTAGACGTATTGGTATAGCGTGGCTGTGCTGGCTGTTCTATGCCTTAGCAAGTGTTTGGCGAGTTCTAATGTGGAGGCGTTTTCAAAGGTGAATGGCACAAGTCTTGGCATTTTGCATGAGAGGCTGTTGATTATGTATTGTTGGAGTTTTGCGTCTGCAGCGTTTCTTGTTTCGGGCACTGTTAGCGTTAGTGGTTTTTGGAGTTTGTAGCCGCGAGGGCTGTGGGTCACTGTTATTGCTTTCATTGTTTCGCTCTCCTGTCCAGTTTTACTTTGGCTGAGTTTTTCGCTTTGGATTTTGAGGCGCATACTCAGCGTTATTAATTATGTTGTTTTGACAATTTATAGACCCGCTTGGAAAATCTTGTAATGGTAATGGGCGGATTTCTAGGACACAGCTTTTTAATAGCACCATTCCGCTGGCTGTGCCGCTTGAGTGTTGAAGGCTTTCTATGGTTCTGTCGTGTTGGATGCATAGGAGTTCGCTGTTTTCTTGGGTTAGCCACCCCAAAGTTTCGCGTTCAGCAGCACCTTCGATGGGCTTGAACGTGTTCTTGAATAGAACGTGGTCCTTGTAGCGGATGTAGACTGCTGAACCTTTTGGGATGGCCTTGTCCATCAAGTTTTCACCCTTTATCCTTGCTCATGTTTCGCCTCCAAAGAGGCTATTTGAAGAAGAACTCGTCTCTGACGTTTTCGCTTATCTTGATGTATTTTCGGAATTTGCAGAAGGCTAGAATGCGGTTAAGCAGCGGATCGCTCTTGTTTTCAAATTCTCTCTTAAAGCCGAGCCTGCCTATGGCCACCCGGACATCAACTGCTTCGCCGTCGCCTAGAACTTGGTAGAAGCCCTGTTTGTCTCCCGCATACGCTTCTAAAACTTCCCAATCTTCAACCAGATTGACCAAACGCTCACCTCTAAACTGTGTCGCCAAAAAAGGTTAAGTGTTTTCTGGCTTCAGCAAGGTACACTGTACTTTGTGAAAGCCTCCAATGCACAGTGTACTTTGGAGGGATCTGCAAAGTACACTATCCAGAAACGGACATATCTGACATGTAAAAGATTTTTAGTCTTTTGCCAAAGAAATTCCATTTTTAGATGTCAAAGGTCAAAAATTTTGATGCTTTATATGGGAGTGCACGTAAGGGACGTTATTCGTGGTTTTGGCTGTAAAAGCCTTTTCACGAGGAAGGAAGCTTAGGGTGGAAGCCCAACTTTTACAAGAACGTGTTGAAAAACTCGCGAGTGTATGGGGAATCTAAACACTATGGTGGGCAAATTATGTGTGAAAGGATTTTTGCTTAGAATTGGCGTGAAAGGATTTCTCCTAAAATTGTTAGCGCAGTAGCTTCGTCTGACCGCGTGATAAGGTCGTTTAGGTTTATTGAGTTGAGTAGCATGGCTAGGTAGGCATTGGCGGTTAAATCGTACAAGAATTTCTCAGATCCCGTTTTGGTTTTCTTTACGCCCACCTTCTTGACGTAGCCTAATTTCTGTAGGGCTCTCACCCGCCTGTTGACGGTTGGATAGGCTACCTGCTTTAATCCTCTTCTGGTTCTCAGCTCTTTGCGTATGTCGTAGATTGTCTGCGGGCCTTTGAGGGAGAGGACTTGGAAGACGGCAAAATTGAGCTTGGCCTCTCGGCCCTTGAAAACTGAGATTCTTCCACAGTTCCTCCTACTCCTCTCCACACGCCAATCACCATGGCCCGGTCAAGAAAACTTGCGCGGAAGAGCCTATTTACATTAATAGACATGTTTTTGTGTGGCGAAACCCCCGGCAAAACGTTTCGGCGGGCAGAAACGCCTATAGCGGAAAGTTTTTCGGCTAGCCCATATTTAAATCGGATTTGCATTTTTGTGTTAAAATTCAAGTGTTTGAAGCCTCTCAGGGGCTGATTTTAGCGGGGTGTATTCGGCGTGCCGAAACGTTTTTGCGGGGGTCAGAGTGATGACGATGTAGCTGCCTTTTGTGGTTAAATCCATGTCTAAATCTTGTTTTAGGAAAGGCTTAACTGTTTTGTGGAATTTGCGGGGAATATCCAAAGATAAGCGCTCATACTCGTATACGTATTTGCTTTCGAGATACCGTTTCCTAGAAACTCTGCGCTGAATCCTAACCAATTGTGGAGAGCCTCCGTGCAAAAACTGTGGTTTGTCTTTAGCTTTATAAAAGCCAGCTGCTGAAACGACACTTTGAACAAGTGGAGAGATGAGTTAAAGTAAAGAGAACTTTTTGAATATTTGAAAAACCCTATTAGGTGGCTGTTGTCATGGTGACATGATTGTCGGAAAGCAAGCCGTTTTTCAAATAGATTTTCCAGTCTTTTATGCAAGGTTTATTAAAATTTGTAAGCCTATTATAAGTCAGGTCGGAAGACGCTACTTGAGAAAGGCTGGATAGAGGAATGAAGACGCTTAGAATATCGGACGACATCCACAGAAAACTGACAGCAACTGTTGGAACGCTTATGGCTCAAACGGGCAAGATGCAAACATACCAAGACGCCATAGAAGCCATGCTCAATCGATCAGTCATACTGCCTGCTGAACTGCTTGCAGAAATTGAAAACTTCATAGAAACAAACAAGCATTTGGGCTATACAACAAGGGAAGAGTTCATACGAGACTCTGCGAGATGGCGACTCAAATTTCTAAAAAGGGAATATGAATATGTAGAGGTTCCCAAGGAAAAGTATGGACGGCTTAATGAAGCTGTCAAGATGATGAATATGCCTTATTATAACGCGCAAGATTTCATCCATAAACAGATGGAGCATGTGCTAGAACAGTTTGATAAATGGCTGGAAGAGAAAGAGTACAATGAAAAGCGACAACGAAGAAGCTGCGGCTAGTCTTTGTTTGAAGTATGGTTTGAGGTTGGGTGATAGTCAGCACACGCTAAAGGCTGGGCACTCACAACATTCCTACGACAAGCATGGGGCTCAACAAGAAAAGAGATATAATTCCAAAATTCTTTGAAACTACTTTTCCCGAACAAGTGAACTAATAAATAGTTAGAAAGCAAATTACCCGTTCGGGTTTGAATATGGCAACATGTCCAAAATGCAAAGTGGAAGTTGCTAAACCAGCAAAGAACTGGCAATATGGTATCTTTACGGTAAAAATGTACAAGTGCTCTTGTGGCAATCAATTTAGGGAATACTTCAAGCAAGGAAAAGTAAGATTCATACTAAGCGCACACAACGGTGGATTAGGACCAAAGTTAGGTCAAAGAAAAAAGACTAGAAAGTAGATGATTCATTAGGCTCAATAGTATCCCACCTCCATCCGAGCGTTAGAAAGAATTTCTACTATTATGTCTTTAGAAAATCTGATATTTAGGTTTAGGGTATAGCATTTTAATGCACTCAAATAAAACTAAAAATACGGATAAGATATGGTAAGGTATTTTAGAAAATTAGAAAACAAATATCTAGTTTCTGGTCCTGCGCCGTTGGGTAGAATACTTAACTATATTAAAAGAGTTAAATTGCGCCAATATAGGACTTCCATCAGAGGACCCAGAGTCAGAGACCGTTTGAACCTAGATGATTGGACTGTTTGTTTTATGGTTGGCATAGGGTTACTCGAAAAACCGATCTATTCACCCACTTTGAAACTAAGATTAACCAAAAACGGTGCAAAGATCTATAATTTGATAAAGATTTTGCCAAATTTTCCAGATAACTTGTTTAGAGCTAAATTTGACATGATAAGAATAAAATTTAATCTAAAATCCCAAAATCCAGACATATATAACAGCTTGAGAGAGATATTTTTGAAATCTGACGCGATGAAAAATTTAGCGATATTTCTGCAAATTAAAGGAAAAAATAAAATCAAGAAAAGCGAGTTCAAAGAATTTGGCAAAATCTTTGGTGTACGAAAAGCATGGTTTAACAGAGTTCCAAGCGTCTTACAGATAGCACAGTTTTGCGATATTCTAGAGGAAAATGGTAGATTCATCAGACTATATGACAATAACTACATTAGAGATTTTACTATTGCAAGTAGTGAAGAAGCTGCAAGAAATATAGTGAAAGAAGATCTGAAGGAGATAAAGGAAAAGGAAAGGAAACCCAAAGAACTTGATGAAGATGAAGAAAATTTCTTGAGGGACATTCCTACAAACCTCGTACCACAAAAAAGGAAAGTTGTCGTAAATCTGGTTAAACGCAACTTAAGGATCGCTAAGAAATTAAAAAGATTATATGGTGGTAAATGTCAAATCTGCAAGTTTACATTTAGGAAAAGGAATGGTAGGAAATATTCTGAAACACATCATTTAATTCCCTTAGGCGATAGCGGTTCTGATTCGATTGCTAACATTACCATATTATGTGCTAATTGTCACAGACAATTGACTTATGCAAAGGTAGAATTAGGGAAATTAAGGGCTAACAAAAGAGTAATAAAAATTAATGATGTTCCAAAAGAAATTGAATATCATCAGACACACTTGCGAGCAATTGGAGAATCTGATATAAGAGTATAGTGAGCTGAAATTTCTGGTTAAATAACGAAACCGCGGCATGTCAGCCGAGATTGGACGAAAAATCATTTAATTCACTTTCCAGCACTTGTACCTTCAATAACCTTAACCCAGCTGTGGGATTTTATTTTCTCAATTTGCGCTATAATACTCTTATCGCTCTTGATATTTTTAATAACTTCCTTTATACTTTTGAGCTTTTGTTCATCCGATTTCAGAATGGAAATGCCATGTAAATAGGGTTCGATAAGTCTTAGAAGATTCGTTTTCAGTCCTTCTTGCTCAAACTTTTTTCTCAAGTATAATTCATATACGAGAGAGTTGATAATTTGCTTATCAATAAATTGGATTAACTCTTTTTCTTTGTCTCTTATCTCGTCTTTTGCATTGAGGAAGAGCATATAGTCAGCAAGAATTTCGAAAGGTAGCTGAGAATGAGGTAAACGTAAAGGTAACATGTGAAAAAGATAATTTCTGAAAATTCTTACACCGTATGAAAGAATATACCTACAAGTTATATAGTTGATTAAAGAGGAATTTAGAAGAACTAGAGCATATTTCTTACTGATATTGCTGTCTTTTAATTTTATGAAAATAGTCGTGCCATCAGGAAGATAATTTTGTGGTTTGATAATACATTCAAAAGCGAGATCAGTAACTTTCCCGGTTTTCCCCAAGGAAAATGGGGTGATTAAAGCTTCATCTAACTGGTTTGAAAGATTATTCTCTCTCACAAATTTCTCTGTAACTCTCCTTTCCCACTGAATTTCTTTTGATTTTATTGTGTACCTGTCTAAGGATATTGCACTTAGGCATAGATATTTACCATCAGGTTTGTAGTCTGCCCTTCTCGGAACTCCTTGTGAAACTTCTAGCCAACCCAGTATAGAATCTTCAATTATAGCTTCATAGAGTTCATCCCAATACAAGATGAACCTATATTCATAATCTCTTATCAACGAAAATGGAATCCCGACCGGATTTACGGGAACGGGTTTAAGAGATTTAACGACTAACTTGTTTCTTTCTTCAAAGTCATAGAAGATCACTATCATTTCCAATTCAACTTGACCCGCAAATGGGTTTCCAGTGTCCAGAATCATGTAAGTACTAACCTTTTCTATCAGAAATTTCCTTATGTCATAAAATCTTTCTATTCGTGCTATGTTCAGAGGGACAATCATCCCAAACCTCCCTCTTCTATTAAGCGACTCCGAACTTCTTTCTATGAAGACCGCTGAACTGTCCTTTGAGGGTGAAGAGAAAGGAAACATTAATTGAACAACATCGAATTCCTTCCCTTCGAAAATGTTTCCATAAGGTGGATTTCCAATAATAATGTCAAATCCTCTTTCTTCTTTAGGTTTTTCCAAATCAAAAACTTCATAGAACTCAAAGCCCAAGTGAAAAGGCTGCAGTTCTAGAAACTTTTGCTCCGTAATGGAAATACCGCTATTCCATAATTTCTCTAATAGTCTCTTATTTAGTTTCTCTATTAACGGCCTACCTCTGGTCTCAATTTCTTTCTTAAGTTCGTTCCTTTTTTCAAGGTCAAATTCGAGCTTGAACCTCTTCTTTAATAATCCTATTTCTTTCATGATTTTGGTTACTGGTTCACCCTTGACGAACGCAAGTTGTTTACTGTTTTTTTCAGCTAATTTTAATTGTCCTCTAGCTTTGACAAGTTCTAAGAAAGTACCTCCACCAATTTCTATTTCTTCAGGTTCAATGAAACCTATAAGAGAATTACCGGTCATTATGTTGAAATCGAGATTTGGTAATGGCTCTATTTTTATATTTCCTTTTTCTTTTGTAACTTGGGAAATTAACCAAAGCCAGAATCGCAACTTTGCAATTTCTATAGCACCCTCCATTATGTCTACTCCATAAAGATTGTTGGTTATTAGGTACCTTACAATATAATAATGGCGGGTAGATGCCCTCTGAATTTCATTCAATACTCTTTTAACTTCTTCATCCTTACCAAGATGATCCTCTAGAATTTTTAGCACTCTATCATGTAAACGAAGTAGAACCTCGCCTGCAGCGATTAAAAAAGAGCCTGAGCCGCAAGCATTATCACAAATTTTGAGCTCTCTTAAGACTTCGAAATAGAGGTACTTCGCAACTTTCAAATCGAAATCATTTAATTTTTCGTACTCAGTTTTTCCAAATAATTTGTCCCATGTTTTCTTGTATTCATCGCCGAAATCCTCTTTTAACCGATTTTCAATGTATGGGTAAATCGTATTCGTTGATATGTAGTTTGTAATTTCTTCAGGTGTATAGTAAGCCCCTATCTTCCTCCTTCCAGCCTTCAATTCACCTTTTACAGTTTGAATATCACTGAGACTTATTTTTCCTATTCCAATCCGCTCTAGCGATACAATGAACTTTTCATAAATGTGCCCGATTATCTCAGGTGTTAAATCTCCTATAACATCTTCTTCTTCTGGGGATTCTTCACCAATTATCCAATTATACTTATTTAGTATGTCTAAAATTAGACGCCTTGCTCCTTTAATTTCCACTTTTCTTTCAGAGACCCCCTCTATTTCCCGTTCTATAAAGAGACCTCCATTCAATGAGGGTGTAACTACGAAGAACTTTTCGCCTTTCATTTCAAACTCTAAAGAAGACCAGCCACTTTCTGTGACTCTTCCAAGAACATCAAAAAATATCTTATTAAGAAAATCCTGCACATCTTCTTCATCCAGAGTTTCACAGATCCATTCAAAGAATTTTCGTGTATTTTTGCGGTCCAAAATCCATTCTATTTCTTTATTTTTGATTCTCACTAGCTTTAACTGAGATAAGAAGTAGAAAAAAATCAGTCTGTCGATAAGGTGCTGGACAACTAAGAGCTTGTTTTTATCCTCTTTTAATTTTTTTATGCTTCCAGCCATTAATCTTCTATACTCCCAGAGCTGCCAGTAGAATTTGTCCACAATATCTTGAATGTCGAAAAGAACATTCATGCTAGCAGGTGAGAAGGTATTCAACTTATCAATTCTACTTTTTAGATAATCACTTCTCATTTTTGCCGAATAGTAGAACCACTTGACTTCACCAATTTTCCTGAAAACCTTTAACCTTCCCGTATTAGGGAAGAAAAACCACACATATGTAACCTTGTGTAAGGATAATTCTCTTTTTACTTTTTCAATCTCTTCATTATCAGAAACTTCGACATAACCAAACAGGTTTTGATCATCTACTAAAACTTTTTTACCTTCAAGTTCTAGAGGAATTATCTTCTTAAAAAAACCTTTAGCTTTTAGCCAATCCAAATCATACTCAACCATACTTTATCACCGCAAGAAGTTTTGGTTGACTTAGACTTTTTTGGTCACTCTGAGGCTTTACTTTTTTTTCCAACATGTTTTGCAACTTTTTTATCTCCTCTTGTCTCCTCCAAGGAGGCATTTTCTCGATGTTCTTCAATGATTTCCAGATCTCTTCTTTGTATTTCTTGGGCAAAATAGACGTATCCACACCCGCAAACAGAGCTCTTAATTCTTCAGTTTTTTCTAAAACCTCTTCTATTAGCCTAGTAATCTTGTCTTTCCTCATATAGCTTATTTTTAGGAATTCTTTGTCTAGTTCTAAACATTTTTCGGAGATTAGGCTTTCTATTTTCTTCATTTCTTCTTTACCGAGTTTTGTCTCTAGTTTGTTTCCTGAGAAGGAGAGTTCACCGATTGTGTAAATGCTGCTTCTATACTTGAAGAGAATGAAATAATCTGTAGTAGCTTGCTTTTCCAAACCTGTAAATATGGGTTTTGGGTAACTTCTAGCACAGGCTTCGACTGTTTCTTCAGATATACCCCAGAACTTAATGAATTCCCTTAAAGCTTTGTCTTCTTTAGAAAGTGTTGGTGGTATTCCTTTCTTAAGCTCTTCTGGAGTTTTGCTTGCAAGTAAATCTTTGTACTCTCGGATCAGTTTGACTATTCTTTTCCTATTTCTCTCCGAAAATTCCTCTACTTTCTTCTGCGCTATGGACCAAATAAGAAAATCTAGACCTATTGTAGAGATAATGTTTTCAACTCTTTCCGCAAGTCTATCGCAGAGTTCTAACTCTTTATCAATTCTCTCATCAGGCTCAAAATTGTAAATAGCAATTTTCTTCGGGTTGGTTATTCTTATCGCTCTTCCATCTCTCTGAATAAGCCGAACAGGGTTGTAATGCAGATCAAAGTTTATTACAACATCTGCTCTAGGTAGATTAACCCCTTCACCCATTATGTCAGTTGCAACAAGAAGATCAAATTTGCCTTCATTAAATTTCTTTTCTATTTCTTCCTTATCAGTTATCGTTTCAACTCTTTCTCCAGTTTCCTCATCTATTGGCGCTTCCCCACCATAAGCCATCTCAAACTTAAATTTTCCATATTTCTCAAGCCTTTTGCCAATGTAGATGACTGTGTCCCTTGACTCAGAAAAAATGAGTGTGGGCTTTTTTTCCTTTTCAAGTATTTCAATTAATTTCCTAATTTTTTCATCGCGTTCTTCCAAGTTCTCAATTTGGTGGATGTTTTGTGACATTTTCTCAATTGAAGCGATATCCTTTTCGGTCCTTTCCAAAACTTTTTTCCTTTTTTCAGCTGAAAGAGAAAGAAATGTATTCTTTATGTTTTCTAACCTTTCCTTAGAGAATAAATCTGTTCTTTTCTTATAATCGGAATCAGTTATCATCTTTCCTAGAAACATTAGAAGGAATTTGTCTTTCTCTAGAATGTTTTTAAGACTGATTCTAAACGCTGTTATGCTGCTCTCAAGCCTTTTGTACAATCTCCATTTGTACCACCATATCAGATTTTTGTCTTCCTTGTATTCCTTCTCCCAAAGTTTCGTGTATTCAAAATTCAATTTACTTAGAAAAGGCACCACGTTATCGAAAATGCTCTTTGCAATCTCTTCGTCATACTTGTAATTAATAGGAAATACATCTGGCGCTTCTATGTCCTCCACGTTAGCTATTTTCTTTAAATCTTTCTTGAAGTATAACGGAAGGTCTGGCCATTCTATTCGTACAGAAAACGTTCTGATTAACTCATTAAGTCTTGCAATCACTTCTTCTGTTATAACCCTTTCCTTAACATTGCGTTCAATCTCCCTCATTTTAAGAAGTATACCCTCAGTCTCGAATCTTTCCTTGTAATTTCCCTTAACAAAAAGTTTCAAAAGTTCAATAAAATCAAGCAAGGATGTATTTATCGGTGTAGCTGTAATCAGAAGAACATGAGACCTTGGATTAATTTTGATTATATTTTCGAGGTTTTCTCTTCTGTTAGATTTGGGTTTTGAAATTCTAAAATGATGTGCTTCATCAACAACAATTAAGTCAATACCTTGATATTTTTCATAATCAAAAACACTCTTTTGAAGCATCCCTCTTGATAACCATTCAACATCATTTTCTTTCAATCCAACTTTTTCCAATGTTCTTTTCCAATGCCCTTCTATTACAGGGGGATAAATCATCAAAACCTTTTTGCCTAATTCTTTATAATACCGAGCGATCATACATCCAACATCAGTTTTTCCTAAACCAAATGAGTTAGCTAGAATGCTTCCACCATACTTGTTGAGTTTATCTATGCTTAGGTAATAGCTCATGTTTTGAAATTCGGCAAGATAAGAAAGGTCAGCACTTATATTCTTAATCAAATATTCTTTGCCCAACATCTTTATGACATTTATTATGAAGTTACGGGGATGAAGATGGATAACTTCGGCGAGAGAAGCTTCCCTGATTACGTCTATTACCCTTAGATTTTCAACCTTATCTGTCGATCTTTTCCATATCTCATCGAAAAATTTTCTGTACAGATCCTTATCTTCAAAAGTCAATGCTGCTGTCGGAACTATTAGTTCAACATTTTCTTCTAATCCTGCTTCAGTTAAATTTGCAGACCCCGCCCAAATCTCTATTTCATTACCTATTTCGAATAGGTACAATTTTATGTGAAAGCTTCTTTCCAGAAATATTCTGAAATCAAACTTTTTCTCATCGTAAAGTTTCTTTACAAAATTAGAAGCTTCATCAGAAAGCACAATCGCATCATTTTTTAGAGCCTCTAAAACCTCCTTAGTAGTTCTTCTAGTTTCCGGACCCATTACAAGTTTAAACTCTTTTAAAAGACCTTTTTCATATACTTCTTTGAGAGCTGGATATAACTTCTGAAAACCTTCAAAAAAGAAGAACCCAACCGCTATACGAAAGGAAATTTGCTGATTGTTATGCATCGCTCTTAATATTCTATGTTTAAAAACATCTAAGACACTCTTTTCGTCAGCTAGGATTCCGGCTATATTATCAACTACAAAGCGTTCCATTATTTTTCACTTTAAATTAAATTGTCCTCGTTTCTTTTCAACCTTTTCTTAAGACTTCCCACAGATACTGCACCAATGGTGATTTTCTATTAAACTTTTCCGTTACCCGTCTTATGTCTTTTGCATGCCGTCTAAAATTCATGTCCAAAATAAACGTCCGATAATATTTTAAACAAAACAGACAAATAGAGAGACTTGGGATTAGGCATGGCTAAATGTCCTAACTGTAAGAAAGAGCTCACCAAACCAAAGAAAACATGGACCTACGGAATATTCAAAGTGCAAGCATATAAATGCGACTGTGGCACAGACTTCAGAGAATACACCAAGGCAGGAAAACACAGCTTCACACTAAAACTCCAAAAAGGCAAAGGATTCATCAAAGCCTAATATCATCTTAAAGGCGAATTTGCTGGAGACGCATGCTTGATAAAGCTGGCCGGTTCGCTAAGAATGCAAATTGAATCGAAGGTCAGAAATTATCATCAGTCTCTATTAAAACCCCCCATCTCCAACGAAGATGATTTTATTGAAAGGACAGTACAGGCATTTCAAAATTTTAGTGCTTCTGGTGGTGGGCAATCTCTTAAGACCCGTTCAGTCAAGGTTGACAAAAAACCCATCGTGGGTTTTGTTCCATGTCCACCTCTGCGTTCTTCAAGGGCTTTACATAGAGAAATCGGCGATCTGCTCTTCGTTTTCAAACACTTCCTAAGAAATAAACTCGATGCTCATAGGGCATCTATAGTTCAGACAAAGTACACAAGCGGGACAGGTAAATTTTGGAGTATTGATACCGGCCAGTTTTTGCTAATGAGTTATTGGCCTGAATTTTGCATATTGAAACCTAGGAAATTTTCAAAGACTTATGATCTGAGACCTAAGATGCTTTCGTGGGCAATTTATGGATTCGTTGGTCCTAATGCCAATGGATATCCGCTTTACTATTCAGCTGACAGGATACTTCGCAGCAGAAAATTCCCATCATCCAAACACTTTAGTTTTTCTTTGAACTCCATGCCTACTATTTGGGTCTATAGTGCTGGTTTTCTTTCTAAACTATTAGGGGGATTCATCGGAGAGAATCTGTTCCTTAACCCAAAGGCCAAAACGCTTGTTGATGATCTATACAAGATTGCGAAACTGCTTCCTGACCCGCCTGGAGAATTTGAGTGGAACAATGAAGAGTTTGAGGAAGGAAACAACTTCGGCATTATCGAATTTACTATCACAGAGCAATCCGAATAACCTTTTGCGCAAGTATCTTTTTGCGTTTTCATGAACCGTCTATGCATTCTTGGACTGTTATCACAACCATTCTTGTTTTTCTTTGTATAGTAGCTTAGTCCTGCTGTTGCGACATAATGGAGTCAAAATTGTTAGCATAGATTTAACTTTAAATATGCATTGCATAAAGTATAGGTAGATGACAATGCTGATTATTGATGGTGTCAAGTACAAGCTTTGGACACCAAAAGACGAAGAGAAAGAATTTCATCCAATTGTGAAAGAGCATTCAAAGCAAATATTTGGTGAACACTCTATCTATTTTGATGTTAAACATAAGCTCAAATCCAAGTCTGGAATCGGTTCTATTCCAGATGCCTATGTAATTAAACTCTCTAAGCCATATGAATGGTATGTTGTAGAAAACGAATTGTCTTCACACCCAATATTTGACCACATTGTCAAGCAATTAACTAAGTTTATGAACGGAGTGAAGAATCCAGAGAGTATAAATGAAATTCTCGAAGCTATTGATGAAGAAATTAGGGAAAACAAAATCTTGAAAGCACAAATCGAAGAAATGATTGACTCACCTGAAATATATCGGTTTATGTCAAAGCTACTGTCTAACCTTCCGAGAATAGTGGTGGTAATAGATGAATTGAATGAAGAAGTTAAGGAAGCATGTCAGAGCCTAAAATACGAGACGCAATTCGTTGAATTCAAGACTTTTGTGAGGGAAGACGCCCCAAATGTTCATGCATATTTGTTTGAACCGCTCTATGCCATTGAAAAAATCTCTAAGAAAGAGGAGGAAAGAAAAACGCTTTTGTCAGAACATTACCAAAGCTGGGATAAAATGCTAGCTTGGGTTGATGAAAAAACAAGGCTTCTTACAAGAATGATTATGGCTAGAATTCTTGGACTTGAAGGAGTTAATCATCACCCACATGGAACATATTACTGCTTTTATAAAGGTAAACCAACCACTAAGTCAATTTTCGTAGCTCTTATGTTGACTAGAAATTATGTGAAAGTAAGAATAAGAACCGACCCTAATACATTTAAAGACTCCAAAAAATGGACTGGAGAGAAGATATACAGAGGATGGTTCTTCAAACAAGGACAAGAGAGAGGGTTCAGGATAACCGAAAAAGACCAGATGGATTATGCTATGGAACTAATAAAACAGTCTTATGACATTAGTGGGGAGACAGAATGGTCGAGCCAATGGAAAGAAACTTAAAAATGAAATGTTCTCATTGTGGTCATTGGAATAGAGTTCCGGTAAGCAAGGTTTTGGTTGAGCAAGATTCTCCGGAGCCTAAGGTTAAAGTTTTCATTCCCATGTATTTGCCTTTGCAGGTTTCTAAATGTGAGAAATGTGGCGAACTCATCGCTCAACCGAAAGAGCTTATAAAGATTGTAAAGAGTGCGGAAATTTAGGCTTTTAATCATGGTGTGTGGTTTTCTGTTGCAGACTAAACTTTACTCTTCATAGTCCAGTTCGTCTATTTCGATTTCGTAGCATTCCTCGCAAATGCCGCTGTAAGTTTCATATTCTTCTTCTGTGATTTTTCTGCCACACCTCATACACTCGTAAACTTCTCTTTCCTCGTCCATTTTACATCAAGTCTCCAAACATGTCATCTGATTCTTCTGTCAGCTGATCGTCCCAGCACTCCCAACAAAGTCCATCGTAGGCTTCATACTCTTCTCTGCTTATTTTTCGACCGCAAACTTCACAATAGAATTCTTCTTTTTCTTTGTTTTTGGTCATTTTCACTCTTTTTCTTCTATTTGTGTGATTTGTTCGAAAGTAAGTTTCAGCTTGCTTTGTTTTTCGTTGACTTCACTGGCTTTGTTGTAGGCGTTTTTTATGTGGCTATAGAGTGTGTTCCATGTGTCTTCTACTTCTTTTAGGGATTTGGCTAGTTTTCCGAGGTTTTTCTGTATTTGTTCTGCTTTTTCGGATATTTCTGTTGCTTTTAGTCCGACGGATAATAAGTTTAGGTTTATGGCGAGCGTGGCTGGAGAAACAAGTAATACGCCTTCCGTTGCTGCTTCAGCTACTAAGCCCATTTCACACTCTGTCAAGTATTGATATACTGCTTCGGACGGTATAAAGGCGAAGGCAAATGTTGTAGTACCCTCTTCTGGTTTGACATAATCGGCTTTGATTTTTTCTATGTGAGCTTTTACGTCATTACGAAAACTTGCACCGAAAACTGCTCGCTGTTTTTCCTCGGTTGCTTCAATCATCTTTCTGTAATTCTCTAACGGAAATTTGGAGTCTATACATATTATACCTTGGGGAGTGATTATGTGGGCGTCAGGAATTTTGCCTGTTTGGGGAATGCGTTCCCTTACGTGTACATACTTTTGAGGCAGGAGATCTTTTAGGATTTGCTCAAGTTGAAACTCGCCGTACTCCCCTCTGCCTCTGGTTACTCTGAAAAGGTTTTCTAAATTTTGAGTTGCTTTTTGAATGTCTTCAGCCCTAGTCTTTATTGTGCCTATATCTTGGTCTATTCCAAGTTCTTTCCAGCAAGTGGCAACTGCTCCCTTAACAGCTTCTTGATCTATGGAAATTTTTCCAAGTTTACTTGGAAGACGCAAGAGTATGACTAGTATAATGCAGATTAAGAAGATCATTAGAGCGATCAGAAACTCAACCATAATGCCCACGCTAGGCTCAATTCTTGGTATAAAAATCGGTTAAAAATCATATTAACTGTTATGAATCCTAAAGCAGTATTTCCAATACAGGTGTCATGTTCACATCTATGCTACGGTCCAGACCAAAACCAGTAATTTATTTGAACCCCCCAACCAAGTGGCGAAATCGCCCGCAAACCCCCTTTTTCCTATAGTTCAATATGGTGAGAAAACTTGGGAAAACTTTACAAGCGTTGTAGTGGAATTAGTTGTAGCATATTGGCGAGGTTCCGTCTGATTGGGCTTTGATTCTTCTGATTTTGACTTTGATCCCTCTGAGTTTGCTGAAGAAGAAGCCCATCTTTATGATGAGTATGAACAGAATGCTGAAACTGCGGTTCTGGAAACGATTTCGCAGCAACAAGTTGTTACTGACAGGGAATTGAAAGTTAGGTTGGAACGTAAATTCTTTCCGTGGGTAATTGGCAGAGTTGTTAAC
>Ga0315280_10006699_pt1 | contig 15786 bp, 17 predicted proteins | sample YL17G06_40_MG_FD_203697 | JGI IMG/M metagenome (GOLD analysis project Ga0315280, IMG submission 203697) | Sediment microbial communities from Yellowstone Lake, YNP, Wyoming, USA - YL17G06_40 | ecosystem: Environmental > Aquatic > Freshwater > Lake > Sediment | place: USA: Wyoming | collected... | reverse complement strand
AAATAGATGGCAAGTTCTACAAAGTATCTGAAGATTGTCCAATTCATTCGCCTTATCTCTGTCGTGAAATGTCTCAAAAAGAATCTTATGATGGACAACCAAATCAGAAGTCGAACTACATTTCTGACATTTCCAAGAGTCCCGTTCAAGAGCAAGTTTCCGAATCTTCTTCCATTCTTTGCCACGATGACGAGAATCACCAGACAAAGCCCGCCAATGGTCGTGAGCAAATTGCTCAAAACATTTCCGAGAACAAAACTTCCGAGTTGCCTTTAGATAAGGGTGTATCTCAAAGTCATCTTGGCATTGAACACAAGTTTGAAAATCCCGTTTGTAATTCGGGTTCTGATTGCCACAATGATTCAAGGATTGCCACTTTGCATAACAAGGAAAACCACAAAAACACTTCTGAGAAAGTTTTAGATGATAACGCTTCCGATAGAACTTCTTACCACAAATTTGACAAGAAACAATCTGACCAAGTTTTAGATTTGGATTCGCCATACCTTAATGATAGCAAAGCAAAGTGTTCGTGTCAAGAGGTTGCCAAAGCCGACTTCGCTACTAACAATGGGAGTGTATGGAAGATTAGTACAAAAGGATTTTCCGAAGCCCATTTTGCCACCTTTCCTGAAAAACTGATAGAGCCGATGATATTAGCGGGATGTCCCCAATGGGTATGTTCTCGTTGCGGGAAGGCGAGAGCAAGAATAACAAAAAAAGAATATAATAATGTTCATAAAAGCCCTAAAGAGACTGATAGACAAGAAATAAACATCCAAACTATCGGTTGGACAGATTGTGGTTGTAAAGATTATTTTTGTTTTAACTGCAAAAAGTTCTTGACAAATGATACGAATACGATAGGAGATATAATACATTGTGAGGTAAATAAAAATGCCATACAAAAACAAAAACTACAAAACACATTGGGCAAGAAACAAATATCAACGAATGAAAGCACAGGGGAAATCTTGGAGAGAAATAGTAAATTGCAAAAAAAAGAATTGTTTGAATTATGGAAAAGAATTCTTCGGGAGAAAGAAGCAACTAACTTGTTCAAGGAAATGTGGAGCTCAATGGCAAGTAAAACAAGGGACTCATCATACATTTCCAAAAGGGAAACACTCTCCAAATTGGAAAGGCGGAACAATCAACAACAATGGTTACAGAATAATAATAGTCAATCACAAAGCAATTCCAGAACATCGTTGGATAATGGAACAATTTTTGGGGAGGAAATTAACAACTTTGGAGGAAGTTCACCACAAAAACAACATCAAAACAGACAACAGAATAGAGAATTTAGAGATTGTCTTGAAAACGAGCCACAATGGAGTGATTGTTTGTCCTTATTGTCAAAAATCTTTCAAACTGAAATAAAGTGTCCTTTCTGTGGGTCTCATAAAATTGATATAGTTCCATCAGGATTTGAGCCAGGCATAGTTTTAGACCCTTTTATGGGAGCTGGAACAACCGCAGTAGTCGCCAAGAAATTAGGCAGAAATTATCTGGGAATAGAATTAAATCAATCTTACATAGATATTGCTAAAAAGAGATTGGCTCAAGGAATTTTAATATAGGACTTGACACAGATTTATTTTATGTTATAAAGGGGGTAGAGGTGCTTCACGATATTCGATGCGAGAAATGTGGGACACTCCTTTGCAAGGAGGACATTGAGATAGGCGAGGTGGAGATAAAGTGCTATAGGTGCAACCATTACAATCGCCTAGAGTGGGATTCAAAAATTGTTGAAAGTATCTTGACAGCCGCTTTGGCATAAAAAACAAGACTCCTACAGAAGTCCGTTAGTCGCTTGACGACATATTAACGGACTTCTTTGTTTAGGAGAAAAATGGAAATCAAGAAATTGTTCACGAAAGGAATGGTCGAGGAGATTGAGGAGGACGGAGTAAAGACCAAACTCTTCGTCGCCTCGGACGAAGTAGAGGACAGGCAGGGCGAGGTCATAATGCAGGACGGCTGGGAACTGGACTCATTCAAGCAAAACCCAGTCATCCAGTGGGCACATAACCCCTCCGAACCAACTATCGGCCGGGCCGAGAAGATCGGCTTCAAGAACATCAATGGGAAAAAGAAACTGGTCTATGAGCCCAAGTTCCACCGCAAGACACCAATGTCAAACTACATTGCGGATCTGGTAGAGGAGGGATACATCAAGGCCTCATCGGTGGGCTTCAAGCCACTAGAACAAGACGAGAACAAGTACACGAAGGCGGAGCTTCTTGAAATCTCGTTCGTAAACGTCCCCGCCAACCAGAATGCCCTCTCGCTGGGACTGACCAAAGGATACTCGGCAAAGGTGATTAAGGAAGTGATGCCGGATGTCGAAATTTCCGAGAAGCCCTATCCCAACGAGCACGCCTGCAGAATCCGCCAGCCGGGAGAATTTGAACCTGACTCTTTTAGGAGAACTTCAAGAGACCACGAGGGCAAGAAGTACAACATCATCATGGGCAAACTGAAGGGTGAGACCACGATGACCGAGCAGGCCTACCGTTACCCGAAGGACAGTTGGACAGCTGATGAGGCAAAAAGCCATTGCAGCGCCCACGACGGGGCGAGCTTCGAACCCGCCTCGGAATCAGCCTCAGCCGAGATAGCGGACACGAAGGGCGTGATTCCCTACACCAAGTACCCGATTTCGACTTCGGACGTCTGGGACGCGGCCGCCGAAGTCAGGGATGCCGACACTTCAGACCTCAAGAAGATGTGCGCCTGGTTTGACTCGGAGAAACCGGAACTCAAGTCATCTTACAAACTCCCCCACCACACCCTCTCGGGATACAAGACATCCTGGCGGGGCGTGGCGACGGCGATGGCAGCCCTGATGGGGGCGAGGGGCGGGGTGAGTGTGCCCGAATCCGACAGGCAAGGAATATATAATCATCTCTCAAAGCACTACAAGGACTTCGACAAGGAACCGCCCGAACTTAAGACGGCCAACGAGATAATCGATAAGCACATTGAAAACCGAAGCGCCGAGGAAAAGATAATTGACGTGATCAAGTTGGTTAATACCTTTATCGAGGACTTCAGGGCGGAAAACGAGGCGAGAAAGGAAATAGCCAAGTTAAACACCGAGGCTTTCGCGAAGGACATCAAAAAGAGATTCGAGGACATTGAGCTAAACATTCAGGGCTTACAGGAAGGCTTCCAACCTGGAGATACGGGACTGGAACAGCGACTCCTGAATGTTGAGGCATCCGTTGAACAAATTGCAAAGGATATTAGAGAATATCTAACCTCCCAACCGAAAGGGAAAGGGGTTGAAGGTCGAGAACCTAGGACGGCGGCTCCGGAGAAATCGAAGGAAACCCGTCGCCTAGCATTGAAGGTTCTGAACAAAGCCACCGAGCTTATGAACAGAACCGAAGGAGAATAATGGGACGCATAAAGGACTTAAGGGAAAAGATTGCCTCAGGTGAGGCCACCGACGAAGAGAAGGTGGAACTTGAGGAACTTGAAGACGAAGCCAAGGGCGAGGATAAGGAAGCCGCTGAAGACGAGAAGGCTCTTGAGAGAGTGGCCGACAAACTCCTGAAGATTATGGAGGCAAAGCAGGCCAAGGCCCAGAAAATTGTCGAGGAGAAGAAAGTTGAGAAGGAAAGCGGTTTCGAGGCCGAATTCAAGGCGATGGACGATGACCACAAAATTGTCAACTTCATCAAGGCCTTGAGGGATGAAGACAAGGTAAAGCTTAAAGTGATGTCGGCTGGGACAAGTGCCGATGGCGGAATTCTCATTCCTACCATCCTCTACCAGAGGATTGTTGAGGAAATGCGGGACGACCAGATCATTGCCTCAAGGGCGACAGTCATCAACGACTGTCCGGCTCACCTTGACATTGACCAGTTGGTCGGCAGGCCGAAGATGTCTTGGACGGCTGAAAAGGCCATCAAGGACACTTCGACTGCGACCTTCACCGGGATTGACCTTACCCCGTACAACGTTTCGTGCATCGTTGTCATCACCAACAAACTTGAGGAGGACGCCGAGGTTGTGGCGCCTGTCTCAACGTATGTTACCGGTTTGATGGCAAGGGCACTTAACGAGGAACTGGAGCGGGTCTTCGCGGTGGGAACCGGTTCGACACATCCGACCGGCATTGACGCCTATTCGGCGACGGTGCACAGGATTGTCGCTACCCCAGCCAATGTCTTGACTTCCGATTCCCTGATTGACGTGGTTTCGCGGCTTGGGCAAAGTTATTCCAGAAATGCCGTCTGGCTAATGAACTCCCAAGCTTGGAGAGTGGCAATGCAACTGAAGGATAGCCAGAATAGGTATCTCTTTATTGCCGACCCGACTGGGAAAACCCCAGGCAGTCTCTTGGGTTACCCGATTCTCAGGTGCGACGCCCTTCCGAACGGGCACATCTGGTTCGGCGACCTGAAAGGCTACTGGATTGGTTATCGCGGCGGGATCAGCGTCGCTAAGTCAACCGAGGCCTCAATCGACGGAGTGGGCAACCTGTTCGAGAGGAATATGTTTGCCATCCGGCTTGAGCGTCGGGTTGACGGCGAACTGGCCGATTTAGACTCGATGGTTTGCCTTACGGGAGCCAACTAGTCTTTTGCCAAACTGGGGCTTCGGCCCCAGTTGGGAGGTGGCTAATGAAGGAAATAATCATCCTTAGGGACTGCAGGGGCTACAAGGAAGGCCAAGTGATGAAGGTGAACCCCAACGAGGCGCACTCGCTGATTGACTGCGGCTGCGCGATGCTCTATGAACTTTACAAGAAAGCGGACTATGAGGACAAGATGATGAGACCGAGGAGGAAGTATGGGCATCGTTGATTACGCACTCGTAAGCCGCGCGAACCTGAAGGAGGTCCTGGGGATTGTCACCTCGACCGATGACTCCCTGCTTGATAACATCATCAACCGGGCGACTGACATTATTGAGAGTTACTGCGGAAATAGGAGGTTCAAGTCGACGGATTACACTAATCAGGAGTACGACGGGACGGGCACTTATCTAATCAACGCCAGGCACTACCCGATCACCGCCGTGACTTCCTACCAGGAGAACAACGGGACGACCGGGACGGCGGACTGGGACGACCTCCAGGGTGATGATGTAAATTACGTTGACGACGGGAACGGGCCGGGACAGTTTCACTACGCGTCCGGCTTCCAAAGGGGAATAAGAAACTACCGCTTTTCCTACACGGCTGGCTACACGACTATTCCTAATGACCTGGAGGAGGCCTGCATCCAGCTTTGCGTCTGGATTTACAAGGATCGTCAGTCGAAAGGGTTGAAGTCCGAGTCCTTGGGTGAGTATTCGTACACGAAGGAGACCTTTACCGGAAACGTGATTGAGAACCTGGGAATAGACCTGATTTTAGAGAAGTACAGGACTCCAATTATATGAAAAAAATAGATATACAAAAAGAATTTTTAATCCGAGAATATGTCAACAAAAAGAAAAGTAGTTATCAAATAGCTAGAGAATTTGGAATATCTGCACCAGTTATTTGCAGGAGGTTGGTAACTTATGAAATTGATCGGAGAGATGCGTATTTTTATACTAGAGGAATAAAAAGATCAGAGGCGTTTAAGAAACAATGTGCCATAAGATCAATTGGTAAAGGAAATCCAAATTGGAGAGGCGGAACCACTTATCAAGGCGGATATATATATGAATTATCTGATGGTAGATACCAATTACAACATAGATTAGTGATGGAAAAGTATCTTGGAAGAAAATTATTAAAATCCGAGGCAGTCCATCATCGGGACAGAAATAGGAAAAATAATAATATTGAAAATCTTGAGTTATGGGATAGAAAAGAACATCAACAAATGCATATAAAGGATTACTGGAGAACGATACAATGCAATACTTCCTTGACCGCACGCTGACACTTCGCCGACTTCGGGCAGTTGACACCAACCGTTCTGTCTATTCGGCCACGGGAACGGCTGCCGGTTACCCCGCTTCGGTTCAGGAACCGTCTGCCGACAAGGTGCAGATGTACGGTGGGCAGATCGGGAACCTGTGGGAGTGCTACGTCGAAGAGGACTGTCCGGCTGGCGAAGCCGACCAGGTGGTGATAGCGGGGGTAGTCTATTCGGTGCAGAACATCAAGGTGATGGACTTCGGGAGCCAGCATTATAAGCGACTGGTAATCACTAAATCTGGTAATAACTAATGGAAATAAAAATCCATATCGCCAACCTTCCCCAGGTGCAGGCGGCCTTGAGGAGAAGTCCGCAGATAGTCTCGAAGCACATCAACAAGGCGATTAAACTTTCAATCATGGATCTGAGAAATAGTGCCGGTGAAAAGACCCCAGTGGACACGGGAAGGTTACGAGGTAGTTATCAGGTGAAGTTTGGAACATTGAGAGGGGAACTGCAGCCGACGGCTAATTACGCCTATTTTGTCCATGAAGGTCACAGACAACAGGTCGGGAGATATGTGCCGGCGATCGGCAAGAGACTGGTAAAAAGTTTTGTGAAGGGAAATCCGTTTCTTAAAAATGCGGTTTCGGAGACGGAAAGAAAAATTAACGAGAGATTCGATATGGGCTTAAAGGACGCCCTAAACGAAATTGCAGCGAGTGTATAAATGGGAACAACTTCAATTAACAATCTGAAGCACGAGATAATGGACAGAATCTCCTCGCAAGTGACGACCGTCCAAGATGTCTCGGACTACGCCAAGGTCAACTTCTCCGGCTTCCCGGCCGTGACGGTGACGGTGGCCGACAACGAGAACGAGTTCTGGTCGGTGGGCGAAAACCAGAGGGCTTTTAACTTCGATATAGACATCTACATCCAATTATCCAAGGGCACGCAAACGGTTGATGACAACGCCCGCCAGAGCGCCGAGCGGATAATGGGTAACGTGGTTTCGGACATGATAGACGCCTTCGACTCTTTCACGACCTTCGGGGGTTCGGCTGACTTTTTAAGGGCTGCGCCCTCCAGTTGGGACGACCTGGAAGGACCGGAGGGATTCTATCGCCACGCGAAGATCAAGTTACAAGTGGTACAAATTCACGCAGTATAAAATTAGAAAGGAGAAAAGATGGCATATTGGGTAGGAAGAAGGGGCTCACTCGGAGCCGCGAAGGAGGCATCAAGGGCAATAGCGACAGCGCCTGCATTATGGGTGCCGTACAACTCGATTTCATTCGACGACAAGGCGGTCGTGGTCGACTCGGAGGGGGCAGTCGGGCAGATAGCGGACTCTTACGAGAGTTACGTCGTCAAGAAGTTTGGGGAGGGGGAGGTCGAGTTCGATCTGGACGACAAGTTCATCGGACTCATCCTCACGGCTTTGGCCGGGGCATCACCATCATCAAGTGGTGGACCGAGTAACTATGTCCACACTTACACCCTCTCAAATACCAACCAGCACCAATCATTGTCGCTTCTGGTGCAGGACCCGAACGTGGCCAGGATGTTCCGCCTGGCGATGGTTGATAAGTTCACCATCAAGATTGAGAGGGAGGGAATCGCCAAGTGCTCGGTGGGATTCAGGAGCGCGGCAGGGCAGGACTGGACGCTCCAGTCGGCGGCCTATACGGCACTCGGAAACAAGTTCATCCACTCAATGCTTGACTTCAAGATCGCGGCCACGACAGCATCATTCACGACAGAACTTAACATCAATTCCCTGGAATTCACCGTCTCGAAAAACCTTGAGGACTGGCAAGACCTCGGAACGGCGACGCCTTCCGACATCCTGAACAAGCAACTTCAGGTGGAGGGAAGCTTCGAGATCGGCTTCTCGGACAACACCTACCGGAACTACATGCTTGACGGCTCGACCAAGGCACTGGAAATCCTCCTGACCTACGGGACCAACAACTCCCTCGACATCCAACTTCCGAAGGTGAGGTTTGCGAGCTGGGAGCCGAATAAGGGGGTGGACGACATCGCGACCGAGAAGGTTGAGTTCAAGGCCTTATATGACGTGGTCAACACGGCCAACATCATCTCGACGCTGGTGTTGAAAAATCAATTGGCCGCGGGAAGCTATTAAGTAGCACTTGCAACTTGATAATGTTTGGGTATAGTTGACTCAAATAAGAAAGGAGTCAATATGCCAAAGGGAATAAAGGGTTTTCAGAAAGGACACAAAGATTTCGGTGGCAGACCACCGAAGGGAACAATCCCTTGGAACAAAGGGAAAAAAGATTGCTATTCCGAAGAAACCATAAAGAAAATAAGCAGTTCATTAAAAGATCATCCATCGTGGAATAAAGGTAAGAAGACAGGCGCATTGACAGCAGAACATAAAAGGAAAATTGCAAATGCAGTCAAGGGTAAAAATGCGATGCAAAATAATGGAAGGTGGGCTGGTGGTAAATCTACTTGGAAAGGATATGTACTGATTTATAAACCAAACCATCCTTATGCCAAGAACATAGGATATATATTCGAACATCGGCTAATAATGGAAAAATATCTAGGTAGATACCTGAAGAAAGGAGAAATAGTGCATCATAAGAATAGGGTAAGGAATGATAATAGAATAGAAAATCTGGAATTATTAGATAATGTTCAGCACTTACTTCAGCATTGGAAAGAATGGAAGTTAAAAAAACGGCAAATTAAAGAAATAACGAAGGGAGAATGTGAAAATCGATGTCTCAAAAAAAGTAGACCTCTCCTACCTGGGCGAGGCATGGAAGGAATGTTACCTGGAGTTCAGGATGCCCTCCTATAAGGACATCCAGGACTTGCCGACCAACGTTGACGAGGGGAACACCAAGGAGTCCTTGGAGAAGGGCTACAGGACCCTGGAGGGACTGTTTATTGGGGGTAAAGCTATCTCCGAAGGCCAACCGGTCGAAGTGAAATCTACCGACCTTCGGGACTTCCCCTTGGAAGTTATCACAAAGTGCTTCAAGGCGATTACTGGAGAACCAGACCCAAAAGCATAGAGGGGCTTCACTCCCTGATCGTGAACGGGGTGACAGGAAAAGCTCCGCCAGAATACATCGAACACCTTTATAGGAAGGAATACGGGCTGACGACCTACGAGTTCCTGGCGGAACCGATAGACAGGATAAGAATCTTTGCGAAGATCAAGGAATTCGAGGGCAGACGAGAACAGATAGAACAAAATAAGCTAGAGAGACAGAGTAGGAGAAAATAAATTGGCGAATTTCGACCTGAAGGCCATCCTAACGGCAGAAGACAGAGCGAGTTCGACTATCTCAAAGGTCGGGGGCGCTTTTAGTTCTCTAGCCAAGGTTGGGATAGCTGGTGCAGTCGCTGGGGTGGGTGCGTTAACCTATGGACTTAAAAAATGTATTGATGAATTTTCTGAGGCACAGGAAGGAATAGCACAAACAGAAGCTGTCTTAAAATCAACTGGCGGTGTGGCAGGGGTGACCGCTGAAGAAGTGACCAAACTTGCTGATTCATTCAGCATGACAAGTATGTTTACTGACGATATGGTAAGAGAAGGTGAAAACTTACTTTTGACTTTTACAAATATCGGGCAGGACATTTTTCCTCAGGCTACCCAGGTGATGTTAGATATGTCTCAGGCACTCGGTCAAGACGTAAAAAGTTCTGCAATTCAACTTGGTAAAGCTTTACAAGATCCAATTTTGGGTATTACTGCACTAAGAAGGGTTGGTGTCAATTTCAACGATGCCGCAAAGGATACAATAACTAAATTAGTCGAAACAGGGCGATCCGGAGAAGCTCAAGTGATGATCCTAAGAGAACTCCAAACAGAGTTTGGCGGATCTGCTGAGGCGGCAAGCGGAACTTTCCCGGGAGCATTACATAAACTAAGTCAGGCATTTGACAATATAAAGGAGACAATCGGTAAGGCCTTGATAAACGGTTTAATGCCATTTGTTAAGAAACTTGTCGAATGGTCAACAAGTGATAAAACAAAGGAACAAGTTGATGCTATCGCTAAGGCAATGGGCGACTGGATGTCAACCTCCCTACCAAAAGCTATAGACATAATGGAGAGATTCATAAAAAGTGTCAGTGACCTTTCTAAGAAACTTAATGAAAATCAGACACTATTTACCACAATCAAAGTTGTACTTGCCGCCTTTGCGGTAGCAATTGTAGCAGCATTTATAGTGGCCAACTGGATAATAATTGTTGTGATGGCGGCGATAGCCCAATTCGCACTCGCAATCTATCAGTTTGTTTCTAGCGCACAAAGAGCTATGGAAATCTTTAAGTCAATTTGGCCAGTAGTTAAGGATTGGGTTATAAATACTTGGAATAGTTTGTGGACAGCCGTGATTGAAGCACTCACTGCCTTCTGGAATTGGATTAGTCCTTTTTTGAATGGATTATTTATGGCGATGACCTTGCCATTCAGGTTAACTTATGCCCTTATTTATTCGATAATATATGGTCTGTGGATGGTTCTCCAAGAAATATGGGAGAGAATTGGGAACCATGTCAGGGCGGTAAATGATGCCATCGGGAATTTTGTTACTTCGAAGTTTCAGTCAATCTATAATTTCATCAGTTATATCAATAGTGCCATCAGGGACTTGGTAATGAGTGTCTGGGATCATATCGCCTGGTGGCTGATAGGGAAGATGGGCGAAGTAAGGGACCACATAACAAATCCTATCGGTGAGGCCAAAGATAAAGTGGGAGGATTTTTCAGGGGTATTTATGACAGTGCAGTTAAGTGGATTGGGGGCATATATAATGCTATTAAACCGTCAATAAATAACGTCATAAGGGGTATCAATGAACTGATAAGGGGTTATAATGCAATGCCTGGGACCCCTGACATACCAAGTATTCCAGAACTTGCCCATGGGGGTTTAGCAATGGCTGGCCGACCCTATATAGTCGGCGAAGCTGGACCGGAACTATTTGTCCCTTCTTCTTCGGGACGGGTTATACCAAACAACCAGATTTCCAATTCAATTTCGGTAAACTTCACGGGCAACATCACCAACACCTCCAACGCCTCCTTAGACGCAATAGGCGAGAGGATAGGGAGGTCAATTCAGCTTAATATGCAGGGATTTTGATGGAACTTAAACTCAACGGCTTAAACCTCAACTCCGGCTTCTACCTCACCGAGGAGATAGTGTTCGACTCCTCGCCCCCAATTGAGTTTTCCGATTTTAGTTTTGCCTCGGAGGACGGGGCGAAGTTCATCTCCTCCAGGTACACCCCGAAGACCCTGACAATCAGGGGACGGATTACCCAGTCCACGGTCGCTTTATTGGAACATGAGATGGACTTCTTCAAGAAGACCATTTTGTCAGACCCGAACATAAACTTGAACTTCTCCTACGCCGGGGGGTACAGGCAGTATGTCGGGAATATCGCCAATCTGACGATGACGAGAAAGCACTTTCAGCTAACCTACGTCCCTTTCGAGATTACCTTCGTGGCCGGAGACCCACCCTTCTCCTACGACATCTCAACGATAGACTCCGTCACCCCGACGATGCTAGAGGCCTTTTCGGGCGATGGGATCAGTTCCAACACCTACTCGCACACCCTCTCGTTCACGGGGACGGCTCCGCCCCTGGCGAAGTGGACTTACTTTTTAGACGCGGTTTCGGGAACAATCGCCCAGATAATCTTCAAGTCCAAGAAGACCGGGGAACAGATGGAAATCAATCAGGCAATGGCCGCCGGGGACGAGATAATCATCGAGGAAAAAGACTTGAGCGTCAAGTATAACTGCACTCCAATGACCTACGAAGGGGTGTTTCCGTCGTTTAAGCTAGGTGCGAACGAGTTGGAGGTCAGCATTTACGGTTCGTCCACGTCCGAACAGAGCGGTTACATTTTAGACCAATTCAATCTGGCCGTGACCTCAATTTATGACCTGGATTACAAGTACAACATCGCCCAGACCTTCACGGCGGGGGTCGGGCGACCCTTGAGACGGGCATCCTTGATGCTCTTCAAGGATACAAAGTGGAACGACACTCCCAACAAGAAGCTGGCGATGAGTGTCTCGCTGTGGAGTACCTCCGGGGGCGCACCTTTGGCTAAGTTGGCCGATAGCACGACCTCGTTCACCTTCGACGATATCCCCTACAACAAGTTTGTCTGGGAGAACTTCGAGTTCGACTACACGATGGTTTCGGGGACAGTTTATGCCATCGTTCTGGATTATCCCAACCCAGTTCAAGGAGCGTATTTCTGCCATAGTGGGAATGTCTATTCGGGCGGCGGGGCATGGGGACAGTACCTTAAGGTTGGCAGTTGGATCGACTTTGCGATTTACGACCTGACTTTCAAGACTTACTACTCGTTGACTTCAGCCTCGACAACCTTCGACCATGAGGCCTCGCTCAAGGTGGAATATGAAAAGAGGTTTCTCTAATGATTGGCAAAAAATACATCTACAAAATCTACAGTAGTAGTGGGACTTACATCACGACCTGGCGGGATGTCTCCCCCCCTATGCCCTCGTTCAAGATAAACTCCGGTGTCTCCGAACTGGTCATAAAATTAGCGAGGAAGTTCTACGACTTCGGCGAGGGGAACGATGTGGCAATCGGTAACGAACTCAAACTTTTTGTCTCCGACAAGGAAGCCCCAGCCGGAGTGCAGATTTACTCAGGGGAACTAACCAAATATCACCTGATAACCGGTGAGAAGGATGAGGTTGAGGTCACCTTCCTCGGATATGTGTTCGAGCTAGCCAGGAGGATCGTCGTTGACGGGTCGGGAAACACTACCCTGAATTACTCGACTGAAGACCCCTCGCACGTTATCAAGGACGTGATCGACAAGGTCGGGAGCAAGGTGACTTATTCCACCACCTCGATCGAGGACACCGGACTTTCGGTCACCTATTCTGTCGTGCAGAACACCGCCCTAGAGGTGCTCCAGAGAATGGTCGAGTTAGCCCCCGCCAACTGGTACTGGTATCTAAATGTTGATAATGTTTTGCACTTTCACAACTTTGATGCCTCAAGCATCCGGAAGTTCTACATCGGCAAGCACATCAACAAATTAGAGGTCACCAAGACGGGCGAGGATGTAGTGAACCAGTACTTCTTTTTGGGGGGGGGAAGTCCACAACTTTACAAGAAGTATGTCCGTGCGGATTCAATCACCCAGTACGGGACCAAGGATATCAGGGAGCAAGACGAGAGGATCACCCTCGCCGCGACCGCCTTGGGAAAGGCCACCTCGTATCTAGACAACTATGATCATCCGCAGATGTGCGTCTCCTGTACGGTGATAGACTCGAACATAGACCACCTGAACGGGGTAGACATTGAGCAGTTAAGGCCTGGTGATGCGATTCAAATTTTGCATCCAGGAGTAAAGACGACCACGACCAGGTGGGATGTCGGAATCTGGGACATCGACGTTTGGGATTTCAACATCAAGACCGCCCTGGGTCAGACAATGAGACTTGAGGAAATACACTACTTCGGGACCGGGGCGACCCTCAAACTGGGGGTCTTAATCCCCACTGTTGAGAAGGCAATCGTTAAAAACACAATCCTACTGGAGAATTTCCGAGTCAAGGACTCCCCGGTTGCGCCAACATAAAGAGGAGTATTGCCAAAACAAATAATGGCAATAAATTGACATGAGCTTCACAACTTTCACCGCGGGCACGACCATCCGGTCGGCAGATATAAATGCCAACTTCGCTGCTATTGCCGATGGGTCGGAAGTAAACAACAATGTCTGGACAGCCTACACAGCGACCTTTTATAAGAGTGACGGTACGACCCCGATCGATTCTCCGACCCAAGAGTGCAATTATAACAAAATTGGCAAACAAGTCACCATGTCGGTCTACTACTACGACACCGAAGACCCAGGCGGGGATATCATCAAGGTGAGCCTACCGGTGGCGGCCAAGTCTCGTACTCATGACAGGTTAATTGGGGTAGGCTATCAAGGAGTAATAGATGCCGGTTCACTCTGTTACGGGTACATCGGAAACGCCGAAACCACCAAAGCAACGATTAGGAGGGCTGATAATTCCGCGTGGAATACCGCCTCAAATAACACCATCCTGATAACGCTTAAATATGAGGCAGCCTAAAGGAGAAAAATGAAACTTATAGACGACTTCCTGGAGAAAAAAATCAAACCCGTCAGGTCAAAAATGAAGCGGGAGTTCAACCGCGAACTTAAGAGGAAGACTGCCGAGGTCGAATCTCACGAGAAACTGATAAATCCAGACCCCGACCCGCAGTGGAAGACCCTCTCTCTAAGTGGGATCGGGTTACCGGAGAAATCGGCGACTCTCCTAGAGGAGTATATGAGCTGGACCTACGCCAACGTCTCGGCGATAGCGGAGGCAGTGGGGGATATCGACTTTGAACTTTACAAGGTGAAAGGGGAGGACGTCGAAGAAGTCAAAAAACACCCTATCTTGGAACTGTTGCACCGGCCAAACCAAAGTATGACCAAGAGGGAATTTATTTATCTCCTGCAGGCCTACCGCTCCCTGACGGGGGAAAGCCCGATCAGGATTCGCCGTCAAGGAGATCAAATCAAGGAACTCTGGCCGTTAGACCCCCTGAAACTCACCCCGATCATTGGGAAGACCGCTGACGGGTTCGAACTTGTCATCAGTTACGACTACACCGACCAGACCAATGGGAAAATCAAGGTCATCCACCTCAAGCCGGATGAGGTAATCTTTATCAAGAACATGAACCCCAAGAATATCTGGAGGGGCTATGGGGTCGTGGAGGCGGCACAGGGCTCGATTGACACGATGCACTACTCGGAACAGTTTAACCTGACCTTCTTTAAGAACTCGGCCGTCCCCTATCTCGTCCTTTATACCGACCAGAAACTCACCGACCAGGTAATCTCCAGATTGAAGAATTCCTGGGACTCTAACTATAAAGGCCCCTCAAATGCCTTTAAGACAGCAATTTTGGAGGCGGGACTGAAGGTCGAGAAATTACAGCAGTCCTCAAAGGACATGGACTTTATCGAGCAACAGAGGTTCTTGAGGGACAAGCTGATGGCGATGTTCAAGACCACCAAGATCGCACTTGGGATAACGGAGGATGTGAACAGATGCTTTAGCGATGATCATTCGGTCTTGACCAAAAATGGTTGGAAAACTGTATATGAATTGACGAAAGATGACGAAGTTGCTACTTGGAACCAAGAAAAAGATGTTATGGAATATCAGCAACCGACCGGTATTCCAAAATATGAATATGACGGTGAGTTGATAGAGTATAAAAATAACAGAATTGATATTGCGGTTACCCCAAATCATCGGATGTTATACCAAAAGATGAACGATAAATCCGATGATGGACTCGGTAAGTGGGAAACGAAGGAAGCTCAAGAAATTGAAGATAGGGCAGTTATAGTATTCAGAACGATTGGAAAGTCTGAAGATAACGGTAACAATGAACAAATAAACATCTCGAAGACAGAATATAGTAGAACTGGCAGGAGGGGAAATGAACCAGAAGATAGTGGTTACACGATTGACCCGAAGAAACTTGCTGAATTTGCTGGATTCTATGTCGCCGAGGGATGGACTGCAAAATGTTTGGTTGCGATTGCTCAAAACACCAACAGTGAAAAATATGACTATATCAAAGGACTGTTAAATGGATTGCCTTTCGGCAAATGGAAGGAAGGACAGAGAAAATCATTATCAAGAGGAGTTGATACTGGGCATATAACCTCGACTTTCAGTAATTCTAATAAGACTCTTGCTTATTGGTTGGACGAACAGGTCAACCGAGGATGCGGAAATAAGAGGATTCCACGGTTTGTCTTCGATGGAAGCGATGAAGTCAAGAGGGCATTTATTGAGGGACTGGTCGCT
>Ga0315280_10006697_pt1 | contig 15787 bp, 18 predicted proteins | sample YL17G06_40_MG_FD_203697 | JGI IMG/M metagenome (GOLD analysis project Ga0315280, IMG submission 203697) | Sediment microbial communities from Yellowstone Lake, YNP, Wyoming, USA - YL17G06_40 | ecosystem: Environmental > Aquatic > Freshwater > Lake > Sediment | place: USA: Wyoming | collected... | reverse complement strand
GTCGGGGTCTCTCATCCATAGTTCTAGAAGAGACAAGATAAGCGAAATGATCACGAGTCCAAACAAGAGTAGTGGCTACCGTTGGAAAGGCTGGAGTGGAACTACTTTCATACCTTATTGAGCATCTCTGCGTCAAGTTTATCCCATTCTTCTCCGGAGATGAGTTTGAGTCTTTTCTCATCGCCTTTTCCGTAACGGGTTGGTTGAACCTTCACCTTCACTTCATATTCTCCTGGAGCTAAGTAAGCCTGCGAAATAGGCACAGGGTACGAAAGCGCGATAGGAATTGCTATCCACGATCCCCTTGCTTCTTTTTCCGTTTCAATGGTATTCAAACTAGAAACCAAAGGCTTAGGGACGGAAGTCCCCGACGGAAACACGATATCCCCTGCAACTGCGACAGTTTCAGCTACAGTTGTTCCTACAATTTTTCCAGTAATGATGGGAGAAGAAGTGGAAACAGCCAGGGAAATTTGTTCAGGCGTAGTCTTTCCCCTTTTTGAAAAAGCGATGTCTAGGTCTCTCGACTCTCCGGCGGGTATATCGATGGGCTCGGCTGTATCCCTTGCGCCGGTATAAGGTGTGTCTGCCCAATGTAGTTTATACTCCGTCTGTAGAGTTTGCTCCGATTCGAGATAACCAGCGCATCTTTCTGCAATAGTTTGCCCTACATTTCTAACCTTAGCAATTAGGAATTTTCTTACAACGTCGGAAGGTTGAAAAACAAAATTTGCCACATAAATTTTCTCTATTATGAGTTTAGGCTCCTTTGTCCTTTTTATAGATTTAAAGACCTTTTTACCTATTTCCCAGATAGTTATAGCTGTTCTAATTACATCTATGCTCATCTTTATTGGCTCAGCCATTTTTCTCTCGACCCCTTTACTCTTCATGTTTCCGATTTTCCTAAAACACGCTCTACGACCTTATTAGTATCTACTAGCTAACTTTAACTTATTGCCATTAAGGAAAGAAGGCATAAAGTGACACCCTACGTTTCCCTCCCACCCTTCCTCCTTAGTCAGCCCGCTAATTCTCCTCTTCCCCTTCAGGGTCGCTTACGCTAAGAGCGTTATGGACTCCTGTGTTACCTCTGATCTTCTGTCCAGTGTCGAAATAACTGGTTCGTATACGTTCTTATATGAGAAAGACCATTCCATAATTAGAAGCAAGGGGATTAGGTGAAGAAGGCAGATATCAACTGGATCAAGGGTTCGAAGCAGAATTTCGATAAGGAAAGGTATGAGGAAGCACTGAGATACCTCGAGAAACGCAAGGACTCGATTAGATCTCATGCTGGTGTGACTGGTATCTGGGTAGCGTCAAGGCATGGGGAGCCCTACATTATGGTGGCTCTTGAGCCCGGTTTGGGGGAGGAGGCTAAGAAGTCAATACCGGATAGGCTTGGGAAGTACGAGGTCTATTATGTGGAAGGAACCTTTCACTTATAGCCTAATTTCCTTCCAAAAAGTGGATTCGTAGTTGCGGGTCGTTATAACGTCGATACGAAGTTCATCCTGAACGTTTCCAATGTCATTGTAGTATGTCACCACATCTTGTTCTCCGTCGGGATCTCCCATACCAGCGAACAGTAGACCCGCGGCTCGTATATCTCCATCGACCAATAAGGACCCTGAGTCCCCGCTCCGAGACATTCCAGTTGTGACAACTGATTGGACGAACTCCACTTCTCCAATGCTTGGATAATTAAGAGGAAAGATGCTCGCGTTGTACGCTACAACGTATCCAGTTGTGTGCTGTGTGGTACTTCCGACTTTTTCAACCAGTATGCCAACCCTGTTAACCTTGTACACACCTGTTGGAATTCCAATTCCGTCCGGTATATCAGCCCTTACCGGTTGAGTAGGTTTGGCAACCGCGCCATCAACTCTGTTCGTCTGTGGGATAGGGACTATTCTATTAAATCTGAATAGTGTTGCTACAGTATCGGTCGGATGGGAGCCTTTGTAGTGCGGACCTGGTTGGACGATGGGGTCGTCTATGGACGCGTTGTTCGAGTTCGCCATAACGTGATTGTTGCTCAGTAAAAGCACTTTCTTCGTATCTCTGTCACATGCTAAACAGCCTAGGGTACCGGACGTAACCCTTGTATGTCCGATGCTGTACCCCGGCTGCACGGGTCTAACACGGCTAGTATAATGTCTCAGTCCCGGTACACCTGCCTCGACCACGTCAGTAGGCACGCGCTCGATAAACTCCGGAATTGCTTGCGCTCCTAGCCTCTCTTTGGGCCGTATCTTTTTTCGAACGAAAACAACTATACACGGTTTGTTCAGGACCTCGCTCCCGGTCATTTTCAGGCTTACACCCACTCCGACCGCATTAGGATATCGGTGAAGCCTTCTTCGATAGCCCTCGCATACATTAGAGACATATGCCATCTGCTTCTCATATTGAGCTCGCTCTGTTGGGGTTAGTGTCATAGCACTTGATTTGCCAAACCTACTCCACGCCTTCGCGTATGGTTCTGCAAGGGCTCTGAACTCTTGTAACAAGACTGGACTTCGCTCCTATGGATTCAGAAAGACTCTCTAAAGCCCTCTTGGTCTGAGCTTGCGCTATTAACCCTTCTGAGATTCCGGAGTTGGACGATCTTCAGGTCCTGCTCGGTCACCTTCTCGTTGAAAGTTATGAAAGCCTGTACGACCGCGTCTGTATTACTAATGACGATTCCTCTACGCTTCCACTCATCGAGCCAGACAGCTGGCTCTCCAACGATGACCGTGTTTATCCTGGCCTTTGCTTCCCTATCGTTTGTCTTGATTGAGCTTCTCAACGGGCATCCCTCCTTTCCAGAAATTCAGAGTCGATTAAACCGGGCAACTCGCCGACTTGAATAACAGATTCAACCAGCTTCGGAGCACGCACCGTGACGAGCTCTCTTACCTTATTCTTCACGGGCTCATCCACACAGACAATCAATATCCTTTCGAAGTTCATTCGCAGAAGCTTCTCAACGTTAGCCACAACATCGCTATCTCCGGTCTCGACCTCTATCGCCAACCCGCCATCCACCAACAAATCAACGGCTTTTCCGTCGCCAAGCGGATGCTCAAACTCGACCTTACATCCTCTCTTTCGAAGCTCATCCGCAACGGCTTCCATCAGATATCTGTGGACAAGGCTTCCCTTTCTTCCGGCAGAAGGCTGAACATTCAGACCGAGCCTTGTAGCCTCCAAAGCTCCTCTTTCGGTCAGCACAAGAGCCTCTGGCCTACGCCCTTTCTTAGCAACCTTCGGAAGACCGACGACCTCGACGAGCTTCTTGCTCAGCAGTTTTTCCTTCGCCTCGTTTCCTTGGCGCTCGTTCAGGTCCGACTTGTGATAGCATTCTCTGATCGAGAAAGTGTACACACGAAGATTTCCGTTAACTTGTATTCAAATGCGACTGAACAAATGATTAAGCGATGGCATTTTCCTTGCTGACTTTAGATCATTGTATGATTTGGCTTTTTAACAAGGAATTTTTCGTTGCTCAACTCCTTAACAATCTCCCATCCTTCTTCCGTGTACTGCACCAGCTCGCTCTCAGTAATGATCTTGCTCACATATGGCTTGCCGTTGTTCGTGGCCTGAGGCATCGTCACCTTTTTTATCTCAACCTTCAACAGTTCTTCCTCCTCTTCAAGAGTTAGTTCCTTCCTCAGCTCCTTCTCTTTCTCGATCTTCACTTTCATCGGGTCTATGCCGTAGAGCCTAGCCTGCTCCCTCCACATCTCAAGAAGCATCTCCCTCTTGTCCATCTCAGGTCTTGGAGCGGTTTCCAGGTATTCTGAGGATTCTGTGAACGCCCTGCGCATGTCTTCGATCAGGTCTTCAGGCAGCCTTCCCTTGTTGGTCGTGTACCTCGCCTCCATGTCTCCCTTGTGACCCATGAAGAACACCCTGTACGGATGGCTCATTTTCCCATGGCTCTCCGCCAGCAGTATCTGCGTGTCAAAGTAGGCTCTCAGAACGTAGGGGCGCCACTTGAACCTCGGCCTCATAGCTCCCCTTATCTCCCTGCTGATGTTCCGCGTGCAGATGAACCTTGAGCCCCTATTCCTCCTACTTCTCCCCTTGGTCTCGAACCCGGGCGTAACAGCTATCACAGGCGAGCCTGGTGTAAGCTTCTCACCCTCAGCCATTCTCTTCTCTAGGTAAGCCTTGAGATACTCGCACCCCTCCTTCGTCAGAAAGGTGAAGTACCTGTTCCTAGCCTTGCTGAGCGCGGGTCTGACAACGACCATCGTTGGGATTCTCCTGAGCTCAACCCGTCCCTCTTCAACCTCCATCTCAGGCAGGTCGCCCATCCTCAACCCATCAGTCCCCGACTCGTTCCCCAATACTTCCAGCCTCAACCCCGCCTGAGAGACCAGAGCCATACACACCCTCGACCTTTCCTTACCGTACATGAAAACCGTCTTCAACTCTTCCTTATCCGGAACCCTCTCGTCCTCGAGAGTCGGAGTGGCTGAATAGTTCGAAACCTTGATCCTCCGCTTTATCTCAACCTCGTTGTGCTCCAGCCAAGACTTCACAGCCTTCAGCACCCCGGCTGTGTAGCCAGGCGCCTTCCCCTGCCTCTCCATCCTTGATACGTGGTCCTGGATGAGGTCCTCCACCGATCTCCTACTATTTTTCCCCAGCAGAGCGAGCTGTCTGGCCGTCGTGCTGTTCTGCTCACAGAACAGGCTCAACCTCCTAAGCCCAACCTCGGCGGTGACAGGGCTCCCCCGCGCCAGGTTCTCGTACCACCTCCTGACATCGGGGTCTAGAAGCATCCTCTCCCTCTTCGTCTGACCCACGGCCAAGCGCCGCCACCAAGAAGACTTTCACACGCCCCCTAAGGTACTCGCATAAAGAGTGTGGCGGGCCTGGAGGGATTTGAACCCTCGACCTTCGGGCTGAGGGAGGAGTTCCACCCCTTTCCTCCGCGCCTCTTAAGAGCTACAGCCCCTCGACGGGTCCGCTGCTCTACCTCGCCAGGTATGGAGTGTTCGCCCCAAATCTACTGGCTATGCTACAGGCCCTCCAACATATCGGGTATTGTTGGAGATTTGGGCTGGGTATTAAGGTTTTTTGGAGACCCTGTTGGGACAAGAGCTTTTCTGGAGCGGTGTCTGCACCGCTTGCTTGGAAGCGACCGGACACCTACTGCCGCCACAGTTTCGGAAGAGGATATCGAAAAAAGGAATCACCAGCAAACTAGAGGGCGCATACGAAGTTGCCCGAGAAAGCCTCGGGCTGACCTACAAAGGCATATTAGAGTAGTCTGAGTGGTCTACGAGTCGACAGGGCGCGCGTCGTGGTTGCCGAATTGACACTCCCACGGCTGAAGCCCGTGGGATTCTTGCTTCTCGGGGCTTCACAACCATTCGTGGTTGTTCCACCTCAAGAGCAAGGGCTCTGCCAAGAGCCCGCTACCGCTGGTCTCCTCCCTGTCTGTGATGAGGGCTTGAGGGGACCTTTTCACGGCTACGTTTAGGATGTTTACCGCGCCATTCACGTCGGCGTTGATGCTCCAGTGCTTCTCGTGGCAGACCATCAGCCCTCTCTCCACCCTGCCGTCGTGTTGTTTTCCGCAGAGGCAGCAAGTCTTGGACGTGTCCCTCTCAGAGACTTTTTCGACGTTTATGCCATATTCTTCTCCAAGTTCCGCGATTCGCTTCTCAATAAGATCGAAGCCCCAGAAGTTGTGTAGTTTCTGGTTTCCATGCTTGCCACGGTCTGCCTCCGCTCTGATCCCGTTTAGATCTCCGATGTAGAGTTCGCCCACACCTTTCGCTTCAAGCCTCTCGAAAAGATCTCTAAGCATAGCTTTGACTGCGTGTCCAAGCCTTCTCTGCCTTCGCCTGAAAGTGGTTCTGATCCAACGAGAGGCGTGTTTATGCTTCTGGAGGAGGCTCTGCCTCTCGGCTATCCTCTTGGTGTGGTAGACCCAGTCGCTGAGAACTGCTCTGCCCGAGTAGATGACTGGTCTCTCGCCCTCCATGTGGAGCGCTGCGAGGTTGCATACGCCCAAATCCAGAGACGCTTTCTCTTTTGCGTCGATTCGACTCGGAGGCTGCCACTCAACCTCGACTGGGATGCGGGCATGCCATCGCTTGCGCAGGTCATCGTATTGAACCTCGAGCCTCCCCTGCTCGCCCATCCACAGCTCACCACATTGATACGGCACCTTTAGGTCTTTAGAGATGGAGATAGCTTCTTCATCCATTCTCCACCCGTCGTTTCTCACGTATCGCCTTAGCCTCTCGTCTGCCGTTTCTCTTCCAGTATCTCGGAGGTCGCAACCTGTGGATGTGTTGTGGCAGTCTCCCCCTTTTCTTGAGTCTGAGAAGCGCGTAGAAGCTCTGCCACGCCTCGCTCAGCTTCGAGAGCAGGGCTTGAGCTTTGCATGCCCCTAGCTGTTTGAATGGTTCAGTGTTTTTCAGATCTTTGCATTGTTGGGCGTAGCCGGGAACCTTTCTATGCTCGTAGAAGGCCTGCCTCCGCTCGTAGTTAGCCGTGTTCCAGAGGACGCTGGAGGCCTCCGCCAGGCTTTTGAGCTGATGCTCCTGACCACGGGTGGGTCTGAGCAGAACCGTTGAAGCCCTCAGCACGCCCGACAATCTTCAAGCACGTATTTAAGCCCCGCTCAACCCACCTCTGAAGAGAGTGGGCTTGCGCTCAGCGTTTTGGTCACTCGGTCTAAGCGTTCCTAAGGAGATGGCTCAGGTCGCGATCAGGCTCCTTGGACGAGAGGGACTCCTCGACACAGGTCTCAATGTTCGGAGAGAGGGTGATCGCGTTCTGATTCCAATATCGGCGGAGCCGTCACAGGAACAAGCCACGAGCCTTAACGCATTGATAAGGGACTATCAGGTCCTGAGCATGGATTTCGTCGGGAAGAGCCGACCAGCCAGGACTATCGACGAGGTTCTCAAGGAGAAGCTCCCGGCTCACCTCGCCCATCTGGTCCCCCACTCTATCGATATCATCGGGAACGTGGCGGTTCTAGAGCTCGCGCCCGAGCTACATCCCCACCGTCGAGTGGTCGCTGAGGCTGTCATGCAGGTGCACAGAAACGTAAAAACGGTCTTGGCGAAGTCCAGTCCGGTGGGCGGAGAGCTGAGGCTTAGGGAGTTCGAGGTTCTTGCTGGTTCTGGTATGACCGAGACGCTACACAGGGAGAACGACTGCCTATACTATCTGGACGTCTCGAGAGTTTTCTTCAGCCCGAGGCTGTCCCACGAACGCGCGAGGGTGGCGGCACAGGTAGGGGAAGGCGAGGTTGTGGTGGATATGTTTGCGGGGGTTGGACCCTTCTCCATTCTAATCGCCCACAGGCTAGGAGATGTCAGAGTCCACGCTATAGATGTGAACCCAGACGCAATCAACTACCTTGAGAGAAACATCGAAGCGAACCACGTGAGATCGAAGGTTTCTGCGTATCTAGGGGACGCCCAGCAAGTTGTGCAGGGCCGGTTGATAGGGGTGGCGGATCGCGTGATCATGAACCTGCCCGAGAGAGCTCTTGAGTACGTGGGCTCAGCATGCAGAGCGCTCAAGCCGACCGGAGGCACCATCCACTTCTACGAGTTCAGCCGAGGGCACAACATGTTCTCGAAGGCGCAAGAAAGGCTGAGAGATCAGGTTTTGAGACACGGACGGAGAGTGGAGGGGTTCTCTAAGTGTAGAAGGGTCAAATCAACGGCACCACACGAGTGGCAGATAGCCCTGGACGCTAGGGTTCGCTGAGGGTAGCCCTGAGAGTTAGTACAAGCTTCCGACCAGGATCCTGAAGCAGAAGAATCATCTGACGCGAAAGGTCCCGCGCAGCCTTGTCCGCCCTGATCATGAGGGTTCGGTCACAAGCGTAGTCACTCTTCCTCGCTACAAAACTGGTTGGGTTGGTGAACGACAGCCGCGGGTCGCCCCACCCCTCCACCGTCTCGAACAGCCCCGCCACCTGAAGGGTTGCGGTTATCCTTGCGCCTTCCCTGCCCGCAACCGCCTTGAAGCTCTCACAGAGTTGCCCTGCGCCTCTCGACGCTCGGACTGCGATGATGCAGTCTCCCCGTCCAGTTATTTGACTCTCCCTCGTGATCTCGAAGGTGGTGGGGTGAGTTGCCTTGACGTTGTGGTGGCCCCACGCCTCCACAACTTCAACTGCGTCTAACAGTCTCACCCCCCGAACCGGTCCTCGATGGTCTTCTACCAGCCCCTGAAGCCTTCCTTGCCTATGAGCGGGACGAAGCTCACACCGCCCAAGTTCGATCTCACAATCTTGCCGTCCCTAGACTTCACAACCTTGATTAGACTCTGGAAGAAATGCGGCTCCCCCACAGGGACCAAGAGCACACCATCAGACTTCAGCTGTTCGAGGAGTGGTTTCGGAGTGTCGGGAGCCGCCGCTGTCACATAGATACGGTCGAACGGAGCCTCGGACGGAAGCCCCTGCCCGCCATCACCAATGATCGTCGTCACTCGATCCGCGTACCCCGTCCGTTCCACATTCCTCCTCGCCCTCTGAGCCAACGCCTCAACGATCTCAACGGTGTAGACGTGCCCCCACCTCTCCTTCTCGACATCCGACGGCGCGATGATCTCGGCGACGGTGCAGGCGTGATAACCACATCCCGACCCCACCTCAAGAACCCTCTGACCCACCTGCAGCTGAAGTTCCTCGTTCATTATGCTGACCATGTGCGGTGCCGATATCGTCTGCCCCTCCCCTATTGGAAGAGGACAATCTACATACGCGTGGCTCCTAAGGCTCTCAGGGAGAAACTCCTCCCGAGGAACGGTCCGCATCGCTCTTATCACACTGGAAGTCCTAAGGATGCGGTCAGCGACCAGAAGGTCGACGAGCCTCTCCCTCTGACCCCCGAAATCCTCCATCCTAGGCAAATCGAAACACCCAAGCCAAGAGGTCAGGTCTAAGTTTCAAGGGCATAATATATGAGAATTGGCTCAACCGAACCACTTTTCGAGAGTAGCCTTACTCCTCGCCTCCCTGCTTCCCGCGACGATCTTCTCCAGCGCCTTACGAACCCTCTCCTCGGAGAAGTCACGCTCACCACATAGGAAGGCGACTACACCCTCAACATCCGGAGGCTTCCACTCGATCCTGTAGTTGCTTGTTACCTCGGGGTTGAGAAATATGCTTCGGATCCTAGACACATCGACGGGCAGGGATATCTCCTTGAACTCGGGTAGGCTCTCTAGCCTTCCGTGAGATCTAAGCAGCTTCAGAGCTGTCTTAGGACCGATGCCCCTCACCCCCTGCGGGTTGTAGTCGGTGCCAATGAGTATACCAAGATCCACCAGCTGCTCCCTCGTCAGGTCGAGCTCCGTAAGGAGCTGATTGAGCTCGACGAGCTCAGGTTCAACCTCAATATAGACGTTCTTCCGCGGGAGCTTTCTCCTACCAGTGATCGTGACGTTCCGCAGGAGTCTAGGCGCTCCGAAGAGAATGGAATCATAGTCCTGGCTAGCGGCAGCCCAAACATCCCCCCTGATCGCCATGTACGCGGCTTGAGCTTCACCCTCCGAAGGAGCCTGAACCCACGGGATGCCCATCAGCGACAGCAGCCTCTTCGCGTCATCCACCATGTAGTCCTTGACGACGGATGTGGCTTGGGCGTACATCCGTGCCTCCTCCATCCTTCCAACCTTGATCGCCTCCTCATACTTCCTAAGCGCCTCCTCCTTCACGCCCATCCTCCGCTTGATCTCAGCCTCCTTCAGCGTAGGAGGCTCGCCATCGAAGACGTATACCAGCCTCACGCCATTCTCCATGAGGTTAGAGGACCTGTACAACAGCCCACTCAGGTGGCTGGTCACCCTTCTTGCTCGGTCCATGAGAGGCGTGCCATCAACGCCCCGTATTATCGCCAAGAACTGGTAGAGCGTGTTGTAACCGTCTATAGCCATGGCTTTGCCCGAAAGTTCAGGTAGGTCCAGCTTTCTGCGCGAAACTATGTCACCGAACTGAACCCCCAACCTACCCCACCAAGGAAAAAAAAGCCGTGGCTCTCAAAAGGTTTTGCGTCCTAAATTCCCGTGCTAGGCTGTACAGGGAATCTTTCTGGCTCCGCAGGCAGTTTCACGGGAGCCACGGCCTCCTCCGCTGCCTGCTTCATCTGCCAGCTGTCGGCGGGGACGCGCCTCGCCCCATCCTCAGCTATGTTCCAGCTTGCAACCACATGCCTATTCGCCTTGAACCCGCACGCTTGGCAGCTGTAGGCGTGCCCTTTCGGCCGGTTGTAGCGGCCACACACCGGGCAGGTCTTGCTCTAACGGTAGTTGCTGACCACCGCCGACGGTAGCCCCTTCCACACCACCTTGTACTCTGTGTACGACTGTAGCCTCTTGAAGGGCCACTGGTTGAAGGGCACATAGACGTTGGCTCTGTCTCTGAGGAGCGAGATCGTCGGCTCGCCAACCTTTGATCTGCCTTCGCGACAGTCGTGGAGGTGCGTCAGCTCGTGGCGCCCGACAACGAGCAGGGGGAGCCATAGGTGCTCACCTCGACGAACCCGGATCTGGATCGCGTTGCCGTGAAAGCGACAGATGCCTGATAGGTCTCTGTCCCAGAGCTCGAGGCGCATCGTCCGCGCTCTGTAGACTGGTGGTTTCTCAGGGTCAGCCTCTCCTTGGCGGCATAGCCTCCGCCAAGTCCTCAGCGTCTGCGTCGCCATCTGTCCGGATGAGTGGAACCACTGGGCCGCTAGGTTGAACTGCGACTTCCAATCCCCGTAGGTAGCCCTGTAGAGCGATGCGATAGAGGTCAGACGGTCCAATTCCGGACCGAATTGGGTAAGAAATTGAGTAAATTGGGTAGGGCGGGTCAGTCGATGGAGGGTTGATTGAGCAACCTCAGCGAGATGATAAGCAAGCTGCTGAGACAGCGCACAATGTACGAAGAGGCTGTTTGGGGTAGCAGTCACATCGCCCTTCGAGCCAGCTCAACACGCTTCTTCGACCCGGTGAGACGTGAGACTCTTATTATGCCGCTGACATCGAGCTTCATCATCGCAATGTTCAACTCAGTCTGACTGACGTCCCCGCTAACCTCCCTCAGCGCCTTCATGATCTCCTCGGTCGTGGAGGTGCCCTGCTTCTTCTCCAGGATCTCAACTATAGCGGTTTTGATGAGCCTTGGCTCTAGGTGCTTCGGCAATTGGGTTTCTCATCCTATGCTATGGGGGTCGCGGGCTTTACGACCTTCCTCACCTGATGCGCAGACTGCTGATACCATGCATCCATGTCCGAGGTGATGCTGGGGATCGCCTTCTCCATCGCTTGCTTGAAGTCCTCGGTTGTTACGGTCTTCTCGTTGATGTCCCTCCTAAGGGCTATCATCGCCGCCTCCCGACAGACTCCCTGTATATCTGCCCCGGAGAAGCCCTTCGAGATCCTAGCCAGATGCTCGATGCTCACATCATTAGCCAGAGGCATGTTCTTGGCGTGAATCTTAAAGATCTGCAGTCTGCTCTTCTCGTCGGGGGAAGTGACGTATATGAGCCTGTCAAACCTTCCCGGCCTCAGGAGGGCTGGGTCCAGGATATCGGGTCTGTTGGTCGCTCCTATCACGACTATGTCCCTGAGGTTCTCGATCCCGTCAAGCTCTGTCAGTAGCTGACTGATGACACGCTCACTCACCCCGGAATCTGCGTAGCCCAACCCGCGCCTCGGAACCACCGAGTCGAGCTCGTCGACAAAAATTATCGCGGGCGCGGCGCTCCTAGCCTTTCTGAAGACCTCCCTGATCGCCCTCTCCGACTCACCGACCCACTTGCTGAAGATCTCGGGTCCCTTTATGCTGATGAAGTTGGCCTCACTCTCCGTCGCCACAGCCTTGGCAAGGAGCGTCTTCCCACATCCAGGAGGACCGTACAGGAGGATCCCCTTCGGAGGCTCGATACCCATCCGCTCAAAGACCTCAGGATTCTTTATAGGCCACTCAACCGACTCCTTCAGCTGCTGCTTCGCGTCTTCAAGCCCACCCACCTCATCCCATCGAACCGACGGCACCTCGATGAAGACCTCCCTCATAGCCGTCGGGGTGATCTCCCTGAAGGCGGTATGGAAGTCGTTCATCCTCACATCCATCTTCTCCAAGATGTCCGGCGGGATCCGCTCCTCCTCCAAGTTGATCTCGGGAAGGTATCTCCTCAAAGCCTTCATCGCGGCTTCCCGGCTCAGCGCCGCCAGGTCAGCGCCCGTATAGCCGTGCGTCATATCGGCGAGCTTCTTCAGGTCCACATCCTCAGCCAGCGGCATACCCCGCGTGTGAATCTGAAGTATCTCGTGCCGCCCCTGCTTGTCCGGTACCCCGATCTCAACCTCTCGGTCGAACCTGCCGGGTCTCCTCAGAGCTGGGTCGAGGGCGTTCACCCTGTTGGTGGCGCCGATGACGATCACGTTCCCTCTAGCCTCCAGTCCATCCATCAGTGCGAGGAGCTGCGCGACCACCCTCCGCTCAACCTCACCCGTAACCTCCTCCCTCTTGGGCGCGATCGCGTCCAGCTCGTCGATGAAGACTATGCTCGGCGCGTTCTCCTGCGCCTTCTGAAACATCTCTCTAAGCCTCTGCTCAGACTCGCCATAGAACTTGCTCATGATCTCCGGTCCGTTGATCGCAAGGAAGTTCGCATCCGACTCGTTCGCGACGGCCTTGGCAAGGAGCGTCTTCCCACACCCAGGAGGACCGTGCAGCAGGATTCCCTTCGGAGGCTCGATCCCTAGCCTCTGGAAGAGCTCAGGGTGCCTGAGTGGAAGCTCGACCATCTCCCTAACCCTCTGGATTTCGTCGTGGAGGCCCCCAATATCCTCGTACGTGACTCTCGGGATACCTTTCTTCTCGGGGGTCGGCTCGCTGAGAACCTGAAGGGTTGTGGCAGGGGTGACCTTCATTATGCCGTGCGGCCTAGCCTTCACGACTGTGAACGGGATGGCACTACCCAAGATCACCACGTAGACCGAGTCGCCCTCTACTAGGGGCATCTCAAGAAGTCGACTCTTCACAAAGTTCACGAAGTCACTGTCAACGTTCAGCCTCATGTCTATTGGGGCGAGCGTTATGGACTGGGCCAGCTTGACATCCGCCTTTCGAATCGCCACGTACTCGTTGATCGCTACCCCCGCATTCTTTCTCAGGAGCCCGTCAATCCTGATGATTCCCCTCCCCTGATCCTCAGGGTACGCCGGCCAAGCCACGGCAGCCGTGGTCCTCTTGCCCCTAACATCGATCACATCACCAGCAGTTATGCCGAGCGCCTCCATCGTCTCGCTATCAATCCTAGCCTTGCCCCGGCCCACGTCACGCTGCTTCGCTTCTCCAACCTTGAGCTGAACTTCGTCGACCAAGAAAACCTGAACCTCCAACTATCATCAAAGCGACCGAAGGCAGAAGCCCCCGGAGCGCAACGTAGAGAGCAGTTGTAAACCCGTATTTAAACTTTCGAGATACGAAAACTAGACCCTGCCGACCATCCAGACCTCCACATTTCCCACGCCCTCCACCCTTTGGATACGACTCTCCACCTCGTCCATCAATCCCTCTCGATCCTCGGGGATCAGAACGTACGCCACGATTGCGACCAGCCCGAAAGCGATCGGCTCCTCCTCATACTTTTGGATGGAGGTGCCTTCAGGGATCACCCTTCTGATATCTTCCTTCATCCTTTCCAGGTCTAATCCCACATCACTAGGATAGACCCTCAGAACCGCCACGACTTTTCCCAAATCCCGAGAACCTCAAGGACCACCGAAACCGCACTTGGGGCACTTATAGGGGCGACCAAAGAGTCGACATTTCTCACACCGCCAGATCGTGATCTCGCCGCAGATGGGGCAGGGGAACTTGGTCGCCTTCTCCCTCGGCATTATCGTGTGCCCGCACCAGATGCACGTTGGCATCCATTAAGCCACTCCAACAACCAAAGGTTTGAAACGAATAACCACAAACCCATCTATATATGCCTTCCTGACAGAGTAAGGAGGGGTTTGGAGCTTGGCTGAGAGGGTCTTCACATCCCTCGATAGAGTTTCAATACTTGACTTAGCGGGGAGGGGTGTCCTTGAACTCCACGACGCAGCCACACGGAGGGAGGAGCGGATACCCTGCTTAGCCGCCGCCACAGCTCTTGCCGAGAGGGTTAGCAAAGGAGCCTGCGTCCTAATCGCAACGGGCTTCACGATAGCCCAGGTCCAGAAGGGAGAGACCGACGGGCCCTTGGGAGCTGCTGTAATAGCAGAACACCTCCAAGCGGGCGGTGGGAACGTCGTCATGATCACCGACAGCCACAACGAGCAGATCCTAAGATCCGTCTGCGACGCAGCCAACTTTCGAGACTACAGACTACTGAGCCTACCACTTGAACACACTACGGCTCACACAGAAGCGAGGAGGGTTATGGAGGAGCTCAAACCCTCGGCTGCAGTAGCCATCGAGAGACCAGGTTGGAACTCAAAGAGGGTCTATCACAACATGTCAGGTAGAGATATCTCCCACCTCTGCTCCCCCTTGGATATCCTCTTCGAGGAGGCTAAGGACAGAGGCGTAATGACCATCGGGATTGGAGACGGAGGAAACGAGATCGGCATGGGCTGCATACGCGACACGGTCGAGAGGTTCGTGCCAAACGGAAAGATCTGCAAGTGTCCCTGCGGCGGCGGGATAGCCGCGGTTACGGAGACGACTCACTTGGTAGTAGGGAGCATCTCGAACCTCGCTGGCTACGCACTTTCCGCCTCCTACGCGATCCTGAGGGGCGTCGACTACCTCCACACCGGGGAGGACGAGCGGAGGATGCTAGAAGCCGCGCACAGGACCGGAGCCGTCGACGGCTTCACGGCGACCCCGAGCCTCGCGGTGGACTCGGTGCCAGGGGACATCATGTCCAAGCTGGCGGACGTAATATGGCTTCTCGTCAGGCACCATAAGTCCAGCGATTAGTGGAATATCAAGTCCCTGAGGACGCTCGGAAGCACCCCCACAACCCTAGGGTTGCGCGCCAAACGATGTAGGACGAGGCCTTGGAAATCCATGTCTCCGGTCTCCTCAACCTCCCTGTAAAGCTCCTCTTCTGACACCACCCGGAAGAGCTTGTCAATAGTCCTGTCGGTCAGTCGATTGAAGACTCTCCTTGCTCGGGACATTGCAGCGAACTCGCTTCCGAGGACGCCCCTCCACTCGGTCTCGTAGCTCCCTAGCGCCCCCTCAGACACATCGTTCTTCGCTGCCGCCTCGGCAGCGACGCGACCCGCTATCTTAGCGCACACCCCACCCGTTATGACCCCTCCTCCCGTCGTCGGCTTCGCCTGTCCGGCCGCGTCACCCACCGCAATTAGACCAGGGGCAACGGTCTTGGAGATCGGCCCGCAAGTAATAACTCTACCCGCCCTGACACCCAGAACCTGAGGATCCCCGAGCTTCACCCGGACAATACTCCTGAGCGCCTCGTAGGCGTTTCCACCCCGGCACGCCAATCCCACCCTCGCCGAGTCAACACCCGTTGGGATTACCCATGCAAAGAAGCCTGGGGCATAACTCTGTCCCACGTAAATGTCGACCAGACCAGGGTCTTCATTGACCCGAGATACCTCAAACTGCACCGCAGAAAGCACGTTCCTCGAGTCCACCAGGCTCATGCCCATGCGGGCTGGTAGACCGGAAGCCACGCCCTCCGCATGGATCACCACCCTCCCGCCAAACTTCTCTCCGCCACCATCGCTGATGATCCGGCTTTCTCCGTCCACGAACAAGTCTCTAGCCACAAATCCAAGCCTGATT
>Ga0315280_10006696_pt1 | contig 15787 bp, 15 predicted proteins | sample YL17G06_40_MG_FD_203697 | JGI IMG/M metagenome (GOLD analysis project Ga0315280, IMG submission 203697) | Sediment microbial communities from Yellowstone Lake, YNP, Wyoming, USA - YL17G06_40 | ecosystem: Environmental > Aquatic > Freshwater > Lake > Sediment | place: USA: Wyoming | collected... | reverse complement strand
CGCCTGCGACGAGAAGTCGTTCCTGCCCATCGAAACCGCACTGGAGCCGGGGAAACCCCTTGCCTTTGCCCCGGTCGGCGGACGGCCCTCCAACGGCGCCTTCCCGCTGTTCAACGTCCAGTACGGCAACGCGGGCGTGATCGTGGGAATTGGCTGGTCGGGCCAGTGGGCCGCCTCGCTCACGCGGTCCCCCAGCGGGCCCACGCGACTGCAAGCCGGCATGGAGAAGACGCACCTCGTGCTCCATCCCGGCGAACGGGTCCGCAGCCCGCGAATCCTCGTGCTTTCGTGGAAGGGCGACCGCCTCGCCGCTCACAACCGCTTTCGCCGTCTGCTCCTGTACCATTACGTGCCCAAGCAAGCCGGGCGGCCGCTGCGCCTGCCCATCGCCGGCCAGTGTTTCGATCGTTACTGGCAGTCGCGGCCCAAGTGGGACACCGAGGCCGAGCAGGTCCTCACCGCCAAGGCCGTCGGCGCCGTCGGCTGCGACACCTACTGGCTCGACGCCGCCTGGTTCGAGAAGGGCTTCCCCAACGGCGTAGGCAACTGGTATCCCAAGCCGCAGGGCTTTCCCAACGGCATGAAGCCGGTCAGCGACGCGGCTCATCGCCTGGGCATGAAGTATCTGATGTGGTTCGAGCCGGAGCGGGTGGCCGCCGGCTCCCAGATCGCGCGCGAGCACCCGGAGTTTGTCTTCGGCGGCTCCGGCGGCGGGCTCTACAAGCTTTCCGATCCGGCGGCCCGCAAGTTCATGACCGAACTGCTGGCCCGGCGGCTCCGCGAGTTCGGCATGGACGTGTATCGCAACGACTTCAACATCGACCCGCTCGGGTTCTGGCGCAGCAACGATCCGCCCGATCGCCAGGGGATCACCGAGATTCGCTACGTCGAGGGACATTACGCGATGTGGGACGAGCTTTTGGCCCGCTATCCCGGCCTGTGGATCGACAACTGCGCAAGCGGCGGGCGCCGCATCGACCTGGAGTCGATCATGCGCTCCGTCCCCCTGTGGCGGAGCGACACGAGCTGCTCGCCCGGCCACCCGGACTGGAACCAGACCCAGACCTACGGGCTGAGCCTCTACATCCCGCTGTTCACGGCCGCGGTCTGGGTGCCGGATGCCTACGACGTGCGGAGCGCGGCCACGGGCGGACTGATCTGCCAATTCGACGTCCTCAGTCCGGAGTTCCCGTTGGAAAAGGCCAAGGCTGCCGTGGCCGAAGTCAAGGCTAACCAGAAGTTCTGGTACGGCGACTTCTATCCGCTCGCCCGCTGTGAGCTTGGGGCGGATCAGTGGGCGGCCTACCAGCTCCACCGTCCGGACCTCGACGCGGGCTTGGTGCTGGCGTTCCGCCGCGCGGAGTGCAACTACCCCGCGCTGTCGGCCAGCCTGCGAGGGATCAAGCCCGAGCGGCAGTACGCAGTGGAGTTCATCGACGACGCACGGCAGGCGGTCCGCAAGACGCTGCCCGGCCGCCAACTGGCCGAAGAATTCGAGCTGCGCATCCCAAAGAAGGGAGCGAGCCTGCTGGGGCGCTACCGGCCTAATGAGCCAAACCGCTGAGGACAACATGCCGTCGCCGTGGGTCCAGAACTACAATCCCTGGGGCGCCGAGTGGTTCTCGACGCTTGTGGCCGCGATCCCGATCGTGCTCCTCTTGGGTTCGCTCGTCGCGGGATCATCGGCCCCTCGGGCTGCCTGGCGCGGACTGGCGGCAGCGCTTTTGATTGCGATCTTCGTTTACGAAATGCCCCCCAAGTCCGCCCTTTCGGCGGCTGGCTTTGGGGCCTGCTTCGGCCTGTTGCCTATCGGCTGGATCGTGCTCAACGCTGTGTTCCTCTATCACCTCACCGTCCGCTCCGGCCAGTTCGAGATTGTGAAGCGCTCCGTGGCCGCGATCTCGCCCGACCGCCGCATGCAGGCCCTCCTGATCGCCTTCTCATTCGGGACGTTTCTTGAAGGGGCTGCCGGGTTCGGCACGCCCGTGGCCATTTCGGCCGCGCTGTTGATCGGCCTGGGATTCAAGCCGCTCTACGCCGCCGGGCTGGCCCTGATCGCCAACACTTCCCCGGTGGCGTTTGGGGCCTTGGGCACGCCGATCCTCACGCTGGCCGACGTAGCCGGCTACAAGGACAACGTGCTGGAGCTTTCGCAAATGGCCGGGCGCCAGTTGCCCTTCTTCTCGCTTGTGATCCCGGCGTGGCTGGTTGCGGTGATGTCGGGCTGGAAGGGCGTGAAGGGGTGTTGGCCGGCGATTCTCGTCTGCGGAGGAAGCTTCGCCTCCATCCAGTTCCTCGTCTCGAACCTGCACGGACCGACGCTGGTCGACGTCCTGGGCGGGGTCGGCTCGCTGGTCGCGCTGACCGTGTTCCTGCGATTCTGGCAGCCCAAGGAGGTGTGGCGGTTCCCGGACGAACAAGTCCGCCCCGCGGCGACAGACACCGCGCCGCTCGGGGCCAGGCAAGTCGCCTTCGCTTGGTTCCCGTGGCTCGTGCTCTCGCTGATGGTCTTTGTCTGGGGCATCCCGGCGTGGAAGACCGTGCTGGGCGGCGGCACTGCCGAAAAGCCCAACGTGCTCCGTGGGATCAGCAGTCTCTCATTTGAGGTCCCCCAGCTTCACAACATAGTTTACCGTTCAGGCCGCGTCGCGCAGCCCGCTTCCGGATCGGGTCCCACGCCCATACCGGCCGACGACTCCACGCCCGCGAAGGACCCCGAGGCGGCGGTCTGCCAATTCAACTGGCTTTCCACGACCGGCACGGGCATCTTCCTGGCGGCGGTGCTGTCGGCCTTCTGGCTGCGGATCCCGCTGCGGGACTTCGTATGCCAGTTCGGGGAGACGCTGGTGCGGGTCCGCTGGGCGGTGTTCACGATCGCCTGCATGTTGGCCTTGGCCTACACGACGCGGTTTAGCGGCGCCGACGCCACCTTGGGACTGGCCTTCACCCACACCGGCTGGCTCTACCCGTTCTTCGCCCCCATGCTCGGCTGGCTGGGCGTGGCGCTGACCGGCTCCGACACTTCGGCCAATGCCTTGTTCGGGAGCCTCCAGCGGATCACGGCCCAGCAACTGGGGCTCAACCCGATCCTCATCGTCACTTCCAACAGCACGGGCGGGGTGATGGGCAAGATGATCGACGCCCAGAGCATCGTCGTCGCCGCGGTCGCCACCGAGCAATCGGGCAACGAGGGCCAGATCCTCCGCTTCGTCTTCTTTCACAGCCTCATCCTCGCCGCCATGATCGGCGTGCTCACGCTCCTCCAGGCCTACGTGCTCGACTGGATGGTGCCGGTGGTCAAGTAGGACCGGCTTCCAGCCGGTATCCCCAGGTTGGGACGGCAGTTGAACTGCCGTCGCCCGTCGAGGTTAAACGGGAAGGTGCCAACCCGCACACGCGACGCTCTCGGCGGCGTGGCAATTGACAAGTGCCTTGGTCGCCACTAGGATTGAGTGCGCGGGCCGGCCGCAAGAGGGGTTGAATGAACAAGTACGAAGTTATCATCTACTGGAGCGAAGAGGACCAGGCGTTTGTGGCCGAAGTCCCGGAGTTGCCCGGTTGCGTTGCCCATGGGGCCACGCATGAAGCGGCTCTCGCCAGTGCGCAAGACGCCGTGCGGCTTTGGCTCGACACCGCGCGCGAGTTCGGCGACGCTATTCCGGAGCCTAAGGGCAGGCGCTTGATGTTCGCCTGACGCGAACGGAGGTACGCCATGTCGATTGAGGTAGAGTGTTCAGCATGTGGGAAGGCATACGTAGTCAAAGACGGTTTTGCGGGCAAGACGGCGAAGTGCATGCAGTGCGGGGGCCGCATCACGATTCCCCCGCCTAGTGCGCCAGCGGCGGCGCCAGGCAGACCCGCAACGCCAACGGCGGCCGCCGTCGCGCCGCAACCCAGTGCCGTACGGCCGCCGCCGGTTGCGGCAATGCCACCTTCAATGCCACCAGGAATGCCGCCAATGCCCGAGCCGCAATCGCCACCCGGGCGCGGAGGCGATCCAACAACCGAAGGCCAGATAAGCAGAAAGAAAAAGAGGGACTTCTTCGGCAGCAAGGATGGTAGCGTAGTCGAGGGTGCGATTACTCTCGTCCTCGGCATTCTGCTGGGGGTTTGGACGCAGTCTCACGCGCCCGGAAACCTCGCAACCGCGCTACTCGGGGGCTGGGTTTTTAGGCCCGCGCCTTATTACGGACTTATCGCTGTAACAGCGCTGCTGGCGGCGCATGGCGTAGTGAACCTAGCACGCGCAGTAATCAAGAGCCGGTGACTCAGGAGAAAATGAGACTGGGGGCACAGGGAAACTCTACTTTTCCGGGCGAGCCGAGACAGAAGACCAAAGTGTTTCCTTCACGCCTGAATGACAAGGTCGAAGGAGCATGGGCGAGGAAGATGAAGGAGACGACGAGTATGCCTGACGATCCGCTGGTGCGAGAAGTTCGGTGCGTCCGGGATCAACTGGCCGGCAAGTTCAACTATGACGTAGAAGTCATCGTCCGCGACGTGATGGCGCGGCAGCGCGAGATCAGCGAAGGCCACGCGATCGTGCAAAGTGCAAGCGAACCGGTTCCGACTGCCAGCAAGGTTGAACGAACACTGCAAGAGCAGAGGTCCAAGTGAAAGGATATGCCCTATGACCGACTTACTACAGCAGGCGGTCGCCAAAATTGAGAGACTCCCTGCCGAGGACCAGGATGCCATTGCCGCCCGCATCCTGGCTGAAGTAGCGGACGAGGAGGCGTGGGCGACCCGCATCCACGCCACGACCGACGACCAGTGGGACCGCATGGCCGAAGCGGCACGGCGCGAAATCGCGGTAGGGGACACTGCGCCGCTTGGCGGGCATCTTTAGTTCAGGCAAAGGGAGCGTCAATCCCATGGCAACACAGACAACTCTGATCGAGCCCGAATCGCTCGTACCCGAATCGCTCGTCGTCCACTTCGGCGACATGCTGCGGAACATAACCGATGAAGAGTTCTTCAAGTTCTGCCAGTTGAATCGGGACCTGCGGATCGAACGGACGAGCGACGGAGAGATTCTTATCATGCCACCTACCGGAGGGAACACGGGACGGCGCAATTCGGCTCTGACTCGGCGCGTTGATTCTTGGGCCGAAAAAGACGGTACGGGGGTGAGTTTCGATTCATCGACGGCATTTACACTCCCAAACGGGGCGATACGCTCGCCCGACGCGGCGTGGGTCAATCGCTCTCGCTGGGATGCGTTGACCAAACAACAGCGAGAGGAGTTTCCGCCGCTGTGCCCGGACTTCGTTGTTGAACTCCGCTCGCCGACCGATTCGGTCCGCACCTTGCACGCGAAAATGCAGGAGTACGTCGCCAGCGGCGCGCTGCTCGGCTGGCTGATCGATCCGATTGAAAAGAAGGTCCACGTCTACCGTCCGAATGCCGAAGTCGTCTGCCTCAATAATCCCAAGACGGCTTCAGGCGACCCCGTTCTCCCCGGGTTTGTCTTGGACCTGGAGAAACTCTGGGGCTGACGCGGGGCTTGCACGGGCGTGCCGCCAGGCGATGTTGACTGCCCAGTAGCTTATGCTTCAGCATGACGGCGACTCAACCTGACCCGCGCGCAGGGCTATGATGGTGCAGGTTATGCTGAAGCATAACCTACGCTTGCGGCCCACTCGGTTCGGTCGCGGGAGAGCGAGCCACCGCTGTGGCGGAGTCGCCAAGCAGGAACTCATCCACGTGCCGGGCCAGGCGGCGGAAGTCAGCGGCGGGCATGGAGACGGTGTCCCAGCGGATCGAGATGCGCCGGCAGTGCGAAGCGTAGTCGCCAAGCGTCACGCCGAGGAAGGCGTAAAGGGCGCCGCGGTGCTCGAAAAGCTGCTCCTTCGCCAGCGGCGCCCGGTCGCCGACGATGTTGTAGGCGAAGACCAAGAGGCCGCGGAAGCCGGCGCCGAAGATGGCCTCCCAGCGCGTGAGGCTCTCCAGGTCGTCGTGCGTGGACCAGTTCTTCCAGTACTGCTTGTTGCCGCTTCCCGAGGGAAACCGCCGCCCCTTGACGTCCACCAGCCAGATCGTCCCGCCCGACGATGAGACGATAAAGTCCAAGCTCTTGAGCGACTCGCCCTCGGCCAGGAGGCTCCGCTTGGCCTCGTCCACCGCCACATAGGGCACGCCGCGCCAGCGGAGGTACTCCTCGAAGGCGGCCTCGTAATGGTTGGAGCGGTTGGCCACGGCAGGGGTCAGGGGCTAGGGGTCAGGGGAAATGACCAAGGTCCAATGACCAATGACCAATTGTCGGCGACCTTATCTGTCATCCGCCATCCATACTCGATCATTGGTCATTGGGGTTTGGCCATTGGTCATTCATCCTTCATCCTTCATCCCTCATCCTTCATCCTTCCCAAAAGCTCCCGCAACGCCGCAATGACGCTCCTCGCGTCGGTCTCCAGCGGCACGTCCTGCTTCGTGCCGCGGGCCAGGTCCTTGATCTGGCAAGTGCCGCTCTGGAATTCGTTGCTCCCGGCGATCAGGGCGACGCGGAAGCCGCGGCGATCGGCATACTTAAGCTGCTGCCCGAGCTTCTTCGGCTCGGGGAACACTTCCACGCCGACACCGGCGGCGCGGATCGCGGCCGCCAGCTTCAGGTAGTCGTGCAGCCGGGCCGCGTCGAAATAAGGGATAAAGACCGGCGCCGGCGCGGAGACCTTCTCGATCATCCCCAGCTCTTCCATCGCGGCCAAGAGCCGGTCCAGGCCCAACGAGGCCCCCACGCCGGGCAACTCCTCGTCGGTGAACATCCCGGCCAGGTTGTCGTAGCGCCCGCCCGAGCACACGCTGCCGATCCCGGGCATGGCGTCCAAATAGGTCTCGTAGACCGTCCCGGTGTAGTAATCCAGCCCGCGGGCGATGGCCACGTCCAGGCGCACGCGGGACTCGGGGACTCCGGCCGCGCGCACGCCGCTGATGAGATCCCGCAACTGGGCCGCGCCACTTTGGCCCGTCTCGTTGCCTGCGACCAGCGGCTCCAACTGGCGCAAGACCTCGTCGCCGCTGCCGGAAATCGAAGCCAGGCGGAGCACTGCGGCGGCCTGCGACTCGCTAACGCCGGCTTCACTGTGCATTTCCTGGGCGACCCGCTCCGGCCCGATCTTGGCCAGCTTGTCCAGCGCCCGCAGCACTCCGACCGCCCGGTCCGCCAGCCCGTGCAATTCCAAGAGCCCGGTGAGCACGCGGCGGTTGTTGACGTGGATCGTGAACGCCTCAAAGCCGATCGCCCGAAAGAGGTCGTGGATGACCAGAGTCGTTTCGACGTCGGAGGCTACGGAGCGGGTGCCGATGGTGTCGAAGTCGCACTGCACGAACTCGCGGTAGCGTCCGTGCTGCGGGTTCTCGCCGCGCCACACGGTGGCGATGTGATAGCGTTTGAAGGGAATCGTCAGCTCGCCCACGTGCTGGGCGACAAGCCGGGCCAGCGGGACCGTCAGATCGAACCGCAGCCCGACCCAGCGGCCGCCGTGGTCCTGGAACTTATAGAGCTGGCGGTCGGTCTCTTCGCCCCCTTTGCCCGCGAGGATCTCCAGGTACTCCAGGGCGGGGGTGTCGATGGGGCTGAAACCGTAGGAGCGATAGACGCGGCGGGCAGTGTCGATGAGCCGTTCGCGCGGGATCATCGCCTCCGGAAGCCAGTCGCGGAATCCCTTGAGGGTACGCGGGGTGATGCGCTCGGGTGAATTCATGGTATGTGGGGAAACGCGCTGCGCAAGCGCAGCGGCTAAACGTACAGACTACCGTCTACTGTCTGTTGTCTACTGAATACTGTCTACTTCTTCGGACTCCGAATCCCCTCTCCCTTGCGGGGCTTCCGCAGCAGGGCCTCGGCATACTCTTCGACCTGCTCCGGGACCTCGAAGTACTGGTCGTAGACCCAATCGTCTTCGTACTCGCAGTCCTTCGTGCTGTAGTCGCGGCAGACCTGCGGGCGGTCGTGGTAGATCGCACAGAGGTTGTCCGGGCGGAGGTGCTTGCACGGGCTGTACACCAACAGGTACCAATCGCCGTCCTCAGTGAAAACCGCCGCCCGATGGTGGAGCAAGTACCAACGGATGTACTCGAAATCGGCCCACTCGGTGGGGGTCTCGATGGGCAGGGCGAAGTAGCGGCAGCACTTGGCCGGACAGTACGGGCAGAGGCTCTCCCCCGGAGCCAGTTGCTCGCGGTGCGGCTTGCAGCGGCGCCCATTTGACCCGCGCGTCGAAGCTGCCGCCCCCATGCGGTGTGCGACTTTCAGGCCCATCTCCGTTTCTCTCGGCACGCGAGAACTCCTCCCTGGCGGGGGCGGCCATGGCCCTTGCGCGCGGCCCTGGCTCCGCGGCAGCACGCCGCTACAATGTTACTAACCTAGCAAAGTCGGCGTCGAAGGGCCAGTTGCCTATGGAACCGATCCTCGTCCTCCAGCAGGTCCCCCACGAGACGCTGGGGACGCTGGCCCCCTTTTTTCTGGAGGCCGGCTTGGAGTTCCGCTATCTTGAGTTGTTCGCGCAAGCGCCCCCGCAGTTCGACCCGGACCGCGCAGCCGGCCTGGTGATCTTGGGCGGCCCGATGAACGTGGACGAGGTGGACCGTTATCCGTTCCTTCGGTCCGAGGTGGCCTGGATTCGCGAGACGGTCGCCCGCGAGGTGCCCGTCTTGGGGATATGCCTGGGGGCGCAACTCCTCGCCAAATCGCTGGGAGCGAAGGTCTACCCCAACCCGATCAAGGAAATCGGCTGGTATGAGATCGAGTTGACCTCGAAGGCGGGAGAAGACCCGGTTTTCGGAGGTCTCGCCCCCCAGCAGGCGGTGTTTCAGTGGCACGGCGATACGTTCGATCTTCCGCCGGACGCGGTCCGTCTGGCCCAGGGCGAGTCGTGCCGTCACCAGGCGTTTCGCTACGGCCGCAGTGCGTACGGGCTGCAATTCCACGCCGAGATGACCGCCCCGTTGATCGAGGATTGGCTCGGCGACGCGGAGAACCGACGCGAATTGGCGGCCCTGGACTACATCGACCCCCAGGGGATTCGCGCCCGGACCCCCGAGCTACTGCCGCGGATGGAGGCCCTGGGTCGGCACATTTTTCCGCGTTTTGCGGCGCTCTGCCGGGGCGAATCTGAGTAACGTAGCGTGGTTTCACGCCGTTTCGTCGCGGAGGTCCCGCAGCCCTTCGCGCACGAACCACAGGAGCGCCCGCCGCGCTAGCAAGGCATAACTGACCACGCCGACCGCGATCTCAACGGCCAGAAGGGGCAGAGGGCGCCACGCCAAAACGGCCCCGAAAAACCAGTGGCAGGCGGCGACCAGCAGTGCCATGGCCAGGGCCGCCGGCCCCGCGGGATGAAGCTGCGCGAGCCACCCGCGCCACGGCACGTTGACCGTCGCCAGGGCGAACCCGAGGTAGGGCGGAAATACGACGGCGATCAATCCGAGCGTGTATCCCAGAGCCACGTACCGAACGGCGCGAAGCGGCTCATCGGGCAGCCACTTCAGCCCCAGGTAGAGGCCGAGCGAATAGGTGACGCAGAGGACCATGGCCCCGGCTACGGCGGCCAGCGAGAGCCGCTTCGCTCGCCCCGCCGCGGCAAATACGTAAGCCAAGGCGTTGTAGCAGCCCTGTACCGGGATGATGACCGCCAGGATGGCGAGGATCGGGCCCGCGGGGGCCCACTCCGGGCCTCCCAGCACCTGCATCGCCTCCGGGGCCACGATCGCCAGCCCCACGCCCATCGGCAGCATGGCCAGCAGGATGAAGCGAAAGAAGCCCAGCAAGAGCTTCGCGAATTGCCGGGGGTTTGATGCGGCCCGCGAAAGCGTGGGGAACATCAGGCCCGTGAGCGGCGTGATCAGGACGTGGACTGGCTTCATTACGAGGTTGAACGCCTGCCCGTACAGCGCCAGCGGGACCGCGCCGAAAAGGCGTCCGACGAGCACCTTATCGACGTTCGTGACCAGGTAGAGCATGAGGTGACTGACGGTACACTGCCCGCCGAAGCGGACCAGCGGGCGGCTCCCGGTGCGGCGGAAATGAAAGCCGGGACGCCAGGGCTCGGCCATCCAGACCAGCGCGGCCAAGGCGCCGTACTCCACGTACTGCTGGACCACCAGGGCCCAGACGCCATACCCGAACAGGCCCAGCGTTACGGCGGCAACACCACCCAGAGTCAGGGCCGCCAGGCGCAGCCCGGCAAGCGTTCCGAGGCGAAGCCTCCGCTGCAAGAGGGCCTGGTGCTGCACGCCCAAGACGAACGCCACCGACGTGCCGGCCAGGGCAACGGTCAGCCACCCCAGTTCCTCTTTTTCAAAAAACCAAACCAGCAGCGGCGCACTTGCGGCGGTCGCCAAAGCCATCGCCATGCCCAGGGCCTGGTTGACCCAGAACAGGGCCGAAACCTGCCGATCCGTGACTTCGGACTGCTGGATCGTGACCATGTCCAGGCCCGAGGTCACCAGGATCCGCACCAAGAGCAGCACCGGCATCACCATCCCCAGCAGGCCGTACGGCTCCAGCCCCAACCGCCGGTAGAGAATCGCCAGGACGGCGAGTGAAACCAGTTGCGAGGCGACTTGGGCCGCGATCACGGCCCGACTGGAGCGGCGCAGCGATTGTTCGAGCGATTTGCTCACTGCGGACCACCCCGGGCCGAAAGCTTAAGAGCCGCCATCGCTCGGCGGGACGACCGGCCCCTGTTCGGCCGGCGAATCTTCTTCGGCCGCCTGCTCCGCCTCGACCTGCACAACGATCAGGTGCGGCGACTTTGCGCCCGAGGGCGGCTCGGGCGGCGCCAGGGTCGGCTCATCTTGGGGAACAGGGATCGGAGCTATCGCCGAAGGCGTCTTGTCGGGCGCGGGCAGATCCCCCTTCACCTGCACCACGACGATCCGTCGAGGGGAATCCTCTTGCACGGGCTCGGGAGGGGCCAAGGTAGGCTCATTCGGCCCGTCTGCGACGGGCACCAGCGTCCCACGATCCTCGGTCGGCGAGCACCCCTGGGCATCATCGGCCGCTGGCGGCCTGTCCTGGCGCGTCGCGATGTGTGATTCCGCGTTGCAGGGCTCGGACGCCCGGTTGGCGGCGGCGCTCGCGTCGGTCTGCGCGAGGTACTGGGCGGCCCGAGACGCGCTCAGGGCCGCTGCCGCCAGCACCACCAGACCCAGTACCGCATAGATCGGCTTCGTCACAGATTCCCCCTTGCGTTGCGGAGGTTCAATCGCTCCATAGCTCCCAGTCTAGTTTCGCTCCCCATGTTCTCAATTGTCAATCCCGCTTGCTATGGGAAAATGCCGGCAAGAAGGGCGGGAAAAGCGGATTGTGCCGCCGAGGGCCCGGCCCAGACCGGGTGCGCCCAGATGCTTGACAAGTCTCTTCGCATCCGGACAATGAGGCGTACCTGCTATCCGATGATTGGACCTTCTGTTGATCAGGTCGCGACGGACGCACGGAGACCCTGGCACAGGCGTCGGGGTTGGCCGGGCGCAGTCGCGATGTGGGCGAGACTACTCGGGGGAGCGGCGACCGTAGGAGACGATAGTCGGCGGCAAGTGTCGCGGCCGGGAGGGCCTCCCCCGTTTTTCTTCGGTTTCGTCGCTTGCGGCGGTGTGTGAGGTTCCGGGCGTTTCGCACAGCCGCGGGCGGCTGTGCCGCGCAGTCATCTCTGGACCGTAGCGCGCCTCGGCATGGCTAGTTCCCTGATCGGTCTGGGTTCTAACGTCGGGGACCGACGACAGACGCTCGACCGTGCCCTGGACCTTCTGGATCGCCGTCCTGGGGTGCGGGTCGCCGCGCGGAGCTCTTGGCACGAGACCGCGCCGATCGGCGGACCGTCCGGTCAGAAGCCCTTCCTGAACGGAGCGGCTCTGCTGGAAACGACGCTCGAGCCGGCCGGTGCCATCGCGACCCTCCTGGAGATCGAGGCCCAACTGGGCCGCAAGCGCGGCCAGCGCTGGGGCCCGCGGACCCTGGACCTGGATCTGCTCCTTTTCGATCAGCGGAGGATTGACACCCCGCAACTGGTCGTCCCTCATCCGCGCATGGCGTGGCGGCGGTTTGTCCTGGAGCCGGCGGCCGAGATTGCCGCCTCGATGATCCATCCCATTATCGGCTGGACGATCGCGCGGCTCCTGGATCATCTCAACACGGCCGTGTCCTACGTTGCCATCGCGGGCCCCCCCGCGGTCGGCAAGGGGAGTCTTGCGAGGCGGCTCGTGGACGCCAGAAACGAGCGCCGCCCGCACAGCGCCCGGCTGATCGCCGACCCTGTCCACCGCGGACCCGGGCAAGGCGGGCAGGCCGATTGGCCTTCAAACGCCTTGCAGAGGGAGGTACAATTCCTCAAGGATAGGGCTCGACCGCTGATCGCGGACCTGCCCGACTGGCGCCGGCCCGGCGGACTGGCGATCAGCGATTACTGGCTCGACCAGTCGCTGGCGTACGCTGAGGCGTCGCTCGACGCCGACGAGTACGCGCCCCTGAGGCGTCTCCGGGAGGACTTGGCGGCCTCGGTCGTGCCGCCGAAACTTCTCGTCGTGTTGGACCCCCCCAATGACCAACTTGGCCGCGCGATCGCGAACTTGGCACGGCAACCCGGTCGCGGGCCCGTGCTTTCCCTGAAGGACCCGGATCTCGATCTCGCGGCCGACGAAGTGCTGGCCGCGATCGACGCCATGTCATGACCCCTCAGAGCCCGCCACTGCAACGGATCAACACCGTCCTGGAACTTCGCCGGGTGCTCGACCCGGTGCGGCTGGCCGGCCGGACGATCGGTCTGGTGCCGACGATGGGCGCGCTCCACGAGGGGCACCTGAGCCTCGTGCGGGCGTGCCGGGCGGAGTGCGATGTGGCCGTGGTCTCGATTTACGTCAATCCGAGCCAGTTCGGCCCCAACGAGGACCTTGCCCGCTATCCCCGGAGCCTGGAGGCGGACCTGGCAGCTCTGGCCGACTGCGGGACCGATCTGGCCTTTGTCCCAACCAGTGAGGAGGTCTATCCGCCGGGATACTCCACCTGGGTGGAAGTCGGCCCCGTGGCGAGGCCCTTGGAGGGCGAGTGCCGGCCGGGGCACTTCCGCGGCGTGGCCACGATCGTCCTGAAGCTGCTGAACATGGTCGGCCCGCAGATCGCCTACTTCGGCCAGAAGGACTTCCAGCAGGCCCTCGTGATCCGCCGCCTGGTGGAGGACCTGAACGTGCCCGTCGAAATCCGCGTCTTGCCGACCGTGCGGGAGGCGGATGGCTTGGCGATGAGTTCCCGGAACCGATATCTGTCGCCTGAGGAGCGCGGGCGGGCCGCGGTCCTTTTCAAGAGCCTTCGCCTGGCCAAGGACCTGATCGCCCGGGGGGAGACCAATGCGGCCGCCATTGCCACGAAGATGCGCGAAGTGATCCTCTCGGCCAACCCGGCCCGAATCGACTACGCCGCCCTCGTGGACCCCGAGACGCTGGAGCCGCTCCAGGAGGTTCGCCGGCCCACCTTGGCAGCCCTGGCGGTCGTGATCGGCCGGACCCGGCTGATCGACAACTGTCTCCTGGAACCGCTTGCCGCGGGATGAGCGATGCTGCAAACCATCTATACGATTCCCGATCACGTTTTCGGGCTGCCGCTGTTCGGCTTCGGGCTGCTCTTGGGCCTTTGGGCAATCGGCAGCCTGGTGCTTCTCGCGTGGCTCGCCTGGCGGCAAGGCTTCAATGACGACACGCGCAGTTACCTGCCGATCCTGCTGGTCCTCGGGGCCGTCGTCTACTGGGTGCTTCCGGCCCTGGCCGAGGAGAACCACGGTCTGCCGATCCGCGGCTACGGCGTCATGCTCTTCCTGGGGGTAGTCGGCGGAACCGCGCTTACCGTCTGGCGCGGCTACCGCCTGGGGCTCGACCCGGACATGGTCATGTCGCTCATCTTCTGGGGGTTCATCCCGGGGATCATCGGGGCGCGGACTTACTATGTGGTCGAGTACTGGAACGATTTCCTTGTGCCGGGGGCGACCCCGTGGCAGACGTTCATCCACTCGCTCGGGGAGATCGTCAACATCAGCAAGGGCGGCCTGGTGGTCTACGGCTCGCTGGTCGGCGGGCTGGCCGGGTTCCTGGCGTACACCCTCCGCAAAAGGCTGCCGCTTTGGGCCACCCTCGATCTGCTTGCGCCCGGGATGCTCCTGGGATTGGCGCTCGGGCGGATCGGCTGCTTCATGAACGGCTGTTGCTTCGGGGGGCCGTGCGATCTTCCGTGGGCCGTGCAGTTTCCAGCCGGCTCGCCCCCGTACGTGCGCCAGGTGCAGGAGGGGGAACTCTTCGTCCATGGCCTGAAGTTCCACCGGGACCCGATGGCCCCGCCGGTCATCGCCGCGGTGGAGCCCGGCTCGCCCGCGGAAAGGCAGGAGCTCAAGCCCGGACAGACGATCCGCTCCATCGACGGCAAACCCGTGACCACGGTCCACGCCGCCGAGAAGATGCTGCTGGACGCTGAGCAACCGGGCGAGGAGTTGACCGTGGTTACGGTCGAGGGTCCGAGGGCCGCCCAATGGGAAGTCACCCGGCCACTGCCCCGCGGCGAGCCCATCCACCCCACGCAACTCTACGGCGCCATCGGGGCGCTTCTGCTGTGCCTGTTCCTGCTGGCTTACGATCCTTTTGCCCGCCGCGACGGAGAGTTGATCGCCCTGCTACTGACGCTCTATCCGATCAACCGTTTCCTCCTGGAGTGCATCCGCACGGACGAGCCGGGAGTGTTCGGCACGCCGCTCGACACGGGGCAGGTGGTCAGCCTGATGGCCCTGGCGGCCGCGGCCGGCCTGTGGTGGCACGTCCTGCGGCGGCAGCCGGGCAGGGCATTTGCGGCCTCGGCAGGCCCGGCCTGAATCGCATCTCTTACGGCGGTCTGCCGCTGCCTGCCGGATGGCAAGCAGTGGCATACTGCGTTTGGCACCCGAACCGTGGGGCAGATTGCCAATCTGCCCCACGTGCAAGAAGCCGCGGCCGGCGGCCGCGGCTTCTTGATGGGTTTCAGGCGTCAAGGTCCGATCAATTGTCGATCCACGGACCGCTCACCGCCAACACGTAGTCCAACGGGTTGATGGTGTGCTTGTTGTTCGTGCCGCCGGTGGCCGAGCCGAAGAGGTTCACGGTGTCCTTCGTGGGATCCAGCGCGGCGTTGTCCAAGCCGGTGACCCGGAAGTAGTAGCTGGCGGCGGTAAGCAGGTTGCCGTTGGCGAAATCCAGAGTGCCGTCGCTCAAGACCGCGTCGTGCAGGTTGCCCCAGAAGGTGTCCGTTCCGGTGCCATTGGAGTCGTACAGGTTGGCGACGTCCTTGTTGCCGGTCTTCATGTCGGCGTAGACCTGCTGGAACGCCTGCGCCAGGATCCAGTACCCGGTCCCCGTCAACTGGGCGTTCCCCGCGGCGACGCCCGACACGGTCGCGCGCGGCTTGCCCACCGCGATGAGCGTGTCGTCGCCGGTCGTGCCGGTCAGATACGCCTTGTCCGTGCCGCCGGTCGCGCCGGCGGCGTTGACCTGGGCATAGACCTTGTCCCACCGCTGGCCGCCCAGGCCGTCTGCGGCGATGTTCAAGTACGGCACGCCCATCGAGGGAATCGTCCCCGACATCTGCGCCCTACCCGCCGTCGCGGTGAAGACGTCGTCGAGCGTGGTGCCTTGCAGGTACGCCTGGTCATCGGCCCCGTCCAAGGGGTAGGTGGTGACCTTCTTGAAGTCCACGGCGTACGTAATTTGCACGCCGCCCGCCTTCATCAAGAAGGCACGCCGCATTTGCGGCTGCACGATTATCGTGTCGTCGCCGCTG
>Ga0315280_10006695_pt1 | contig 15788 bp, 8 predicted proteins | sample YL17G06_40_MG_FD_203697 | JGI IMG/M metagenome (GOLD analysis project Ga0315280, IMG submission 203697) | Sediment microbial communities from Yellowstone Lake, YNP, Wyoming, USA - YL17G06_40 | ecosystem: Environmental > Aquatic > Freshwater > Lake > Sediment | place: USA: Wyoming | collected... | reverse complement strand
CAGACCAGGCGACGCGAGACCGGACGATTGCGGCATGGAAAGACTGGTGGAAGAAAGAGAGTTCGAAATAACAAAGGGAGCCGGGTGGCATGGTCACGCTTTTGCGTGACCATGTGTCCTGTGACGGTAACATGGTCACGCAACGGCGCGTGACCATGCCACCCTTTTGCGCATACTCTGTGAAAGGAACAGCAATGAAGCGAATCGCAGTGGTGATGGCGCTGGCCCTCGCTCTGGCCGCAGTCGGATGCGGCAGCGGGACCCTGATGGGCGTGCCGCGAAACGACAGCCCGAGCAGCATTGAGAAGTTCGAGACTCGCACCGGCAAGTTCAGCGACGACGTGGCGATGCTGGAGAAGCACGGCGGCGTAATTGTCCTGTCGGATGCGGCCGGCCAGGCGCAGGTGGCGGTCGTGCCGGCCTTCCAGGGCCGCGTTATGACCAGCACGGCCGAGGGGCCGGGCGGCCGGAGTTTCGGCTGGATCAACTTCGACCTGCTGCGCTCGGGCCAGACCCTCCAGCACATGAACCCCTACGGCGGCGAAGACCGGTTCTGGATGGGCCCCGAGGGCGGCCAGTTCTCCATCTTCTTCGCCAAGGATGCGCCGTTCGACCTGAAGCACTGGTCTACGCCCGCGGTGATCGACACGAAGCCCTTCGACGTGACCAGCAAGAGCCGCACGTCGGCGGCGTTCCGCCAGTCGTTCCAGTTGACGAATTACTCGGGGACGAAGTTCGACGTCGGCGTCCGCCGCGAGGTCCGGCTGCTGGGGGCCGACGAGGCCTGGTCGAAACTGGGCCTGGCGCCGAAGGTGGGCGTGAAACTGGTGGCCTTCGAGTCGGTCAACACGATCACCAACGCCGGCAAGGAGCCGTGGCAGAAGGACACGGGCCTGCTCTCAATCTGGATCCTGGGCATGTTCAATCCGTCGCCGGCAACGACCATCGTCATCCCGATCAAGCCGGAGAAGGAGTTCGACCTTAGCCCGGCTGTGCCGCCCGTCAAGGATGATTACTTCGGCAAGGTGCCGGCGGAACGGCTCGTCATCAAGGACAACACCGTTTTCTTCTGCGCCGACGGCAAGTACCGCTCGAAGATCGGCATCGGGCCGAAGTTCGTCAAGCCCGTCATGGGCAGTTACGATGCGGCCAACAAGGTGCTGACGATCGTGCAGTTCACGCTGCCGCCCGATGCGAAGGACTACGTCAACTCGATGTGGAAGATCCAGGACCAGCCGTTCGCCGGCGACGTGGCCAACAGTTACAACGACGGCCCGCCGGCGCCGGGCGAGAAGCCCCTCGGGCCGTTCTATGAGTTGGAATCGTCGTCGCCCGCCGCGGCGCTTGAGCCGGGCCAGTCGCAGGAGCACGTCCAGCGGACGATCCACCTCGTGGGCAGCGAAACCGACCTCGACGCCGTCGCCAAGAAGGTCCTGGGCGTAAGCCTGAAGGACATCGCCGCCGCGCTGGCGGGGAAGGCGAAGTAGAGCCGGGTACGCGAGAGATTCCGGCCGTGCCGCGCGGGCCTGGCGAAGGCTTGTCGGTGAAGTGTGGCGGGTCCAGTGGAAGACTGCGGGATGAAGGCGCCAGTTCCAACGTCGATTCTACGGTTCATTCACCTGGACAATCTTCCCATTGTTCTCAGTCGCGGGGGGATGCACGCGCCGAACTTCACGCCCGATGACGGCATGGTCTACAGGACCATTCACAACGTCGATGTCCAGGCGAAGCGACGCCACACGTCGATTCCCTGCGGACCGAAAGGGGCCGTGCACGACTACGTGCCATTCTACTTCGGGCCGCTCTCCCCCATGATGCTCAATCTCAAGACCGGGCGGGTCCCCGGCTACAACGAGGGCCAGGAGCCTTTGATATACCTGGTCAGCACATGCCAGGCGGTTCAAGAGGCCGGTATTCCTTACGTGTTCTCCGACGGTCACGGATCGCCGTGTTCACGCAGTGGTTTGACGACCTCGCCGAACTGGAGGAAGTGGACTGGCTAATGGTGAAAGAGCGGTACTGGGCCGACAACGTGAGTGACCCGGATCGCCAGCGCCGTAAGCAGGCGGAGTTTCTGGTTTACAGGTTCTGCCCCTGGCCGCTGATTCAGGAAATCGCGGTACTCAACCCCGCCATGAAGGCCAAGGTCGGACAGGCCCTGGCCGGATTTCCCGACATGCCGAAGCCGCTTGTTACCGTTCGGCCGGATTGGTACTATTAGCAGGGAGGTGGGCCGACATGATCGAACTCGCCCAAGGCAACCTTCTGGAGGCCGAGGCCGAAGCCCTTGTAAACACGGTCAACTGCGTGGGTTACATGGGCAAGGGAATCGCGCTCCAGTTCAAGCAGGCGTGGCCCGAGAATTTCCGCGCCTATGAGCGGGCTTGCCGTGCCCACGAAGTGAAGCCGGGCAAGATGTTCACGTTCCCCACCGGGCACATGGTCAATCCGAAGTACATCGTCAACTTCCCCACCAAGGAGCACTGGAAGGCCAAGTCGAAAATCGAGCATGTCCGCCAGGGCTTGGAGGCTCTGGTTCAGGAAGTCCGGCGACTGGACATTCACTCCATCGCAGTGCCGCCACTGGGGTGCGGCTTGGGCGGCTTGGACTGGAGCGAAGTCCGCCCGATGATCGAGGAGGCTTTCCAAGCCGTTCCGGACGCGCAGGTGCTCTTGTTCGCTCCGCTGGGAACGCCGGATGCCCGGACGATGCCGGTGCGCACAGAGCGCCCCAAGATGACCCCGGCCCGGGCGCTCTTTGTCAAACTGATGGAGGAATACCTGGGCCCGGCGTACCGCCTCACGCTGCTCGAGATCCAGAAGTTGGCGTACTTCCTGCAAGAGGCCGGCGAGCCCCTGCGGCTTCGATACCAAAAAGGCCACTACGGGCCGTATGCCGCCAACCTTAACAAGGTGCTGGAGCGGGTTGAGGGCCACTTCATCCGGGGCTACGGTGCAACCCAGAAACCGGACCTGGAAATCGAACTCCTGGGCGACGCCGTCGAGGAGGCCGACCGTTTTCTTGAGGGTCACGAGGCATCCAAAGCAAGGCTCCATCGCGTAGCCGAATTGATCGAGGGGTTTGAGACGCCCTACGGAATGGAGTTGCTCTCTTCGGTCCACTGGGTGGCCAAGCACGACACGCCGGCGGTTTGCGACGCAAGCACTGCCGTGGAAGCCGTCCACGGCTGGAACGACCGCAAACGGGCCATGTTCAAGCCTGATCACATCCGCATTGCGTGGCAGCGGCTTCAGGAACAAGGCTGGCTGTCCTGACCATCGGCGGAGACCGCGATTGCGCGCTCGCGCCCCCGTTGGTTTCAAACACTGATAATGGGAACCCTGGGGAGAACTCGCCATGCCGGACGATCCCAACGACGGTTGCTGCTGCAAGAACCCCAACTGCTGCGGCGAGGGTACCAGCCGGCGGGAGTTCCTGAAACTCGCGGGCCTCGCCGCCGCGGCTGCCGCAATGGCCGGCGAGACGCTGGGCGAGGCGGTCCCGCCGCCGGACCTGGCGACGCTCGTCCCGCCCGACAAGAAACTCAAGGCGGAGTGGCTCGCGTCGCTCACGGCGCGCGGCGAACCGGCGATCTACCGCGGCGAGGACCTGAAGTTCATCGGCATGCCCGTCGGCGGCCTGTGCGCGGGGCAACTTTACCTGGGCGGCGACGGCAAACTCTGGCACTGGGACATCTTCAACAAGCACGTCGGCACGGGGGCCGGCCACTACGCCAAGCCGATGGAGCCCGCCTCGCCGCTGGAGCAGGGTTTCGCGATCCGCATCGCAGCCGGCGGCAAGAAAGAGGTCCGCGCACTCGACCGCTCGGGCTTCAAGGACGTCTCGTTCCGCGGCGAGTACCCGATCGGCTACGTGGAGTACCGCGACCCGGCCGCGCCGGTCAGCGTGTCGCTGGAGGCGTTCTCGCCGCTCGTGCCGCTGAATGCCGACGACTCCGCCCTGCCCGCAACCATCATGAGTTTCACCGTCAAGAACACGAGCGATGCGAAAGTCGAGGCGGAACTCGCCGGCTACCTGGAGAACGCCGTGTGCCTGCACACGGGGCAGCCCGGCATGGGCGTGCGGCAGAGCCGCCTCGTGCCGGCCGAGGAAGGATGGTACTTCCTGGAGTGCCTCGCGGTGCCGGCGTCGCAGAAGGAAAAGCCCGCCGCCACGCGGCCGGACATCCTCTTCGAGAACTTCGAGAAGGAAACCTACGAGGGCTGGACCGCCACCGGCACGGCCTTCGGCAGCGGCCCCGTCGAGATCAGTAAGATCCCGGATTACCAGGGCAACGTCGGCGGCAAGGGCAAACGCGTCGTCAACTCGCACGCCTCGGCCCCGGGCAAGGGCGTCGGCGAGAAAGACGGGGCCACCGGCACGCTCACGAGCAAGCCCTTCACCATCGAGCGAAGCCACATCACTTTCCTCATCGGCGGCGGGGCACACAAGGACAAGACCTGCATGAACCTGCTGGTGGACGATAAGGTCGTCCTCTCCGCCACCGGCAAGAACAACAACAAGATGGAGCCGGGCAGTTTCGACGTCCGCAAGTGGGCCGGCAAGACCGCCAAACTCCAGATCGTGGACAACGAGAAAGGCCCGTGGGGCAACATCGGCGTCGACGAGATCGTCTTCACGGACGATGCCGCCGCCAGCCCGCCGGTGCCCCTGGCCGAGCAGCATGACTTCGGCACGATGGGCCTGGCGATCCTCGGCCCGCGCGAAGGCAACCAGGGGACGGCCTCCGTGCCCGACGGCGAGCGCCCGGCGAGCCTCTTCGCCGACGTCGGCCTCGCCTCCGGGCCGGGGGCGTCCGAAGGAAAACCGTTCGGCCAGAAACTCGTCGGCGCCGTCGCGCGGAAGTTCTCGCTGGAACCCGGCAAGGAGGCGACCGTCACGTTCGTCGTCACGTGGCACTTCCCGAACCAGACGCTCGGCCCCGTGAAGACCTCGCGCGGCCAGCGGTACGCCGCGCGCTTCAAGTCGGCGGCGGAGGTGGCCGAGTACGTCGCCAAGAACTTCGACACGCTCTCCGCCCAAACCCGCCTGTGGCACGATACGTGGTACGACTCGACGCTGCCGCGATGGCTGCTTGACCGCACGTTCCTCAATACGTCCATCCTGGCGACGAGCACCTGCCACTGGTTCGCCGACGGGCGGTTCTACGGATGGGAAGGCGTCGGCTGCTGCGCCGGCACGTGCACGCACGTGTGGCACTACGCGCATGCGGCGGCGAGATTGTTCCCGGCGCTGGAGCGCGACCTGAGAGAGCGCACCGACTTCGGCATCGCGTTCGACGAAAACACCGGCGTCGTGCGGTTCCGGGCCGAGGGCTCGGGCCTGGCGATCGACGGCCAGTCGGGCGTCATTCTGCGCTCGTACCGCGAGCACCAGATGTCGGCCGACGATGCGTTCCTCCGGCGCAACTGGCCGAAGATCAAACGGGCGCTGGAGTGCCTCATCGAGCACGACGAAAACGGCGACGGCATCATCGAGGGCGCCCAGCACAACACCCTCGACGCCGACTGGTTCGGCCCCATCGCGTGGCTGAGCGGCCTCTACCTGGCGGCCCTTCGCGCCGGCGAAGAGATGGCCCGCGAGGCGGGCGACGAAGAATTCGCCCGCAAGGCCCGCGAGATTTTCGACAAGGGACGCAAGAACATCCTCGACCGCCTCTGGGGCGGCGAGTACTTCATCAACATCCCCGACCCGGCCCACCCCGAGGCCATCAACTCCGGCACCGGCTGCCACATCGACCAGGTTATGGGCCAATCGTGGGCCTTCCAGGTGGACCTCGGCCGCATCTTCGACGAGGAGCACGGCCGCAAGGCCCTCCTGGCCCTCTGGAAGTACAACTTCGCCCCCGACGTCGGCCCCTACCGCGCCGCCTACAAGCCCGGACGCTGGTACGCCATGCCCGGCGAGGCGGGCCTCCTCATGTGCACCTTCCCGCGAAAGGACTGGAGTTTCGAGCAGGCCTGCGGCAAGCGCGACAAGATGACCTTCGCCGGATATTTCAACGAGTGCATGAACGGTTTCGAGTACCAGGCGGCCGGCCACATGGTCTGGGAGGGCATGGTCCAGGAGGGGCTGGCGATCGCGCGGGCCGTCCACGACCGCTATCACCCCTCCCGCCGCAACCCGTGGAACGAGGTGGAGTGCGGCGACCACTACGCCCGCTCGATGGCCTCCTACGGCGTCTTCCTGGCGGCCTGCGGCTACAAGTATCACGGGCCCAACGGGCACCTGGGGTTCGAGCCGCGCGTCTCGCCGGAGGATTTCAGGGCCGCGTTCACGGCCGCCGAAGGCTGGGGCGCGTTCGCCCAGAAGCGCGACGGCCGCACGCAGCGGGCCACTGTTGACTTGAAGTACGGCCGCCTGCACCTTCGGACGCTGGAGATCGCGCTGCCGGAAGCCGGTCAGCCGAAGAACGTGGCCGTCCGCTTGGCCGGCCATCCCGCCGCCGCAGGCCACTCGCTGGAAGGCCATCGCCTCACGATCACCCTCGGCGCCGAGACAATCCTCGAGCCCGGCAAGCCGCTGGAGGTGGCGGTGGAGTGGTAAAAGAGGGTCTGCCTGTTTGCGTAGGGAATTGACATTGCGGGAGGCTGCACTACAATGTAGTGCATCATGAGCAACCTAACGATTCGCATTCCGAAAACGCTGCGGAAGGAACTGAAGGCGATCGGCGAGCAGCAGCGGCGGCCCGTCAGCGAGGTCGTGCGAGACTCGTTGCGGCGGTACATTGCGGCCGAGCGGTTCCAGCGGCTCCGCCGCAAGACGCTGCCGTTTGCCGAAGCCCAGGGATTCCTGACCGACGAGGACGTCTTCGAGGCCATCTCGTGAGGGTCGTCCTCGACACGAACGTGCTGTTGGCGGCCTTCGCCACGCGCGGCCTGTGCGATGCGCTCCTTGAGGCGTGTCTGGCGTCCCACGAGATCGTCCTTTCGGAGCATATCCTCGGCGAACTGCGCCGGCACCTGCGGGGGAAGATCAGACTTCCCGCAGAGCGGGCCGATTCAATACTCTCCTTCCTGCGCGAGAGCGCCACGGTCGTCGTGCCCGCGAAGGTCCCGCCTGACGCTTGCCGCGACCGCACCGACCTGGCCGTACTGGGAACAGCGCTGGCCGCAGGGGCGGACTGCCTGGTCACCGGCGACCGCGACTTGCTTGAACTCCGGACCTTCAAGAGGATCCCGATCCTTTCGCCGCGCGCGTTTCATGATCGGCTGCGATAAGGCATAGACGTGCGGCTGACGCCCCTGACCCTTTGGTAAGCGAGAACGCCATGAAACATCCGAGCCTGCTTCTGGTCGCATTGCTTCTCTGTGCCGCAACGGCCCGGTCCCTGGCCGCGGAAGCGCCGACGCCGGCCGCCGCAGCCGCGGCGCAGAAGGGCGAGGTCACGAAGTACACCTTCACCGAGAGCAAAATCTTCCCCGGCACGGTGCGCGATTACTGGGTGTACGTGCCGCGCCAATACGATCCGGCCCGGCCCGCCTGCGTTCACGTCAACCAGGACGGCGTCCAGTTCAACGCCCCCGCCGTCTTCGACCAACTCATCGAGAGCAAAGAGATGCCTGTGACCATCGGCGTGTTCGTCGCCCCCGGACGTGTGAAGGCCCCTGCCCCCGACGCGCTGGACCGCATGAACCGGAGTTTCGAGTACGACGGCCTGGGCGACGCCTACGCCCGGTTCCTCCTGGAGGAGTTGCTGCCGGAGGTGGAGAAGAAGACCGCGTCCGACGGGCGGCCGATCCGCCTCTCGCATAGCGGCAACGACCGCGCGATCGCCGGGTCCTCCAGCGGCGCGATCGCAGCCTTTACGGCCGCATGGGAGCGGCCCGACGCCTTCACGCGCGTCTTCAGTTCCATCGGCACCTACGTCGGCCTGCGCGGCGGAAACGAGTACCCGACGCTCCTCCGCAAGGTCGAGCCGAAGCCCCTCCGCGTCTTCCTCCAGGACGGCAGTGCCGACCTGAACATCTACGGCGGCGACTGGTGGATGGCCAACCAGGAGATGGAGCGGGCCCTCGCGTTCGCCGGCTACGAGGTCAACCACGTCTGGGGTGACGGCGGCCACAGCGGCAAGCAGGCCACCGAGATCCTCGCCGACGCCATGCGATGGCTCTGGAAAGACTGGCCCGCCCCCGTCAAGGCCGGCGCAGGCTCGGCGCAACTCAAGGAGATCCTCCTGCCCGGCGAGACGTGGCAACTCGTGGCCGACGGCTACAAGTTCACCGAAGGCCCTGCCGCTAGCGCCAGGGGAGAGGTGTTCTTCAACGACGTTCCCGCCGCCAAGACTTACAAGGTCGGCCTCGACGGCAAGGTGAGCGTTTTCGTCGCCGATTCCAAGAAGGGCAACGGCCAGGCGTTCGGCCCCGACGGCCGGCTGTACGCCGTCGCCTCGGGCGCCGACCAGATTCTTGCCTACGACTTGGGCGGCAAGGCCGCCGTCATCGCCGAAGGCTTCAGCGGCAACGACCTCGTCGTCCGCCACGACGGCAGCGTGTACGCGACGAACCCGTACTCAGAAGGCGCCACGCCCAAGATTTTCTGGGGCCGAAATGCCAAGGGCGAAACGGTGCAACTCCCCTCCAGACCCGCCGGGGCGCTGCCCAGCCACGTCTGGCTCATCACGCCCAAGGGCGAGAAACGAATCGTGGATACCGGCCTGAAGTACGCCAACGGCGTCACCCTCTCGCCCGACCAGTCGCTCCTCTTCGTGGCCGAGTCGCGGACGCACTGGGTGTACAGTTACCAGGTCCAGCCCGACGGCACGCTCGCCAATAAGCAGCGATTCTTCCACCTGCACGTGCCCGACACGGCCGATGACAGCGCCGCCGACGGCATGCGCGTGGACCGCGACGGCCGCCTGTACGTGGCCACGCGCATGGGCATCCAGGTGTGCGACCAGGCCGGCCGCGTCACCTGCATCCTGCCGACGCCCAACGGCAAGGTCTCGAACCTTTGCTTCGGCGGCGAGAACCTGGGCACGCTCGAGAGCAACCTGCGGCGACAAGGTCTTTAAGCGCAAGTTGAAGGTCAAAGGCGCGATGGCGCTGGAGGCCCCCATCAAGCCCGGGCCGCCGAAGATGTGAGGGCCGCAACACGGCTGGGAGGGCGAAGCGATCAGCGGCTGCCCATGCGTGTGAACTCTCGCGGCAACGATTGAGCCTTGCGCAGCAAGACGGGCGACCCGCCATGGGCCGCCCGTCGGCGCTGCTTCGGTATGCCTCGACCGCCTTACTTCCTCTTGCGGCCCAGCAGAAGGCCCAGGCCGCCCAGGCCCAGCAGGGCCAGCGTCGCCGGTTCGGGGGCGTACAGGACAACGTTGTTGCCGTCCTGGCGTACCGTGAACTTGCCGGCGAGGGAGTTGTTAGACGTGAACTTGCCGGTCAGCAGGTCGAAGGCGTCGGGATCGAAGCCCGTGATGCCGCCGGCCGCCGTGGCGATCACCCAACTATACTCCCCGTTTCCGTTCCAGCCCGCGACGCCGCCTTCCTGGTGGGTCGCCGGATCGAGGCCCGTGATGTCAATGACGAACTTCTGCCCGCTGGTGGCGGTGATGTGCAGCGCCCCGGCGATGCTGACGAAGTCAAATCCGGGATCCTTGCCCTGGAGCGTGAGCGGCTGCTCGACGACCGAGTTATCGACGGTGTTGACTTCCCAAAGGTACGTGCCGCCGCCCGCCCAGGTCTGGTTGCCGGGGTCTTGCGTCAACGTGCCAGGGCTGTCGCCGGGCGACAGGGTCGAGCCGTTGCCCACCGCCATGTCACCCATGACCGTGCCGCTGCCTTTCAGGGTCTGGCCGGAGGCCAGGGTCCAGAGGAGCGGAACGGCGTTCCTGACGTCGAGCGTGGCGCCGGACTTCAGTTCGATCATCGGGCTGAGGGCGATCGAGCCGCTCCCGGCGATCTCCAGGACGCCCTGCGTGATCGTCGTCTTGCCGGCGTAAAGGTCGACGCCCGTCAGGAGCATCCTGCCGGCGCCGGTCTTGGTCAGCCCGCCGTTGGCGATCACGGCCGAAACGCTCAGGTCTGCCCCGGACGAGGGCACCGAGCCCTGGGCGACCGTGAAGGTCCGAACGCCGCCCTCCAGGTCGACGCGGCCGCTGACCGCCGGGGAATTCCCCACGCCGTTGGCGATGACGGACGTGGTGGACGATGCCAGCGTGGTCACGTCGCCGAAGAGTTGCAGGCTGGCGGCGCTCGTGGAGTCGGAGTTGAGCGTCAGGACGGCGCCGGTCATCTCAAGGCCCGTCCCGCCGGCGGCGACTTTCACGATGCCGCCCGCCGTGCCGGGGCTCGCGCCGTAGCCCGCATCGTTCGCGCCCAACGCCGTCAGGTACTCTCCGCTGCTGAGCACCACGTGGCCGTCTTCCAGCATCGCATCGGCATCAATGATGTCCGGGGCCGCCGACGTGCCGCCGCCGTAGGTGAGTGTCGCCCCGGTGCCGATGAGGTGGCCGCCCATGCCGGTCCGGAAGGCGCCGCCGGTCTTCGTGTAGGCGGCAATCGTTTCGGTCATTCCGTTAAGGTCGAACAGGCCGGCGGACTGCGAGAGGATCGAACTGTTGATGATCTGCTCGGAAACCAGGAACTTCACCGTGCCGTCGAGGATCGTGAGGTCGCCGCCGACGGCGTTGACGCCGGTCTTGTTCAGGTCCAGTTCACCCCCATTAACCGTGGTCATGCCGGTGTAGGTATTCGCCGCCGTGCCGGAGAGAGTCCAGGTGCCGGCGCCTCGCTTTTCGAGAATTGCCGCGGTGGAGCCATCCTGGAGTATGCCGCTGAAAATATTGCCGCTGGTGGTCCCGTCCAGGACCAGAATACGCGGCGGCGAGGCGTTCGACGTGAAACTGCCGGTCAACGTCAGGGTTCCGCCGTTGGAAACGATGTGCGTGTTGCCGCCGCCGCCAACCATGGAGAAATTGCCGTTGATGGTGTTGTCGCCGGCCACGTTGAAGATCGTGCCGTTCGTTGAAGAATTACTGGTCGAGAACGAGATGGTGGAGGGCAGGACGATGTTGCCGCCGCTGCCGTCCAGATACAACTGGCAATTGCCCGCGGAACCGTTGGTCATCGTAACGGTCTTGGTCCCGGCGCCCAGCGCGCTGGAGTTGGTGATCCAGAGTTGGCCGGCACTGATGGTCACGTTGCCGGTGAAGGTGTTGGCGCCGCTGAGAATCCACTTGGTGGTGCTGCCGGCGGCGCCGCCGCTCTTGGTCAGGCTGGTCGCGCCGCCCGTGCTGTCGGCAATGATGCCGGCGAGCGTGTTGCCGTCGGTGTTGGTGCCGGTCAGGGTGAGGGCCTTCGCGCCGTCGCCCGTGGCAATGGCGTCCGTGTTGGCCAGATTAAGCGCGCCGGTGCCGGAAGAGTTAATCGTGCCGCCGCCGGTCGTCCCTGCCAGGCTGACGGGCCGGTTGAGAGTGACGGCCGGGCCGGTCCACTTGAAGCCGCCGGCGGTGGTAGTGCTGCCGAGGACGATGCCGTTGGTCGTGCTGTCGCCGATGGAGTTAAACGTGATCATGTTCGACGTGCCGCCGTAGGACGTAATGGGGCCGGTGAACGTGTTGCCGGTATTGGTCATGTTCACGACGACGTTGCCGTTGTTGGTGAGTGCGAGCACGCCGGCGCCGCTGGCGCCGTCGGCAACCGTTCCGTCGAACGTGCTTGCGGTGTTGATGCTAAGCGTGCTGGAGGTCGCGGCTTTCGTGTTGGTCAGGAGGCCGGTGGTCACGCCGCTGGTCGAACTAAACACGGTGACCGCCTCGTTCTGGCCGTTCATGTCGAACGTGCCGTCCATGCCCTGCACGATCGCGTAAATCTGGTCGCCGTTGCTGGAGTCGCCCAGTTGGACGGTCGCCCCGTCCAGTACGCTGGTAAGCCTGGCGCATGCACGGTTCGTGTTGAGGCCGGTCTTGTTCAGGATGACCGTGCCCTGGCGCACCTGGAGGTTCAACGAGGTGTTGTCCATGGTGTTGCCCGCGGGGTCGTCGCCGCCGAGTTCCAGGGTGCCCGGACCGTCCTTGTAAAAGATGGGGTAGTTGCCGCCGGATGCGACTTTCGCATTGATCGTGAGTTTCGTGCCGGGCTGGGTGATTTCGAGCGTGCCGGTGTTGCCGGCGGTGTTGGTCACGGTGAAGGTGCGTGTGGTCGTGACCGAGCCGCCCGTATACTTCAACGTGGCGTTGCTGGCCGCGGCGCCGCTGAGGGTGACCGCCGTGCCGCCGCCAAGGCTGCTGGGGCCGCCTTCGACGATGGTCGAGGCGATCAGGGTGCCGCCGGTAATCGTGGTTGCCCCGGTGTAAGTGTTGTTGTCGTTTGTCGGGGTCCACGTGCCGGTGCCGGCCTTGGCCACCGAAGTGCTGTTGCGCACTCCGTCCACGGTCATGGTCTGGTTGACGACCCCGGCTCCCGTGGTGACGGCACTCAGTGTGACAACTTTTGTGGCGGTGTTGATCGCCGTGACCGTTGTTGCGTCAGCAATGCCGGTCCCGGAAATGGCCGCCCCGACGGAGACCCCGTCGACCGAGGTGAGCGTGACCGTGCCGGCACCGGAAGCGAAGGCGGTCGCGAGGAGTGTCGAACCAATGGTAGTGTTGTCTGCAATCGCGCCGGTGAACTCGCCCGTGCCGGCGCCCTGGAGGGTGAGGGTCTTGGCGCCCACGCCGGTTGCCGTCAGGTCGCTGGTGAACTTGAGGAGGCCCGTGCCGGACTGGTCGATGGTTCCGCCGCCGGTCGTGCCGGCCAGGTTGACGACGCGGTCCGTGGTTTCACCCGCGCCGGTGTAAAGGAGCGTGCCGGTGGTGGTCGTGGCGCCGAAGTCGATGGTGCCGTCGGCAGGATTGCCCGGGACGCCCAGGCTGCTGCTGGTGGGAGTCCCCCACGTGCCGCTCGTCACATAGTTGAGCGAGGAAACTTTCAGCGTGCCGGCCTGGATGCTCGTCTTGCCGGTGTAGGTGTTCGCCCCGAGGAGGGTCGCTGTGCCGGCGGCGGTTTTCGTCAGCGCGATAGTGCCGAGGCCGCCGCCGATGATATCATTGATGGTCGCATTTCCAGTGCTGGAGACAGTTCCCAGCGTAAGAGTCAGGCCGGGGGCCACGCCGCTGGAGATATTGCCGGCCAGTGTGCCGCCCTCAGGGCCGAAGGCGGTGTCGCCCATAAGCGTGATGCCGTTGAGTACGGTAAGGGTGCCGGTTTGCAGGCGGATAGCGCCGCGGTTTTCACCGTTGCCCGTGCCGCTGACTTGAATGCTCTTGAAGGTCGCATTGCCGCCCACATACACCTGGGTGCCTGGGTCGATGATGACCGCGACGCTGGGGGCATTGACGGTGGCGACGGAGAACTTGTCACTGGTGCCGCCGGTGTTGGACAATTGGATCGTTCCGGCAAAACCGTTCAAGCCGACGAGTTTGGTGTTAAGCGCGGTGGTGCCGGTGGCAAAGTTGATCTTCAGCGTGCCGGTTCCGGTAATTGCATTGATCAACGTCAAGTTATCGGTGGCAGCCGCCCTGTTCCACTGGAGCGTGCAGGCGGCATCAATACTTATGTCGCTGGTGCCGGGGATGCCGGCGCTGGGCGCGTTGATCTGGAGGCTGCCGGCGCTGATGGTGGTGGTTCCGCCGTAGGAGTTCGAGCCGGCAAGGACCAGATCGCCGTCGCCCGTCTTGACCAGGGAACCCTCGCCGTTGATCACACCGCTCAGGGTAAGCACGGTTCCGGCAGTATCGATCTGGAACGCGCCTGTGCCGCCGGCGGCCAACGTGAACTTCTTGGTGCTGCTCGCCGTGCCGCCCGTATACTGCAACGTGCCCGTACTGCCGCCGAGGATGACCGGCAGGGCGCTGCTCCCCAAGGGACCGGCGGCGCTGTCATTGTTGATGGCGCCGACGGACAGCGTGCCGGACTTCACGTTCACCTGGCCGGTGAAGGAGTTGAGCATGGCGCTGTCGATGGTCAATTTGCCGCCGCCGGTCACGGCCAGGCCCGTCGCGCCTGTAATGACCTTGGAGGCCGTGCTCGTAAGCGTGTACTCGTTGGCCGCGCCGGCGGTGTTCTCAAAGGTGATGCTGTACGGGCTGATGTCGGCCGTGGCGACGTCCACGGCCTTGCCCGTCGCGCTGTCGTCGAAGACCACCTTGTCGCCTTCCAGATACGTGACCGAACTGTTGTCGGAATTGAGTTTCCAGTTACCCGTGGCGGACGTATCCCACACGGTCGGGGAGGCCCCGCCGCCCACCCACCTGATGTAATCAAAGGCGGTGATGTTCAAATCAACGTAGCCGGCGGGATTCTGGAGCGTGCCGGTAGCGCGGGCCGGCAGCGTCATTTTGAAAGCGCTGAAGTCGTTGAGGACCCCCGTGTAACCGAACAGATGCCACGTGCCGATGGGAAAATCGGGGACGTTCAATACGACCGAATTGGCGCCGCCGCTGGCCGTCAGGTTGCCGGTGACATTGATGCCGGGGTTGGTGCCATACTGGGACGGGTCGCCGAAAACGGCGGTTGCCGTGTTGCTGAAGGTCAGGCCGCCGCCGATCGCCAGGCTGCCCGTGCCGCCTTGGCCCGCCTCGACGTTACCCGTGTCGCTGACGGTCACCACGCCCGCCACCGTGCCCTTGCCGCCCAGGGTCGTCCCGGCGGCCACTGCCACCGTGGGGGAGCCCGTCAGTGAACCGTTGACGTACAACTTGCCGCCGTTGACGCTGGTGGCGCCGGTGTAGGTGTTCGTGCCCGAGAGCGCCAGGGCGCCGGTGCCGGTCTTGGCCAGGGCAACCGTGCCGGTGCCGGAGTTGTTGTCTTTGATCGCGCCCGCGAACTCCGTCGTGGCGTTGTTGCTGCCGACCGTGAGGGTCTTGGCCGTGCCGGTGGCGTTGTTGACCACCTGGCCGAGCACGGCGCCGGTGGTGCCGGATAAGCCGCCGACGGCCAGGTCGAAGCCGTTCAAGTCCAGAGTTCCGGCGGCGGAGGCGCCGCCGTCGAGGACGACGTTGCCCTTGCCCACGCCGGAGGCCAGCATGTTGTCTTTCCCGGCCTTCAGGGTGCCATCCGTGATGGTGGTATCGCCGCTGAAGGTGCTCGTGCCGGTCAGGGTCAGTGTGCCCGCGCCGGTCTTGGTCAGCGAGACGGTCCTGGTGGTTTGCGTAATGGCGCTCAGGACCGCGTCGGAAGGCGCGTTCAACGTCACGGCCGTCGTATCCACGCCGGTGCCGCCATCGGTGATCGTGCCGCCGGTGCCGGAAAACGTGGCCCAGTTCCAACTCGCCGCCTGCCCGTTGAGGTTCAGCGTGCCGCCCTGCATCGTCAGGGGGATTGTGGTGTCCATGGCGCCGGCGTTGCCCAGCGTCACTGTTCCGGACTTGATAAGCGCGCTGGTGAAACTGTTGCTGGTGTCGGGGGTGAGCGTCACACCGCCGTTGACGGTAAGCGGCGTGGCAACCGCAAGGTCGATGGCGACCGTGAGCGTGCCGCCGCCTCCGCCCAGGAGATAGCCGCCGGAACCCGGCGTCAGGGCGCCGCTGTAGGTGTTGTTGCCGTACGAGCCGAGGTAGAGGCTGTTGTAGCCGCCGGTGCCGAAATCGATGTCCTCGCTGTTTGCGGCGTTGATCGCCAGAGCGCCCGCGGATGCCGTGGTGATTTTCGCGAGCAGGGTGTTGGCGGTGATGCCCGTCCCGGTGGCCGCGGCGGCGTTGGCGGCAACGGCCACGTTGCCGGAGGCGGGGAGCGCCCCTGCGGCGTTGAACTGCACCAGGCCGGCGTTGACGTTCGTGCCGCCGGCG
>Ga0315280_10006694_pt1 | contig 15789 bp, 11 predicted proteins | sample YL17G06_40_MG_FD_203697 | JGI IMG/M metagenome (GOLD analysis project Ga0315280, IMG submission 203697) | Sediment microbial communities from Yellowstone Lake, YNP, Wyoming, USA - YL17G06_40 | ecosystem: Environmental > Aquatic > Freshwater > Lake > Sediment | place: USA: Wyoming | collected... | reverse complement strand
CGCACGAGGTACCCGGCCTTCTCGAGATACCTACGCAGCGACGAGCGAATGGCCGGCTCGTCGTCGACGATGAGGACGGTCGGAGGTTTGTCGCTGGGCCGGCGCGGCCGAGCCGGCATCGTGGCCGGCTGGCGGGGCCGCCGCGGCGCCACCGCGGCAGCCGTCTGCGAGCGGAGCACGCCTGCCGCGATCTCCTCGATTAACGTCTCGTCTCCGGTGGCCAGGCGCCGCCAGCCACGCGCCTCGAGGGTCGTGCGCAACTCGTCTGCGCGGGTCCGGAGCCTCTCGTGATCGTGAAATCTCTCGCTGAGGAACAGCTCGTCGCCCCAGAGGATCCGCAGCTCGAGGTCGCCTCGCGCGTGCTCCATCTGGCAACGGACGTCCTTGCCGTGCCCGCGCAGGCACCAGAGGATCGAGGGGGTCGCGGGATGGGAGGTCATAGTGCAGGCGTGAGAAGCCGCACAGACGACAGCCGGCACATACATTACCTCAGGCGACACTGCCGCACAATGCCTCCTCGTGGCGGCACGCCCCGATCAGCTCTTCATTTGTCGACGGTAGAGGAGTGAGTAGTGGCGGTAGCGCCCGGGCATGTGCGAGGCGACCGAGGCAAGCACGACGACGGCGAGGAGAATCGGGACGCGCGCGCGCCAGGCGAACGGCACGAGGCAGAGCAGGAGCAGCTTGAGGAGCACCATCACGCCGTTGCCCTGGTGCACCCAGTGCAGGCTTGGCCAGGCCTCGATGGCCGTGAGCGCCGAGCCGCTCGCGATGACGAGCCAAAGGACCGGCCGGAGCTCGTCGGCCGCCACGCCGAAGGTGTGTCCCCCGAGCAGGATCCCCGTCACGGCGATGTGCACGGTGCGGGCGGTGATATTCCACGCGCGGGCGTGCGGAAGGCTGCGCGCGGGCGAAGAAGGGAGCTGGCGCTGGAGTCGAGGCATGCGCCGATGAGTGTGCCGCGGGTCGGGCCGCGGGATCAAGGCGGTGCGGCTGCCTTTCGAGATGGCGTATACTGCCCGGGCGCCGTCCGCCGGCGCATCGTGGCGTCCGCCGCGTCTCCCCGTAACAACTCTGCCGTGAGGGAGGTTTGTGTGCGTACCGCGCTCACGGTGAACGGCGGCTCCTGGCCGCGTGCGCTGAGCTTCGTGTCCGGCGCCGGGATGATCGCGGCGTCGGTGCTCACTATCCGTCACTTCTTCCTGGCGAACTTCCCGTCGTCGATCTTCCAGGGGTCGTTCTGCGACATCAACGCGTTCTTCAACTGCGACAGCTCAGCTTTTTCCGTGATCTCGCAGATAGGCGGCGTGCCGCTCGGCTATTTCGGCCTGGTCGTCGGCGTCCTGGTTGCGCTCGGCGCGGTCTTCGCGTCCGAGGCGATGGAGCGGACGAACAAGACGATCGCCCTCGTCAACGCCATCGGCGTCGTCGCGCTGTTCTGCTTCTCGGTCTTCTCCCTCAAGAGCCTCTGCCTGCTGTGCAGCGGGTACTACGTGTTCGGGCTGGTGAGCTTCTTCCTGTTCTGGAGGTACGGGATCGACCAGGACCAGCCAGGCGTGTTCCGGCGCTACTTCCACTTCTCGTGGCGGCACGCGGCCACCTACGCGGTCGTGACCGCGGCCGGTGCGTACTTCTTCGTCCTGTTCCACCAGGCGAAGGTCGAGGCGCAGTCGGGCGGGCCGGCGGCGCGCGTGGTGAAGGAGTACTACAGTCTGCCGCGCGTGGCGAGCCCGAGCCTCGTGTCGCCGTTCATGACGGCGAAGGCGACCGAACGGTTCGAGGACGCGCCGATCCAGGTCATCGAGTACGCCGATTTTCTCTGCTCGGACTGCCTGTACCTGCACCAGCAGCTCGTGAAGCTCGAGAAGGAGTTCAAGGGAAAGATCAACGTCGCCTTCCAGTTCTTTCCGCTCGAGGCCGCCTGCAACACCGTCGTTGCGAAGAACCTGCACCCGGGCGCGAGCGAGATCTCCTACATGGCCGCCTACGATCCGCAGAAGTTCGCCGCCATGCACGACGAGATCTTCGCCAACTTCCGGGCAGCGCGGACGCCGGGCTGGCGACACGCGCTCGCGAAGAAGTACGGCGTGGAGGCGGCGGTCACCGACGTGCGAACGAAGGAGCTGGTGCAGCGGATCATCCGCACGGGTGCGGAGTACGAGAAGACGTCCGACAAGTTCGCGCACGGCATCCGCTCGACGCCGACGATGATCCTTAACAACCGGATGGTGATTGGCACGCTGCCGTACCCGCAACTGCGCGCGATCTTCCAGGCGCTGGTGGAGGAGCACGAAAGAGGTCAGCCGAAGCGGTTCATCGAGAACTGGATGCCGACGAGATAGGGAACGGCGGTGCACGACGGAGGTGCAGGAACGAAGGTGCAGAAACGAGGGTGCACGAAGAAGGTGCAGCGACGGAGGTACAGAACAGAGGTGCACGGACGGAGGTACAGAACGGAGGTGCACGACGGGGGTGCGGAACGGGGGTGCACGACGGAGGTGCATGGACGGAGGTGCATGGACGGAGGTGCAGGAACGCAGGCGCACGGACGTCTTGACACTGTTTGATTAGTGCGCCGGAAAGATCCGCGCCGCGGGAAACCGCAAGTCTGGCAGGATCGCCGAGCGGACGATGTCATCCGGCCCGGCCGTCTGCGCGAGCAGGTACGAGCCGCGCCCCAGCCGATGGATCTCGATCCGCTGCGCGTGCGGATCGACCAGCCAGTACTCGGGCACGCCGTAGCGCGCGAACAGCTGCATCTTCTTGCCGCGGTCGGTCGCGGCCGTCGAGGGCGACAACACTTCCACCGTGATGTCCGGCCGCTCCCGGATCGGCGCGTCGGGCTGCACGAGGTGCCGCCGTGCGGCCGTGAAGTAGACGACATCCGGCTGGACGACGTCGTACTCCGAGAAGACGATGTCGATGGGCGAGATGAGGACGTGCCCGCTGTTCGCGCGCGCGTACTCCCGGAACAGCTCCGCGAGATTCAGCGCGACGATCTGGTGGCGGGGCAGCGGCGACGGGACCACGAAGACCTCCCCGTCGTAGATCTCGTAGCGGCGCCCATCCTCGGGCGCGCGCGCGAGGTCGCCGTAGCTCACCCGCGGCCGCACCACCTTCATGAGCGCCATTCTAGCATCGTCGTCTGCCAGGGCTGTACCGCCGCGCAAATGGCCGGAATCGGCCGAAATCCGGCGGGAATGGTCTATCCCTACCCCTCGTCCGCGCTCGGCCCGTACATGGCCGGCAGCGGCACGTCGTTCAGCCGCAGGTAGACGCTCAATTGCCCGCGGTGATGGATCGAGTGGTTCATGAGCATCGACCGGACCATCGCGATCTTCGGCAGCGTGAACATGTCCTTGCCGTCGCGCCTGAAGGTCCACGGCGCCATCATCTCGGGGTCGCTCTTGCCGGCCAGCGTCGCACGCGCTTGCGCGACCGCCTGGTCGAATATCGACAGGATCTCGGTCTTCGACCCGGCGACCCGCGGCGTGTAGCCCCCCGTCATGTTGAACGAGTCCTCATTGACGATCCTGGCGACCCACGCGGGCAACTCGGCGAGGTGCGTGGCGAGGCGCCCGAGCGTCATCGACTTCTGGTGCGGCTTCCACGCCAGCCTCTCGTCCGGCACCCGCTCGAGCAGCTTGCGGGTCGTTCCCATCTCGTGGTCGTACTCCGGAAGAAGCGCGTCTTTGATGGCCATAGGCCCTCCTTGGCGTTTGGTCTGAGACAGCCGATTATCGTCCAGGCGAGGTGCGGAAACCAGCCGCGCGTCGGCGCCCGGTCAGCCCGGGCTAGGTGCAGCAAGTCGGCGTCCGCCCACTCGGCAAGGCTCTTGAGCCCCGCCGAGCGGGCCGGGTTGAAGTCCGGCCCCTACGACGACAGCCGATCGGGCTGCGGTTCGAGGAACGAGTCGCCCCCCTCGTTACTCGTTACTCATTGCTCGTTACTGCGTCGTGCCTCTGTTGCCGCCTGCCCGTCCGCTGCGATAGAGTACCCGCCGCGTGTGCCGCACGCGCACAGCCTTTCCCGGCTCAGCCGCCTTCGAGGAGGAGAGACGTGAAGACCCGGCTTGTCCGCGCCGTCGCCGTTTCCCTGATGACGCTGGTCGTCGCATTCGCCACCGCGGGCCGCGCGCTCACCGAGAGCCAGGGCGCACCGGCGGAGGACCCGTTCGCCCGCTTGACCTTCCGCAACATCGGCCCGGCGACGATGGCCGGCCGCATCGACGATTTCGCCGTGCTCGAATCGAACCCCGCCGTCTTCTACGTCGCGACGGCGACGGGCGGGCTGTGGAAGACCGTCAACAACGGGACGACGTGGGAGGTGCTGTTCGACGACCAGGATGTGGTCTCGATCGGCGACGTCGCCATCGCGCCCAACGATCCCAACGTGGTGTGGGTGGGCAGCGGCGAGAACAACAACCGGCAGAGCTCTTCCTGGGGCAATGGCGTCTACCAGTCGACCGACGCCGGCCACACGTGGACGCACAGGGGGCTCGACGACACGAGGCAGATCGCCCGCATCGTCGTCGATCCCGTGGACCATGACGTCGTCTACGTGGCCGCGCTCGGTCACCTGTGGGGCCCGAACAAAGAGCGCGGCGTCTACAAGACGACCGACGGCGGCCTGACGTGGAAGCAGGTCCTCTTCGTGAACGAGGACACCGGCGCGACCGAGCTGGTGATGGACCCGTCGGACAACAAGGTGCTCTACGCGGCCACCTACCAGCGCCGGCGCGCCACCTGGGGGTTCAACGGCGGGGGGCCCGGCAGCGCCATCTACAAGTCGGGCGACGCCGGCCGCACGTGGGAGAAGCTGACGAAGGGCATCCCGGAAGGGCCGCTCGGCCGCATCGGCCTCGACGTCTACCGGAAGGACCCCAACGTCGTCTACGCGCGGATCGAGCACGAGAAAGACAGCGGGGTCTACCGTTCGGACGATGCGGGCACGAGCTGGAAGAAGATGAGCGACACCAATCCGCGGCCGATGTACTTCAGCCAGATCCGCATCGACCCGACCGACGACCACCGGATCTACGTGCTGGGCGTCCAGCTGCACATCTCCGACGACGGCGGAAAGACCTTCGTCACCAACGCGGCGATGCACGCCGACCACCACGCGATGTGGATCGACCCGGCCAACTCGAACCACCTCATGACGGGCACCGACGGCGGCGTGGGCATCTCCTGGGACCGCGGGAAGACCTGGGACTTCGTGGACAACATGGACCTCGGGCAGTTCTACCACGTCGGCTACGACATGGAATCGCCGTACCACGTGTACGGCGGGCTGCAGGACAACAACTCGTGGGGCGGGCCGAGCGCCGTGCGCAGCCGACCCGGCATCAGCAACGCCGAGTGGTTCGTCATCGGCGGCGGCGACGGCTTCGTCGCGATCGTGGATCCGAAGGATCCCCGCACGCTGTACACCGAGTCGCAGGACGGCCGGATGAACCGGGTGGACCGCGAGTCGAACGAGCGGAAGGTAATCCGGCCCGAGCCGGCCAAGGGTGAGCCGCCGCTGCGGTGGAACTGGAACACGCCGATGATCATCTCGCCGCACTCGCCCACGACCGTGTTCGTCTGTGCGAACAAGGTGTTCAAGTCGACCGACCGCGGTCAGTCGTGGCAGGCCGTCAGCCCCGACCTGACGGCTGGCGTCGATCGCGAGACGCTGTCGCTCATGGGCGTCCAGGCGAAGGACGTCAAGATTGCGAAGCACGATGGGGTCGGCGCCTACGGCACCATCGTGGCGTTCGCCGAGTCGCCGAAGAAGGCCGGCGTCTACTACACCGGGGCCGATGACGGCACCGTGCAGATGTCGAGAGACGACGGGAAGACGTGGACGAACCTCACGGCGAAGTTCCCCGGCCTGCCGAAGAACGCGTACGTCACGCGCCTGACGCCGTCGGCCTTCGACGAAGCGACCGTCTACGCGACGTTCGACAACCATCGCAACGACGACTACGGCACCTACGTCTACGCGAGCAGCGACGACGGCGCCACCTGGACGCCGATCGCGTCGAACCTGCCGAAGGGACAGACCGTCAAGTGCCTCACCGAGGACCTGAAGAACCCCAACGTCCTGTACCTCGGCACCGAGTTCGGCCTGTTCGTCTCGCTCGATCGCGGCGCGAAATGGACGCGCCTCAAGGCAAACCTGCCGACGGTCCCGATCGACGAGATCACGCTGCACCCGCGCGACAACGACATGCTGCTGGCCACGCACGGCCGCAGCATTTGGATCCTCGACGACCTCGCGCCGATCCAGCAGGCCGCCGAGGCGATGAAGGCGGACGCGTTCCTCTTCGGCTCGAAGCCTGCCACCGAGTTCAACCCGGCGGGCGACCGGATCACCGAGGGCGATCGGCGCTTCTGGGGCAAGAACCCGCCCGCGGGGGCGGCCGTCACCTATTACCTCAAGCAGGCGGCCAAAGACGTGAACGTCACCGTCCGAGACCCGGCCGGGACGGTGGTCCGCGAGTTTGCCGGCGACGAGATGAAAGAGGCGGGCAAGGCGGGCATCAGGCGGATGTACTGGGACCTGCGGCACCAGCCGGTCAGGCCGCCGCGCGGGCTCCCCGGCGGGGGAGGCGGCGGCTTCGGCGGCAACGTGCTCGCCGGCCCGTTCGTGCTGCCGGGCGACTACACGGTGACGCTGACGGTCGATGGCAGAGCCGCCGGGACACGAACCGTGAGGGTGAACGGCGACCCGGTGATGGCGATCACGGAGGCCGACCGGAAGACCTGGCACGACACGGCGCTGACGCTGCACACGATGCTCGCGACGGCCAACGAGGCTGCCGAGGCAGTGGTCGCGCTCGGCGAGCAGTTCGCGGCCATGCAGGACGCGGTGAAGAAGGCCGACAACCCGCCCGCCTCGGCCAAGAGCGCGATCGACGAGTTCGGCAAGCGCCTCGCGGGGTTGCGCCGGCAGCTTGGGGTGCCGGCCCCCGGCCAGGCCGTGGCTGGGGGAGGCGGCGGTTTCGGCGGGATGCAGCAGAACGTGCGCGGACAGATCGGCCAGCTGAAGAACCAGATCGCGGCGTCTACCTCGCTGCCCACCGAGACGCAGGTGCGGATGATGCGCGACCAGCGGGCCGACCTGCAGAAGGTGGTGGAGGAGGCCAACGCGGCGATTGCGACCGCGCTGCCGGCCCTTTACAAGACGCTCGCCGACAACCACGTGCACCCGGCGCCGCCAAAGCCGATCAAGGCGGTCGGTAGCGGTAATTGACCGGGTTTCTGGCATTAGCCCGAAACTCGGTTGGTCCAGGCACCCAACCCCGCCGGGCGGCTCTGCCGGAAAGCCGGTAGCCCGGCTGTATCCATCTACCCGCCTGCCCGCGAACCGGCCGGATCCCAAGTGATCTGCCCCGTTTCCCCCATGGCAGCGCAATTGCTCCAGTAGTACACTACAGATCCTGCGGTCCCGGCAGGCGATCCTCGGTTCCCCGCGGCCCGCGTGCAGAATGCACCCCTGTTCGCCCCTTCCCGACTCCGATGAACGGACAATCCCCTCAGGTCGGCGACACGCTCGTTCTCGGCCGTCAAGACCTGCAGTCGCTCATCACTGAACTCGGCCGCGAGGGCTATCGGGTGATCGGCCCCGTCTTGGGGGGCGGCGCCATCGTCCACCAGGAGCTGACCTCCGTGGACCAGCTCCCGGCGGGCTGGGGCTCCGAACAGGCACCGGGCAGCTACCGGCTGAAGGCGCGCGGCGACCGGGCGCTGTTCGGGTACGTCTCCGGGCCCCACATCTGGCGCACGTACCTGCACCCGCCAGTGGTCCGCGTGTGGCGGGCGGTGCGGGAGAACGGCGGCCTCAGGCTGATCGCGGATGATGGCGACGCACCCCGCTTCGCGTTCTTCGGCGTGCGCCCGTGCGACCTCCATGCCATCGCAATCCAGGACCAGGTGCTGACGAAAGGGCCGTACGCCGATCCGTGCTACGCGGCGCGCCGCGAGCAGGCGTTCATCGTGGCGGTCAACTGTGGCCGGGCGGGCGGCACGTGCTTCTGCGTGTCGATGAAAACGGGGCCGAAGGCGACGTCGGGCTTCGACCTGGCGCTGACCGAGATCATCGACGAGCGGCGCCACGACTTCCTCGTCGAGGTCGGCACGAAGGCGGGGGCCCGGGTGCTCGGCGGCGTGTCGTGCCGTCCAGCCGCCGAAGCCGACACCGAAGCGGCTGCACGCGTGGTCGCCGAGGCGGCCGCCGAGATGGGACGCGTGCTCGACACCAGCGGCCTCAAGGAACGCCTTGCACGCAGCTACGAGCATCCGCGCTGGGCGGCGACGGCGTCCCGGTGCCTCACGTGTGCCAACTGCACGATGGTCTGTCCGACCTGTTTCTGCACGACGGTCGAAGACGCGACCGACCTGACCGGCAGCCAGGCCGAGCGATGGCGCAAATGGGACTCGTGTTTCTCGGTGGAGTTCTCGTACCTGCACGGCGGGAGCGTCCGGCCCTCTGCCCGGGCCCGCTACCGCCAGTGGATGACGCACAAGCTGTCGACGTGGGTGGATCAGTTCGGCACCTCCGGGTGCGTCGGCTGCGGCCGGTGCATCACCTGGTGCCCGGTGGGGATCGACATCACGGAGGAGGCGGCGGTCATCGCGGGCGGCGAGCAGGCGGGGCAGGGGCGCATCGGAGCAAAGGAGAACGACGATGGAGACGCTTAAACCGGTTCTGGCCGAGCAGCCGTTTCTGCACGGCCTCGACGACCGTCACCTGGATCTGATGGTCGGCTGCGCGTCCAACGTCCGCTTCGCGCCGGGCGAGTTCATCTTCCGCGAGGGCGAGGAGGCGAACCACTTCTACGTGATTCGCCACGGCAGGGTGGCCATCGAGGTGTTCGTGCCGCAGCGCGGGGCGATCACGATCGAGACGATCGGCGAGGGCGACCTGCTCGGCTGGTCGTGGCTGGTGGCGCCGTACCACTGGCGCTTCGACGCACGCGCCACCGAGCTGACCCGCGCGATCGCGCTCGACGCGCGGTGCCTGCGGGGGAAATGCGACCAGGACCACGACCTGGGGTACGAGCTGTTCAAGCGGTTCGTGCTGGTGATCGAGCAGCGGCTGCAGGCGACGCGCATGCAGTTGCTCGACCTCTACAGCGTGAACAGTTGAGTCCGACGTGCCCGGTCCGGATGAACCGAAAGGACGACGCGACGTGAACGGCGCAGTTCTGGATCCGATGCTGCCCCTCCCGTACCGCGTGCGGCAGACGCGGCGGGAGACCGGCGACACCTTTACGTTCGATCTGTCGCCGGCGGCGGGTGGCGGCTCGTTCGCGTTCGCGGCCGGCCAGTTCAACATGCTGTACGTGCCGGGCGTCGGCGAGGTGCCGATCTCGATCAGCGGCGACCCCGGCGAGCCGCCCACGCTCGTGCACACGACGCGTGCGGTGGGCGCGGTGACGCGGGCGATGCGGCAGCTGAAGCGCGGCGACGTCATCGGCGTCCGCGGGCCGTACGGCGTGCCGTGGCCGGTCGCCGAGGCCGAGGGCAACGACGTGGTGATCGTGGCCGGAGGGATCGGGCTGGCGCCGCTTCGCTCTGCGGTCTACCACCTCCTGCGCCACCGCGACCAGTACGGGAAGATCGTCCTCCTCTATGGGACGCGCACGCCCGCCGACATCCTGTACCGCAGGGAGCTCGAGCAATGGCGGGCCCGGTTCGACCTCGAGGTGCAGGTGAGCGTCGATCGCGCCACCCCTGACTGGCGCGGCCACGTCGGGGTCGTCACCACCCTGATCCCGAAAGCGGGGTTCGATCGCCTCAACACCGTCGCCATGGTCTGCGGCCCGGAGGTGATGATGCGGCACGCGGCGATGGACCTCGAGAAGCGCGGCGTCGCCCCGACCAGCATCTACGTGTCGATGGAGCGCAACATGAAGTGCGGCGTCGCGCTGTGCGGCCACTGCCAGTTCGGGCCGACCTTCGTCTGCAAGGACGGCGCGGTCTTCCGGTACGACCGGGTCCGGGAGCTGCTGGCGATCCGGGAGATCTGACGATGACACGCGCCCGCAAGCCGACGCTCGCCGTCTGGAAGTTCGCCTCGTGCGATGGCTGCCAGCTCACCCTGCTCGACTGCGAGGACGCGCTGCTGCCGCTGGCCGAGCTGATCGAAATCGCCAGGTTCCCCGAGGCGTCGCGGGCAGTGGCGAAGGGCCCGTACGACCTGTCGCTCGTCGAGGGGTCGATCACGACGCCGCACGACGCCGAGCGCATCCACGACGTGCGCCGCGCCTCGAAGCGGCTCGTCACGATCGGCGCCTGCGCGACCGCCGGCGGCATCCAGGCGCTCAGGAACTTCGCCGACGTGCGCGACTTCGTAAGGTCGGTGTACGCGAACCCCGACTTCATCGCGGCGCTCGGCAAGTCGACGCCGATCTCCGACCACGTGTTGGTGGACTTCGAGCTGCGCGGCTGCCCGATCAGCAAGGTCCAGCTCATCGAGGTCGTCAGCGCGTACCTGGCCGGCCGCAAGCCGGTGGTGCCCACCTACAGCGTCTGCGTCGAGTGCAAGCTGAAGGGCGTCGTCTGCGGCCTGGTCGCGTTCGGCCCGCCGTGCCTGGGCCCGGTCACGCAGGCTGGCTGCGACGCGCTCTGCCCGACCTACCACCGCGGCTGCTACGGCTGCTTCGGCCCCAAGGAAACGCCGAACACCGCGGCGCTCGCCGCCGCCTGGCAGCAGCAGGGCATGTCGGAGGAGGCGCTCGTCCGGACCTTCCGCGGCGTGAACGGGTACGCCGAGGCGTTCCGCAAAGAGAGCGAGGCGCATGAAGAGTAGGTCGATCAGGGTGGACTACCTCGCCCGCGTGGAGGGCGAAGGCGCGCTCCTGGTGAAGATCACCGGCGGCGAGGTCACCGACGTGCAGCTCAGGATCTTCGAGCCGCCGCGGTTCTTCGAGGCCTTCCTGCGCGGCCGGTCGTTCGAGGAGGCGCCGGACCTGACGGCGCGGATCTGCGGGATCTGCCCGGTCGCGTACCAGATGAGCGCGTCGCAGGCGATCGAGCAGGCGTGCGGCGTCCGCGTCGACGGCCAGCTTCGCGCGCTCCGCCGGCTGCTGTACTGCGGCGAGTGGATCGAGAGCCACGCCCTCCACGTCTACATGCTGCACGCGCCGGACTTCCTCGGCTACCCGGACGCCATCCAGATGGCGAAGGATCACCCGGCGGTCGTCCAGCGCGGGCTGCAGTTGAAGAAGGTCGGCAACGAGCTGATGAGGGTGATAGGCGGCCGCGAGATCCACCCGATCAACGTCCGGGTGGGCGGGTTCTACCATGCACCCTCCGCCGCCGACCTCGCGCCGCTGGCCGAGCGGCTCAAGTGGGCGCGCGACGCGGCGCTCGAGACGGTCGGCTGGGTGGCGACGTTTCCGTTTCCGGAGCTCGAGGCCGACTACCTGTTCGTCGCGCTCCGGCACCCGACGGAGTACCCGATCACCGAGGGGCGCATCGTGTCGAACCGCGGCCTCGACATCGAGGTCGCCGACTACGAGCGGCACTTCGAGGAAGAGCACGTCGAGCGCTCGAACGCGCTGCACGCGGTGATGAAGGGGCGCGGCGCCTACCTCGTCGGCCCGCTGGCGCGGTACAGCCTGAACTTCGACCGCCTCTCGCCGCTGGCGCAGGAGGCGGCCCGCGGGGCCGGGCTCGGCCCTGTGTGCCGAAACCCGTTCCACAGTATCATTGTTCGGTCGGTCGAAACGCTGTACGCCTGCGAGGAAGCACTGCGGATCGTCGAGGCGTACGAGCCGCCGCCGGCATCCGCCGTCGAGGTCCGGCCGAAGGCCGGGACCGGGTGCGGCGCCACCGAGGCGCCGCGTGGCCTCCTCTACCACCGCTATCAGCTCGACGGCGCCGGGACGATCGTCGGAGCCAGGATTGTGCCGCCGACGTCCCAGAACCAGAAGACGATCGAAGACGATCTGCGGCGTGTCGTGACCGCGCACCTCGACCTGGGGGAGGACGCCCTGAAGTGGCAGTGCGAGCAGGCGGTGCGCAACCACGATCCGTGCATCTCGTGCGCGACGCATTTCATGGACGTGGTCATCGAGTCTTGAAGTCTGCCGGCTCTCGGCTCGTGGGTCTTGGGTCTCTGTCGACCACGACTCGAGAGGCCGGAGGCCAGAGCCGAGACCCTGGAGGCGAGAGCCGAGAGCCGAGAGCCAAGCCACCACTCGTTGGTTTCATGTCGTCGCGGTTCATAACCGTCACTGACTAGAGGACACCAGCCATGCCGCCAGAGACAGCCGTGAAGCCGATCAGCCATACCGCGCCACCCATGCGTCATCCGCTCGACCCGCTGTTCGCGCCGCAGAACGTGGGGCTCATCGGGGCGACCGAGAAGATGGGAAGCGTGGGGCGCACCATCCTCTGGAACCTCATCAGCAACCCGTTCGGCGGCACCGTGTTCCCGGTGAACCCGAAGCGCCCGAGCGTCCTCGGCATCAGGGCGTACCCGAGCATCGGCGCCGTCCCCGAGCAGGTGGATCTCGCCGTCGTGGTCACGCAGGCGACCAGCGTGCCCGACATCATGACCGAGTGCGTCGCGGCGGGCGTCAAGGGCGTGATCGTGATCTCGGCCGGCTTCAAGGAGATCGGCCCCGAGGGCCTGGAGATCGAGCAGCAGGTCGTCGAGAACGCGCGCAAGGGTCGGATCCGGGTGATTGGCCCGAACTGCCTGGGCGTGATGAGCCCGGTGTCGGGGCTGAACGCGACCTTCGCGAACGGCATGGCGCGGACCGGCACGGTCGGGTTCATCAGCCAGAGCGGCGCGCTGTGCACCGCGGTGCTCGACTGGAGCTTCAAGAACAACGTCGGGTTCAGCCACTTCGTGTCGGTCGGCTCGATGGCCGATGTGGGCTGGGGCGAGCTCATCGACTACATGGGCGACGACCCGCGCACCAAGAGCATCGTCATCTACATGGAGTCGATCGGCGGCAACCCACGCGGCTTCCTGTCGGCAGCCCGGGAAGTAGCGCTGACCAAGCCGATCATCGTCATCAAGGTGGGCCGGACGCAGGCCGCCGCCAAGGCGGCCGCTTCCCACACCGGGGCGCTCACCGGCAGCGACGAGGTGCTGGACGCCGCCTTCCGCCGGAGCGGCGTGCTGCGGGTGAACACGATCGCCGAGCTGTTCTATATGGCAGACATCCTGGGCAAGCAGCCGCGCCCGAAGGGCCCGCGGCTGACCATCGTCACCAATGCGGGCGGTCCAGGCGTGCTCGCCACCGACGTGCTGATGAGCAACGGCGGCGAGCTGACGCCGATCTCCAGCGAGGCGATGAAGAGGTTGAACGAGTTCTTGCCGCCGCAATGGAGCCACAACAACCCGATCGACGTCATCGGCGATGCGAGCCCCGAGCGGTACATCCAGGCGGTCGAGGTGGCCCTCCAGGATCAGAACAGCGACGGGCTGCTCGTGATCCTCACGCCGCAGGCGATGACCGAGCCGACGCAGACCGCGGAGATGCTCAAGCAGCGCGTGGCAACGCACACCAAGCCGATCCTGGCGAGCTGGATGGGTGGCCCGGATGTCGCAGCCGGAGAGGCGATCCTCGCCCGTGCCAGCATCCCGACGTTCCCGTTCCCGGACACGGCGGCGCGCGTGTTCTCGCTGATGTGGCGCTACAGCTACAACCTGCGCGGCCTGTATGAGACGCCGAGCCTGCCGTCGGGCCTCGACAACGACCTCACGAACCGGGCAAAGGTGACCGGGATCGTCGAGCGGGTGCGCCGCGCGGGGCGCACGATCCTGACCGAGTTCGAGTCGAAGGAGGTGCTGTCGGCCTACCGCATCCCGACTGTCAAGACGCTGGTCGCGCGGAGCGAGGACGAGACGGTGAAGACGGCGGCCGCAATCGGCTACCCGGTCGTGCTCAAGCTGTTCTCCGAGACGATCACGCACAAGACCGACGTCGGCGGCGTGCAGCTCAATCTCCGGGACGAGGACGCCGTCCGCAAGGCATTCAAGGCGATCCAGACCGCGGTGGCCGAGAAGGAAGGCGCGGAGCACTTCCTGGGCGTCACCGTGCAGCCGATGATCAAGCTCGACGGCTACGAGCTGATCATCGGGAGCAGCGTCGACCCGCAGTTCGGCCCGGTGCTGCTGTTCGGCTCCGGTGGACAGCTCGTCGAGGTCTACAAGGACCGGGCGCTCGCGCTCCCGCCGCTCAACTCGACGCTGGCGCGCCGGATGATGGAGCAGACCAGGATCTACACGGCCCTCAAGGGCGTGCGCGGCCGGAAGTCGGTGGATTTGTCGGCGCTCGAGGAACTGATGGTCCGATTCAGCCAGCTCGTGGTCGAACAGCCGTGGATCAAGGAGATCGACATCAACCCGTTGCTCGCCTCGGCCGGCCAGTTGATTGCGCTCGACGCGCGCGTCGTGGTCTACGGGCAGGAGGTGGCCGCCGACACGCTGCCGCGGCTGGCCATCCGGCCCTACCCGATGCAGTACGTGAAGCCGTTCACGATGAAGGACGGGACGCAGGTCACCATCCGGCCGATCCGGCCCGAGGACGAGCCGGCGATGGTGAAGTTCCACCAGACCCTGTCCGAGCGGTCGGTGTACCTGCGCTACTTCCACGTCGTGGGGCTGACCCAGCGGATCGCGCACGAGCGGCTGATCCGCAACTGCTTCATCGACTACGACCGGGAAATGGCGCTCGTCGCCGAGCACAAGGACGAGCAGACGGGTGAACCGATGATCCTCGGCGTCGGCCGCATGACCAAGGTGCACCTCACCCGCCAGGCGGAGTTCGCCATCGTCGTCAGCGACGCGTGGCAGGGCAAGGGGCTCGGCGATCGGTTGCTGCGCGACCTGCAGCAGGTGGCGCGCGACGAGAAGCTCGAGCGGATTACGGCCGACATCCTGTCGGAGAACCTCGAGATGCAGCGGCTGTGCGAGCGCTACGGGTTCAAGCTGCGGATCAAGACCGACGAGCCGCAGTTGACGGCGGCGGAGATGGATCTCACGTAGCGATCGAGAAGGGAAGAAGGGAAGAAGGGAAAAAGGGCCTCCCTCCTTCCCTTCTTCCCTCCCACCCTTCTACTCGTTACTCGTTGCTCGTTACTCGTTGCTCGTTACTCGTTGCTCGTTACTCGTTACCGATCCTCCCTCTGCGTCTCCGTGCCTCTGTGGCTGATCTCCCGACTCCCGACCGGCAACGCCTTCGGGTGACCATCCGCGGCGCCGTCCAGGGCGTCGGGTTTCGCCCGTTCGTCTATCGGCTTGCCACCGAGCTGGGCCTCGAGGGCTGGGTGCGCAACTCGGCCGCAGGCGTGCTCATCGAGGTCGAAGGCGGATCCGCCAGCCTGGAGCAGTTCCTGCTGCGCATCGAGCGGGAGCGGCCGCCGCGCGCCTTCATCCAGAGCCTCGAGTCGTCGTTTCTCGATCCGGTCGGCTTCGACCGTTTCGAGATCCGGGCGAGCCTGGCGGGCGCGAAGACTGCGCTCGTCCTTCCCGACATCGCCACCTGTCCCGACTGCCTGCGGGAGGTGCTCGATCCGTCCGACCGCCGGTATCGCTACCCGTTCACCAACTGCACGAACTGCGGCCCGCGCTTCAGCATCATCCTCGCGCTCCCGTACGACCGGCCGAACACGACCATGCGGGCGTTCGAGATGTGCCAGGCGTGCCGCGCGGAGTACGAGAACCCGCTGGATCGGCGGTTCCACGCGCAGCCCACCGCGTGCTCGGCGTGCGGTCCGCATCTCGAGCTGTGGGCGAGAGACGGCGCGGTCGTCGCGACACGGCACGACGGGCTCGTTC
>Ga0315280_10006693_pt1 | contig 15789 bp, 17 predicted proteins | sample YL17G06_40_MG_FD_203697 | JGI IMG/M metagenome (GOLD analysis project Ga0315280, IMG submission 203697) | Sediment microbial communities from Yellowstone Lake, YNP, Wyoming, USA - YL17G06_40 | ecosystem: Environmental > Aquatic > Freshwater > Lake > Sediment | place: USA: Wyoming | collected... | reverse complement strand
GGATTTTTTTGAATTAGTCTTGCTCCTACTCGGCTCCTTCTCATTTAAAGGGGGAATCACTATTATGGTTACAGACCTTTAATCCCCTTTTCTCCGGAGGGAGTATGAGATAGAGGTGTGCTACAGCGGGATGGGGAGATAGCGTTGATGTTAATCGAGGTTAAAGGCCTCAAGACGTATTTCTATACTGAGGGTGGTGTTGGGCGAGCCGTGGATGGAGTCGACTTCACCATCGAAAAGGAGAAGACGCTCGGGATGGTTGGTGAAAGTGGGTGCGGGAAGTCGGTGACCGGCCTATCGATTATGGGGCTTATCCCAACGCCGCCAGGCAGAATTGAAGCCGGTGAAATCCTTTACCATCGAAACGGGGATGTCATAGACTTGACGAAGCTCGACCCCAAGGGATCGGAGATGCGCTCGATTCGGGGAAACGAGATTGCGATGATCTTCCAGGAGCCGATGACCTCATTGAACCCCGTGTTCACCATCGGCAAGCAGATCATGGAAGCAATCATTCCCCACCAGCGACTGAGAAAGAAGGAGGCGCGGAAGAAGGCCATCGAGATGCTTCAGGCTGTGGGGATCCCAACTCCTGAGCAAACTATTGACGAGTATCCGCATAAGCTCTCCGGTGGGATGCGTCAGCGTGCCATGATCGCTATGGCCCTTTCTTGTAATCCTTCCCTTTTGATTGCCGACGAGCCGACGACGGCCCTTGACGTGACAATTCAGGCTCAAGTATTGGACTTAATGAATAACCTGCGCACGGAGTTTAAAACAGCCATTCTATTCATCACCCATGACCTTGGGGTCATTGCCAACATGGTCGATGACGTCGTGGTCATGTACCTCGGAAGGATCGTAGAAGGAGCGTCTGTCCGCAACATCTTTCACGATCCCAAGCACCCATACACCCATGGGTTGATGAACTCCATCCCATCGATCACCTCCACGAGGAAGGAACGCCTTACGCCCATCGAGGGGATCGTTCCCGACTCATTTGAGGTCCCGCCGGGGTGTGGGTTTGAACCACGGTGTCCGCATGCGATGGAGATCTGCAGGAATCAGATCCCGCAGCTCAAGGAAGTTGCCCCTGGTCATTTGACCGCTTGTTGGTTATTTGAATGATGGAGGAGTGTTAACCCTTGTCTCGTGATTACATCCTACTGGAGGTGAAGAACCTGAAGAAGTACTTTTCGGTTCGCAGGGGGATACTAAGGCGTGTGGTGGCGCACGTTAAGGCAGTTGATGGTATCGATATGTACATCAAAGAGGGTGAGACTCTTGGTCTTGTGGGTGAGAGTGGCTGTGGAAAGACAACGATCGGTCGGACGATCCTTCGTCTAATCGAACCGACTTCAGGGCAGATCCTCTATCGCAGTAAGAAGCTCGCAGGCTCGGGCGAGGAGTACAGAGAGGTCAGAATTGATTCCGCCTCGCACAAGCTGCTCAAGTCTTTTAGGCGTGATATGCAGATCATCTTCCAGGATCCCTATTCCTCTTTGAGTCCGCGGATGGCCGTGGGAACATTTGTAGGAGAACCGCTACTCGTGCACCGAGTGGCCAAGGGGAGCGAAGTGGATGACCGCGTTCGCGATGTGTTTAGTATGGTTGGTATGAAGCCGGAACACATGAAGCGTTACCCGCATGAGTTCTCCGGTGGGCAGCGCCAACGGATAGCAATCGCGCGAGCTCTCGTCCTTGGACCAAAGCTCATCGTGGCGGACGAACCTGTCTCCGCTCTCGATGTTTCCATCCGGGCACAGGTGTTGAATCTCCTCGAGGACCTGCAGCAGAAATTGGGGTTGACCTACTTGTTCATTGCCCATGACCTTTCTATAGTCAGACACATCAGCAGCAGGGTTGCAGTGATGTACCTGGGGAAGATCGCGGAGTTGGCCAAAACCGAAGAACTATTCTCGAATCCGAAGCATCCGTATACCGAGGCCTTGATGTCAGCCGTCCCGATTCCGGATCCCGACTACAAACTGGGGCGGATCATCCTCAGGGGGGACGTTCCCAGTCCGATGAATCCACCCTCCGGGTGCTACTTCCATCCACGTTGCCGTTATGCGGAAGAGATCTGCAAGACTGAGGCCCCATCCTACCGAAGCCTGGGCGGCGAGCACTTTGTCACCTGCCACTTTGCCGACTCACTGAACCTGCAGCCGGTTCTAATGGGATGATCTGTGATGGGGATACCATTTCAACGAAGGATTGATAGGGGAAGGACGGCTTGCTCTCAATTATAAGTCACACCCAGAATTCTTGTGGTGCAGGGCTTTTTATTAGTTTGGTTGAGGGATTGAGGTTGGAAAATAACCCAAACCTGATCTATCAATGGTCCATTCCTTTTATCTCCCCGATATAGTAAAAATCTTTACCGTATGGAAATAGTGGGGGACAATGGATATATCAATTCCTCTCCTCCTTTACTTCCCTTTTTTGAGGCTCGCCTGTCTCTTCTCAACGACCGTTTAATAAACATTCAAGGACACCTAATATCTTCGACCATCTTTCTGTAGATCCTGCAGCGACACCCTCTCCTCCTTTGACGGAGAGGGTTGGGGCAGCGGTGGACAAAAAGATGGAATTTCCTCTCCCCGTTCATCCTCTCCTACCAGGGAAGGGAAGTTTATTTTCTACGTAATTCGGATTGAAAAATGAAAAGGAATTTGTTATGAATAAAAACCTTGTGCTTTTTTGAAATACCAAGAGGAGGAGCGTGATGATTCGTTCTTTTAAAAACCTACGGATGATAATCCTTATTCCCATCATATTCTTGATGGTCTTTCCTAACCCGGTTCTGTCCAAATCCGCCAAGGCATCGAAGAAAAGCAAACCTCAACCAATCCAACAAACTCAAAAAACAGCGCAAGGCGTCTTTCAGTGCGATGCTCAGTCCGGTGTCTTGATGGATGCGCTCTCGGGCCAGGTTCTTTACGAACAAAATCCAAACATGAGAATTCCTCCTGCCAGCTTTGTCAAAGTCATGACTCTTTATTTAATCTATGATGCCATTCGTGCCGGGCAGCTGAACATGGATGATATGGCCACGGTGAGCGAAAAGGCCTGGAGGACCCAGGGCTCGAAGATGTTCATTAAGCTTGGCGATCGGGTGAAGGTAGAAGATCTCTTGAAAGGGATCGCCATTGCTTCGGGAAATGATGCCTGCATTGCCCTGGCAGAACATATGGCCGGGTCAGAAGAGGTCTTCGTTTTAAAGATGAATGAGAAAGCAAAAGAGTTGGGTCTAAAGGAATCTCAATTTAAGAACTCCCATGGAATGCCTAGCGAAGATCAGTATACCACAGCTATGGACATGGCCATATTATCGAAACGTTATATCGAAGACCATCCAGAAGCGCTCGCTCTCCATTCGACGGTTGAATTTGAATACAATGGGATTCGGCAAGGGAACCGAAATACCCTTCTTCAAAAGAATATCGGGGTGGACGGATTGAAAACGGGCCATATTGAGGAATCGGGTTATCATCTGGTGGCCACCGCGAAGAGAGACGGGCAGAGAATGATTGCAGTGGTGATGGGTTGCGACAAAGTGAGGAAAAGGGCTCCCGAGGCACAAAAATTATTAGAATATGGGTTTAAGAATTTTTCTACAGTAGAGGCTGTTAAGAAGGGGGCAACATTTGGCCCCGTAAAGGTGAGGAGAGGGAAATTGAATCAGGTGATCCTCACCGCTGCAGAGGATGGTAGGGTGACTGTGGCAAAAGGAAAGGAGAATTTAGTTTCTGCCGTTCCACAGTTGCCACAATTTATCGTTGCTCCGATCCAGAGAGGTCAGGTGGTGGCAAAAGCCCTCATCCAAAACGAAGGGAAAAGCGTTAAGGAGGTCAGCCTCCTCGCTTCAATCGATGTGCAGAAGAGTATCCTACCCCCTTGGCCGGTTACTGCTGCGGTCATTGTCGGGCTCGCCCTTATAGGCTTTATCGGGTTTTGGTTGATTCGTCGCCCAAGGCAGAAGAAATTCGGATCATAAGGGCATCCCCGTCCTTACCGCTCCGTCGCCAAAGCTATGGAGCGTCGGCGACCTCTCCCCTCGGAGACAGTGTCGCAATCACGATGGAGAGTGGATTCCGACGGAACAGGCAGTCAGGTTCTTCAGTTTTAGAATGCGGTCGTTTAGAGTGATGGGTAATCGGCCTTCTTAGAAATGGAATTCTTTTCATGGGTTTGGAGCCCCGAGGTTGAGCAATGAAAGGTTTCCGCTCTAAAGCTTCATCACCCGACCGCCTGTTCCTTTTGGAACGGGAGTAGTTTCTCGTTAATTGCGACCCAGTCTCTCGAGGGGGAGGGGAGGTGGGAGAATTTCAGAGATGGTTTCAAAACAGATCGTGCAGAGAGAGAAGGAAATCGAGAGTGCTCTGAATCAAATATGCGAGCAACTGCTCAGCAAACATCCCCAATTGGAGGAGACGGTCCTGGTGGGGATTCGAACAGGAGGCGTCTTTTTGGCGGACCGGATCAGGCAGAAGATCCTTGAGAAAAGAGGGATCGATCTTCCCGCTGGGATCATCGATATCACTCTTTATCGGGATGACTGGACAAGGCTGAGCCAAACGCCTCAGGTGAAGAAAACAGAGATTCAGTTTCCTATCGAAGATAAGAATGTTCTTTTAGTTGACGACGTCCTATTTACAGGGAGGACGATCCGGGCAGCCCTCGATGCCTTGCTCGACTTGGGAAGGCCGCGCCGGGTCGAACTGGCTGTGCTGATTGATCGGGGCCACCGGGAATTACCCATCTGTGCCGACTATGTTGGGAGCCATATCGAAACATCCCGACAGGATTCGATTAATGTGGAATTAAGGGAATTGGTAGGCGCCGATCAAGTTGTCATTGAATACGGAAAATATCCCAATCCTTAGATTCAATCTTTTCTTCAGAGAGGATCACTGAGGGTGTGCCTTGAGAGACATCTCGATGTGATTCTTAACCTCTTCTACTCCCTCTATCAGACCGTTGCTTAATCCTTTTGCAAGACTCAAAAAGGTTCTGTCATCAAGTTTTGATTTCTTTGAGATCGTACTCTGAAATAGCTTCTTTTCATCGGGGGAGGTGAAGTGGACGTCAAAGACAAGTTCACTAAAGGAATCATTTCCGGAATCGAATCTTTCAAACTTCTTAAGATTGACCACGAGCGAATAGGTGCCTCCAGGGGGACTATTCGTCACCCTGATCTCCTTGAATACTCCGATCGAAGAGAGGGCCTCTTTAAAAACCTCGCATAAACGCTTCTCGGGTGATTCATCCCACCTTGAATACCTTGAAATCTCGAGTTGATAGGGTGATTTTCTATAAACAATGTAAGGCTGGGTCAGATGGCGCGGAGAATGGATCATCATCGCAATGGATGCATCGACTTTTGTATGGATGGTCTTGCCCCTATCGATAGGGACATAAAGACTGTATATCCTTGTCTCAGGCATGGCACAGGCTCCAATGAAGAAAATGGGTAGAAGAATCCATAGCCACTTCTCCATCTCACTCCTCCCTTCCTTTGCCTTCTTTGTAAAGGAGGCCCCAAGGTTTGGCCTTTATCTCCTGAATCAGATCCTGCAGATCCTCTGTCGTCCTGGTCATCTGGTTAAGGAGACGATCGAGATTCTCCAACTGTAAACCAATGGCCTTATCAACAGACTTAATGGTCTTGTCAACAGAGCTAACAGTCTTATCAACAGACATAAAGGTCGTATCAACCGATTTGGAGGTGCTATTGACCGTGCTGCTTAATGTTTTGGCTGTTTCCTCGAAGGCCTTGATCATGTCTTCTGCCTTCTCCATGTCTTTTCCTGCCTTCTCTATGGTCTCTCTTGCCCTCCTTAACGCCAGTGAGACCTCTCCCTTGTTATCCCCTATAAAGCCTCCTATCTCAGTGAGGGCAAGTTCAAGTTTATCCATGGTATTCTTCAAAGGAGATAAAATCTGGTCAAGACTGGATGAGGCAGAGAGGATCGTCTTATTTGTATTTTCGATCACTTTTTCAATCTCCTTTATATTCTTCTGACTGAAAAGCTTATCGATATCGCTGATCAAGGTCTCGATGGATTTCGATAGGTCTTCAACCTTTGACATGATTCTGGCGACCTGAACCTGCTCTTCAGAAGGAATCGTCTCTCCCGCAAGAAAGCGCTCATTCGTTGTCTTTTCTAAAGATAAAAGGAGGTATATATCTCCCACCAAACCTACCTGCGTGATCAGTGCTTGCGTCCCCTTATAAAGGATCGTCCCTTGTTTTATTCCGATCATGATGGTAATTGGTTGAGCCGGACCGCTGGGTGCACTAATATTCAAAACTCTTCCAATCCTCACCCCACCGAGTTTGACCTGTGCGCCCACCTCAAGGCCTGCCGCATCCATTACCTTCACATAGTATTTATCTAACCTTTCAAAAAGTTGGGTTCCTCCGATCAGGATGATAAAGCCACTGAGCAAAATGAGGGAGGTCAATATGATCATACCAGCCTTCATCTCTTCCTTTAGTGATGCCAAGATTCCTCCAGTTAATCGCCTGCAATAATCCTGAAATAATCTTCAGGCGAATAGGCCTCCTTTTCGGGCCTTCTTTCGAGAAACATTCTTATCCTCGGGTGATCCGATGCCTTTAACTCATCAAGGCTGCCTGAAAAGATGACTTCACCAAAGTCAAGCATGACCACATAATCCGCAATGGTGAATACACTGGCAAGCTCGTGGGTGACCACAACGATCGTCATCTTGAATGCATTCTTCAGTCTCAAAATGAGTTCATCCAGACCCGCAGCTGTCACAGGGTCGAGGCCGGCTGAGGGTTCGTCAAAAAAGAGCATCTCCGGGTCCAATGCCATGGCCCTTGCGAGGGCTGCCCTTTTCTTCATCCCCCCTGAAAGCTGGGATGGGTAAAGATTCTCAAAACCGGAGAGACCCACTAGGTCAAGCTTCATTCGAACCATAATCTGTATGGTGGATTCTTTTAATCTGGTATGTTCCCGCAGAGGAAGTGCCACATTATCTGCAACGGTCAGGGAGTTGAGCAATGCCGAGCCCTGAAATAAGACTCCCATCTTCTTCCGTACTTCATCCAACTCCTCTTCATCCATCAGGACGATATCTTTTCCATGGATAAGAATCTGTCCGCGGGTTGACTTCAAGAGTCGAATGAGGTGTTTCAACAGAGTGCTTTTACCACAACCGCTTCCTCCGAGGATGACGGTTGTTTTCCCCCTTGGAATAGAAAGAGAAATGTTCTTCAGGATCTCTCTCTCCCCATAATAGGTCACCAGGTCTCTTACCTCGATCACATTTTCCATTGGACTATGTGAAATAGTAAAAGAGGGTTGTAAAGAAAAGGTCGAAGACGATGACTAAAAAGATGGAGAAGACAACCGATGCGGTTGTTCGCCTCCCGACCTCCTCTGCACCTCCCTCTACTTTAAATCCCTCATAAGAACCCACGATTGTGATGATAATACTAAATGCCCATGCCTTGGTGAGTCCGGTCAAAATATCTTTGATAAGGAGGCCATTGATCGTCTGTTGAAAGTAGTTATAGGGATGTATCCCAAGGGCAGTGACGGACAGTAGAAAACCGCCCAAAATGCCGATGAAATCGGAAAAGACGGTTAGGGCTGGGAGCATCACCATCAGGGCATTGAGTTTTGGCACCACGAGGAACCTCACAGGGTTGATCCCCATGCTGATCAAGGCATCCACCTCCTCTGCAGCCTTCATAGAGCCAATCTCCGCAGCGAAGGCCGACCCGCTTCTTCCCGCAACGATGATCGCAGTGAGGATGGGACCGAGTTCCCTCGTGATAGAAACCCCGACGAGGTTTGCCACATAGATCAACGCCCCAAATCTCCTGAGCTGATAAGCGGCCTGAAGCGCAAGGATGACTCCTACGAAGAGAGAGATGATGGCGACGATTGGAACGGAATTGTATCCGGTCTTCACCATTTCAGAGATACTTGCCCTGAACCTTATTTTTTTACCCCTAAAGGGAGAGAGCAAGCTCCAGTAAAAGGTATCGTTGATCAACTTGGAGGCGTCGTGGATATCCTGCAGATGTAAAACAGCCTTCCTTCCAATAAGGCCTAAAATGTTTTCAGCTATGGAGGGCATCTTCAATGCTTCCGTATATTTCGAAGACTTTTTCCAGTTTTGAAAAACGGAATATCTCCCATACCCCTTCGAGGAGTCCGATCAATTTTAATCTGCCGCCATAGGACATCATGTGTTTGAGTCCTTCCACAAAAGTGGCGATCCCTGAGCTATCGATATAAGAGACCCTTTTGAAATCAACAAAGAGAGGGGTCACCTTCTTATCGATCAGGCCCATCATCTCCTCTCTCAGGGTTGGCGACGAATACATATCGATCTCCCCTGAAAGGGCCATCACCGTCATGCCTTGATAGTCTTTGACCTCGATCTCCATCCTTTATTTTTTAAACCGGATCAGTCTCAGCCTATTCCCCTTTCTTTTCCTCTGATCAAATTGGACGATATCGAACGCCCTTTTGATGAGATGGACACCCAGTCCTCCGGGTCTAATATCATAGAGGTTTCTTCCTTCTATGGATTCAAGTTGCACCTTAACTCCCTGATCCTCGATAAGGACCTCAAAACCTTTGGGGGTCATCTTGTATCGAATCAGGATGCTCTGACGGATGTCTCCTCTATAGGCATGCTTGATCACATTGGAGCAGGCTTCATCGACAGCCAGTTTGATATCCTCTATAGCGGACCCAGAGAGTCCATAGAATTCACCCATCTTGGCAGTCACCATCCTGATCATGGAGAGATATTTTGGATCAGATTGAACTTTGATCGCTGCCAGATCCTTCATTTCAAACCGCCCTATCCCAACTTAATTCCACAATGGTCAGATCATCTGCCCGGGCGAGGCCCTTCGAAAAATCGTTCACATAATCAACCACTTTTTGAATAAGATTCCCTTCATCTATGTGTTCCTTTATGAAGCGAACAAGCTTTTCAAAACCAATTCTCTTCCCTTCGTTATTCTTTGCTTCGAAGACCCCATCGGTCAGGAAAACAAGCCTGTCACCCTTGTTCAATGATATCTCCGCGGAAGAATACTCAATCGGCAGGATGCCCAGTGGGGGGCCTGATGCGACATCCATCACCCTTACCTCTCCATGGGTCAACCAGAGAAATGGTGGATGCCCAGCCACAGAGAAGGAGAGATTTCCTTTCGATAGGTCAACAATTCCGAAAATCCCTGTAAGAAACATGCCCCGTGGAGCTTGAGAAAGCACCGCATTGAGACGATTCAATACGATTTCGGGTGAACCCATCCGAAGTGCGATGTTCCTCAAATCGCTGATGACCTTTGCCATATAGAGTGCTGCATAGATTCCCTTTCCGGAAACATCTCCGATGAAGACTCCTACCCGGTTTGGATCGAGTTCGATGAAATCATAGAGGTCACCTCCCACCTGGGTTGCAGAAAGGTTGATAGCAGAAAGGGTTAGATGGTCCTTCTTAAAAATGGGGAGTCCAGGCAGAAAACTCTTCTGCACGACTGAAGCGATTTCAAGTTCTTGTCTGAGCTTCTCCTTTTCAACAGATTCCTTATGAAAGCGGGCATTCTCGATGACGATGGCCACTTGTCTTGAGAGGGTCAGGAAAATCTCTAAATCATCGTCACTGAAAAAATCCTTCTCTTTTGAATTGAGGATTTCTGCAACACCGATCAATCCACTTCTGCTAATGAGTGGGACAGCAATGAGACTCCTTGTTGTGAAACAGGTCAGCTGATCAGCGCCTGGATAGAATCGGCTGTCCGTTTTTGCATCTTTGGTCAATAAAGGGGTTTGATGTTCTGCCACCCAACCTGCAATACCCTGTCCCATGTCAAGGGAAACCTTGCTCCTCAAAATATCTGCGACGGACTCCTCTCTGCATAGGGCAAGGTCAAATTCGAGCTTGTTCGTCTCTTTATTATAGAGGAGAATCGAACACCCTTCCGCCTTCATAAGGCTTTTTGCTTTTTCCATGACAAGGGTCATCAGTTCATTAATGTCGAGCGTGGATGAAATGATGGCAGAGACCTCGATCAAGGCTCTGAGAGCTTCCGTCTTCTTTTCTATCCTCTCGAGGTAGTCCTTATTAATAGAGATGTTACGATCGTCGACCATCCGGGGGTTACCTATCTCTATAAACATCTATATCTTTCGCTCCCTCACCAGTTGCCGTATTCTACAAATCCTCTATACAATATCCGGAAGGATACCCTCATCGAGCAATAGAGGGGCACAGACAGAAGCATTCCCCAAACACCATGTAAGAGCCCTCCAAATGATATCACCATGATGATCATCAGGGGATGAACATTAACACTTCTACTGACAACCAGGGGAGTGATTGCAATACTATCTATCAACTTTACAAATGCAAGTATACCTACTGCTTTGAATAGGGTAAAGATTGAGCCAGTGTCCATAAGCACAAGCAAACCGCCGAATGTAATTCCCAACAAAGGGCCAATATAGGGTATGATGTTAGCTATGCCAGCAACAGCTCCTATGAACATAGCATACTTGATGCCGAACGAATACAGACCTATGATTGCCAATACACCTACGAAGAAAGTGTCTGTTAACTGCCCCCTGATATAATTGCTGATCTGTTGATCAATCTCATAGAGTAGGGTCAAGAATGTTTCAAAATATTTATTTGGCACAAATGCGATGAGCATTTTTCTAATTTTTCTACCATCCTTCAAAAGAAAAAAGGCAACCACCTGGGTTAGAATAAAGATGGTCACCCATTCCTTAACGACTCTTAATAAGGAACCCACGTCTCCCATCTTGGAAGAAAAATCGTTTATTTTCTGCTGCATTGCCTTTTGCATCGCACCTTTGGGAATGAAGCCTGTGTTCTTTTCTAATAATTCGATTGCCCGGTTCAGGCTGTCCTGAGTTCTACTTATATAGAAAGGTGCATTTTTCTGGAAACTGCTTATCTCTGTCTGTATGGTCGGCCAGGTCAGTTTCCATAAAATAAATAGAAAAACGAGGGTCGCAATAATCAGCAGAACTACTGCAAAGGTACGGTTTATCCCCTCTCCTTCCATATAATCAACCACTGGACTTAGGAAGAATGTTATGACAAATGCGATGATAAACGGCGTGAGCAGCCCTCTGATAAGATATAAAACCAGTAAGATACCTAACAAAACAAATCCGATCGCAATAATTTCAAAGGCTTTCCAAAATTTTTCGAATTCATTTCTTTCCATTTTATTCCACTTCTTTCAATTTTATATCTGTCATTCTTCTAAGCCTGCGTGCAAGCCTTTGCGAAAGTTTCATGAGAATTTTGGAGCCGAGTCTGGGATTATGCTCTATCAAATCAAACAAATCAGGTCTAAATATTCCAAGCACCTCCGTTTTTACAGCTGCTGTTGCTTGGGCAGAGCGTGGATAGTCTTCTAACAACGACATTTCTCCAAAAAATTCTCCTTCCCCGAGTTCTGCTATGTTAACCTTTTCCTCATCGATCGTTTTAGTAATTTTTATCTGGCCTTTCTTAATGAAATACATCCCTGTGCCTGGTTGCCTTTCGTGAAAGACCACTTCATCGGGCATAAACGTCCTTTCATGCACGATCAATTCTATTTTTTTCAAATCTCTGAAAGTTAATCCTTCAAATAACGGAACAGTTCGGAGCACCGGAATGATGTTTCCTTCTTTTCCTCGAATTTTCTTTAGGATGACATTCAATTTATTTTTTCTACGCATCGTTGTTCTTCCCTCTGACCCAATATTTTTGGTAATTCTCGAGGAAAAGTACCTCAAGAAAAAGGAGTTATCGAAATATCGGACGCTTACTGAAGTGCAGTCCGAGTGCCTTAAGAACAAAAGCCCTGATCGGGCTTTATCCCTCCTCGAAGGTTCAAGGTGGTGCTGTTAAGTTCATATGTGGAGACTGACTGATTGCCTTAGTTTTGATTACAATGTATGAGACTAATATGCAAAAGTCAACAAGAAAATTGGAAAAATTTACACGTTGCTCTACAAGATGGGCCATGGAGGTCGGGACTTTTTGACCGAAGTGAAATAGGGAGGGAGATTTCAAACCGTGATGTTGCTTGGGAAATTGTTCAACATCTGGTATCAAGAAAACCAGAGATCTCTGCAATTATTTCATCCACCTTTTGGTCATCACAGGTAGATACAGCTAATCATTTTTTCCGTCATTAAATATTCTCTTCTTGAAAAAGAAAAATGGTCGTCTTCGATCCTTTCTATTTCTTTGGTATAAATTCAAAAGAATTTAGAATTTCCTTAATATCCTGACGGTCGTTTGCCCCCTTTGTTTCGAAAATCGAATAAATAATAAAAATTTGATAGGGTTCGGTAAACCCATAAATCCATCCTTGTTCCCGCTTCACCCCTTTTGCCGTATAGGTTGCATATTTTTTTGCAGCATATTGGACACCTTTTAGGGAGATCGGCTCTGCGGGAAACACATCCGGTATAACAACACCTTTCCCAAACTCTTTATCCAATTCTTCTTTTAAACTTTCGGTTGCCATACCGGTTAGGAGTTCGATCTTTTTTTGGGTGAACGTGGCATATCGACCTGTCGGCGTGAAATCAAAAGTAATAGTTGATTTCGTTTCGGGATTATATGCATAGAGTTCTGTCTGCTCCTTATCCGTCGAAAAAGGTCTGTCATAACCCAGCTTTTCCATGAAATCAGGGAATTCGATTGCCGACTTCCAATGGGAAGGGACCGAGACATTGAATGGATACCGAACCCCGGTGAATCGATTTCCTTCGATCTTGCCAGCAGGAGCACTGATATCCTCTTGAAGTGCTGGCCGGACAGGAATCCCTGCACACCCGAAAAGAAAAACAAAAAGGACCATCATCATTAAAATCTTTTTCATAATCCATCCCCCTTCTCTCATTTTATTGTAACACTTTAGCGCTTTGAAAAATCGCCCCATGAAACACCGGTCAGGGGTGTTGGAAAAGTTTTAGAACGGAAACCTTTTGCTCGATCATTCCTATGGCTCCAATACGATTGTAAGGTCTTGTCCGTCTTCTCCGTTTCGAAACGATGAAACATAAAAGACCGCATTCTAAAACTTTGGAAGCATCCCTGACCGGGGAACCAATCGCATTCCATTTCAAAAAGCTAAAGTGCTATATTTCATTTAATTTCAATCAACCCGTTCAAATCAAATCAATGGTGGTATTTTCAGATGGCAACGGTACAACAAACACTGGTTTTCGGGTTCGAAGGAGTACGGAACTGGACACACTCCCAAGAACGGTCTGTTCCAGAATTCCCTTGCCGTGGGTTCCAAGAACGATCACATCACAACCCTCTTCATCTGCCGCCTTTAAAATCTCTTCCACAGGATCACCCATCCGAACAAGGATGTTGGATACAAATTCAACGGAGGAAGTGCCCATTCGAGCATCTACCTTTTTGGAAAATTTCTGTAGTTGCTCTTTAACTGTTTTAATGCGGTCCTGCGCGACCTTATACACGAAATCCTCAAAGGTTATCATCATAGAAGGAAGAGGTTCAATCGCATGGAAGATGACAATCTTTGCTTCATCTCTTTTTGCCATATGGACAGCGTAATAGTAGGCATAAGCAGAGTTTCCGCTGAGATCGGTAGCGAAAAGAATCTTCTTGATTAGTGGAATCATATTTTCCCTTCTCCACGAAGGATGCACCCACCGAGATCACGATCCAGGAAAGAGGCAAACGTGCGCGGCCTGCAACAAAAATTCTCTTTCATAAGCCCCTTCTATTCTGTTTTAACGGAGAAGGAAAAGAAATACCCCCAAACCGATGAACAGGATCGCCGTTAAAAGCTTGACCGTCCCTGTATGATCTTTTGTTACAAGAGCCATCTTCTCAGACGTTATTCCGAAAAAGACCGCCACAAAAATGGCCACCAACGGTATAATGAACATGATGTTGTAGAGAACGAGATTGAAAAAGGCATGGACTCTCAATTTGGGGATCGTCATGATATATCCGATCGTGGGGAGATACACCTGCCCGGTGCAGACCACTTCCGTTGCAGCGATGACGAATCCGAGGGCGAATGTACCGACGAACCCCGCACTTTTGGACTGGGTTCCCTCTCTGATAATTTTATGGACCTTTTTCTTCAGGGCCACGGGGAGCTGAAGTTTCCATTTTGCCATCTGACCTCGACGAAATAGAATATAATCATACAAGCTGATGATCCCGAGGGCGAACGCAAACACGGCGATGACGAGATAGATTCCCCTGGTAATCAGAGGATAACCGCTCAACTGACGGAGACCCGCCATGAGCCCCATTCCGGCTAAGAGATAAGCAATAAAGACACCAGAAGTAAATGTGATACCATAGAGGAGGATCTCTCTACTTTTTTTGCCTAAAAAAGTGAGGTAAGATACGAGGAAGATGATCGTGGCAAAGGCACAGGGGTTGATACCGTCGATAAGACCTGCGATCAACACGGCTGAGAGGCTAAATTTCTTGAACCGCTCAACAATTCTCTGCTCCCCATTCTTGAGAGCCTCTTGGTCGACTTTCTCCCAAGGCGGGGGAGCTTGCTTCCCCTGATATTTGGAGACCAGCTTTTGGAAAGCCTCATAACGTAAATCATCTCCCGTAAGGTAGTCTCCACCGATATAGAATTTGGTAGCCGCCCGTTTGGACTCGGGAACATGATAGATTTGAAAAAGAGCCTCATCTATCGTCTTATTTTCCTCCTTGGTCAAATCGAAGGTTCCTATTCTCAAATCAGGGAATTTAGCAACCCACCCCTCCAACTCAGCCTTCTTTCCCTCGCACTCCAGGCACCCCTGTAGATAGAAGAACGCACCATACACAATCTTCTGGGAGTTCTTCTCCTCTTCTGTAGGGGCCTGGGGGATCCACCGCTCCGACTTCGCTACCTGAAGGGAAGGCCAAGGAATCCCTCCTTTCTTAGTATAGGATTTTACCAATTCCTCCAGATCTTTTCGAATTTTAGCCTCTCCCCCTAAGATGTTATTCCCAATAATAACGACAGGAAGTTCGTTCCCCTCTTCCTTCAATTCTTTTTCGAATTTGGTAAGGAGGTCATAATTGTTCAATTTGTTTAAGGGGAACGATCGAATCTCAAGGGGGTACTTCTTTGAGAGAGGCTTAATGAATTTGTCTTTGACCTTCTGCTCTCCGCTCTCTTCAGAATAGAAGAAGAAAAGCCTCACGACATCTTTTGAGAAGCTGATCTGAGCGGTCCCAACTATCACGAGAACCAGAATAAGACAAAAATTCAAGATCCAATTCTTTTTCATGGGCGCCTCATTTTTTTGGCGATTCATCCTCAAGCCCTTTTTTGATTTGATATGCCCACTCCGTTTTCACGCTCTTTAGAGATCCCGCGAGATAATACCTCGCCTCACCTCTTGCCTCACCCACTTTATTATCATTTTTCAAACTCTTGTAAACGGTGATCAATTTCAGGTGATTGTCGGCCATCAGGAGGTTGGGCAAAAAAATCACAGCTTGTTCACCATAGATATTGCGATAAGCGTCGTCTTCGGGAAGATACTTAAGGACGACACGCAAGAACCGATTTGATTTTTCAAGATGGATCCGTGCATCCTCCCATCTGCTTTCTCTGAACAGCCTTTCCCCTTCTTCCTTCTCTTGGACCCCTCCACGGTAATAATCGTGGATCATGGTAGCATTCTCTTCGAGAATCTTTAAGCCCCGGTTCTCATTGAACACTTTCTCAAAATTAATCTCCGTTAAAGGGTG
>Ga0315280_10006692_pt1 | contig 15793 bp, 25 predicted proteins | sample YL17G06_40_MG_FD_203697 | JGI IMG/M metagenome (GOLD analysis project Ga0315280, IMG submission 203697) | Sediment microbial communities from Yellowstone Lake, YNP, Wyoming, USA - YL17G06_40 | ecosystem: Environmental > Aquatic > Freshwater > Lake > Sediment | place: USA: Wyoming | collected... | reverse complement strand
CTCCTCTAAACGTTCCATCCGTTCTGCTCTCCGCCTCCGGGCTGGACGCAAATCAGGGCCAGGGTCGATCGGACCTTGTCGATGCTCCCGATCTTGAAGTGTACGATGTCTTTGAGCCCTTGCACCGTCTCGGCCTCGACACGGGCTACGATGTCGTAGACGCCGTAGACCATGTGGGCCTCCTTCACCTCCGGGATCCCCCTGACCTCCTCGAGGACCTCTTCCTCTGAGCCAACAGTTGAGATTATCAAAACATACGCCTGTCTCATAGCCTCCCACCCCACTCCTCCTTTCACGTGTCCATGGCTCCAATGGATATATAGAGCTGAGGATTCGGATCAACCCATAAAACCCGGTTTAGGGTAGGCCTTCCTTTATAAAGGCTTAGATACACTGACAACCCGAGACGAGGTTAATCAATAACCTCTTTCTAATAATTACGAAATACCTATAAGCACTGTTTTCTATAACCTCAACTAGGAGGAAAAAGCATGTCCTCGAAAGTGTTGGAAATCGCCTCTGGGTCGCTAGACCCAAATGATAAGGTATCGAAGAGCTACCCGGGTAAGTTTGAAAGGAAAAACGGTACACTCGTCTTGTCGAATATGCGATTACTCTTCATTAATGAGGAGGGATTCCTAAAAAAGTCCTATACGACAACGCTGAACCTTCCTTACAAGGAAATCAAGAAAATTGTAGGTAAAGGGTCGCGTCTCGAGTTAACGGATGCGAAGGATAGGGTATACGTGTTATTGAGCGATATTTCAGCCTCAATAGTTGAAAAGGCCCTAAGAGAGCTTATGAAAACACCCCCATAACATCCTCGCGCGCGGGTTCCTGCTCCCGGGGCGTTACTGCCCTTGCTCCAGGGCCGGCGACACTCCCCACTCAATGGCGGTGGGAAGGAATTAAGAATATAATAGAGATGGATTTTTTATGGATAAAACTCAGCAAGAATTATTTCTCGGAAAAAAGATGACCGTACGAACAATACTTGGGAGAGAAGGCAAGGCCATAGGCCTGGCTAACTCACGAAGAGAAGGCTGAGGGCTGAGATGAGCGAGCGCGTAGAGGCGGCCCAGAAGGCGTACGAGGGGGTCATGGTCCCAGCCCGGAAGGCCTATGATGAGGCCATGGCCAAGGCCCGTGAGGACGAGGAGGCCAGGGTACACGCCAATAAGGTGTTCAATGAGGCTTTGGCACAGGCCCAGAAGGCCTACAGGGAGGCCATGGCACAGGTCGAGAAGGAGGCTGAGGGCTGATAAATGAAACTAATGGAAAGAATTGAAGTGGGAGATGTTATTTATGATCAGTAGAATGGAGAAGATGAAAAAGTGGCTCGCTAAATTCTCTAAGAAGCAGATCATTGCCATTGTCCTCTACTCCATCCTCGCCATCATCGTGATAATTTTCATTGTGTTGCCGATGTTCTACATTGTCAAAGAAATTATCAACAGATTAGAGTGGAGTCAATTTGGGTTGTGGGATTGGAACACATGGAGACTTCTAATCAAAAAGTGGAACTTATGGTGAAATGTCTGAGGTGTAATAGCGGAAATACTGTTGATTGGTGCGATGAGGCGCATCTCAAAAGGCAGTATCAATGTCTCTTTTGTGGTTACAAATGGGAAGGCCACGCGGAGAAAAAGGAGGCCGAGAGCTGAGATGTCTCGTGAACTGACTTATGAGGAGAAGATGAGGGCGCTAGACCTGCAGGCGTTCCAGGAAGCGGAGAAGAAAAAGAAAAAGGAGGGCGAGGCACAGGCCGAGAAGGAGGCTGAGGGTCCATGAGCGAGCGGGAAAAGGCGGCCCGGAAGGCCTACGAGGAGGCCATAGCTCAGGCATGGAAGGCCTACAATGAGGCAAAGGCATAGGCCCGGAGGGCCTCAACCGAACGGCGTCGAGACGCCTCCACGCCGCGGGCCCTGGAGCCGTAGGGAGGCAGCTGAGGTGATTCTCGAGGCCATCCCATGCGACGGGTGGGTGAGCGCCGCGGAGATCGCCGCCGAGACTGGGATCGGCAGCTACAGGGTCGCCGGCGTAATCAGGAGAAACCTCCTAAACGTGTACATAGAGCGGAAATCGATGGGGCCGAAAGGGAGAAAATACCAACTCTACAGGCGTCTCCACCGCGTGGGTAAGACCAAGAGCGGGGATCGTTGGCCTTGAAGTGTCCCGACTGTGGCGGGGAGATGGTGAGGATCAAAAAGGGCTGGGAGTGCCTCAACCCGGACTGCGACGTGATCCGGGTCACGTTCAAGAGGCACTATGTGGTGAGAAGGGTGGTTGTCATTCAAGGAGGAAAAGTAAAATGACCGAAGCCCTCAGGAAAAAGAATTCCACACCGTTCAGGGGTGGGAGTGTCAATAGAGGTAGTGCCAAATTCAATTGCCCCCATTGTGGGAGGAGGACGTACTCTGAAAGAGGGCTCCGCTTCCACATCAGGCTATACCACCCGGAAAAAGTCGAGGTGAAGGAGGATGATGAGAAGTGAGCCAGATACTATTAAAATGTCCCTACTGCGGTTCTCGTGAGATCGAGGAGGGCTATTTCGCCGACAGATCAGGCTGGTGCGGATATAGATGCAAAAAGTGTGGTCGAATCTTCAAAGATGAGGAGGCTGAGGTCCGATGAGCGAGCGGGTACGGGTAGCCTTGAAGGCCTTCGAGGAGGTCGAGGCAAAGGCCCGGAAGGCCCGAGATGAGGCTATGGCACAGGCCGAGGAGGTCAAGGTATGACGGAGTACGAGGAGGTCCGCGTCCTGTCCACCGGAGTCTACAGGGTCAGGTACAAGAAGCTCACTCCGGGCCAGATCAAGGCGCTGAGGACCAGAGCCCAGAGGAGGCTCCAGACCTACATCGTCAGGAGGGGGCTTGCCAAGAGCTTCTTTCAGGCAAGGCAGCTCATCGCCCATGGCCACATCTCAATCGCCGGGAGGAAGGTGACAGCGCCGAGCTACCACGTCAGGATCGATGATGAGGAGACCTTAGACTACGCGTCCTCGAGCCCGTACGCGTCTAAGGATTATCCGCTCAGCAGGGCGATGGCGGTGGAGGAAGCAGCTGGAGGTGTGAAGGTTGAGTGGTGAAGAGAAATGGGCTATAGTCCACATCTATAGCAGCTTCAACAACACGATCATACATATGACGGACACGACCGGCGCCGAGACCCCGGGATTCGCGTCGGGCGGTATGTTCGTCAAGGCGGACAGGCTCAAGCGGAGCCCATACGCGGCGATGAAGGCGGCGCAACAGATCGCTGACTGGGGCAGGGACAAGGGAGTGAACGCCATCCACATAAAGATCAGGGCACCGGGCGGAAGCGGGTCGAAGACCCCGGGACAGGGAGCACAGGCCGCCATCCGTATCCTGGCTAGGAGCGGCTTCAGGATCGGCAGGATCGAGGAGACGACGCCGGTACCCCACGACGGTACGAGGAGGCCCGGCGGCAGGAGAGGTAGAAGACCGTAGGTAGCTGGAACCTCTTTGAAGGTGAAGGTGCCGGATAGCCATAGAGGAAATGAGAGGAGAGTGATGGAGAAAATAGAGAGGGAGAAGTACAGGACCTCCTCCGTCGTCGCCCTGCTACTAGGAGCATCGACCCTGGTGTCCGCGCCAGCGAGCAAGCCCTGCGCCTTGGGGTACTACGCCTACTGCAGCTGGACGCCTTATAGCACCCTTATCTGCCCGGCCATTGCCGGCGCCATCCTGTGGATAGACCGCAGGAGGAGCTGAGGGCCCATGAGCAACGAACCTAGATGCCCCAAGTGTGGCGGGCCCCTGGTAAAGAGGAAGTTCGTCGACGAGTGGCCAAAGGATAACCGCCCTGTTGCCGTCTGGGAAGACTGGTATTGTCCGTCCTGTAAAGCATCGGTGGCTGGAATACAATGATGAGCCATACGAGGAGGCTGAGGGAGTTCCGGTGCGGGTGCTGCTGGGCCTCGCCGCGGCGACGTTCGTGGCCTACCTCTTCAGGAGGTGGCTGGCGGGATGATGAGTGAAAAGACTGAGAAGGTCCTCGATGCCGTTCCCTACGACGGGTGGGTCAGCGCCGCGGAGATCTCCGCCGAGACGGGGATCAGCAGCAGAGAGGTCAGCGCTCTAATTAGTAGAGCGCTCCTCAACGTTTACGTGGAGTGGAGGCCGACGTGGCCATCAGGCGGACGTCACCTCTACAGGCGTCTCCACCGCGTGGGCAAGACCAAAAGTAGTAGGGGAACCCTGATCCAGCTGGGGAATACGATAAGCTCATGGAGAGGTGAGTGAAGGTGGTGCTGCTTAAGGGCCGGTGCGGTAGAGTTCTCGAAGTCAGAGAGTGGAAGGAAGGAACCAAGATATCATGCGCCTTTAGAGGGAGGGGGGACATTATCAAGTGTTCTGGGGGCTTGGACAAGCATATCGATGATTTCTGCCGTCTTTGCCCCGAGTCTCATCCATCAGAATCAGCATCCTCGTCTTCAGAGGTTAAAAAGGAGGAGAAGCAGAGATGAAGGAACTTCTTTGTCCGCGCTGTGGCTCGTTCCGGTTCCTCCTCTTCGACACAGAGAAAGGAGTCGTTGAAGCGAAATGCGTCATCTGCGAAAAGGTAGTCAAACTCAAGAAAATAGAGGAGGAACAGGGATGAGTAGAGGTAGTGCCAAATTCAATTGCCCCTATCGTGGGAGGAGGACGTACTCTGAGAGAGGGCTCCGCTTCCATATCAGGCTATGCCACCCGGAAAAAGTCGAGGTGAAGGTCAACATATCTATCGCGCGCGCGAGACCAGTCGCCACCCCGGGGCCTCGACATGTACGAGCCCTAACGGGCTGGAGGCTTTAAGTGGACGGCATCGAGACATCTTTCTCTATAAAGTCCACTCTATATAGTAATTTTCCCGGCTCAGGGGGTTTCTAGGTATTTTACTGAATTAATAGCTTATTAATTGGATTGAATTACTCTAAATCATATATTTCATTATCTAGGCTTTCAGGGACGAGGAGGTGAGGCACTCAACGCGCCCTCATCTTGCCCGCGACGGCGTCCTCTATGACGCCCGGTATCCTCTTCACAACGTCCTCCGGAAGGATATGGTACCCCTTCTCGGCGAAGACCCTGTCGCCTGCGGCCCCGTTGATGAAGGCGCCGGCGACGCCCGCCTCCATAGGTGAGGCTCCCTGAGCGATGTAGCCCGCCGTTATCCCCGAGAGGACGTCGCCTGTGCCGCCGACAGTCATCCCGGGGTTCCCGGTCCAGTTATAGCGGGTGTGCCTCCCGTCGCTTACGACGTCGACCTGACCCTTCAAAAGGATCGTTGAGCCGAGCCTCTTAGCCTCCTTCTCCACCCTCCTGCCCTTCTTCAAGAAGTCGCCTTCTGCCTCCTCGCCGGTCAGGACCTCGAACTCCTTCGAATGGGGCGTGAAGATCGCGGGAGACTTCATCCTCCGCCTCCTCTGGCCGCAGGCCTTCAAAGCGTCCGCATCTATGAGGACCGGAAGGCTCCTCTCCTCGACATCGTCTAGGAGAGCCATCACCTCCCTGGTAGTCTCCTCTTCGAGGCCCAGGCCAGGTCCCACAGCCACGGCGTCGACCTTTTCGAGGAACTGCGCCAGCTGGGCGTGGCAATCAGGTGATAGACGTTTCCCCTTCAGCTTGACCGTTATCATGCTCGGCGAGAAGCCGGCGACGGCCGCGGCCGCCGTCTCCGGGACCGCGACGTACACGAGGTCCAGCCCCACGGCGTATGCCCCCATTGCGGTGAGGGCGGGCGCGCCTGAGTAGGTCTCGCTTCCGCCGATGACGAGGAGGCGGCCGAACATGCCCTTATGGGAGCTGGGCTCCCTCCTCCTGTGGACGAGCCTCACGTCGCCGGGGCCCGCGTAGAGCTCCGCCTCGGGCGGCAGGCCCAGAGGCGCCACGATGAGCTCGCCGAGCTGCGCCGGATTCTCCTTGAACCCCGTCTTAGGCTTGTGAAGGGTGACCGTCAGGTCGGCCTTCACAGCCTCCTCGGGCGTCTCGCCCGTGTCCGCCACCATCCCCGTCGGCAGGTCGACCGAGACCTTGAACGCCTTCGAGGCGTTGACGGCCCTGATCATCTCCCTCACCTGAGGTGTCAGGCCGCCTCTGTACGTGTAGCCGATGAGGGCGTCCACGACGACATCGGCCTTGAGGGGCTCGACCTCGGATGAGTCGCCGACCACCTTGATTTGGAGGCTTGAGCTCATCCGCTTCGCGGTCTCCCAGTTAGACATCGTCTCCTCTGAGCGGATCAGTGAAGGATTCCCGACTAGGACGACGCGGACCTCGTATCCCCTCGCTGTGAGGTGCCTCGCGGCGACGAGGCCGTCGCCGCCGTTCCCGCCCAGGCCGCAGACGACCAGGACGCTCTCCCCATGCTTGAATCTTGAGGCAACGGCGTCGGCGACCGCCCTGCCTGCGCTCTCCATTAAGAGGAAGTTAGGGACGCCGAGGTAGTTGGCGTTCGCCTCCGCCGCCTGTATCTCCGCCGCGGTCAGGTACTCGTCGAGGAGCATCGAAGCACCGAGTCCAAATGGCTCTCAGAGGCTATAAGCGTCACGCAGGGATGTTCATGCGACGTCGATGTCGGCCAAGGAGCGCGCCGAGAACCCTGACAGGCTCGCCGCCTCCGGCCCCACGGCCACGACGGCGCCGCACCCCGCGCCCCTGCCCGCTGCCACGTCCGTAGGCTGGTCGCCGACGTACACCACCTCCTCGGGTTTAAGGCCGAGGCGTTCGGAGGCAAACAGGATCATGTCCGGGGCGGGCTTGGCGTTATCCACGTCGTCCGCCCCCACCACGATGTCAAAGAGGCCCAACGCGTCGAGGCGCCTCAGCATCTCCTCCGCGTTCACCCTCTGGCCGTTCGTGGCGACCCCTAGCTTAATGCCCTTCCCCCTCATCTCCTCAAGCTTTTGGCGTACGCCTGGGTAGAATGAGGGTTTGAAGTTCACAGACTGCAGCCTGTCGGCCTCGTTGTACGCTTCCTCGGCCAGGCACTTCGCCTCGTGCCACCTCCTGCCTGAGAGGTATACGGCGGCGGACGCTATGGCGACGTCCTCGCGCCTGGGCGCCTTCGAGAGTGGGCCATTCATGTCGACCCTTAGGGTCGAGGGGTCGACTCCTGAGAGTCTCGCCCAGGTCTCGGCGGCCTCTCTCCCGGCCACCCTCGTCATCGCCTTCATCCGTGCCTCGGCTAGGAACCTGTACTTTGGCTCGTCGTCGAGTAATGTGCCGTCGAGGTCGAAGACGACCAGCCTGCACTTAATCTTTTTATCACCGACTATAAGAGTAGGCAAACGCGTCGCTCCTCTGAGGGGACTCAGAGTACATTTACCGCTTTTCCCTATATTTAGATAACTTTTAAGTACGCATCTCCCCGATCTACACTCAGGTGCGACTGTTGGCCACAGCCTTCGTTTTGATCAACGCCGAGATAGGCGCGGAGACAGAGGTACTGAAGGCGCTCAAGGACATCAAGGAGGTAAGGGAAGCGTACATGGTATACGGAGTCTACGACATCATCGCCAGGATCGAGACCGAGACGATGCAGGAGCTGAAGGACATCATTAGCTGGAAGGTAAGGCGCCTCGACAAGGTCCGCTCCACGCTGACCATGATAGTCGTCTAAACGACGACCCTCCCCCATTTTAGTTATCTTCAGACAGCTTTTATAGAGCCGCATCCATCTCTCGGAGCGTCCAGGTTTGCAGATCCACGTGGGAATCGACGACACTGACTCCCCAATAGGCGGGTGCACTACCTACGTAGCCGCGCTCCTAGTGGAGAGGCTCATCGGCCTCGGCGCCGAGTTCACAGACTACCCAAATCTGTTGAGGCTGAACCCGAACGCCCCGTGGAAGACGAGGGGAAACGCCTCCATCTGCCTCAGGTTCGAGCTCCCTGAGGGGGTTGAGGATGAAGCTAAGAGGGCCGTCGTCGACACCGTCGACTCCCAAGGCGAGTTCGACTGCGAAAACACTAACCCCGGCATCGTGTTCCACCTCGGGGACGTCCCGGATGCGCTCAGGGAGTTCTCGGAGAGGGTCGTCCAGGGGATCGTGACGCTCGACGAGGCCGAAGCGCTCATCGAGGAGCACTGCGCCGGCGCGATCGGCTACAAGAACAGGAGGGGGCTCATAGGGGCCTTGGCAGCGATAGGCGGTCTACAGGAAGGAGATTACACGTACGAGCTCCTGACATACAGGACGCCTGAGAAGAGGGGCACGCCCAGGATGATCGACCACGCCTCCGTCAAGGAGATGGATGAGGCACTCGGTGACTCGACATTCAACAACGTCGACCCCGAGACCGGCCAGGTGCTCATAGCTCCCCACGGGCCTGACCCGATCCTCTACGGCGTGAGGGGCGAGGCAGTGGAAGCAGTCCACAAGGCTATGGGGATGATAAGGGTCGAAGAGCCTGTCGAGCGGTGGGTAATCTTCAGGACCAACCAGGGGACGGACGCCCACCTGAATGGGACAAGAAACGTCTCTGACCTCAAGCCGAGGAACCCGGCGGTGGTTGAGGGAGAGGTCTCAAGGATGCCCTGCACAATCACCGGAGGTCACGTCATCTTCACGGTGAACGACGGAACCGGCGACATCGACTGCGCATCCTACGAGCCGACCGGGGGCTTCAGGGAGGTCGCACTCCGGCTCAGGGAGGGAGACAGGGTCAGGGCCGCCGGTGGCGTCAGGCAGGTTGACGAGGGACTGACGCTGAACCTTGAGAGGCTGGAGGTCCTCGACCTTGCAGAGCAGTTCGTCATGGTCAACCCCCGGTGCCCGGCGTGCGGGTCTGCCACGGAGTCGATGGGTCGCGGCCAGGGATTCAGGTGCAAGAAGTGTGGCTTAAGGGACCCTAAGCTCTCGAAGAGGAGGCTTGAGGTCGAAAGAAGATTGGAGGTCGGCCTGTACCTGCCTCCCCCCAGGGCGCACAGGCACCTAACCAAGCCGCTGAAACGCTACGGAAAGGAGAAAAACGCTAGGCCAGGCAACATGTTCGAGCCCTGGCATATGCCCTGAGACGACGCTCTGGTTTATATAATCCCAGCTCGCTGAAGACACTGTTCTGAGGAGTGTTGACCTTATGGAGTTCGGCGAGGTTCTGGATAGGAGGCGCAGCATTCGGAAGTATAAGGACACCCCGATCCCGAGGGAGTCTATCCTGAAGGTACTCGGGGCGGCGAGGATCGCCCCGTCCGCGGCGCACAAACAGCCCTGGCACTTCATAGTTGTGCAGGACGAGGAGAGGAGAAGGCTGCTCGCCGGAAGGAGGGAGTGGGCTGCTAACGCCCCCGTGATAATAGTGGCCGTGGGCGACCCTGTTGCCTCGCCCAACTGGTGGCAGAACGATGTCGGCATAGCATTCGAGCACGTGGTACTCGCGGCAGCCGACCTCGGCCTAGGCACATGCTGGATGGGCTCGATGGCCAGGGACGCGGAGATCAAGGCTCTGCTGGGCATACCGGAGAGCCTCAGGGTGGTCGCCATAACGCCCCTAGGCGTTCCAGATGAGAAGCCGGCGCCGAAGGAGAGGAAGAGCCTCGACGAGATAGCCAGCTGGGAGAGGTTCGGCGGCAAGAAATGAAGATGCAGCTTCCACCAGATAAGCTGTCACAGGCGGGGCCTGTCTCCCCCGTCGTCATGGTGACCTGCGTCGACGCCGAGGGCAAGCCAAACATCATAACACTCGGCATGTACATGAACATAAGCTCTAAGCCGCCTCTTGTCTGCATAGGGGTCGCGCCACAGCGATACAGCCACAACCTCATAGCCGATCAGCAGGAATTTACTGTGAACGTCCCCTCCATCGAGCTGAAGGAGAAGATGCATTTCTGCGGCACAAACTCAGGGAGGAACGTCGACAAGTTCAAGGAGGCCGGCCTCACGCCCATCCCCGCGTCCAAGGTCAGACCGCCCCTCATCGAGGAGTGCTACGGCCACCTCGAGTGCAAGGTTGTCGGCAGCCATACCTATGGTGACCACACCCTATTCGTGGGCGAAGTCGTAGCTGCCAGTATCAATGATGGGCTGCTCAAGAACGGACGCTTAGACATCGACAGGGCGAAGCCAATAGCCCAGAAGAACTGGGACTACAGGACCCTCCACCACAGGAAGTGACGGAGTTTCAGCCTGTTTCCAGCTTCTTGTAGAGGTGATAAGAGTAGTAGGTAGTATAGATCGTCACCGAGATCAGGGGCGCCAGAATCAGGGCGAGGGCGAACTCCGGGAAAACGGCGCCGAGTAACGTCACTAGGCCAGCCAAGATGAGGATCTTCCCCCCGATCCTATGCGTCTCGTTCCAGACCCTCTCATCGCTCAGCGTCCAAGGCGTCCTGATCCCGATGAACCAGTTCTTCTTCGCCTTACCGAGCAGCACGCCTAGGTAGATGAAGAGGACACTGGCGGCGGGAACGAGAAACTGACTCATGTTTAGCCCGTAACCCAACGCCGAGGCTATTGAAAGGCACTGGATGTAGAGGAGGTAGAAGGTTAGCAGGGCGACGAAGCCATCATAGTAGCCCCTGAAGCCCTCTATGTTCTTCCTCAGGGGGTCGACCCTCGGGATCAGGAGGAAGAGGCCGAGCATCACGAGGGACCCGAAGGGTATCAGGAAGAGGGCGAGCAGCTTGGGCATGTAGCCGTCCACCTGCCCCGCGGCGTTCCAGTGGCTCGGCATCCTGTCTGGCACATTAGGATACACGTAGACGCCCACGGCTAAGGAGGCCATCACGAGGGCCACCGAGACGACTACGCCTGCTCTCACAAACATGAATATCTGGTTTAAACCCTAAAGGGTTTACCGACTAGACTATGGAAGCGCCCGAAGGATTATTACGCCTCTGAGCCGAAGCTAGGTTTGGTGCCCCAGTTTTGGGAAGCAGAAGGCCGGTCCACCCATACATACCGAACTCCGTCCCAGCCGTGAAGGACGAGATGCTGAGGGAGATAGGCGTCGCGAGCGCCGAGGAGCTATACGCCCAGATGATCCCTGAGAGGCTCAGGCTCAGGAGGAGGATGGAGCTACCCGAGCCGTTGCCCGCAGAGCTCGACCTGAGGAGACACGTTGAGGGGATCCTCTCGAAGGACAGGACCTGCTCAGACTACCTCAGCTTCCTCGGCGGGGGCTGCTGGCAGCACTTCGTCCCGGAGGTCTGCGACGAGATCATCGGAAGATCCGAGTTCCTGACCGCGTACGCCGGGGGACCGTACTCCGACCTCGGCAGGTTCCAGGCCGTCTTCGAGTTTCAGAGCATGATCTGCGAGCTCGTCGGCATGGAGGTCTCAGGCATACCAACGTACGACTGGGGCTCGGCGGCCGGGAACGCCGTCAGGATGGCGTCGAGGATAACGGTGAGGAGGGAGGTCCTCATCCCCAGGAACATCAGCCCGGCGAGGCTCTCGATAATCTCCAACTTCTGCAACCCGACGGAGACTGGGGACAGGATCACGATAAAACAGATGAACTACGACGCCGAAACCGCCACCCTCGATCTTGGGGACCTCGAAGGAAAGATCAGTGAAAAGACCGCCTGCGTCTACTTCGAGAACCCCTCGTACCTCGGCGTCGTCGAGACCCAGGGTGAGAAGATATCCGAGATAGCCCACGACCACGGCGCCGAGAGCGTCGTCGGCGTCGACCCGATCTCGCTCGGGGTCCTCGCCCCGCCTTCCGACTACGGGGCCGACATCGTCTGCGGCGAGGTGCAGCCCCTGGGAATCCACATGCACGCGGGCGGAGGCCTCTCGGGCTTCATAGCCTCCCGGGACGAGGAGAGATACGTCGGGGAATACCCCCTCAGGCTCATCTCCGTCACGCACACCGCGAAGGAGGGGGAGTTCGGCTTCGGCCAGTGCAGGTACGAGAGGACCTCGTACATCGCACGCGAGAAGGCGAAGGACTGGGTAGGCACCACGACCGCCCTCTGGGCGATAGCCGCCGCCGTCTACATGTCCCTGATGGGGCCGGAGGGGATGAGGGAGGTCGGTGAGTCGATAATTCAGAGGTCCCACTACGCCGCCAGGCGCCTCTCAGAGATAGAGGGCGTGAGGGTCCCGTTCGACGGCTTCTTCAAGGAGTTCCCAGTCGACTTCGGCGCCACCGGCAGGACGGTCGCCGAGGTCAACCACGGGCTCCTGGAGCACGAGATATTCGGAGGCAGGGACATCTCGGCTGAGTTCCCCGAACTGGGCCAGTCGGCCCTCTACTCCGTAACCGAGGTTCACACGCAGACTGATCTGGATCGCCTCGCGTCGACCCTGAGGGAGGTGCTGGCATGACGGGGGAGGTGAAGCTCAGGAGGTATCACGCGCCGGTCTGGAACGAGCCCATCATCCTGGAGATGGGCCGGAGGGGGGAGAGGGGCGTCCTACTGCCCGAGGTCGAGGAGGGGATCAGGAGGAGCGTAGGGCCGGCGGATGGTCTCCTCCCGGCGAACGTGAGACGGAAGAGTTCGCCCGAGCTCCCGGAACTCTCGCAGGCGCAGGTGCTGAGGCACTACCTGAGGCTCTCCCAGCAGACCCTCGGGATGGAGCTCGACGTCGACCTGGGCGTGGGCACATGCACCATGAAGTACAGCCCTAAGGTGAACGAGAGGCTCGCCGCCATGATCGCCGACGTCCACCCAGACCAGCCCGAGGAGACGATCCAGGGCCTCCTAGAGGTGGTCTGGAGGTTAGGCCACGTCTTCCTCGGGGAGATCAGCGGGATGGACGAGTTCAGTTTCCAGCCCCCGGGGGGCTCGGCGGCGGCGTTCAACAACGCCTGCGTTATGAGGAAGTACCACGAGCTGAGAGGCGAGGCGGCCCAGAGAAACGAGGTCATCACCACCATCTTCAGCCACCCGTGCGACGCCGCCTGCCCGGCGACGGCGGGGTACAAGGTTGTGACCCTTTACCCAGACGAGGAGACCGGGCTGCCGGACGTCGAGGCCCTGAAGGCCGCGGTATCGGAGCACACGGCCGGGCTCTTCATCACGAACCCGGAGGACACGGGCATCTTCAACCAGGAGATAGACGAGTGGACGGGGATAGTCCACGAGGCCGGCGGCCTCTGCGCCTACGACCAGGCGAACGCCAACGCCATCCTCGGAATAACCCGGGCGAGGGACGCCGGCTTCGACATGTGCTTCTTCAACCTCCACAAGACATTCTCCTCGCCCCACGGCTCCTCGGGACCAGGCTGCGGCGCCGTAGGCGTCACGGAGGAGCTGGCTAAGTTCCTGCCGGTGCCCGTCGTCCTGAAGGAGGGCGACAGGTATCACCTCGACTACGACAGGCCCCACAGCATCGGCAAGATCAGGGACTTCCATGGGAACCTGTCGTCCGTCGTCAGGGCATACGCCTGGGCGATGAGCATGGGCGCAGACGGGCTGAGGGAGGTCGCCGAGGTCTCGGCGATCAACAACAGCTACCTCGAGACGAAGGTGAGGAAGATCAGGGGGGTCACGAAGCCGTACGGCGTCGAGAGGAGGGTCGACCAGGTAAGGTACAGCTTGGGCAGGATGAAGGAGGATACGGGGGTCGGGGTAGATGACGTGAACAGGCGCGTCGTCGACTACGGCGTCCAGACGTACTTCACGAGCCACCACCCCTGGATAGTTCCTGAGCCATTCACGCCTGAGCCATGCGAGACCTACTCGAAGGCGGACATCGATTACTGGGCAGAGGTGCTGAGGCAGGTATCCGAGGAGGCCTACTCTGAGCCCGAGAAGGTTAAGACTGCGCCCCACGACTCATCCATATCGAGGATAAACCCTGCACCATTCGACGACCCGGAGAGGTGGGCGATGAGCTGGAGGGCGTATAAGAGGAAGCGGAGGAAGGAAAAGTGAGCAGGCTGAAGGAGAGAGTCGCGCTCGTCACGGGCGCGGCGCAGGGGATAGGCGCCGGGGTATCCAGGGTTCTGGCGGAGAACGGCGCCCATGTCGTCCTGACGGACGTCTCCGACGCGGTGAAGGCGACGGCCGAGGAGATACGGGGAGCAGGGCATGAGGCCTCCTACAGGAGGATGGACGTCACCAAGGCTGAGGACGTCAACTCCGCGGTGGAGGGCGTCCTCGGCGAGCTCGGCAGGATCGACATCCTGGTGAACAACGCGGGCATCTACCCGAGGAGGAGGCTCGTCGAGATGCCAGAGGAGTTCCTCGTCAGGATGTTCGACATAAACGTATTCGGCATGTTCCGCTGCGCCAAGGCCGTGCTCCCCTCGATGATGGAGGTGAGGTACGGCAAGATCATAAACATGTCCTCTGTCACCGGCCCCATGGTAGGGACGCCGGCCGGCGGCCAGACAGCCTACGGCTCGACGAAGGCCGCGGTCGTCGGCTTCACGAAGGCCCTCGCCCTCGAGGTCGCCCAGTACGGCATCAACGTCAACTGCATAATGCCCGGCTACATACAGAGCCCAAGCGCCTTCGGCCTGAGGGGAAGCAGGGAGGCGGGGGACGCGGAGGAGAGGATGAGGGAGTTCGGCTACAGGGTGCCCATGGGGAGACAGGGGACGCCGGAGGAGGTCGGCGACCTCGTCCTATTCCTCGCCTCAGACGAGTCGAAGTACATCACGGGGACATCGATCGTCATCGACGGCGGAAACACGCTGCAGGAGGAGTTCCTCGGGCCGTACAAGCCGAAGTAGGCCGGTGACCTACCTCGACCTCACCCTGTAGACGACCCTGCGGCCGTAGCCGTTGATCACCCTCACGTAGCCGCTCAGCTGCGCGTCCAGCTCAGCATCCCCCGTGTCGACGAGGAGGGGTCGACCGCCGAGGGCGGAGAGCTTCCCCGGCGTAGCCACGACGACGATGTTCTCCCTGCCGACGGCCCTGATCACGCCCGGGCTGATCTGCTGGTTGCCCCTGCCGAAGACGAATCCCTGGCCGCCGATGACTGTGACCACGATCTTCGCCCTCCTGCCTCTTACAAGGTCGAGGAGCTTCGCCTCGTTGACGTCCTTGGCCACGAAAACCTTATCCTGGACGACGTCGACGCCGAGGAGCGTCTTCTCCAGGCCCATCTTGTCGGTTATCGCCTTAGTCGTGGAGCCCGGGCCGATGATGTATAGGACGCCCTCCTCCATTCCCTCCGCGACGTCGGCGGCGATGGATTCCAGGAAGAACTCCTCCGGCGCAGAGCTGCTCTCCTTCGAGCCCTGGACGAGCGTCTTCTCGTAGGGGACCATGAGGTAGCCGTATAGCCTCGCCGAGAGCCTGTTCTCCCTGAACGCCTCCTCGTCTATGTCCATGACCTCGGACTCACGGGCCTCAGCCTCGCCTGCCAGGAACTTGACGGCGAGCCTGCCGGCGCTGCTCGGGTTTATGGCGTAGACGGCGGAGTGGATCTTGACGCCGGCCGGGATTCCAAGGGCGGGGACCTTGCCGTCCACCGCCTCGCAGATGTCCCTCGCCGTCCCGTCTCCGCCCGCGAAGAGGATGAGGTCGACGCCGAGGCTCAGCATCTCCCTCGCTGCCCTCCTCGTGTCCTCGGAGGTCGTTTTCCCCGTCTCGACGCCCCCGATCACCGTGGGCTCGAAGCCGGCCTCCCTTGCCTCGTCCTCCCCCATCTCATGGGGGTACGCGACGATCTCGACGCGATCTTTCAGCGGAGCGAGTTCCCTGAGTGCCTCAACCGCCCTCCCTGGGGATGTGGCCACCGCGCCGAGTTCCTTGGCCTTCCTTATGATCTCCTGGCCGTCGCTCCCCTTGAGCCCCACCCTGCCCCCCATCCCTGCGACGGGGTTAACGATCAATCCAATCTTCTTGGCCAAGGCGCCTACTCCTTGATGCCGCAGAACCTCAT
>Ga0315280_10006691_pt1 | contig 15795 bp, 12 predicted proteins | sample YL17G06_40_MG_FD_203697 | JGI IMG/M metagenome (GOLD analysis project Ga0315280, IMG submission 203697) | Sediment microbial communities from Yellowstone Lake, YNP, Wyoming, USA - YL17G06_40 | ecosystem: Environmental > Aquatic > Freshwater > Lake > Sediment | place: USA: Wyoming | collected... | reverse complement strand
ACGTCTTCTGGTTTGAACTTGATCTCGCCTTGATCAGACCAGTGTTTGGCTATCTGCTTTTTCCATTCAACGGCTTTCAATTGAGTCGCTTTGAACGCTTTACACTCGCTGCAGTCCAATCCACAATAAGCAATCATTTCAGACATCGTTTCTACCTACCTACTTTTCAAAGGCACCGCTTATTGAATGATTGCAGTCAACGGGATAAGCGTTCTACAGGCATGTGATGGTTAGATCAGTGCTTCGAAGAAGCCTTAGCTATGGCCTGGCGCGCGTAGCAAGCCTGGGGGATTCGAGCCCAAACGGTTAAGCCGCAGTTGTTGGAACAGAGATTTAACCTCGGAACTGGGAGCCAAGCCCAATCCAAAAGCGATAGCAACTGTCTTCGGAAATCGATTCCAGCGGGGCGCACCTAAAATGGGGTGGGCCCAGACTTCGTTGAGCACTTCTGTACCCATCAAAGTTTGTTTTAGGACTACTAAAAAACGCTTAACGGCATACCATTTGACAGAGATCCTTCTGCGGAAGCCAAGCGCGTTATGGAGCATCAAATACAGATTCTGCTTTCATACATCTTATATCCGATTTTGAAAAATCTCTATTCTGATTCAGATGCATATGAATCAAAAGTCAACATCGAAATCGCTACACTCCATTAGCGATAACCTTCAACTGGGAAAAGTGGAAAAAACCTTATGAACGCATTCTATTGGCTTTCGCTTGCTGCAAGTGTCGTTTGCATTTCTTTGGGCGTTGTGGTTTACTCTTTCAATAGAAGAGCTTTGTTGAACAAGCTTTTCGTAATGACCAGTTTTTTTGCGTTTTTTTATGCGTTCACTGAGGTTATGATGTGGCAGGCAAGTAGTTTTGAAAGCGCTTATTTCTGGAATAAGATGGGTTCTGTATGGCCTTTCTTCGTGGTTTCAGTTGCTCATTTTGCCCTAGTCTTTACTCGTAGTAATTGGCTGAAAAACAAGCTAATCTATCTGCTTCTGTACTTGCCCGCTGTGCTGTTTTGGATTATCGAAATGTTTACCGATTTGATAAACGGGCCTCCGATTATGAAGTATTGGGGATACAATGATACTGCATCAAATACATTGGTTTACGGCATAAGCACTCTCTGGTCTGCAGCTTTGCCGATTTTGGCGTTTGTTTTGTGCTTCAGATACTACCGCAGGACAGACGAAGAAGCCTTGAAACAGCAGAGAAAGTCTGTGACAATCGGCTTCGCTGTTCCTATTGCCGCTTTCGTGGTTACTAACATGCTGTTTCGTTCAGTCGGTATTGACATTCCAAATTTGGGGATTGTTGCAATTTTGTTTTTTGGCGGTTTTGTTGGGTATGGAATCTTGAAATATGAGTTGTTTTCTTTTGACGCTGCTGTTGCCGCGGAGAACATCGTTTCCACGATGCCAGACTCGCTTATCTTGGCGGACATGAAGGGAAAAATGTTTAGGGTAAATAATCGTTTGGTGGAGTTCTTGAGCTATGGCAAAGATGAATTGATTGGAGAGTCGATTTCCAAATTATTTGTGGAAGAGATGCGATGTGCAAGTGTTTTGCAAGAGTTGACGGAAAAGAGAGTTATCCATAATTATGAGCTTACTTATAAAACGAAATTTGGCGAGGAGAAACATGTTCTGTTTTCGGGTTCAGTTGTTCGGAGCAAAACAGGCCGAGATATTGGAATCACATGCGTTATTCGCGATATTACAGAGCGCAAGGAGATGGAACAAAGACTTGTCAAGGCAGAAAGGCTTGCCTCGATTGGAGAATTGGCAGGACAAATTGGGCACGACCTTCGAAACCCCTTAACAGGCATCAAAGGTGGTGTTTACTTCCTGAGAACGAAAGGTGATAAAGTCAATAATGCAGACAGGGAAATGATTTTGGAAACGATGGATAGAGCGATTGAGGATTCCAACAGGATTATTAACAGCCTTGTAGATTACTCAAGCGAACTGCGTCTGCAACTCGCCAAGTGCACGCCCAAATCGCTTCTCCTAAATTGTCTGTCTAAGATTCATGTCCCAGAGCGCATAAGCATATTAGGCCACACCTTAGATGACCTCGAAATGTCTTTAGATGCTCCCAGAATGGAAAAGGTCTTCGCCAGCATGATACAAAATGCGATTGATGCAACTCCTGAAAAAGGCACCATAGAAATACGAAGTGCCCAGGTGGGTTCAGATGTGAAAATCACCTTCGCTGATTCGGGAACGGGCATACCCGAGAATGTTCTGCTAAAGATTTTCTCGCCCCTAATAACCACCAAGGCGAAAGGAATGGGCATGAGCCTAGCAATCTGCAAACGCATCGTAGATGCGCACGGCAGCAAAATCGCGGTCGAAAGTGCGGTGGGGAAAGGAACAACGTTCACCATTACCTTGCCAATTAAGCCGAAAATCGAATTCGCCGTCGAAAATACTTGGATGATAACTATGAAGCCCACTATCATTGGAGAAAGTTAGCCGATCCTCTTGCGAATTTACCGGTAAAAAAGCGTTGCAGAATCCAGATTTCTCACAGACAAAAGAAAATTATAACCATCTGAAAGCTTAACGCGCGCTGAAGGATTTTCGTTTTCTTGCTCAACCACCTTTATAAGCGCTCAACACCGTTGAGCAAGTTTTCTGCTCAATACTATTGAGCATTTATATAGGGCATTGAGCAAGATTCCACTACAGCCTTCTCCAAAAAAAACAATTCTCTTTTGATTTTCGTATTTCTCTCAAGCAGATATTTCATCAGAGTTCGGTCTGATTGGCGCGCGCGCAGAGTTTGAGAAAGAAACATAAGATACTAGCGTGTTTTGAAGAGAGAAGAACAAGCGCCTTAGGGTGAGGTGTCAAAATGGCACAGCCTACAGTCGGATCATCCGCGCAGGATGAAGTCAGGAGTGTTATAGTTAATCGGCTCGACGCCATGAAGAACAGGGACGAGGGTGCGGTCAAAGCACTCGTTGATGAGCACTACAACAAATTTGACGACTGGCCCCCCTTTGAGAGGCAGGAAGGCTCGAAAGCCTTGGAGAACGAGTTCGGGGCGTTCAAGGTGATGTCCAGCTACAGTTACGAGTTGAGGGATTTTCAAGCGAACATTCTCGGGAACACGGCGATTGCCACATTCATCATACATTATCAGGCAGTGATGAGAAACAGGGCGTTCGACGTGACTTCACGCGTCACATCCGTCCTCAACAAACAGGATTCAGGATGGAAGGTGGTCCACGAACACTACTCCAGGTTTCCTGACCCGACAACGCAACAACAACGATTCAGGCCCCGCCGAACGATGCAACCCTAACCAGCGCGCGCCGCTTTTGTTCTCCAACCAGAACTGTCAACCGAATCTGCGCCAGCATAAAACATCAGGTGCATGGTCAAAGTGCTCCCGACCCCAAAAACGTGAATTTGCTTGTCAGGTAAATGTTTTAGCGCGCGCGCTAAGTGAGTCTCTAAAGAAATCCTCAGGATTTCGCTACATAATCCCCGATACTGTTTGGAAGACTTCCTGTCTGTACGATCAGCTTTCTGACTATTTTGTCTATTTTGAGTACTTCTTCTGCGATCTCTACCTTGACTAATTGTCGAATTTTTCCTATACCCGTGTATTTCTTCTCAAGTTCTGGTACAAGTTTCATGGCCTTTACCTGTGCCTCCTTAGCTAAATCAACGATCTTCAGATGCTCTCTATTGTTGCGATTGAATCTTGGTAACGGCAGTTCTAACACTTTCTTGTGAATGTCCCTCTCTCCCCACTGTCCACGACTCTGCATCGGTTTTATCAGTGAATCAACTATCGGAGCATTAAGCATACCTGCAACAAACAACGCTTCATCCAGCTCGTTTGTGTCAAAGGAATATGTCGTGTCATCTGCGACTACTCCAGAAATCCCAATTTCAGAGGAATCCAGTTTCAATTTCGTTTCTCGGTTCTCAACGACGCATGAGACTAGGTACGTCCCAGATTTGTTATAGAGGATTTTGAATTTTGCTTTAGAACTCTGACCGGTCAGACCCCCTGCATAATCAAGCCTTTGATATAGATCCATCTTGTTTGCTTTTTCCCTGCGTTTCTCTTTCCAAACCTTCTCGGCATTCACTAGCCAATTCTTTAACCCCGAATAGCCTTTCCTTTGTGCTTCATTTGACCTCACCAAACGATACTTATCACCGGCGGGTTCAACTGGAAGGACCGCGATTTGGAGCGTTGCTGTACAGAAAGGTGCTAATTCTGAGCCAGTGGCAACCTGATATAGAAACTTAGACTCCACTTCTCCTTCCATGCTAACGTCTGCGTATTGTTTCTTTGCCTTTTCAATGGCTCTTTGAGAAGTTTTCAGTCTAGGCTTTGTCGGATCAATTCCGAGCTTGGGATGGACGACTGGTTCAACAAACCAAACCGAATGCGGAACAATAGTAGCTCCTTGGGTAAATTTTCCGTAGTAGGGGCTTCGTTGGCCTCTTTCAATCGCTTTTAGCACTTTCGCAAATTCTTGACTTTCGAGAAACGATCTCTGTCCGATCTCATAGTATCCGAGTTTCTTCTTAGTTTGCGTCAGGGATTTCATTGCTTCAGCGAGTTTAGCATTCTTCTGTGTGAGGGTTCCCTCGAAAGCAACGGCATCAATAGGGTATTGATTCGTACCTTTTTTCGCAGTTATTACACAGCTAGGTACTCGGAATAACGGGTCAACGTCTTCTAGATCGAAAACTTCTACCACTTTCATTTTAGGGGTGAAAACTCCTTTCCTAAAATTATGATGCTGATCACCAACGAAAACACTTCGCGGCATAACGAACGAGATCGTACCGTTCTTGGCAAGGTAAAGGTCTGATGCACGTGCGAAAAATAGTGTTGCGAGTTCCATCTGTGTTATTAGCTCTACTCTTTCAGAACTTAGCAACGTGTACTCTTTGAGGATTAGTCCTTTTAGAAAACTCTGGTAATAGGTGCTTTCAACGTACCTATATGACAGCCAAGGAGGATTTCCAATAACAATGTCAAATTTCTGATCCTTCAGAAATAAAGGTTTGTATATATTCTTGAGAATGAATGCCCATACTGTGTCTTTTTTCAGTTTGATTAGTTTGGCCATTGATTTGGTGGTCTCCAATAGCACACACAATACATTCTTGGAAAGCTTGGTCTCGATCTGAATTTTCTGTGAAATCAGATTACGAAAATCATCCAATTCAGGTTTCTCGCCACTCGCAATACTTCTAGCGTATTCTTTTATTGCCTCAACTACCCTGTCAGTTAGTTTTGGATCTTTTGCAATCTCAAGTGGAAGTCGAAGTATCTGGCCCTCGGCTTCTATTTTAAAAGAACGAACCCTTTCGTAAAGGACAATATCGGATTCAGGTAGACGGATCGAATCTGCTAAGTATACTGGTATGGAGACTGGACCACGTCTTGCTGAGAGGAGATCTGTTCCGAGTGCAGTCAGAAAATTCGTTCTTGATAATATGACCGCCAGAGGATGAACATCAATGCCTCCAACGGAGTTGAGTATAAGTTCCAATCTCTCGTGAGGTTTCTTCTTACCCAGAAGTTCTTTCTTTCTGCGAATACTCGCAGCCAAAAAAGTTCCCGAACCGCATGCTGGATCGAGTATTGTCTTAGTCGGGTCCTTTGCTACAACGTCATCCACCATGAAGTCAGCAAGCCAGTCTGGTGTGTAGTATTCACCAAGATCATGTCTTGCTTGAGGGTCAATTAGTTCCTGATAAAGCGCTTTTAGAATATCTTCATCGATAGTTGATATGTCATAAGATGCGAGCCGTTCTAATAATATGCTTGCTGACCTGAGACCTGATTCAATCCTTGCCACCCATGAGAAGAAATCTTCTTCTAAGAAATTATGAACATTCCACCTCTCAAAAATGCTTCCTTCTAAGATCTCAGCTATTTGCTCAGATGAAACTGGAAGAGCTCCGCCCGAAATAGTTGAATATGCGAGCAACTTGGCAAGTGTTGCCAGGTATGTATGCCTTATGAACAGGTCTTCACTATCAACTTTCGAACCGTAGACTATTCGTAGGAAGTTGGCCCATTGATCGTAGAGAACTGGCTCCTTACATTCCTTCCAAGCTTGTTTTAGAAGGGCCTCCACTTCACGATATGCGGGTTTGTTCATCCCGAATTCATTCGAGAAGACTTCAGTTGTTGCTGGTTTAAGTTCCTCGGTGAGCATGTATCGGTCAAGCCAAACGAAAATCTCGCCCGGACGTGTTTTCAGAAAATTGATTTTGTCTATTTGGTCTAGGAATACGTCATCAGAATTGACACAATCTTCTTCCGTTGCAGTTCTAGGCCTATAACTTACAAAACTAATCCCGTCGGTTGCTATGGCGATGTATGATATTCGATGTGCTTTCTGCTGCGTCCAGAGTATTGAAACGTAGCGACGCAGTTCAGATTCAGCTTCATCGAGTTTCTTCTTGTCCAGATTTTTCTTGAATTCAATTATTAGATTCCCAAGGAAAGCATCGACCCGACCCCTCACAACAAGCGTGCTGGATTTCGTAGCAAGGTGTTTCTCCAGAACCGGGAATAGCTTCTCAAGATATTCGACGTTAATCTGTCTGAAGACGTTTCTGGAAAATTCATAAAAGAGATACGCTTTGCTGGCTTCGGAATTTGCTCGCTCTACATCACTTATGTATCGCTCCAACTGTTTGTCAAAATGTGGTGGTGCCAGTTCAGACAAGATTCTTCCTCCTTTTCCTCGTTAAATTCTCTACTATGAATCATTAGGGGTTGAAACTTAAATGATTTTAATAATGAGCGGTCAACATTCTTAACTTCACAAAATCAAAGTTTACAATATGAGCAAACGTCTGACAAAGAACGAATTGCGCCGACAAGCGCGCGCTTCTACCACTCCCTTTTTGTTGGCGAAGGCGTCATCGCAGTCACCTTTGCTATGCTGCCTCCGCCAGCTTCTTAGCGCATGATTTCATCGGCCCGTTAGAGTCCACAGAAGGGCTGTCGAGAGCCTCAAGGTGACTTTGAACTGGAAAAGTCTTGGAAAGTTCTGAAACTTCTCAAACCTGTTTAGTTTGACGAACCGGCCTTCACCCAGCGAAACCCGGAAATGCTTCCGGCTTAGGTTCCAGAGGCTGGGCACTTGGAGGGGATAGTCTAGGTAGAACCTTTGTATTTCTTCTGGTGAAAGCAAGGTTCGTCATCCAAATAGAAGACGCGGCTTTTGAAGGTTAAAAAGAGTCTGTCAACACGACTCTGCGAGAAAGTGGAGGGAGTTGAGTCAAAGTGAACGCTTGAACTCGCCCATAAGCACGTGCGTTTGGGCAAAAGATGCTCATCCTGGAGCCATTTTGTATTCTTTTCCACGATCTACGAGCTGAACCCTGCCGCTTATCCTTTTGAACAAACGGGCATTTTCCGTGTGAACGGGATAGACCTTTTTGGGTTCTATTTCACTGATGAGACTTCCTATCTGCTCTTTGTTCAGATGCCCAGACGCGTGCAGCTGGTGGAACTGTATCCCAAAATGGTCAAGCCAGTTGTGCAGGACCGCGTCCTCAATATCCTCTTCGCTGAAGGGTTCGCTCATGCTGTGTATGAAGCAACTGCCTCGCTCTGGCTTTATGTCTATCAACTCTGCAAACTGGTAGAAATCCAAGTCCATGATTAACTCACTCTGGTTCTTGCTTACAAACTCGTACGTCACCATCTTGTCCATGAATTCCCTCTCCCATACGAAGTAGTCGACGTCGTCGAAAGTTCCAGACCTCTTGCGCTTGTAGTACACGAGTATGTCTTCATCCTTCAAAGGGTCGGGCAGGTCGAGACGTTCGTCATCGATGAGCTTACTCAACAGGCACGCTGTTTTGGGAGAGATGACTATTTTCCTTCCGTTCTGTTTGGCGACGTTATAGAAGCTTCTGAACCTGTCCATGTCACGGCTGTAATGCGCTGTGAACACTATCTTGTTTGTTGAGGAAACAATCCCATTGCTCAGATGCTCCACCTGCGCCTCTGAAAAGTTCTTCCTTTTTTCTTTCAGGGCCATTCTCGTACCTTCACAGATTAGAGCCACGGGTTCGGATTCCTTTGCTCTCTGCACAAAATCATCTGTCAAATCCTTTCTTGCACCATGCATCCTCAGGTCGCCAGTGTAAGCCACAGTCCCTTCAGAAGTTTGTATTAGGAAGCCGTAGGCCGCCGGAATCGAGTGGTCCACGTGGACCGGTTCCACTTCAATGTCGCCCACTTTGATCTTCTTCCCGGTGCGAAAAGTCCCGTAATCGTGGTTTCCGTAATCGCAGAAGCTGCTCGTCTCTTCCATCGACTCAAGAAACAGCTTGGCACCAACACCAAGGTACACCGGAATCTGAGGGTCGGTGAAGCAGATGTGAGTCACATGGTCGAAGTGAGCGTGCGACAGAAAAATCGCGTCAATCTCAGGCTCCGAATATGGAAGATCAGTGGAAGCAAGTTTCTCCTTGGCATAGAGCCCTCGAATCTTTGGCAGCAAACCAAATTCGAAGTGGTCTCCCAAACCGTTTATCGCACGCGGAGAAAGCCAGCCTGTAAAGTATTCTGCGCCAAAATTGAAGGACTGACCAAAATCAAACAACAATTTCGTCTTTCTATCCTGCACAAAGATCTTGTTGCCGCCGATCTCGTTGACACCACCATAGAAAGTGAGTTTAGCCATTTGATCCACAGATAGATACTATGCATTTTCTCCATTTCTATTTTAGCCTCCAAAAGTGCCAGCGAGCTTCCAGCGTGAAAAAGACGATGATGGGTTTCATCATAGCTGGGGAGAAAGGTTCGTAACGATCAGGGCACGTTCTATAATCTTTAAATGTGCGTATCCAGTGAAAGTAATTGGGAGCGGATAATGTTGGCGAAGCTTTTTGCGAAATGTCCAAAATGCGGGGCTGAAATCGAAGTTAAGAGGTCAATTAGATGGCGGTTGTCAGTTGAAGGAGACTGTAACTCCTGCGGAATACATTTTACAACCCCCACTTTTTGGCAGGAGAAGTAATCCCTCGACTCTGGCATCTTTGACTTTTCTCAGCTCTTTAAAGAAACCCTTCGTGAACGGCGAGTAGTCTATCTTTTTGTTGTTCATGAGAAGGTAAGCGTGCACTCTATTCTTTACCGTGCCCATTGTTCATTCACACCACCAAACACCATAATAATGGTCGGCATCTCCACTGTTTTCTATCTACCAATAGGCGGGTGATCAGAAGCGCGTCGCTCGCACTTCTTAGAAAAAACGATTTCCAGACAGTGCCTCATTCGTTACCATTTGTTGTCGTGTATTTTCTCTTCCGGCGATACTGGTTTCTGTTTTACGGAATATTCTTGAGGATAGCCGATTGGAATTAGGGTTGCCACTTCGTAGTCGTTTGGAATGCCCAGGCTCTTCTTGAGCGATGAGGTTTCGTATGGTACGTAGGTCACCCCGTAAAGTCCTTCAGCGGCCATTGCGAGCAAGATGTTTTCGATGCAGGTCCACACAGAAGCGAAGTTGTTTAACTCGTAAAGCGTCTTACACTCTCTGAGAGGCTTTCTCATCCTAAAACACACCACTAGCAACTCCGGCGAGCCAAGCAGCATCCTTTTCTGAACCGGCAAGGCTTTCAGATACATCTCCCTCTGCAGATCATCCGTCAACCCTCTCACAGCTTCTTCCAAATGCTCTTTGTCTACCACATCCTCTGCCCTCGCACCCGTCTCAACCACTCTCACTCGCTGTTCAAGATCTTTCACAAAGATGAATTCCCACTCTCTAAGATGGTTGTGGCTCGGTGCTTTCAACCCAGCTTCAAGAACACGCCGAAGCTTGTCTGCTTCAACGGGCTTCGACTGAAAATCTCTCAGGCTTCTCCTCTTGCTGACGACCTCATAGAATTCCATGGAATGCACACCTTCGCAACGATTCAGCTCCAGCAGAGGGCTGGCGCGCTACAGTCTTGAGCGCACGCTAGAGTTATATTAGTTACTCCGGCATTTACAGAGTGGTGGTTTTCGTTAGCATTCTCGAAGCAACTCTCAAGCGAAATACTGATCAATTCTTCTGCCAAACGAGTATGGGAGCTAATCACCGATTTTGAGGATTTTCCACGCTGGAACCCATTCATACGGCGGGCAACTGGAGAAATCAAGACTGGAGCAAGACTCGAAGTATTCATTCAACCTTCTGGAACTAACGGCATGACCTTCCGACCCAAAGTGCTGAAAGTTGACCCAAACCATGAACTCCGCTGGTTGGGACGACTGTATCTGCCTTGGTTGTTCGACGGCGAACACGCGCTTATTATTGAACCTTCAAGTGAAAATTCCGTCAAGTTTATCCAGCGTGAGAAGTTCACCGGTCTGTTAGTCCCCTTCACTCGCAGCCTGTTACACGATACTCAGCGGGGATTTGAGGAAATGAATAGGGCGCTGAAGCAACGAGCAGAACAACGATAAGCAAGTGCTTGCTCTGCCAAATCATTCACGCTATCTGCCGTACACTTTGCGCCCGCGCATTCCTAACGTCGGCTTCAGCGTGGATCTCTGGTCATGTTCTCTATCCTTAATGGGTCCTCAATCGTTGGATTTTGATCGCGGGTCTTGTGGTCTCGTTATTGGGCACGCTTTGATGCAGAGGCCGCATACGTCCCCGCCAGAGACGATGTGAATGTATTCGTGACATTTCTCCTTGTTTATCATCCATCCTTCAGAAGCATCGTAGCCTGGGTTTTCCAAGGCTCCGGCAGGGCAAGCTTTGACGCACTTTAGGCACTTCTCCAGGAGGCAAATGTCCTCGGTCAATGGTCTATCAGGTCTAAGCGCGGCGCTTGTTATGACTGTGACAAAACGTACGTAAGGCCCGTAATCTGGTGTCAGGACCAGATTGTTCATTCCAAATCTGCCCAGGCCAGCTGCGACGGCCGCGTGCTTGTGCGACATGTCCCCGAAATTCTTCTTTTTGTCGTACGGTGAGCTGGCTGGAATCGCTAAAGCTTCGTATCCAAGGTCTTCGAGAAATCGCGCTGTCTCCAATGCTAGGCTGTTGAGCTTGAGGTTTGCCACGTCATAGTTTATCTTGTACTCTCTCATGGTTTTTGGAAGTTGAGTAATTGAAGACTTGTTTATTCTTAGACCTATGGAGATGACACTTTTGGCGTTGGGCAAGAGGTCTCTCGGACGATGGCCTTTCGGCGCTCTTGAGAATCTTTTTGTGGTTGCAACTCCTACGAGTGTTGCTCCCTTCTTTTTGACGAAATCTTTGAGCTTCCCCGTGAGACCAGCCAAGTTTTCACCTTGGGAACTGTTCATCTTGTTATGAGCTATCAACCCTGCGGAATTCTTTCCGATTCTCTTTTTCTTCCCAGAATTCGCGGGTTCGCAAGTACTGAATCTTCGCCTTCAGAAGGTCCATATAAAACTCTTCTTCTCTCGGATGCATTTTTCCAAGAATTCTTGAGGCGGTTTCAGGGCCTACACCCTTGACTTCAAGGGCAACGAGCGCTTTTCTTCCATAGCTCAGCACCAAGTCCGCGGCCCGTCTTGCCTGAGTTAACTCCTTCAGCTCCTCCTCCGTCAGCCTGCTGCCTTCGCGTCTTCTTCTAAGGACTTCGCCCAAATGGTTTGCGTCTTGGCTTGTGTACAGAACCGTCAGAAGCTTCGATCCGCATTTCCTGCATGAAGGTTGTTCAGGCATATCTCTAATTTTTTCATCGCCTGCGAATTCGCCGCAAGATATGCAGAGCATCCTTGCGGTTCTGGCCTCCATTGCCATTTTCATCCTTTCTATGTTGCTCAGCAAGACCTGTTCGGGTGCCATCAGCTCTGACATGTCTGAAAACTTTGCGAGTATGTGATAAGCCAACGGTGTTGGTTTCTCCAAGCTGCACACAGTGCTGACCTTTATGATGCCGCTCTTAACTCGTCGCATGATCTCTTTGGCTCTCTTCTTGTCGACTTTCTCTATCATCGCCTCTCGCAGTGTTTCATCATAAATCGGGGTTCTGTCAAATCGTCTTGGAAGCTGGCTCAACCTTTCATAGCTCATGGTTTTTCCGCGTGGCAAAACACCGAACCTTTCAGCAACAAACTTCATCTTGTAAGAGAAGGGAAACTTTGCTTCCAAGTAGTCTTCGAAAGCTTTGTCAACCTCTTTGCTTGTCAATTCAAACAACGTTTCAGACAGTTTTTCAGTCTCATTCGGGTTCAGTTTTCGGGGCGTCTCTATGAGTATGCGGTAACCGTCGTTCCACCAGCCGACTATCACTTCCCGCTCAGAGAGCACAGAGTCAAAAACGCAGCCCAAGGTGCGATTCACCAGTTCACCAAAGCAAGCGTGAATTATCAAGTACTTGTCGAAAGATTCGACAACGATATGATTATGCGTGGGCAGTGGCGCTCCCCTTTTCACGTGCTCTTCAACCTCTTTGACTGCTGCAAGCAACGCAGACCTGTCAGTCGAGAGTCTCGCAGCAAGCGTTTCCGCTGTAGCCCCTGCGTTTTTCGTCTTCTTCAGCTGATCTGCAATTTCCTCTCGAAGTTTCCCCGTTGCCTGTGCGAGATCAAAAGGGACGGGAAGCATCTCACCGTCCCATCCTGGAATCGCGGCCAAAGGATCCTCCGAAGGAACAACGTAAACAACCCCAGTTTCCTGCTCGATCTGGACAATTCGCCACACTCTGCCCTTGACGATGATGTTCAAGCCCACTCTGGCTTTCAAGGCCATGAACTCGTCGCCCAAGGTTCCGATTTTTCTGTCAGAAATCACGTTCACGATTGGATAGCGTCTCTCGTCTGGAATCATGGATAGGTTCTCATAATAGTAGCTTCTAGTCTTCCGAGCCTTTCTCAAAACCTTGCCTTCTTCCCCCATTCTTATGTTTCCCAAGCGCTCTAAAAAGTATACCACTTCTAAAAAAGTGCCTTGTGAAATCTTCCTGTAGGGATAAGCTCGCCGTAAAATTGACAATAATTCCTTCGACTCTACCATCCCTTTATCCATCACTGCTCCAACGATTTGATGAGCCAAAACGTCCAGAGCATCTTCATGGATCACGACGGGTTCAAGCTTGTACTTGCAAGCGTTCCTTACCGCTGCAATCGACTCCAACGTGTCGTCTGGAAAGGCGGTTACAATGACGCCTTCTGACAGCATGTCCAGACGGTGGCCGCTTCGTCCAACCCTCTGAATCAGGCTGCTGACCTGTCTGGGCGAAAGATACTGGATAACTAAGTCAATGCTTCCAATGTCTATGCCAAGTTCCAGAGTGCTCGTGCAGATTATCGCTTTCAAGACACCTGCTTTAAACTCGTCTTCAATTTCGGCTCGCTCTTCCTTGGACAAAGACCCGTGATGGACAGCAACGTCACTGCGCCCGAGTTGATTGAACCTGTAGCCCAGCATCTCAGCAATCGTTCGAGCGTTTACAAAAATCAGGGTTGACTTGTGACCGTCAACAAGCTCAGTTATGCGTCTTATTCTTGCAGCCGCTTCAGGTGCCGTGTTGAGCTTCGCAGCTAGGTCGAAGTCTGATTCAATCGGACTCGGGTTTTCAACATGATATCTATAGCCCTTAAGAAACGAGGCTTCTATGACCTTGACGCTTCTGCCTGTTCCAGCGATGAACTGGGCCACTTCATCGCAGTTGCCAACAGTGGCTGACAAGCCTATCCTTTGAAACTCTTTTCCAACGATTTCGTGAAGCCTTTCTAAGGCGACCGCAAGCTGAACACCACGCTTGCTTGACGCAAGTTCGTGCACCTCGTCAACGACAACATACCTCACATTGGCCAAGTGCTGTTTCATGCGTGAGCCTGGCAGAATGGCCTGAAGCGTTTCAGGGGTTGTCACAAGCACTTCAGGAGGAAAAATGGCTTGTCTTCTTCGAAGCTTCTGTTCAGTGTCTCCGTGTCTCACCTCGACTGAAATGCCCAATCTTGACGACCAGAATGATAGGCGCCTCAGCAGGTCACGATTCAAGGCCCTCAAAGGTGTGATGTAAATTACAGCTATGCCCTTCCTTGTTTCCTGCTGAATCAAGTCTGAGAAAATCGGGAGCAGAACCGCCTCTGTTTTGCCGCTTCCCGTGGGAGCAATCAGGAGGACGTTTTCGCCCTTTGCTACGTGAGGAATGGCCATTTTCTCGGGCAAAGTGGGCTCAGTGAAGCCCAGCTCAGACAAAGAGTCACGGATGGGTTTCGCGAGCTGGTTGAACACCTCTGAGTTCGCTTGGCGTTTAGGCATTCTCACAAGCTGAAACGATGGGTGATCGAAAGTTTTATTCTTTATCTTCGCGGCAATGGATAGGATAGTATCAGACCAACGCTTTCGCGGTACGGTATTGATACCGTCTCTCTGAACTTTCCTGTTTCAAGTGTTTTCCCGAATTCCTCTACTAACGGTGTTCTCCTTGAGCAGAAGATTACCTCGCCTTTTTCGCTGGTCCAGACCGTTAGTCCCCTCGTTTTTCCTTTGTGAACAAGGTGCAGGAATGAGTTCTCTTCTCCTAGTTGCAGCATGGCGACCGCGTTTGAGCCCTTCAAGGCACAGAAAAACCCGTAAAGGGCTTCAGTAACGTCTCCTTTTTCGTTGAGCATCTCTTCGAAAAAATGCGGAATGACCTCTGAATCGATGAGTCCAAACCTCTCAGATTCGAAAACGTGTCCGGTACCGAACTTTTCTCTGATCTCTTCATAATTTTCCATTTTCCCGTTGTGGACTGAGGCTACTGTTAACCCTGGGTCGCGTTCAACGACGTAGGGCTGTGCAGTCTCCTTGGACTTGGCTGTGCTCATGAACTCTGGGCTCGGCATTCTTACATGTCCAAGCAAGACCGAGGCGTTCTTGACATTGACGATTTCAGGCAGGTGGCAAGCAGGAGATCCATCGATCTTTCCAACTTTTTCGACTAGGAGGTCGCCATCTTCCAGGAGCACGGCAACGCCGGCACCGTAACCGCCGACGGGCCGTGGCTCTTGCGGAAGCTGATGGACCTCCAGTTTTTGAAGAACCTTGAAGACTTTGTTCATGGACACAGGTTTTCTGAGTGAAAAACCGAATATTCCACACATTTTTCTACCATCCCTCAATCGGAGCTCTAGATCAGTGCCAGTTGATCTGAAGAATCAACCTGTTTCACTGATTTGCCTAGATGCTTCTTAAATCTCTTCTTATCTTCCATATATGATTAAAAGCAGGCGTATCGAAACCAAGGACACTAACGTGACGGTGAAGGTCGGTTAATTATTGATAATCCTCTCCAAGCCGGTGTCTATCGCGCAACCGGTCTTTTGGTCACACGGTCGTCTACACGTTCCTCGAGCTTGACCAAAACATTGAAATCTCAAGTTGACTGCCTCTAAAGTGGACTATGAAGAGATCGAGGTACGGGTACGCTTCTGCGGATGACCTCTTTTTCCGCTGCTGAGTCCAAAAAAACCTTCACACGTCAGATTGCAGCGAAGAGTGAAGGCTCTGAAAGCTAGGATTCTGCGAACAAAGAAAGGGGATGGGAGAAGGATGTTAACGTTCTGGAGTTCCGCTGATGTAGGCCCAAACGCTCACTAGGAAAAGTGTTAGGCAAGCTCCGGCGAGTCCTGACAACAGATACCTTGCGCTGAGGAATGCGGGCAGCACTGTTGCGAGAGCTGGAATGGCGTATGTGGCGGCGAGGTCTGCTATGACTCCTGCGAAGAATCCTAGGATTGCGACGAAGAGGAACATCTTTAACCTTTCGCCCATTATTTTCACCTTTTGCTTAGCAATTGAATCCAAGCCGCTTTTTAGTCTAACTT
>Ga0315280_10006689_pt1 | contig 15798 bp, 16 predicted proteins | sample YL17G06_40_MG_FD_203697 | JGI IMG/M metagenome (GOLD analysis project Ga0315280, IMG submission 203697) | Sediment microbial communities from Yellowstone Lake, YNP, Wyoming, USA - YL17G06_40 | ecosystem: Environmental > Aquatic > Freshwater > Lake > Sediment | place: USA: Wyoming | collected... | reverse complement strand
TATCTGGCTGTGGCTGAAGGTCGATCTGAGATTCTCATTTCCGAAATAACCATGCATACTCTGACCAACATAAGAGTGGCAGAAATGATCGCAGGTGTCAAGTTTGAGGTCCGCGGCGAACTTCAGAAACCCGGAAGAGTGAGTGTTCAAGGAATCGGTCTGAGAAGCTGAACTACATCGCTCAATTCACGCCCAATCGAACCAGTGTTTCACGTACCTGCTGAAGTCGTAGGTTCCGTCAGGTGGGTACCTTTTCATCTCATCTAGGAATACCTGATCGTACGGTGACTTGATTTGAAGAGCAGCCTGGTTGTTGGAGTAATCATCGTTCTACTGCTCGCCATAGGAGGAGGCTACTATTTCTACACGCAATCGGCCCAACCGACCCCGAAGAAACTGTTGGTAGTGGGCACTAACACTCCTTTCCCACCCTTCGAATATGTGGAGAACAACGTCGTCACGGGCTTCGACATAGACGTGATTCGAGCTCTTGCACAAAAAGCTGGATATGACGACATTACCGTCAAAGACTTGCCTTTCGACAGTCTGATAACGGCCCTGCAACAGGGGCAAATCGATATAATTGCGGCTGGCATGACTATCACCCCTGAACGAGAGCAGCAAGTTGACTTCACGAACTCATATTGGGAGGCCGACCAGTCAATACTTGTAAAACAAGGCACGTTCAATCCGCAAGGGATAGCTGACCTTGCTGGCAAAACCGTTGGAGTCCAGACTGGAACTACGGGCGCCAATCTGGCCGACGAGAACAACTCCACCTTAGGACCAATCAAGAAATACGACACGTTCCTGCTGGCTGTGTTGGACTTGGTAAATGGCAGAGTCGACGCTGTGATCGTTGATAGTCCAGTAGCGGTCGCTTTCACCGGTCAGTATCCGGTGGCGGTGTCAACCACGATCAAGACGGGGGAACATTGGGGATTCGCCGTCAAGAAAGGGAACACAACCCTGTTGGATCCGTTGAACAAGGCTTTGCAGGAATTCAAGGGCTCATCTGAATGGAATGCACTGTTAGAGAAATACTTCGGCAAACAATAACTCCTCTTCTAGGGGGTAGCAGTGGACCTCCAGTTTGAGGCCTACCTGCCGTACCTCCTAACCGGATTCTACTACACGGCCCTTCTTACGGCTGGAGGTCTAGCGCTAGGTTTCGTCATCGGAATCCTACTTGCTTTCGCAGAAACCTATCTGCCTCGAGCTGCAAGAAGCATCGCGAGTTCGGTCGATCAGGTCCTGCGTGGCGTGCCTCTCATCGTCATGTTTTTCCTAATCTATTTTGGACTACCTCATCTGGGAATCAGGTTATCTCCGGCTATCTCTGCAGCTCTGGGTCTCGGTCTCAGAAGCGGTGGCTACCAGTCTCAGATCTTTCGAAGCACTTTGGGGAGCATTGGAAAAGGACAGGCCGACGCCGCCCTCAGTATCGGCATGACGGAGTTCTCTGCATACAGGCACGTCCTCCTACCTCAGGCTGTTCGGCTATCTATTCCTGCTTGGAGCAACGAATTCACCATAGTGCTGAAAGATACGAGCATGGCTTATGCCCTTGGCGTATCGGAGTTACTGAAACAGGCCGCAAACATAGTGGCCATCACCCTGCACCCTCTCGAAATATACCTCATCGTTGCAGCCATCTATTTTGTTGCGAGCATGGGCATAAACAGAGGAATGAACGTCCTCTATGAGAGGTGGAAGATACCGGGGCTTGGAGGAGGAGCATAATGACGGATCCATTGTTGCGCGTAGAAGACTTGCACAAGAGGTTCGGCGCTCAGGAAGTGTTGAATGGAGTCTCACTGAGCGTGAACAAAGGAGAAACCAAAGTAATCATAGGACCCAGTGGTGGAGGGAAGAGCACTCTTCTTCGCTGCATCAATCTCCTAGTCAAGCCCGATTCCGGACGCATCTTTCTGGACAATGAAGAAGTCACGGGGAGACACGTGAAACTCAGCGAAGTGCGGAGCAAAATGGGGTTCGTCTTTCAGCACTTCAATCTCTTCATGCATCTAACCGCTCTCGAAAACGTGAAGTTAGGCTTGGTGAAGGTGAAGAAGATGAACGAAAAAGACGCCGAATCTCGGGCGATTAAAGCTCTCAGCGATGTTGGCATCACAGCTGATCTGGCAAAGCACTATCCAGCCGAACTAAGCGGCGGCCAACAACAAAGAGTGGGCATAGCGCGGGCGATCGCAATAGAACCGAAGATCATACTGTTGGACGAACCCACATCCGCTCTCGATCCTGAACTAATAGGTGAGGTTCTCAAGGTCATGGAAGACTTGGCGGCATCGGGTGCTACGATGCTGGCGGTAACTCATGAGATCGGCTTCGCAAGGAAAGTGGCGGACGAAATAATTTTCCTAGCGGACGGCATCGTCACCGAGAAGAATACTCCCGGAGAACTCCTGACCAATCCCAAACAGGACAGGACAAAGAAATTCCTCAGCAGCATCATCGAACTATACGGAGAGTCCAAGAAGGGCAGGAAAGGATAGTTGGCCATCGCCGATGTCCTTATCCAGTACTGGCCGGTGCTGCTGCAAGCCTTCGAGACCACTCTAATCCTAGCCGCAGCAGGGTTTCTGGTCGGAGCGGCCATCGGTCTACCCCTCTCCTTGCTCGAGACTTACGCTTCAAAGCCGATTAGATGGTTGGCAACCGCCTACGTGGAGGTCATTCGGGGAACTCCGATGCTCGTTCAGCTCTTCCTCATATACTACGCTCTCCCGCAACTCGGAGTGACTTTCAATGCCATGACTGCTGCAATCATCGGATTGGGAGTGAACAGCGGCGCATACCAAGCTGAATATTTCAGAGGGGCCATCAAATCCGTACCGTCAGGGCAGATGGACGCCGCAGTATCCATTGGACTCAGTAAACTTCAGGCAATCCTCAACGTCATCCTCGCACAATCACTTAGACTGGTCATACCTGCATGGACGAATGAGGTCGTATACCTTGTCCAGTACTCGTCAGTTGTATACCTGATCACAGTAGTTGAGTTGACCGGAGCAGGCGCGATCATAGGGGCTCACACCTTCGAATATGTCGCAATCTACGCGATAGTTGCCTTAGTCTATCTCGCGACAACTCTAGTTATCGTCAGGACATCGCATCTCATAGAGTTTCGATCCGCAATCCCGGGACTGACCTCTTCAAAGAGCACTAGGTTCTAAGGCGGTCAGGAGTCGGGAAACGCAAGCGTTAGGCGTTAGTAGGCTGTCGGAAAATTCCAAGTTTGTGCGTAACTGAGAGAATGCTGTAGGTCCTAATGTCTTGCGTGTTTAGGTCCTAATCGCTTAAGTCAAGGAGCATGTGTAAAGGTTTAAGACGGTTGGCATGTGGTTATCATGTGATTATCACATGTCAAGACAGAAGAACGAGTGTGTGACACTACGGTTTGCTGAATGGATCGAATGTTGTCGCTATTTCTTGCCTGTAGCTGACCGTCGAAGCAACCTTACGACCAGATTCTTCTCTTGCGGGTCGATCTCCAGTTCTACGAGATCATTCGCCTTGAAAGGATACTGCGAGTCTTGGACAACACGAGCTGGGATGGTGATGTATTGCGTCTTTGCCCGTTCGTTCTCAAGTATCTTGGTCTCGACCTTAAGGGTCAATGAGCTCGACCAGATGAAATTCATGTGAGGTCCACATAATATGTCTATCGAGAAAAATGCAACCAGTGACGAATCGAACAAACTCGGTTACGAGCTCTTTCGCCAAGGTTCAGTACGGCGCTTCAACCCGAGCCTATTCGCGGTCAGAAAGGAGGATGGTCGAAGCTGGTTCATCGTAGAGCTCAGAGATGGGAAGTGGGTCTGTGACTGCAATGACACACACAGCAACTGTTCCCATATTTATGCCGCCCTACTATCGTCAGCATCCAGCCGGGTTGCCTCTGAGGAGGCTGAGGAAACAGGCCATGATGAATCGATCAAATGCAGATACTGTGCGTCGCCAGATATCAGCAGGGTCGGCTTCCGTTACAATGCCAGAGGAATATCCAGAAGATACCTGTGCAATGAGTGTCGCAGAAAATTCTCAGTACCTTATGTCGAGCCAGAAGCAGTTCTAGGTGCCCCATCGGGAACACTGTGGCTTCTCAGCCAAATAGCCATGATCACATCAAAGCTGAACGATCTACTCAAGGACTTAGATGACAAAATTGCCTTGGCCACACAGCGGGACGCTGCGACCTCTCATCTAAAATAGTCACTGAGGCAGAGAGTGATGCAGACCTTATTGTCGCTCGCTTGAAGGTGTAAATCAGGTTGAGAAAAATAGGGATTATTGCGAGCGGTTCAACGGTCATCGACGCCACGGCCATCCTAAACGCTGGAGAAGAGAAGAATGTTAAGGCTGAGGATCTCGTAATTATCGACAACAGAAACGGCAACAAGATCATGGCAGTCTGCCGAACAGCGCTTGGAAGCAACGAGAATCTTCGCGCGGTTGGCTTCTCTCCTGGCATCGCCTATGCACGGCTCGGCAGGCATCCAAGCACAGCAAAGGAGTACTACGCATTCTCGTTGGATGTCCTAGGTGACATCTCTGCTGAGAAACTTGAGCAGAATAAGACGGTTATTGCTCCATCTTCCGATGTTATCCTCTTCGAGCAGTCTGACAATCCAATGAATCATCTTGGAAGCCCAAACGGAAGCGTTGGCTATTACAAAGGCCACAAGAACTGGACTGTACCGATGATTGCCAGATTCATCCCGTACCACATCGGGGTGTTTGCGGTCACTGGCGCGGGAAAGTCCCTCCTGGCACGCTATCAGATAATTCCATTCCTTCGCAACTCTGGATATGACCTCGTAATCATCGATTGGAAGGGCTCTGACTATGCCCCTTACTTCAGTGCAAAGTTCTCGATAGGCGACCTAGCATTGGACGATGATAGCGTCGTTGGATATCTCAGCGCAGCAATGAGTGACTTCGGATACTTCTGGGGCACCTCTCCAGAGAAGAATCCAATGAGAGCCGCTCTCGAAACTGTCATCTACAAGCCTGAATGGAGGGCACTCGACTCTCCAGCGGACCTAAGAGCCTATCTCGAAAAGGAAGTTGAAAAGGAAATCCTAGCGCAAGAGGACAAAGATTTCTACAAGAACAGGAATCTCTCTCGTTTCAAGAAGTACTTTGCTAAGGTCGATGACAAAGAGCTCAAGAATGTTATGGGTAATGTAAAGCCCGAACAGGTAGTTGAACGGGCAAAGAAAGAGCATGTTGTAGTGGTGGATATTAGTTCTGGAGGTAAAGATGAGAAGCTCTCGGTTTTCCTGACTATCGCCAACCACCTCCGTAAAAGAATGCAAGAGAAGCAAGAGCTCAAACTCGCGTTAGCAATTGATGAGGGTCCTCAATACTGTCCATTCATGCCAAAGGGTAAGGAAGCAAGAACAACAGAGGCCATCTCAGAACTCTGCGCACTGGGCAGAAGCTACGGCCTCTGCGTTGTTCTACTTTCACAAGGCATTGCAGGTGAAATCGGAATCAACGCTGCTGTCAGAAGGAATCTCAATACCCAGTTCATTGGGAAGATACATCCTCTTGACATGGAGGAGGCGAAGCGGCTTCTCGCTCAGGGGAAGATAGAAGACAAGTCCTTGACAATGCTGCCAGAAGGTGACTTCTATTTTCTTGGTAAGATGAACCCGTCGCCTGTGCCCTTGCTGATACACTTCGATTTGCCAGAGGGAGTCACATGAGCACTGAAGAAGCGATACAGAGCTCACCCGATTGGCTCAAACTCCCCGTCACATTGCAGCATCAATTTTTCGAGCATGCACGGACAGAAGCGGAAAGAACCAAGCAGCTTCTACTGGAGCAGAAGGCTAAGCTTGAGAAGATTCGCAAGCTTCTGATGTTCAAGCCCATATCAAACGATGATTCATGGAAGGATTGGAGAATTGCAGTCGTAGACGGGTCTGATTCGCCAATCATGAGTGAGCGTGTCGGCGGAAGGTTCGGAGCTTTCTCGGCTGGATATCACGTATTTCAGGACATGGAGCTCGTAGACGAAGATTACTTCAGCAACTACATAGTCGATCCGCAGGTAGGAAGCAGAGAAGCAAGCCAAAAGATCTTGGAACTCTTAACGACCGAGCTCGAACGGGAAGCTGCCATTAGATGCCTAGACAAGAATGTTGACTTGATAATCATTGACGGATCCTTCTTCGGATTTAGGCCCTGGTGCAGAACCGTCTTGGACAAAGCTATTCCAGAACCCGTGCCCCGTAAGGGCGCGGAGCTAGTGAAGCATGTCGTTGAGATGAGTCAGAAACTATTGGAGTCAGGTAAGGCCGTGGCAGTTGTGAAACGCATTGAAACGGCCGCCATTGACGGGTGGACAATACGCAACCTAGGAACACGAGAGCTCGCGCTTTCACGTAACGACAAGGACATACTCGCCTCGTTCATGAGGCAAGGGGAAAGCTTCTCGTATGAAGAGCACTTCGGCTCTCATGATGCATTCACCTATCTCTCAAGACTTGCAAGGACATTCGGCAGCTTCTATACGACACAAACTGGTATGAGTGTAGAATCCATCTATGAAAACTGTGTGAGAGATGTTGAACTTAACATAAGGCGCGATCTCAACTGTGACCCGCAACAGATCCTTGCAACAACACGCTACTTCGCTAGGTGCTCGTATCCAGCCCCACCGTTCGCGATAGAGTTCAACCCTAAGACGAAAGTTGACCATATCCTAGCATTCTGCCGAGCAACATGCAACCCAGCAACAGGGCTCCCACTGGCTCTCGACCTCATAGACCAAGATGTAGGGATTCCCAGAGGCTTCACACAGGAGTTCTTAGAGGAAATTGAGGCAACCCTTGCAAGCGATCCCGACTTAGACAAGTTCGAGCTCGAAACAAGGTTCTCGTCACTAAACCCACAGAAAAAGGATTAGAGCAATGTGAGGGCCGCAATTCTTCCTCATTGTTCCCCTGAGCTCCTAGGAAGGACTTGACTAGCATGGAAGAAGTCAACGAGACTATTGAAAGGCTGTCGGAACCTAGCGCAGGCAAGACCGTATGGACATCTCTTCAAAAGTGGGTTGTCCCCGTCGCTTCTTCGTATCGGAAGATGGTTTCCAGTGTAGACTCAGATGTCATGCGAAGAGTCCATGCGCGATACATCAAGACATACCTGCCTTTTCTCCCAGTTGGGCAGTGCCAACTACCTGAAGAGAAGGAAGTGATTCGGCTAGCATCTAGCGCCCTTTTACTCACATGGATGATTCATAGAAGAGTGTCTAACTCGATTTCATCCTTTCAGGATGCTGAAGTGTGGCTGCTCCGTGATAGAGCCTCTAACAGAGGCCTTTCTTTCGCATCTACTCACTGGCCCCCAGAAACAGCGCTGGATGCGATTTCAAATCTGAGCTACAATGGTGAATTTGATGATGTTCTCCCTTATGTAGCTGAGATTTTCGAGACGCGAAAAGCGAGCATTGCAACAAATAGGCAGATTAAACGGGACATCGGGCTGTACTACACGCCATCCGATGTCATGGAATATATGGTTCTGACCGCGCTGGAACCATGGTTGGGTTCTAGAAGATCCATCGCGAATATCTTGTGCCTAGATCCAGCTTGCGGTAGCGGCGTTTTCCTTCGAGGTCTCCTGAATTTACTCTCCGGCTCTCACGCGTTTGAAGGTGATGGAAAGCTAGATATCGCTTCTAGGCTCTATGGATTCGACGCGAGTTGGCAGGCTATTCAGTCGTGTGCCTTCACACTCTTCTTTGATTGCATTGACGACGTTCGGCGACGGAACATCGATCCTTGGCTTGCTTGGCAGTCAATTCGAAGTAATCTAGCCGTGCTTGACTCAACTCGCATACTAGGCGTCGGATCGAGTGACAGTGCAGTCTCGTTATCCAATGCCAAGATGAGAAAGAAAGTTCGCTCTAGAATTGCCCAAGGACAAAGAATGAACGGTTTGAGTGAGGGAATTTCGGAGAGTTCTTGCACCACGTTCTTAGGCGATATTTTCGGAGAAGCTGACCGAGGTTTTTCTGTAATTATTGGAAATCCACCTTATTCGGGATCCGTCGCAACTGGAAGGCAACTAACACTTGATGGGCAACTTCACAGTAGTCGCAAGCCAGGTTATTATATTCCTTTCGTGAAGATGATGTGGCGTTTTGCAGACAACACCTATTCGGCTTCTGCTATGGTGCTCCCCCTTTCTATCGCGTATCATTCGGGAACAGAGTTTCGCGAGCTCAGAATGAACATCGAAAGATTGGGAGGAAGTTGGCGCTTTCAGTTCTTTGACCGAACTCCAGATTCGCTTTTTGGTGATCTAATAAAGACTCGGAATTGCATTGTTTTCGCTGAACTGGAACAGACTCGTCGGAACCCGCTAAGAGTCATCACCACCCCACTCATTCGATGGAACAGTAGGAAGCGGAAGGAGTTGTTCAACAATATCTCGTCTGTCTCTATCGAGAATTTTTCCATCGAGAGATGGATTCCGAAACTTGGCTCCGAAGCGGAGTTTCGCGTCTATGAGAAATTGCGTTCTGAGACTCTGATGGTTGGAAATATGCTCAAAGAAACTGATGTTCAGAAACATGATGGTAGCGGTGAAAAAATCTATTTCTATGGAACGGCCTATAACTGGCTTCCTATATTTCGACAAGCCCCAAAAGAATACATCGACACTAAGAACGAGTTTCGCGCTCACTCAATCAAGGGTCTAGATTCAGAGCAAGCAGATTTTCTATTTGGCTTATTATCAAGCAGATTGCCTTATTGGCTCTGGCGCGTAGAGGGTGATGGATTCCACCTGAATAGAAGCTTCCTGTTGAATCTACCACTCCAATCCTCGCTACTCTCTTTCGAGAATCATACTGAAATAGCTAAGCTTGGGCGGGACCTATGGAATCAAATTCAACACCACCCTGTTAGGAAATTTAATGCGGGCAAACTCTCAATAAGCTACAGACCGTACGCTTGCGGAGATACACTGGATCGTCTGGACATGAACATTCTACACGCTTTCAACATTTCGGATAGTTTTGGCGCTTTTCTGAGAGAATATGTTGCTGACACAATCCTAGCGGGGCGGAATGACGAGCCCAAATTGCGGACAATTGTTCAGCAGTTGGCTGGTGAAGTGAAGTGATGAAAGCAATAAGTCAAGAGATACGTGAAAGCAGTCGGGTCTCTAAGGAAGAATGGCGCGAATATACTAGGACTGTCTGGCAGATCGGGAATACCTCTCATGATGTTCATCCTGCCGTGTTCCCGATCGAGATACCTACAAGGCTGATCAAGCTCTTCTCATTTCGTCATGATATCGTGCTTGACCCATTTGCTGGAGTCGGTACAACAGCAAAAGCGGCACTGAGTCTCGGGAGAAACGCAGTATGTGTAGAGCAAAACCCCAGATATGTTAGAGTGATACAGAAACTACGCAAAACTCTACCAAACGGCGAACCATCGCTGATTGTTAAGCGCGGTGACAGCCGAAATCTCTCTTTTCTTCCCGAACATTCTGTTGGACTAATAGTGACCAGTCCGCCATACTGGAACAAGGCAGACTACGGTCAGCGGAAATCAAATATCGGCAAAATCAATATTTATTCAGACTTCCTTGAAGAAGTGCGTAAGGTTTTCAGAGAGTGTTATCGTGTAATTGTACCAGGACGCAAGATTTGCGTCGTTACAGCAAATGTGAACCAGCACACTAACCATGGTCTTCTTACTTTCCCGCTAGCGGCGGACTTTATCAACCTGCTCAGAGATGTAGGATTTCTCATGGTGACTGAGGTCATTTGGTCGAAGGACGGAACTGGTGGCAAATGGGGTTCATGGGGGGCTCAACGACCAATCTTTGGAAGCTATCCCTACCCTCCAAACTTTCTGTTCAAGAATGTTCACGAGCACATTCTCGTATTCACAAAACCTAACGGAGGCAAGACCAGAGGACCCAAAGTGCGCATTCTTGATGAGATCATGGGAAACGGCAAGAGTTTTGGAGGTTGAACCTGATTTAAGTTGAAACTTGAGTCTAGTGACTAGTTTTGATTCTGCTCAAGTTTCTCGACAGTTCTGAAACCGGCCATCATGTTGCTTTTCTCGTCAAATCCTCAGTTCAAGTCGATATTGCAGTTGCATACTTGAAGAAAGATGGCTTTGCCCTACTGCGTGAACCACTAAGGCAACTCTTGAGAAGAGGAGGTTCAGTAAGAATTGTTGTTGCCATTGACCCATTCCATATTACTGATGGTTCTGCTGTCGTCAGCCTATACAAACTACTTTTACAATACCCTCCCGTACAGGCTCAGCTACGATATTACAGGGACAGCGCTTTTCACCCCAAGCTCTATGTTTTCAAAGGCGCTGACAGGATAACTGCCATAGTCGGCTCTTCTAATCTGACACGTGCCGCAATGGAATCGAATATCGAAGCAAGCCTTCTCGTACAAGGCGACGCGAGTGAATCGATCCTTGGCACTATTACCGATTACTTCGATCGCGAGATTTGGACCCCTTGCAAAGGAAATCTATCACGCGGCCTTCTTAGGGAATTACGTCGCTATGATAGATCACGACCTAGAGTCAGGGCAGTTCAAGGTCATCTCAAAATCCCATCCTCAAGGATTAGAAGACGTATAATCACTCGACCTTCACGACCGAGTAAGCGACGGAAACCCGTTGCGAAAGTTCCCGTTCGCGGAGCGTTACCCGACATGGTACTTATCCGCTATATTCCAAAAGCGTCAGCAAGAGTAGCTCAAGTTCATTTTACGCGAGAGATTATCGAGAGGTTCTTTCGTCTTAAACTTGGCTCAAGAGAACCAATAGAGATTCAACAGCAAATGCCAGGGGGCAAGTTGGGCAGAATTGAAAGGCGCACCCTCATTTACAGCATAACCAACAAGAATCCAAAAATAGAAGTCGATGGGGCGAAGGTTCTAGAAGGGAATTATCCGACCAAGGGCAGACCGATTATCGTGATTCACGCTCTTGGGAGCAGTCGATACAGGTACGTGATACGATTGCCTGGAGACAAAGGTTACAAGGAATTGGCGGATGTTCTTTCGAAGGAACCTCGAAAAGGTCTTGCGCTCCCTGCCAAGATTACCGATCTAGACACGCTCAAACACATGCTGTCAATTCAACAATCATAGTTCGTTATCCATCCATTCAGTGTCCTAGGAGTAGATGCTGACTCTCCCAGACGCCAGAATACCTGAGATGTCACTGGGTCTCTAATGCGCTCCAAGCATTTCTCATTCTCCATCCTTATCACCCAAATCGGGCTTGGTGTAAGTTGAGGTAAGTCGGCTTTCTGCCTGAGCTCCGACCATGCACATCCTTTGGGAAGAGCAGTCAGAACTCTGGTTACTGCTTCTTTAAACGACTCATAGTCTAATGCTTTTCTCTGTAGTTTTCGTTCAACTTTGTAGAGCAAGAGACCTTTTGTATTGATTCTTGCTTCGAGTTGGTCTCCCCGAATCCATCGAAGTTGTACCATGATGTTGTTCGGAATGACGATTTGATGCTTGACATATTCCTTACCCCCCAACTGCCTACTGACGGACCTTTGGACTTTCATTCTAGCCGTAGTACCTCCAGGGCTCTATGCAGAGGGCCAGTTGGCCAAAGCCGGTAGCTGCTGCTCCTGTTGCAATTGCCGTCATTGTGATGAGGCATATTGCGAAGTGCACTTCGACCCTTTCGAGGCTACGGAGTTTCAGATGGTTCAACCCGAGCTCTTCCTTGAGCCTAGAGAACACGCGCTCGACTGAGGAGCGCATTTCATAGTATCGATTCCATTCGTCGGAGTCACGTCTAACAGGGAGCAGGTAGTCTGCTCTCCGTTTCCGCTTTTCTTTCGATCTTCTCGGGTTGAGTTTGATTATCGGAACTGCATGATGCTTGATCGATAGCAGAATATTCCTCTTGGAGTCATAGCCAGCATCGGCTATTACGACATCTATTCTGTTTCCCGAGGCTTTCGTTCTCAGAAGTATCTCCGGGTATAGACGTGAATCGTTTCTGTTGGCAGGAACTACTAGATAGTCAAGAGGTATTCCGAAGTCAACGTCTGATGAAATCTGAAGCTTGTAACCAAACACGTGCATGGGTCTGTTGACTTTCTGGCCAGTCACTCCCCACTTCGCGTCTGGGTCTGAAGCTGTGTTGGGATTTGAGTAGCCCCTTACGATCGTTGAGTCAACTGCTATTCGCTGTCCCAAGCCTGGATACTTCTGTTTCAGCTGTGATTGGAGGATCAAGAGTATTCTGCGAAATCGTTCAGGCCCGACTCTTTTCGTAAACTCAGAGAAACTATCGTGGCATGGCGCTTTCTGAAATCCAAGAACTAGCAGCCAAGTCTTCTCATGTTTCAGGGTACTGGCTAGCTTACGCCAAGATGAGATCTGCCGGATCTTCTGGAATATCAGAGCTCGAAGCATGGCAACGGGAGGATAAGGAGGTCTTCTGCCACGCTCTGAATACGCTTCTAGCAGTACATGTTCTATGGATGTTAGGTCGAGATTTCGTAGGAGCGCTACGATTGATGGCTCCGAAAATCCTATTGCCTTAGTCGGGTAGTCTTCCTTTGAGGGTTCGGTTCCTTCCATGGGGATCGTCCTCCGGGGCGGGAATGGGCGCAAACCTGTCCCGCCCCGAACTATCACGTGATACTCACATGATAACCATGTGAGTAATAAGCCTTGCTAGAATTGGGGGTCTCGCACAAATCAAGGCGTAGGATAGACCGCAGGCGGGTTTTCCCATTCCGTAGGAATCAATTTCTTTAGGGGACTCATGTGTGAATTGATAATGTCTTGCGTTGTCTGTTCAATGTTATGATCGCCAGCGTAGTTCGATAGTTTTTCCATCAGATCGCCGATACTGAGGACATAATGTTTCTTCGTCATGGCAGACCACGCGCTCCTCGGCGCAGTTCGCGGGTCTACCTTCTGACAGGGATCATGACTGCACAGAGCTTTTCCACGATTGTTTACGTAAGCTTCTTTGTACGTCTCATGTTTGATGTGTGAGAGCTCACGTATGTCGAAAATGTTGGCAAAGCCTGTCTTCGCTCTACCTCGCGGATAGCGGTCGTATCCTGACATCGAAGTTGAAATTAGATCAAAAGCCACTGTGGCAGAAGCAAAGGCCTGGCAATCATTCTCAAGAACGCAGAAAATCTTTTCTTTCTTCTGTTCTCTAATCTCGGCAAGACGCCTATAGAAGTCTGCATATGCTCGTACGGATTCGATTGGAGCGTTTCGCAGGTTGAGGTATTTGAATTTGAGAACATTGAAATTGACAGGGCTTGAAGCAAGGAACTCTCCGAGTCTCATTCTGAGATCTTTATCAAGAATTGCGTCACTTGCGAGTATAAAGTAATTGCCGAACTCCGCATCCTTGTCAATGGCATCAACTCTCGCCAACTCATTGATTCCGATCGCGGTATCCAAGTCTGGAATGTCGTTTATCAAAGGACCAGGAGTCAATAGTGTAGAAGTGCCATAGTGAAGCTCTGCGTCAAGAAAGCCGCTAATTACATCGTGTTCCAGATTCAAATCTTTAGCTAAGTCATAATTCCATAGCGTCAGATTTCGCTCCTTTCGCCAAGTACGTGAGATTTTTCTCTTTCGCGACTTGAAGAGGCGGTTAGCAAATTCACGAATCTTGGGATGGACCTGCTCATCTTTAGCCCATTTCCCAAGGTTAGAGAGGTAGTAGAGGTACTCGGTTGCAGGGTCGATTATGATCGGGTGGTCTCGTCTGAATCTTATGAATGATTCTTCAATGATGTTTGAAGACATGTCGAGGGTTTGCTGATTAAGGTTCGCAATTCTTTCGCCGATTATTTTGTGCGCATCGAAGAGGCGGACCACACAGCCTCCAAAGTGGGAGCCTGGTGAATCATTTGTCAGCTCAATGAGGAAACGAAGCTCATCGGGGTTCTTCACTAGTGTGAAGAAGTAGGGTGTGCTGAGCTGGAATCTGCTAATGGTCACTTCTGCTGTTCTGGCAAACCTGTCTCTATTTCTTTCGGTAACTACCATCCTTTCGCTTTGCATCTATTTCTCCTCTGCTTGGAAGATGAAGTCTCGAAGTTTCTTAACGAACTCAGGAGCTACAGTAGCATTAATCATGATGCCGCCTTTCACCTTGACTGTTCGCTTTTCGTCAACTTCCTTCTCTTGTACGTAGATGAAGTGCCCGTCATAATTCTCTAGTTGCATGAATGTGTAGAAGTGGTCAAGGTTGGTTTTATCTCGATAATCAATGGCTGTTCGGACACTTCCGTTGCGGTAATAGATGGAGACTTTTCCCTTGTCGAATCGAGTTGCTTGTCTGGTCGCAACCAATTTATTGAGATGTTTCACGAGGGTATTTCTCGCGAACGGGGTCTTCGCCTCAAGCTCAGAAATTGCGACGCCTCGTGGGTTTCTCTCAAGCACTTGAAGAATTATGTGTTCAATATACGTCTGTTTCTCTTTTGGCCTCATGGAATCGAGTTTTTGCTGCGGAAGCATACCGGGGATAACTATTGATGACATGCCTGTTCTCCAGATCTGTTGAGCAAGTCGTTTTACTGACCTGCTCAACTAATCTACGTAACATATCTGCGCAACAGGTTCTTAAATCTTGCGCCTAGTCATGTGATTAAGCCTGTCTTCTTTAGCTGGTCGATGTTCTTGCTAGTGAGCTCATACAATCTGGCATCCATTAACTGCCTTAGAACTGGCTGGGCTGTATAGCTGGCGTAGACCTGATTGTTACTCACAATCGCTTCAGCAACCTTGTTGAGCTGTTCTTTCGTCAGGTCAGCGCCAAACAGAGACAGAATACGAGCACGCTGACCTGCTTCTTGGTAGGACCCACTCGACCCGAGATGTGAGATATACACAGCGGTTAGACCTTTCCGGATAACCATACGCTTCACGGTCGAATCGTGGAGCAATTTTTCGATGAGTTCAAACACCCACGCTTGGGCTGGATAACTTCCACTCAGGAAGTACCTCTGATGAAAGATAATGTAGAGCCGTTGCCTTTTCTCACTCGTAGTTAAAATTTCGGTTGCGATTCTCAAGTAAGCATGGTAGTTCCCGACTTGACTCAGTTTATCGTACGTGGTTGCCTGGAGTTCATCAAGTATTGCTTCTAGGACCGCGATGAGCCGCCTGAAGTTTGAAATTCCTCTAATATGTTTTGTAATCGCTGTCTCATTTGGAAAGGCCAGAACTGACTGCACCACGAAACTCGTTCCCTTCGCAATTGTACTGCTCTTTACGATTGTAATGTGGTTTAAAATGTCCGAGATAAAAGTCGCCGCCTTGATTTCGTCAACCACGAGTTGCGTTACATGTGCGCAGCCGTTCCTAGTAAGCGCCAGCTGCTTCAATTGTTCCTTAGCATTTCTGTCAAAGATTCCGACATCGTGCGAAGTCTCGATCAGATCTGCGTCAGCGAGCTTGTTAAGATCATAGATAGTATTGATTCTGCCTTTAAAATTGAACCCTTTCTTCCTTGCAACTCGTGCGAAATTTGACAGTCCATAGGTCTCAATCTTGCGGTAGAGAAATAGGATCAAAACATTCCAAGAGAGTATGATCGCTGCCTTGAAACAGTCATTTTCCAGGCACTTCGCCGCTTCTTCCGCGTACTCCTGCACCTCAGATGAGTCTTGACCCAAAGCTCGAAGCCGTTGAACAATTTCAGATTTGTAATTACTCATGAAACATACCGCGTGATCTTGGAATCTATTCTAGTTTCAATGTCTTTC
>Ga0315280_10006688_pt1 | contig 15800 bp, 16 predicted proteins | sample YL17G06_40_MG_FD_203697 | JGI IMG/M metagenome (GOLD analysis project Ga0315280, IMG submission 203697) | Sediment microbial communities from Yellowstone Lake, YNP, Wyoming, USA - YL17G06_40 | ecosystem: Environmental > Aquatic > Freshwater > Lake > Sediment | place: USA: Wyoming | collected... | reverse complement strand
GTTAGCGATTCGACTCAGCAGGAAGGCAGTGTAATAATCATCCTCAGAGCCATCGGGAAGGCCAAGCTTCCCCGGCTCGATTCTTGGAACAGATTGATTCGCGTAAGCGTACGCTTCCTTCACCAAAGCGTACTTGAGAGGATCCTCCTTGTTGATTCCTCCGAAAAGCCTCTCAAACTCAGCAAGCTGCTCGTCATGCAGAGAGCTCTGCGGTACCCAAGAATTGTCTTCGAAGCGATGAAGCACGCCAAAGCGGAGTCCCTTGTCGTAAACGTAGCTTAGGGCAGGATCAATGTCCACTTCCCATCCACTAATATTCTTCGGGGGTCGACCTCTGTAACTCATCTTGTAGAGCGTCAACTCGTTCTGTGTGAATAGGTCCCGTTTTGTGATAGGTTCACCGGCCTGTTCCTTCTTGGTTAGGTAGTAGGGTTGGCATTTGGAGTCGACCCAGCGAAATGGCTCAGCGTCCCTTGCTCTAATGAAACTAAGACTCACTTGCTCCGCACTATGAGACACGCTTACGAGCCAAGCCGCGTCTACGTCGTTCGTCATTTCCCTTTCGCCATCGTCTTCCCCCTGGGAATACTGAAGCTTATTCAAGAACTAGCATGGCAGCCTTGAGCAATACTTTCGTTCACCAGTCAGATTTGAGAGCATCTAATTCGGGAACTGGCGAGCCTGCTTTCTGTGCAGGGTCGACCGAAAGTGTTAAGCTGAGCTATGTCTCTGCTATTAATCGCATAGGCGTTACTTATGGCGAGGGCCCTTGACGCAGACAGGGCAGGAAGACTTCCGCGCGTGGTCCGGGAGCTAGGTGGGAGGGCTTCGTTCGGGAATATCATGACCGAAGCTGCGCGCCAGGGGGTTCTGAGAAGGCATGAGACGTTGCGGCGCTATCTCGACCTCCTCGTAATGGGCGGGGTCTTGGGTGTACGGTTACGTGACGTTGGCTCCGTTCAGCGACAGCAGCTCTACACTGTTAAGTCGATGCGGCCCAAGATCACTGTGGGCCTAGCGGTACTCCGAAGGCACGGCTTGAATTGGGATGTCCCAGAGAGCGAGATGCGGCGAATTTCCACGGACTTCGAGGGCCTCGCCCGCGCCGCGGCCTTCGATCATACCTTGATAGGTTCACTGGAAGATTCCCTCGTTCATGAAATATACAGGGATTCGAAGAAAAGTACCGGCGCAGTCTCTCTCGTTGCGGCGATGTTAGCAACTCGAATGGTGGATCTACCATACATACTGAAACGCGCTGACGAACTGCATGCTGGCGTTGCCCTGCGGCAAATATTCATTCGAATACTAAGGACCATGTCATCGAGCGAGACGGAGGTAGACGCTTCTGTCTTTTTCGCTGTGCGGAACCGCTTCCTGAATATCGCAAGACAGTACTCCCGGTCGGGTTTTTGGAAGCTTGTTGAGTCGACGGGAGTTGGCCAGGTAGGTCTCGGCGTCGTGGACAGCATGAACGACTACGATATTGTTGTGACCGCCGGCAAACAACTTGGGGTGACGGGCTGAATGAATAGGCCAAAAGAGATTCGAGCTGCCCCAAGAGAATGGTTGGCAATTCTTCGCGATGCCTATCCGTTCCTGCGAGAGCAACAATCCGTTGGCGACCTGGTCCTCTTTGGTTCCCAAGCGCTATCTTTCTACATGAAGAGCCCACTGCGAAGCAAGGACCTCGACTTTCTTTCCGCCCAGGTCGGTTTGCGCCAAATGGAAGCTTTGGCGGAAAGGCTTTCGACCATAGAAAATGCCCAGTATAAGGCGACTACGGTTCAGACGAAGAGATTCGATGAAAGAAAGATGACGACTTATGCGATAGAGTTGAGGATCAATCGGAAGCCATTTTTTGTTGAGTTGTTCGACGGTATTCTGGATGGGCGACCACTTTCCATCCTTCAACCTTTTGTTGAGCTGAAAGAGCGATGGGGTTTGGAACTTTGGTTGCCGAATCGTGAAGCTACCCTTGTCCTCCGCCTCGCTTTCAGACCTCCCGAAGGAATATCGCGCCTCAATGCTGTGCGCCTAAATAACTTCATCCAGGAGAATCGACGAAGACTCGATTTCGGACAAGCACGATCAATTCTAACAGAATGGGGAATAACGAACTGGGTCGAGAGAAACCTAACAGAACTCTATGGACGTAATAGGATCAGGATTCTAGACGACCGGAAGATAATCCCGGAGATTGAACAGAAGTTTAGACAACCAGGTAAGGGCACAGAACGTAAGCTGGATGCCTCGACAAGACGGGAGTAGGTGAAGGACCGTACGAAGAGATCAAGCAGTTCATGCGAGTAATGGAGGGCGTCACGTTAACTGCACCGGTGAAGGAAGACGTCTTGGGCAAACTAAGGCTCGCCATGGAACAACGCAAACTCACACTCCCAAGAGAGAACTCCCGCCTACTAGTCCAAATCACCAGCCAGCAATGCGAACCCACAATATCCGGAGCACTCAAATTCACCCACCCAACAGGAACACACGACGACCAACTATGGGCCTAGCCCTCGCAGTCTACGCAAACCACGAAACACCACCATCGAGACACCTAAGACCCATTACAAGATCGTTCGGCTAAACCGAAAATTTCCCCGACCAAGAATTCGCGCGACGATTCTGGCAAGCGTCTTGCCTGAAGCTTGTCTAATTACCGGGATATAGTCTGTGAGTTTTCCCACACCGCTCAGGAATGTTGCAATATCACGTGAACATAGATGACTGCTAATGCGACAACACATCTCATGAAGGGTAAGTGCTACGAACTCGCTAGTTGCGTAGTGGATGGAGGGTACCTACGCATCATTGCCTGAATTGCGGCAAGTACTTCAGCCAATTCAAGATACACGATCGGAAGTAGCAGAAGGGTAGTGAAGTATGATGGCAAAGAACGGCTGAACCTGCCTACGGTCTCGGTCTAGACTGCGGGTCAAAAAAGCTCTTCACACCGAATTCTGCTTCACAAGCTGGCTTTGCCGCAACTGCGACATTAGCTGGGACGAAAACAAACAATCTTCGTATCGGACTGGACGACGCACTTATAGGGGACTCGTATTCGTCAAGCGATCCATCGTCCCTTCTTATAAGAATCGGTTTCTCCTTCTTTCCAATTGTCTGTTCAAATTCCTCATACAACTTTATCTGAATCTGTTGGAGGTGTGCGATAACTAGATTTCTGTCGCATCCAATCTTCGCTGAAATCTCTTCCTCTGCTTTTTCGAGCTCTTCTCTCGAAAGACGAATCAACTGATCACGTTTGATTGGATCACGCACACCTTCCTTAGACAGAGGAACCATGAAGGCACGCTTCAACAATTCTCTATTACGTAGATTGTTTATCAGATCCCGCTGAAGACCGGGTTCAGACAGCAGCATATGCTGTATCGACGCATCGTCTAAGGAGGCATATTTTTCGAGGAAGCTCGATTGAGATAAATCCAATAGTTCCTTCCTCAGTATGCCCTCTTTGAGGGCGATCTTTACGGCTCGCAGAAACATGTTATCGGCTATCAAGCGCGTATGGTGTTCGTAAACCTGTACATGCATCGAATATCTCGCGAGTCTATAGCTCTCGAGAGAATCTTTTCCCTTCTCCATTATGGCAAGATACTCTCTGTCACCCGCAGAGACCTTACAAATAGTCCTGACTATGCGCTCGAGATCGAAGAGGCCGTATGCAACTCCAGTGTGTAGCGAGTCTCTCCTCAAGTAATCTAGTTTATCAGCATCAAGTGAACCAGAGATCACGTCAGACATGACGCTATCACCGTCTAATATGCTCGAAATTTCGTCAACCTCGTCGCCTACTGCCACTCTAATCGTCGGATCTTTTTGTAATATGAGCTGACTTACGATCTCATGCGAGAAGTTGCTGCCATTGATCCATCTCATCGGTTGCTCGAACAAATGTGAAAAAGGACCTTGTCCTACGTCATGAAGAAACGCTGCAAGTCTCACATGCTTCGCCGTTTCGTCGTCGAAACGGAGTCTCTCACATATCCTTGTGGCAACGTGAAGGCACCCAAGTGAATGTTCGAGTCGTGTGTGAACTGCACCTGGATACACAAGATACGAATGAGAGAGTTGCTTAATCCGAGAAAGTCTTTGTACTATAGGCGTCTGGAGGACTCTGTCCTCGGTTTCAGTTAATTCAATGAACCCATGGAGCGGGTCTCTGACAACCTTGAATTCAACATTGGCATCGGTCAATTCAGTTGGACTCTGTCGCAAGCGAAAGAGCAGCAAGGAGTTTCACAGCAGATTGGACCTCACTTTCGGATAGTTTCCATCCAAAAGTATCCGCAATCGCAATCGCTTTGTCGAAGGTAATGGGTCTTTTTTCTTGCGAGAGAATATAGTGAACCTTCGCCGCCCAAGAGAGGACGTTAACATTGGTACCCGCAATCTCCTGGCATTTCTCAACGATTTGCTTGATTATTGAGAACTCAGCGCCGTATCGATCTTGCAACTGCTTCGCCAGCGCGCTTCCGTCATCTGTCATAGAATATGAGTAGATTACGCGGTCGAGAGCCGTTTGCCTGCCACTTTCGTCAACATAATCCGAGCCAACCAAATTTTGCAAGTAGCTTGCAAGAAGCGGACTGTATGGACCGTAATAATGGGGTACGTATCCAAGGTCTACTCTCAGGATGATTGAAGTGAAGTATCCTAGTTTCTGTATCGCAGTTCTGCCCTGAATCTTTTTTGCTGCAAATATTAAAAGGGGCGGCAGCTCAGCGGCTTCCAAGCGATATCATCTCGAGAGAGATATTCAAGTTGTATAAAAGTACAGAGTAAGCCGTAACTGAAGTCCCTTAATGTGGTTCGCGACAACAGTTTACGTGTCAAGTGTATGGATAGCGCGCATAAGTGTCTAGTTTGTTTGAACGGCAATTTGCGTCCACCTCGGATTCTTGAGCTGTTCAAGCCAATAATAGGACAAGAAAAGAGCACTACTAATGGAAGACGAATTCTAATAGAGAAGATCAGCTCACTGAGCAGAAGACATTCACCTATGGTAGAATCGTGGTATCAGAAAACAAGAGCAAACGACGACAACAGAAACGTACCGACTATATTCTGCGCCGAGCTGAGAAGCCTATCTGGCCACAGGATGAGTTGACTGAACTAGTTCGAGGCGCGGTTGAGCATACTAGTCTTGAAGAACGAGTTTATCTCAATCTCATCCGCGCGGTTTGAAATCAGTCTAATCATCGATGAGCGCGATAGCGGCTTACGCGCGCCGCATTTCATGGCGAAGTTCGCAAGTTCATCTTTTCTCAGCAGCTTCAGCTGCGCTATTGGGTCAATCTGATCGTTCAGACGGGCTTCTTTCGCCGAATGGAAATGCCAGTAATTCGAATTCCGGATAACTTCAAACACTCCAACATGATCAGCGATTTTACCCACTTCGTGTCCATCACAGATTAGGTTGACGTACTCAAAGACCTTTGAGTATAATTCGACCTGACGCTGAATTCTGTCCACTCCATCTCTGGCACCCTTCAACTCATATGCTGCTGAATGGCCATTGAACACCGCGATGTCTGCCCTCGTTCCGTCAAGGCGCATTTCTTCCATGATTACGCCCATTGGGGTGTCCGAGCACTCCAAAACTTCTCTCCTAAACGCCTTACGTAGTTGGCCGGCCACGGGGAGATCGAACAAAACACGATCGAGTGTCCTGTCGTAGCGCCCGGTCGAATTGTATTCCGCGCGTAAGCTTTCGCAGTGTTCTTCGTATAGTCCCCTCATGAGGCAGTGCAATAGGTCAATTTTTGTGTAGTTAGGCCAGACATGCCTGAGCAATCGTGCATCATATGCAAATGATGCCAGGTAGTCAAAAGGCAAAGCAAGCAGCATTTCTTGTTTTGTGGGCATATCGTTCACTACTATCCGGTCTGACTTCCCCTAATTATTATGTCCTGTCCAATCGGATCTAAGTCAGGTCCACTTGTTACCGTTCCATACAAGTTTTGAGTATCATTAACGATACAGGTTATGTAGTGTTCAATTCTAAATTGCTTCCAATACGCGGGCGAAACTTGGTAATTACTATGTTCTACTTCTAAGCAAGCTCTACAGTTTGATCTGTGCGACGATTGATGCTGCCATATTGTTGATGCCGTCAACCGGTTTTCTGCGTCCTGATATCCGTTTCCCCGGAATTCCTCAATCCTAAAGCGTTCATGGTCATAATACTTGATTATGCTTGTCGAGTAACCTCCTCCGCCTTCAAGTGGAATCCTGGGCTCAGTGGCAAAATCACCGAAACCTTCCAACTGATTTTCGAAGGCGAAATATGGCCCAAAATTGTGCCCCGTAGGAAACGGATCAAAGGCATTGAGAACGAATACTTTATGTCCCATTTGGCGAGCGCGAAGGCTCATCTCCCGAATGTTCAACGCCGCCACTGGTACGTAGCCTGAGATCACAGGAACATCCAGCAGGACATAGGAATTGCGGGGCAGTTGCTGAAGTAGACTTGTATAACTGTTGTTCGTTGAGGCGATGTTGGTTATCGTCAATTGAGGCACAGCCACCCGCACAGCGATAGGACTGAACTGCCCACTCAAAGATCTTACCATGATGATTTGATCAGAGTAATCTGGAGACACTACGTTTCCGTGTGAAGAAGCAACAGGAATAAACGGGGATGAGCCAGACGACGGAAGGGGTGGCCAATTCATCCAACTCTTAAGGGTCACAAGAAAATCAACTGGATCAGGATAAGCTCTCAACAACTCCCTCAACGCCTCCTGAAACTTGTTACTCCTATCTAGCAGGTATCGAGGGACGTCAACAAACACTTCCCTGAAGTTGGAGGTCAAGCGTCCCGCAAAGGCCAACACTGTCTGATCATCGGTGACTTCGAGTAGAGGCAGCAGAGTTTTGTCTGTGAGATAAGGGATTAAGTTAAACTCTACCGACCGCGTACTTCCGCCCCTAAGTATCCACATGTACTGGAAATTTCTAGACGCTTGTCCGCCTGATGACACCCCTGAACCCTCAGCAGCTTGTCAGTTGTTGTAGAGTCCTTATGGTTTCTGGTATCTGCCGAGTATACTGTTTGGGATTAGAAAAAGTGAAACCCGCAAGATTCACGCAAAGGCTGACGCTTCATCAGCTTCCTCGTCAATTTTGCTCTCTCTCGTTACTATTGTGGTGCTACCTGTCTTCAGAACTAGCCACCATTTTGTCGGCTGGCATTGCGTCTTTAGGGGGAGAACCAGGAAATGCGAGGGCGGCGGTCGCCTCTCAGCCGACATGTGGAAAGGCTTTTGGACTTAGTTTGCCGTACCTGCAAGTCCCTCAAGCAGAATATTCCTAGCAGGATCTCATTTTTCGTCAACCGAAAATTAACACGCTGAGTATCCTTAGTTGTCAACCGTAGAAGTACCGGTACCTGATTTCTTTGTGTGTGTGTGCGCTATACTCTCTCTGACCGAGAGAATTAGTTTGGAGTGCGCCTCACAAAATGAATCTCTCAAGGCGTGACACAAGTCGAGCAAACAAATCGTTTGGCGCTAGTATAATCTTCGCCTGCGAGTTGCGAACTTCGTTTCGAATTGACTATTGTTCCCTCGTCCTTGAGGTGATATGTATGACATCTCGTAAACTTCCAAATACCGACGACATCAGCTAGGTATTGCTGCATTTCGACCAAGTCAAAGCGCTGCTTTTCTCCAGAGAGGTCAATGTTGTAAGCATCTCTTCCTTTCGAGGTCTTCCGCCAAAAGCTGATAACGCCGATACCCAATCTCTCAGCTTCAAGCAGATAACGCGAGTACTCTCCATCATATCCCTGTAATTCCTCTTTCGATATGGCCACATAGCAGAAGTCCGCGAAACGTGAATAACGAAAACACTGGGAGAGATGACTGAGCTTGGGAGGCTCTGTCTTGACTTCTACAACAGTGAGGGCGATTTCGTCAGAATCTGGGCTGGGAAAATAAGCAATTCCAGCAACGTCCGGGACAGCCGCAAGAACCTTCCATTTCCGTCCGGCCTCCGACACAATCGAAACGTAATCCAGTCCAATCGTCCGAAGTATTTTCCTAACTTGTTCGTAGGTCTTGCTTTCGGCGGCCTTTCTGGGTTTTCTAATCTTCTTCTTGGGAACAGCGATTGCCAGTCCCTTGCTACGCAGGAGCTGAACTTTGTTCCGCTCGATCATCCTCGAAAGAATTTCCTAATATCGTTCAGGCTTGAGTTCGGGCCGCTCTTTCGTGATGTCGCTGAGGCACTCTTCTTGCGAGTATCGACCGGGGTTCTCCTGGATGAGCCGAATGATCCTGCTTTCGATTCCCTTGTCAGTCAGTCCTTTGGGCATGCCAATGGCCTTGAAACAATGCATCCGAATGGATTAAAACTTGTCCAGCAAAGCATTCCGCCTTCGAGAAGTGCCTTAACAGACAAAAAGTATCTTCGTTTATTGACCCTTGCATTTCAAGTGATTGAAGAACAGGTTGCAGAAATGCACCTACACTATTCATTGAGTCATCTTGTAACAGAAGCCAAGACGGCGGCGATATCGACTAGGTAAGACAGAATACAGTATGCCGCTACGCCTGCGAGTGAACCTATGGATGTAGCGAGGAAAAATCCTCCGCTCCTAGTCCGGCCCTTGAACTTCGATAGGCCCTGCTTGGCCCTTCTTTCATAAACAAAGACACCCACAAAAAGAAGAAAGAGAGCTAGGCCCGAGAACACTCCCAGCAGCCAATAGACGCCGATGTGGAATAACCTGTAGAATACGTAGCCCAGAGCAATGTTGTTGGCTGTAAGGAAGGCCCAGTACATGGTTTCGATGGTATCGATTCTCGAACTGAGGTTCTTGAAACTGGCTTCTGGGAGGTTTTTCCAATCGCTTGAGATGCCGAGCCCGGTGACCGAGGTTACCTGTCTTTCGACGGTTCCTAGGTTGTCAATCACCAGGTTAGCGCCGTCAGATATTCCACACATCCTGAAATCGAGGAACAGAATAAAGAAGACAAGACCCATACCGAACACCAGTAGCAGCGTAAAGAGCTGCTCAGTTGTTATGGCTCGGGACGCGTAGAGATACGCCTCAAAGCCCAGGGTGCCGAAAACCAGCATGGACGCAGCTTCAATTTCCTTATGCATTGATTCCAGCATTTCCAGAAGATCTCTGCTAGTTTGTGTAGCGGTCGTCCACATTTTGTCTAGGAGCGCGTCAATCTCTTCCAATCGCTTTGTTAGAAGCTGTTCTTTTAGAAAAATGTAGTAATCAAGCAGGCGGGCTGGTTCCTTGAAGAAATGCGACAGCGTGGCATATTTTCCTTGATGAAGGAGGTCACGAATGCATGTTTTGCGCAACGTATTGAGCGCGTTAGACGTGAAGGACTCTGAGAATTTCGTGCATACATTTTCCACCAAATCCGCAACAGCGGATGCTGGTAGTGCTGTTGTCACGCCATTTTCTTGAACCACAACTTCCTCGTTTGAGCAGGAGAAGTGCATCCTAGCTTTGAATAACCCTGTAGGAAGAGTCAATTCCAAGATAACATGATCTTTGTCGAACGAGATTTTATCAGCTAGAACGCATAGAAACGAATACGCTACAATGTGTCCGCAACACAACGTGATTTTATTCTCCTGGTCTTTGTCAACTTTGGCGAAAAATGTTGGAGGGATCACGTGCGTCGCTCCCAAGACCCCGCGTCTCAGGCCTTCTAGGTCATTTGACAATCGTCGGACCCGGGTCGCCAAAGAATCACGCGACACGGAGAGCGAATCTGAGTTTTGAACGGGCATCACGTCGATTCCTAGCAGATTACATTGTCTGGCTGCCTCGAGGTCGTTGACAAAGAACATCCAGACCTTATCAACTCGTTCGACGAAGATTTGATGAAATTCAGGTATGCCAAGCCGTCGCATTTGTTCGCAAAGGTTCGCAAAACGGAACCATATTGAAGGTCTGACTAGGCTCGCCATGTCAGATTGCAAGAAGCCTTCTATGAGTTGCTCCTTGTCAAACTCAACTTTGACTCGAACATCGGCTTTCCTAATTGGACAAGAGCTTAAGTGCATGATCAAGTCTGTGGCATGTATGTGCGCATGGCTTAGCTCGTTCTTGGATGCCATTTCATGGAAGACTGCGGGGAATCGCTCGCACTCAGAACATTGAAACCAGTCCTCGCCAAATACCTTCTTGGGTCGCAGCATCGTCCCGTCATTGTCGAGTTCTATAGTCTCCTTCTTCTCACCTCTACTCAAAATCGATTCAATATGGAAAGATAGGCCTTCACTAGTTGATGCCTCCCAAGTTGTTTTCAAGAACTTAGATAGCTCTGGCACGGTGTCTTTGCTAATTGAAGATAGATGGATTGTGAGAAGGTTGAGGTCTTCTTCTATCTCAACATCTAGATGGGTTTCTAGATAAGTGATTAGGGAGAAGAATCTTACAACACTCTTTTTTTGGATAGTTCATCACTGGGTTCTATTAATGCAAGACAAGCCTATTCAAATCACTGACTTTCTCAAGTGTTATTTTCGCGTTTAGAGCCTTGCCATATTTCGGAATGAAACGCGACCCCATCACAAGCCCAACGACCTTGCCGCCAAAGTTGCAGAACATAACTTTGCGTTTCTCGAAGTCTGTATAGGAAAATCTGACACTAACGCCATCTATTCTGACCGTCAGGCTCTTGGTTGTTGCCCCTCCCGTATTCTCGAAGGTCTTTCGAATCTTGGGTACGACTTGCGACATGAGATCTTGGAATGACATCTCCTTTCCGGCCAAGTCCTTGTTCAAGTCGGTCGCTAATTCAATGGCCGTCGGATACCATTCAAGAGACGCAAAATCCACGAAATAGTGCGCCCAGCTGTCTGTCTGAAGGACGAATGCCTGTTCGGCATCTGGCTTGCCAGTATCTTTGGCTCTATATGGATAAATGATGCACTTTCTCAAGCTCTGTTCCGGCAGGAACACGTCACCAGCCAACTGCATCTCACGTTTTTCTCTGACGATCTGCAATGCGTCTTTCTCGAAATCGACGCGCAAAATCGCAAAGTACAACTTCCTTTCAAAATTATACAGTGCGAAAAGGAGCGCACCTTCGCGAAAACCCTTCTGTACTTTGTACCGGCGTGCAAGCGCTTCAGTAGAAGTTTGCCAGTTACCCTTTCGCCGTCCTGCTGCTATTATGTTCTTAAAGACTCTAGGGATGCTATGCGCTGTGTTGTCCTTTTTGAAAGCCAATCTCTGACAAGTAGAAGATGTTGACTTATTCATAAGAGGACTCAGAGCATCGATCAATGCTTTCTTGACTCCAAGGCGCCTCGCAAGGTCTCGCTTGTCCCAGGTGACGAGAAATTCTGGTTCTTCGTCCTCGTGTCGTATCTCGTAGATTGTCACGAAAGCTAGATCATAGTCGGCGCCTCTTTCCACTTCTTGCAATGTGACCTGTGCCAATATGACCAACCAGTAAAGATCAAGCGACGACCTCCGAATTGAGCTTTTTGCAATGATCGGCCCTAGTTGACTCAATCGTAAAGGCAATAGTCGAGGGCAATGCCGATTATTCGTCCTCAACTTTGTGTGGTCGATGTGTGAGAATCCTATCTGACCTTACCTGGTGTCCGTGCGAAGGACAATCCACGCAACGCGGGCACCACCCGTTATGATCAGAATGTGTCCATGAGCCGTCCCACGGAACACGCTCTCGACGAGAATGATCATGATATTCACCGCGAGGCGGTAAGAGTTAACATAATGCGCACCTGAGGGATCTTGAAATCGCTCTGGTAGGCTCGGATCCTCACGAAACCAGCATGTTCGAGATCAGATTTAGGATCATCTTGCCCGATTGTTGTCCCGTGTCCAGTGTTGGATCATATGCGGTTAAGTTGAAAACCTTCATTTTCTCAGTCTTCTGAACCGCTTGCACTACTGCTCGAACTTCTTCCAACCCGAGTCCTTCCTTGCATGGAAAATCCACCGCTGGAATGGTTGAGGGGTCAATTACGTCCAGGTCTAAGTGACAGATTACCCAATCCGCTGTACGGTCCAAATGCCGGGCGGCTTCCTCTGCGGATTTGGATATGCCTTCTTTGCGCATGTACGCTGCAGAGTGAACTTTCAATGACGACTTTTCAACTGCCGCAAGTTGACCTACGAGACAGCTCAGAAGTGCGTTAAGACAACCGTCAAATCTATTCAGTGGTTGTGCAACTTGAAACTCGGGATTGTCTGAGTGTGCTCCAGATATCCTGATGTCATGTCATGGAATAGACGAATTCCCGAGCACGTCTGCTTTTCTGCACGAAGCCCTTGGTCGTAAGCAAGGCGAGCTGCTTGCGAGTCCACGAGTCCTTGTAGCCGTATTTCTCATTGATGCCCCCCGCGATTTCCTTGAACTTCATCCACTGATTCCCAATAACCGCACGGAAGGCGTAAACGAGCAAGTCCATGTCTGCATGGGCCATCAGGGTCTTGATTATGGGTGAAGTAATGCCATGCCTCTTGCGTAGCTCCATCAACTTTGTCCCAAGCATGTAGGTCCATCGTCCGCTAGGCGTTTGGGATAGGCATTCAGTCTCGATGGTCCTCCATTCCAATTCGACCTCGGCGAGTATCCGCATGTCATCAAGGTCGGCCTCGCGCTCAGTTATGCCCTTGAAAAGAAAGATGTCTTCGGGCGCCATAAGATATACTTCGAGATTGCCGAAAGTTCGATAGAGGCGCGCTCTAGACTTCATCCCATTGCTTAGCACGAGTGCGTTGCAGACTTGGCGGTCGAATATGTCGAATCTCATGCCCTGTTTGTCCTCCACAATGTCGAATGCGCCCATCCTAGCGTATGGGCTTGTAAGGTGTCGAACACTGGCGAACCCGACCTGTTGTAATGCGGTAGTGAACTCCTTGGCGTCGCTGGATGATCCTAACACAGTGTCGATGTCTTTTGTAGCGACTTTCCTTCCCATGAAAGTCATTGCGCAGCCGCCGATGAGATATGCTGTAATCCTTCGCGACACATGTCTCCCGCTGCCCTCGAGGGCTTTAGTCAGGTCTCCCTCACCGAACATGCGCGGCTGAGTCACTGAATCCCATACTCCTTCGCCCTTAGGAGGAACTCATTCCACGGAGGGAACCGGTCTGGCCTTTGTCCTCCTTTGCTCTCAAAATAGCGGGTTATCTCGGTTACAGAAACCGCTACATCGTACTTCTCAGCGGAGTCCATCAAATGTCCCAAATCCAGCTTTGCCTCGTTCTTACTCCATACTAGAAGGATTGGGAGTAGGCTGAAGCTTGGTATTAGGAGTGAATGGATAATCACTTCTTCCAGCCTTAGTCTTTTTGCAAACGGTGAATGGAAGAAGTGCGACTTGGGTACTATCAGTGATACGCCGAACCTTGCGAACGCTGAGACGCCTGTCAGGAGGAAGCCATCAGATTCTTGCGTTCTTGAGCTCTCCAGTATGAATTCCACGTTGCGTTCCCAGACTATCACTGTGTCGGAGGCGAATTCAAAAGCAACCTTCCGATTGACGTATCGCCTGAATTCGGCCGTGAATTCGGCCAGAATCTGGAACCTGGGTGAAATGCTGTAGGCGCCTTTCTTCTGAACCACGCCTAGCTGCCTCAGCCTTTCCAGAACCCTTGCGGCGGTTGCTTCCGAGATCAGTGAGTTTTCTGCGATGTCTTTCCTGTTTGCTAGCTGCTGTGAGCCTATCGCCGAGAGCGCTTCAAGACTTCCCCCTGATAGCAGCTTGTGCAAAGGCATGTGACCGAATTCCAGACTCAGACTTCTCCAGAGCGCTGCATGTTTGGTTTCGGAGAGTGAAACATTCTTTGAAAGGCCTTGCTTCTTTGTGGTGATGAAGCCTTTGTCCACGAGACCGGAAATGACCCTCGACAGTTGGACTTTCGATATGTTGAGGGTTGAGGCTATGTCCGAGACGCGCGAGGTTCTGTGGCTTGCTATGAAGCGCAGGCACTTCAGCTCATCCGGACCTAGCTTAATTCGCTTCATTCCGTCTCACCATGTTTTAGTGTATGATTTTTGTTAACTAGTATTTAAATAGTTAACATTTTTGATACGGCATGACAGATCATGCGCAGGGCTTTTCCGCGAGTAGGCGTGCCAGTGGACAATACGCCGATTCATTCTGCGGAGAATCCAAGCCTCAGGTTGTTTCGAGTTCACTACATTGGACAGTTGACTGTGTATCCGTCTTGAAATCGCTCTGGTAGGCTCGGATCCTCACGAAACCAGCATGTTCATGATCAAATTGAGGATAATTCTGCCAGATTGTTGTCCCGTGTCCAATGTTGGATCGTAGGCTGTTAAGTTGAAAACCTTCATTTTTCCAGTCTTTTGAACCGCTTGGACGACTGACAGAACTTCTTCCAACCGGAGGCCTTCCTTGCATGGAAAGTCGACGGCCGGAATGGTTGATGGGTCAATCACGTCCAAGTCTAGATGACAGATTATCCAATCCGCTGTACGGTCCAAATGCCGAGCGGCTTCTTCTGCGGATTTGGAAATGCCTTCTTTGCGCATGTACGCTGCAGGGTAGAGTTTCAATGGCGACTTTTTCATCGCCTCCGCCTCGGGTGGGTCAAGGTCTCTGCTTCCCATGTGGACAACAGCTTCTTCCGAGACGAGAGGCTGCAACTCATCGATTTCCTCGAAAAGCTTGGGGCCGCGACCACAGGCTATAGCCAAAGGCATCCCTCCGATGAAGCCCGACGGCGTCGTTTCAGGAGTGTTGAAATCGCCGTGAGCGTCCAACCAGAGAACCCCAGGTCGCCCTTTGAACGCGCCTCTGAAGCCTGCCAGAGTGCCTACTATTAGTCCACACTCTCCACCAAGACAGAAAACGAAATCACCTTCAGAAATCCCACTCGACGCCGCGCGGATGTTCTTCGTCGATTCCAAAAACTTATCGAAGTTTCTAATGTTGGATGGACCAGAATCGGTCTTGATTTCCGGCACTGTCACATCGCCAAGATCGGAAAAGGCGCTGCTCGACTTCTGCAGAATCTCAGGAAGTCCAAGTCGCCTTAACGCGCCAACAGCCAACCCCATACCACGATACTTCACTTGAGTATAGAGCGGAATTCCAAGTAGCGACAAGCTTCTCAACCATCCACCACCTCCATGCCGAATTCGCTATTGCAGCATATCCGTATCGGATAAGAAGGTTGATTCAGCAAGAGTATCCGACCGGAGGGTTCTGTTAACTTGTCGGCTCACGTTAACTCACCGATTTCGTTAACTCGTCTGCATCAACTTTCAAGATTACCCTGCGCTGGGGTTCTTGTACCATTGCTTCACTTGCAGACGCGACGGCCGCGAACCTCACGGCTCTCGCCCAGCATTCACTGAGCCAGCTAGACCAGTTGCATGTCAGGGTTTTACGCTTGGTCCAAGCAACCGCATACCCAACATCGGCCCCGTCGGCTAATTCGGGCATGTGCCCACATTCCGCCTTTGAGGGGGCTTCATCGAGTGATGACTGAACTAAGCGTTAGCTTGAACCTCAAATTAAAACGGACAGATGAGTGAAACTGAGTAGCAGCCGACAACTTGACAGAACTTCTTCGTCTACTGCACATATCCTCAGAAACCACAATCCATCCAGGTGGTATCGTTTATATAGGCATCTTTAATCATCTTTAATGGTGAATAGTAGTGTTAGATGAGCAGGCTGCAGCTAAGTTGCGGGAGGAGTTCGGTAACTCCATTTTCACCTCACGTCACGCGATAGCAATTCTGATGCAGCCGTCAGGTTCGGGATTCGTCAGATTATCACGGATG
>Ga0315280_10006687_pt1 | contig 15807 bp, 13 predicted proteins | sample YL17G06_40_MG_FD_203697 | JGI IMG/M metagenome (GOLD analysis project Ga0315280, IMG submission 203697) | Sediment microbial communities from Yellowstone Lake, YNP, Wyoming, USA - YL17G06_40 | ecosystem: Environmental > Aquatic > Freshwater > Lake > Sediment | place: USA: Wyoming | collected... | reverse complement strand
TCCTGCAGATCGCTCAGGACAAGGGACTGGCGACGGAGGAGCGCAAGATCTCCCTCGAGGAGGTCTTCGCCGAGGCCGAGGAGGCCTTTGCCAGCGGCACGGCTGCGGGGGTGACCTTTATCAGCTCGATCACCCACCAGGGACGGGAAAAGATCCTCGGCGGCGGCCGGATGGGCGAGTTCACCGCCTACGCCCTGAAGACCCTCAAGGGGATCCAGTACGGCGCCCTGCCCGACCGCTACGACTGGATGGCCCCCGCGGACTGAAGCCCGCCGCTCCTAGAACTGAGCGGCCTCCAGATCCAGAGGAAGGCGGTTGTAGATCTGGGGCGCGTACCCCGGCTGGGGGTAGAGGATCGCCCTCTGGTTCAGGTAGGCCAGGTTCTTGGTCAGCCCCCTGACCAGGGTGCCGGGGTCCCGCGACAGGAGGTCAAAATACTGGGAGGAGAAGGTCAGGTTCACCAGCGCCTTGGCGTTCTTCTCCGGGTCCCCCGTGCGCTCGGACAGCTTGAGGTAGGCCACCCCCAGGTTGTTATAAGCCTTCATGAGGAATTCCACCAGGGACCTGTGCTCGGGGTTGTTGGCCGGCTCCAGGAAGGGGATGACGTTTTTCCTGTACTCTAGAAGATCCAGCAGGCGCAGGTAGTAACCCTGGGCGGCGAAGTAATCTCCCCGCTGGAACAGGGAGCTGGCCAGGCAGAAGAGGGCGTTCTCACTGCGGGGATAGGGGGTGTTCCCGCTGGCCGGGACCGCGTCCACCACGCTCACGAAGCGCAGTAGCGCCTCCTCGAACTGCCCGGCCAGATAGTGGATGTAGCCGGTCTTGAAGTCCAGCTCCACGGAACCGTAGCCGTTTCGCTCCGCCAGCCGGTACTGGGCGAGGGCCGTTTCCAGGCCGCGCTCGACGTAGTAGTAGATGTCCCCCCGGTTGCTGTACACTTCCCCGAAACCGCTGCGGGAGCCGAAGATGCCGCTCTTCTGCCCCTGCTCGAGCAGGGCGATCGCCTTCTGATAGTTCTCCTCGGCCCTCAGGTATTCCTTCTTCCGCCACATGAGCCGCCCGAGCCGGTTGTAGGCGTCGATCTGGATCGCCAGGCGCTTCTTGCTCAAGGCCCCCAGCTCTTTGAGATAGGCCAGGGTGTTGTGGAGGGCCTTCTCCTCCTCCCCGGGGTCGCGGGCGTAGAGGAAGTAGCGGGCCAGGTGGTAATGGATCTCCGGCAGCTCCCTCTTTACCGCCATGGCCTTGAACAGGGTGTCCGGCACCTCCCCGTACTCCTGGCGGTCCAGCAGGTAGCCGCCCAGCTCGGCGTAGGCCGCGGGGTCCACCTTCAGCTCTTTCTGGCCCTCCAGGAATCTCTTCAGCTTCTTCACCTCCCCGAGCTGGTCGGTACGGATGAAATACTTGAGCATGCGGAAGAGGACCTCGTTCTTCTGGCCGTAGTAGTCCAGAATCGAGGCGTAGGAGAAGCGGGCCGCCTCGAAGCGGGCCGGGTCTTCCGCGGCCCATTCCAGGTAGTTGTCCCCCGTGGCCAGCAGGGCGTCGTAGTCCTTGAGGTTCTTGTCCAGGAGCCCCTTCAGCAGCTTCTCCGCGTGCTCGTAGTTGGCCAGGGCGAGGCTCTCCAGGGCGGCGTAATCCAGGGTCCCTCTGTGGTCCAGGGGCCAGCGGGCCAGGAGCTGCTCGTACTTCTCCTTGGCCAGCAGGTACTGCTTCTTGGCGGCGAAGGCCTCCGCGTAGCGGTAATGCCAGCTCTTGGCGGGCCAGATGGACACGGCCTCGCCGAAGCTCTCGTTGGCCAGGGGAAAGCGATCCTTCTGGATGTTGGCGTAGCCCTGGCGGTAGAGGGCGGTGGCGTAAAGGGGGCGGTAGACATAGCGGTAGCCCACGTAGAAGAGCAGGGCCAGGAACACCAGGCTCAGCCCGAACACCCTGAGGATGGGCAGGATGTTCTGCCTGAAGGCGTAGGCGAAGGTGGCCCGCTCCGCCTCCAGGGCCAGGCCCGTCCCCTTCTCGTAGCCCCTGGGCAGGACGATCACCTTGCCGGTGAGCTCTCTTACCCGGGCAGCCACCTGGGCCGGGGAGGCCCCGGATACCAGCAGGCCGACCAGCCCGCGGAGCTTTTCGCCCGAGAGGCCCTGCACGCCGATCAGCTCCTCCACGGCCATCTTCAGGTTCCTGGGTAGGGCCGCCAGGGAGCGCTTCAGGGCCTCGAAGTCCTTGTCCGATAGGGAGAGCTCCTCCTCCGCCGCCTCGACCTCCCCCTCGGGGGCCCGCTCCTCCCCGGGCGGGGCGGGGATGGCCTCCCCGGGCAGGGCCTGGGCTTCCGCCTCGCTCACCCCGAAGGCCTCCCCCAACCCCTGCAGGGAGAAGTCGTCCAGCTTGAGCTCCTCCTCCCCTCCGGCAAGGGCCTCCTCGGCTGGCTGGAAGGAGACGGGGGCCTCCGCAGGGGCTTCCCCGCCCGCCTTCTCGGCCGGCTGGAAGGAGACCGGGGCCTCGGCGGCGGGAACCTCGACCTCGCCGAGGGGGAAGCCCATCTCGGGGGGAAAGCCGACCTCTTCCGGCCCGGCCGGGGCGCCCTCGGCGAGCGCCTCACCCTCTTCGGCAAGCGCGGCCTCTCCGGCGGGTCCCTCCTCGGCAGGGGCGACGCCTTCCTCCGGCAGCTGGAACTCCTGCGGAAGGGCGAACTCTTCGCCCACGCCCCCCTCCGGCACCTCTGCCGCGGCCTCCTGCGGGAAGGCCAGGTCCTCCAGGGAAATCTCCTCCTGCCCCCCGGCTTCCGCGGCGGCGCCGGGGCCCGCAGGGGCCAACTCTTCGGCTTCCAGGGGCTCAGGCTGGAAGGTGAGCTCTTCCTCGGCCGGGGAGCCGCCCTCGGGCGGGACCTCCGCGGCCTCAGCCACGCCAGGGGCGCCGATCCCTTCCTCCGCGGGCCCAGCGGCAAGCTCGAAGCCCTCGGGGATGTCCAGCTCGTCGAAGGTCTCTTCGCCCTCGGCCGCAGGGACCAAGCTTTCCAGCTCCGGGGCTTTTTCCTCTTCCGGCGGGGCTTCGGCTGCGGCTTCCGCCCCTTCCCCCTTCTCCCCGAACAGGGACTCAAAATCCAGGGTATCCAGCCCCCCCTCCTCCATGGGGGCCAGAAGCTTGCTCAGCTCGGGGGAAAGCCCCTCCTCGGGGGCCGGAACTTCCTCCGCCTCCTCATCCCGCTTGGCCAGGATATCGGTTTCCGCGCCCAGGGACTGCAGGACCTGCTTGAACTGCTCCAGCTCTTCCGGCGTGGGCATTTTTTCTCCCATCCTACAGCATCGGCCGGCACCGGCCAAACTCAAGTCCGGGAACCGATGCGTCGAAGTATAAGTATAACAGAACTATGACCCCGCATAAATCCTCCAAGGCGGTTTTGTTCTCTTTGGCGCTCCTGCTGGCCGCCCTGCCGGCAGCCGGGCTTGATCCCCTCTTCCTCCAGATCAAGATCCTCGGCCTCAGGGAAGCGGGCCCCCCCGAGCTGATCGGCACCCAGGTGCTGTTCACCTACCGGCCCGACTGCCCGACCCGCCTGGTCGGGGCGCGTTTCGAGCACGAGGACTTCCGCTTCCTGCACCCTTACCAGCGCAACGAGGAAGGGGTTTTTTTCCTGCTCCTGGAGCTTCCCGAGGGCCTGACCCGCCTGAAATACCGCCTGGTCGTCGACGGCTTGTGGATGCCGGATCCCGCCAACCCCGGGCTGGAGGAGGACCGGGAAGGGATCGGCTTCTCCCTGCTGGAGCTTGCCGCCCCCGAGCGGCCCATCCTGAACCCCGGGAGGCAGAAGGACGGGAGCCTCACCTTCAGCTATAAATCCAGGCCGGGCCGGATGGTGACCCTCACCGGCACCTTCAACCACTGGGACCCCTTCGCCGACAGGCTCGAGGAGGTCCAGCCCGGGTGCTACCGCATCAACCTGAGCCTGCTGCCCGGCCGCTACTTCTACACCTTCATGGTGGACGGCGAGCGCCTTCTGGACCCGTACAACATGGAAAACGCCCGCGACTACGAAGGCTACCGGGTGTCCACCTTCCTGCTGGAGCCGGGACCGCGCTGAAGGCGGGCTTTGAAAAAGGCTCCTCTTGCGCTATGATGATTGTACTTTACTGGAAGACTCATCCTTAGTAAGTTTAAACGCAAGGAGGAGCCGGGTCATGTGGGAATACAACCAGAAGGTGATGAACCACTACGAGCACCCTCGCAACATCGGCGAGATCCAGGACGCGAACGCCGTGGCCGAGGTGGGCTCTGTCGTCTGCGGGGATGCCCTGAAGCTGACCCTCAAGATCGAAGACGGCCGCATCAAGGACGCCAAGTTCAAGACCTTCGGCTGCGGCAGCGCCATCGCTTCCGCCTCGGCGCTGACGGAGATGATCAAGGGCAAGAGCCTGGAGGAGGTGGCTGCCATCACCAACCAGGATATCGTCGACTACCTGGGGGGACTGCCCCAGGAGAAGATGCACTGCTCCGTGATGGGCCAGGATGCCCTGGTGGCGGCCCTGAAGAGCTACCGCGGTGAAAAAGCCGGGACGCAAACGGAGGCCGAAGGGGAGATCATCTGCAAATGCTTCGGGGTCACGGACGCCAAGATCCGCAAGGTGGCCCTGGCCAACAACCTGCACACGGCGGAGGAGGTGACCAACTACACCAAGGCGGGCGGGGGCTGCGGGGGCTGCCTCTACAAGATCGAAGAGATCCTGGACGAGCTCTGGCGCGAGGAAGGCCAGAAGAAATCCTTGGGGGGGCATATGACGTTGGTGCAGAAGATCAAGAAAATCGAAGAGGTCCTGGATGAGACCATCCGGCCCATCCTGCGCCAGGACGGCGGGGACGTGGAGCTGGTGGACCTGGCGGGGAACAAGGCCATCGTGCGCCTGAAGGGCACCTGTTACGGCTGCCAGGCCTCGGTGCTGACACTGAAAAACCTGGTGGAGGAGAAGCTGAAGGAGTTGGTGGACCCGGGCCTGGAGGTCGTGCAGGATGGACTTCGCTAACGTCTACCTGGACAACAATGCCACCACCAAGGTGGCCCCCGAGGTCCTGGAGGCCATGCTGCCGTATTTCTGCCAGAAGTACGGCAACCCTTCCAGTATGCACAGCTTCGGCGGCAGCCTGGCCAGGGACATGGAGCGGGCCCGGGAGCAGGTGGCCGACCTGCTGAACTGCGACCCGGTGGAGATCGTGTTCACCTCCTGCGGCTCGGAGAGCGACAACTTCGCCCTCCGCGGCCTGATCGACGCCTTCCCCGAGAGAAGGCATATCGTCACCACCGCGGTGGAGCACCCCGCCGTCAAGAACCAGGTGCCCTACCTGCGCAAGAAGGGCATCCGCGTGACCGAGCTCAAGGTGGACCGCCGGGGCAACCTGGACCTGGAGGAGCTGAAGGCGGCCATCGAGGCGGAAACCCTGCTGATCTCCTGCATGTTCGCCAACAACGAGACGGGAGTGACTTTCCCCGTGCGCGAGATCGGCGAGATCGCCCGCGAGAAGGGCGTGTTCTTCCACACCGATGCCGTGCAGGCGGTGGGCAAGATCCCCGTGGACCTGCACGACCTGCCCGTGGACCTGCTGGCTTTCTCCGGGCACAAGTTCCACGCCCCCAAGGGGGTCGGGGGGCTGTTCATCCGCCGGGGCACCAAGATCCGGCCCTTCATCATCGGCGGACACCAGGAGCGCAGCCGCCGGGGGGGCACCGAGAACCTCCCCTACATCGTGGGCCTGGGCCGGGCCGCCGAGCTGGCCAAGACGAACCTGATCCTGGAGGAGACCCAGGTGCGCGCCCTGCGGGACAAGCTGGAGGCGGGGGTCCTGGCCAGAATCCCCGACGCCGAGGTCAACGGCGACCGGGAGCACCGGGTGCCCAACACCACCAACATCGGCATCTACTACATCGAGGGCGAGGCCCTGCTCCTGGCCCTGGACCGGCACCATATCGCCGCCTCCACCGGCTCGGCCTGCGCCTCCGGGAGCCTGCAGCCCTCCCACGTGCTGCGGGCCATGGGGGTGCCTTTAACCTGCGTGCATGGCTCGCTGCGGCTTTCCTTGAGCGTGTACAACAGCGAAGCGGAGATCGATTACGTGCTGGAGGTTCTGCCCAAGATCGTGGCCGAGCTGAGGGAGATTTCCCCCTTCCACACCATGGAAGAAATCAGGGCCTTCGGCGCCTAGAACCGCCCTCAAGAGCAGCCCGTGGTTGTGCCGCAGGTGTCGCACTTCAGGCAGGGACCGCCGCCATCATCTCGATGTGGGCCTGCCAGGGGATGCAGCGGGTGCCGAGCCGGCCCGAGAGGTTGGCCGTATCGAACACCGGGTAGTGCTCCTGCTTGAGGTGGGGAGCGCCCTCCAGGCTCATGGTGCCGCAGACGTAGCGCTCCGCCCTCTCGATCTCGGCATCGCTGTAATCCAGCCGCCGCAGCAGGTCGAAGCCCTTGGCCTTCAGGCTCTCCCGGGAGATCCCCGGGAAGCCGCGCGGGCTCCCTCCCCAGCGGCCGCTTGCGCTCAGTAAAACTCGATCAGCCTTCCCCCCTCCAGGCGGGCGGTCTCCCAGAGGGCCGCCTGCAGCGCGTCGAAGGAGCGGCTGAAGCTGTCCGGCCGCCCGTCCAGGAACGCTCCGATCTCCCGCTTCAGCTCCGGCCGGCTGTGGAGCATCCTGGAAACCATGACCTCCTTGAAGTAAGGCTCAACCCGCTCCCGCTCCTGCTGCAGCAGGTAGGCCTGGAACTCGTTGACCACCAGGGTGCGCTCGGTGGTGTCGTAGCCGGACCAGTCCAGGAAAAGCTCCCAGAAGCGGCGCTCCGGCTCCTCCAGGGATTCCCAGAGGCGGAAGCAGGCTTCCCGGTAGGCCGGCAGGCTGAAAAAAAGCCCGTGCAGGCACTCGTGGGTCAGCAGGTGGGACCTCAGGGCCGGGAGCGAGCTGCGGGAGATGGACAGCAGGCCCCCTTCGCCGGGGAGGATGCCACCTGCCTGCTCGCGGCGCAGGACTCCGGAGGCGAGCAGGATCTTTTCCAGGAGCCCTTCCTCCTCGTTCAGCGGGAAGCCTTCCTCCCTGGCCCTGCGGAAGAAGCCTGCCAGGTCCTCGGCGCGGTAGTCGTGGGCGTTCCAGCCGTGCAGGCCGGCGAACTCCTCGTCCGCCGCCAGCCGGCCCCGGAAGCCCTTCTTCTCCACGAAAAAGGCCAGGCGCTTGAACATCCTGTCCTGGAGCCGGTAAGAGGAAGTATCGAAGATCAGGATGCTGGGGCAGAGGCTCCAGGAGAAAAGCTCGAACTCCGGCCGCCTCCATGCTTCCCTGCGGTAGGAGAGCACGGTGGCTGGTCCCGCGGGCAGGGGGACAAGCTCTCCGCGGACCCCCTGGTGGGGATGGAGAGAGACCTCCAGCCGGGTGATCTGCCCGTTCCCCTGGCGGGGATCCCAGCTCAGGCCGATCGCGCGGGGGCTGAAGGGGACGTTCCCCGGGTAGAGGAGAAGCCGCGTGGCGCCCGCCGCGGCCTTCACCCTAAAACCGGCCGAGCGGCTCCCTTCTTCCAGGCTCAGCGTCAGCTCCCACCTGCGGCGGGGAAAAAGGGGCCGATCCTCCCGGCGGAACTCCGCCCAGGAGACCGGCGACACGGTCAGCTCCAGCTCCAGGCCCCAGAGGGCCTGCGGCGAGGGGTGGAAGAGATCCGCCGAGAGCCCCACTTCCTGCCGGCCTTCGTGCCATTCTATGGAGGAGATGCCGGAGCCGATGACCCGGGAGCCGGGCCGCAGCTCGAAACCGGAGAAGCCCGGCCCCAGGCCCGCCCGCAGGACCTCCGGCCGCCGCCCGTTCCCTGCGGCTTTTTCCAGCGCGAATCCCGCCAGGCTGCCGCCCCGGGGCAGGGGCAGGAGGAAGGTGAGCGGGCTTCCCCCGTTATGGGGAAGCTCCCTGCGGGCGAGAGTCTCTCCCCCGGGGCCGGTCGCCTCGAGCCTGGAGCCTCCTGCTCCTGCGAGCTGGAGGTAGAGGGCCAACCGGGAGCCTTCGATCTTCAAGGGTCTCTCCAGCCTGTAGCGCATCCCCTCCCCGCCCAGCCTCTCCAGGGGCAGGACCTTGCCCTGCAGGTCGAAGAAGCCAAGGCTCCCCCCCGTGGAGCTCTCGGAAACCCGGGGCTTTTCCTGGTCCCTCACCATTCTGAAGCAGAAGAGAAACAGCACGAACAGGGAAAGACAGAGAATGGCGGCGGCCTTCATTGCATGGCGGTGACACTCTTGGCCAGGAGCTCCGCAATCTCTCTCTTCCTCTCCGCCGGCAGCTCGGGGTCCTCCCGCAGGAAGCTCTCGAATCTCCCCTTGAACTCATCGGGCTGAAGGGGCAGGCTGGTCACCTTCTCGTACAGCCTTCTTCCCGGCGGCTCGAAGCGCTTGTTCAGGGCGAACAAGAAGGAGCAGATGCTGTAGCAGAAAGCCGCGGAAGAAAGCAGGGTAAAGAGGCGGTCATTGCGAAACACGGCGGTGTTCAGATCGCTCAGGGCGTTACTCACCCCCTTGAGTGATTCCTCGCCAACCACCTTCCAGAAATGATCCGGCAGCCGGGCGAGCCTCTTCTGCGCTTCCCCCAGCCAACCGCTCTTGGAGTGAAGCACCTGGCCGTTCTGGAGGCGGTAGAAGCTCGTGGTCCCGGATTCATGGAAGGCCCAGAGCTGGTCATCGATACGCTGCAAGAGCTGATCGAACCTGGCGATATCCTGGTAGCGGATCCTCACCGGGAGATCCATCATCAGGAACCTGTCTTCCTGAGTGAAAAAAGTGGTGGAGAAACCTACGGGGTTCAGGAACTGGATCTTCCTGTCGCTGGCGGAGGGCAGGTTTCCCCGCTGGTAGACATCCAGGCTGATGCTGAAATACGGATCCAGGGTGCCGATTTCGGCCGTTTCTCCCAGCAGGACCGCGTCCACACCGTCCCACTGGGAGATCACTCCCGCCAGCTGCTTGGAAATGCCGGCCACTTTTCTCTGCACTGGCTGCCCCTTCGGCGGTCCTGTTCACACCGCCATAGAGTTTCTGCTATTATCATAGCATAAATCGACGGCTTGACAAGCTGTCCCCTATCGAGGCGGTGCGTTCGCGGTGAGTGATCCATTTGGCGGCCGTTCCAGGAAGCGGCTCTGGGTTCTGCTGCTGCCCCTCTGGGCGCTTTGCCTGGGTTTCCTCATCTTCCAGGCGCTGGGGGTGGACCCTGCACCGTTCCTTACGGGGCCTGTCCCGTTCCTTACGGGGCCTGTCCCGTTCCTTACGGGGCCTGTCCCGTTCCTTGCGGGCCCTGTCCGGCCGCTGACCGCGTTGGCCGCCGCCCTGGCGGTGGTTACCAGCCTCCTGGTGGGACTTCTCCTGGCCTCCGAGCTACCCCCCCTTAAGCGCGCCATCCGGCACTCTCGTCACCTGGAAGCCGTCTACGAGGTGATCCGCAAGGCGGGGAAGTCCCTGGAGCTCCAGGCGGTCTTGGACACCATCACCCGCGTGACTGTGGAGGTGACGGGCGTGCGGGGCTGCTCGCTCAAGCTCTGGGACCCGGAGGCGGGCACGATGCGCGTCCGCTCCACGGCCGGGATCGAGCGCCGGCCCGCCGACCTCTCCATCGATGTGGCCCAGAATCTCTACCATCGCAGCCTGATGGAAGGCAACGTAGTTGCGGTGGAGGAGGCCCTGGAGCAGGATTTCCCCGAGGTGGACGACCAGACCGAGGCCCTGATCTGCGTGCCCCTGCGGGTCGAGACCAAGGTGCTGGGAGCCCTGTGCGTGTACGGCCGCAGGGGGGAGAGGCTCAGCCCGGAGATGACCTCCCTGCTCTCCATCCTGGGCGAACTGGTCACCCTCTCCATCAGCAACGCCTCGGCCTACGAGAACCTCAAGCGCCTCGACCAGGCTAAATCCTGGTTCCTCCTTAAAGCCTCCCACGAAATACGCTCTCCCCTCCACACCATCCAATCGATCGCCCGCACCCTGAGGGAGGGCTACCTGGGAGAGGTCCCGCAGCCGCAGCGGGTGCTGCTGGAGCGGCTCGAGGTTCGGGCCCGGCTGCTGGCTGAAAGCGTCGGCGACCTCCTGGAGCTTGCCAAGGGCAAGGCCCAGCTCTCCGCCCCCGAGCTGGAGAGGATCGAGCTCTGCGCCCTGCTGCGGGAATCCCTGCGTTTCTACGAGACCAAAGCCGGGGAAAAGGGGCTCTCCCTGCAGTTGGAGTGCTCGGCCGCAGAGGCCTCGGTTTACGGGCGCCGGGATAGCCTGCAGTCCATCGTCACCAACCTGCTCTCCAACGCCGTCAAGTACACCCCGCCAGGCGGGAGGATCGACCTCAGGTTGAGGGAGGAAGACGGCTCCCTGCTGCTGGAGGTGAGCGACACGGGGATCGGTATTCCCAGGGAGGAACAGGAGCGGCTGTTCAGCGAGTTCTTCCGCGCCTCCAATGCCAGGAGCCTCTCTGAGGAGGGAACCGGGTTGGGGCTGGCGATCGTCAAAGCGGCCGTGGAGCAGCTGGGCGGCTCGATCCGGGTGGAGAGCGAGCCGGGCAAGGGCAGCACCTTTCAGGTGCTCTTGCGCCGGGCGGGGGCTTAGCGTATGGAGTTCCGGCTCCTCGCCCTCCTGCCCCCAGGCGGCGTGGAGAGGAAGATCTCGGAGCTCCGGGAGTCACTCACTTCCATCGGGGGCCTCGCCGCGGCGGCCTCCCTGCCCCCCCTGGTCCCCCTCCTGTTCCTGCCCGCGCAGCTTCCCTTGCCAGTCGGGATGAGCCGGCCCGAGGGTCTTGGCCCTCCCTTCAGCCTGGACACGGCGGGCTACCTCAGGGAAGGAGGCTTCCTTTTTCTCGAGGCGCGCTCCGGCGGCTGCTATGACAGGCTCAGAGAGTCCCTGGCGCGGCGGTGCCCTTGTCCCGAGGGGACCTCTGCCTGCCGGACAGCTTCCCGCGCTCCAGAGCTCTACGGGACGAGCTGCCCGCAGCCCTTCCCCCTCCTGGAAGGGTTCCTGCTCGCCCGCATGGAGGGACCTGTCCTGCAGGCAAACCAGGACGGCCCGCAGCTTCCGCCCCCGCCGCCTGCCTGCAGCTTCCCCGCCGGACGGCTCTGGCTGGTGGAGGCCGATACCCTGGATCCTGCAGCGCCCTGGTGGGAGGCTCTGGAGTGGGAAGCGCGCCCGCTCCTCCGCCTGAAAAGGGCTTAAACCAGTCCGGGGAGGTTCCTCGCCACCACCCGCTGGAGGCTTGCAGCCACCTGCCTTGGGGTGAGGGAGTAACCCTCCCGGGCCAGCGTGGTGCAGAAGCTCTGGTGCTCCCGGCCGGCTCGATACTCCGGCGCCCGCCGCGGAGGAGACAAGTAGAGGCTGAACAGCGACAGATCGTTGCACACCAGCAGGCTGGCTTGGTAGAAGAGCAGCAGGCGGCTGCGGTAGAGGGAGCTGCCGAGAACCTTGCGCTCGCCTATCGCCAGGTCCGAGATTCCCCGCTCCTCCAGGCCCTCCACCCCCAGAGCCCGCAGAGCCTCCTTGAACCAGCCTCCCAGCGCCTGGAAGTACTCCCGGTTGGCGAAGGGCCGCAGGACCCGGGTAACCAGGGCCAGCACGATCTGCCCGGGCGAGAGCACCACCGTCCCTCCCCCGCCCTTGCGCTTGAGGATGGGCACCCCATCCGCAAGGGCTTGCCTCAGGTCCACATCCTCCTCGGCCCCGCGGCCCGCTCCCAGGACAATCGTCACCTCCTGCGGCTCGTAGAGGGTGTAGACGGGTCGCTCGCCGGCCAGGAAGGAATCCAGGAGCTCTTCGTTAACGGTCAAGGGATTGATGCTCTTCGGATACTCATGAAAAAACCTTTGACATTTCTGTAAAAGTCAATAACTTTTTATTAGCACTAATAATAAATATTACAGCATGGCGCAAGAAGTTTAATGCGGAGGTCCCAAGCTGACAAGCCAGGAAAAGCGCAGGAGACTGATCCTTTCGATCCTCAAAGCGGAGAAGATCCACAACCAGGAGGAGCTTCAGCAGCGCCTGAAGCAAACCGGCCAGAGCGTAACCCAGGCTACCCTATCGCGGGATCTGAAGTTTTTGAGCATAGCCCGCGCGCCCGACCAGAAAGAGGGATACATCTATGCCGTGAAGGAGAACGTGGCCGCCACCCCCGAGCCCTACCTGCGGGACGATATCCGGCGGGGCGTGGTGGACATACAGTTCTCCGGCAACCTCGCCGTGGTAAAAACCAAGCTCGGGCACGGACACAGTGTGGGTTTTGCCATTGACCGCTTGGAGCTCCCCGAAGTCCTGGGTACCCTGGGTGGAGAGGATACGCTGCTGGTGGTGTTCAAGGAGAATGCCGATAAGTCCCGCTTCATCCGGGATCTGATCGGGGAGGACAGGGTACCCAAGGATTAAAGCCGCTTGCGGAGGCCCCGGGGAGAAACCGGGGCGCGCCTTTACCGTATTGACCGAGGTCCGCGAGCGAAGGTATAAAGATCTAGCGGATGGAGCTTCTCGCGGGATGTAGCCCAGCGGCTAGGGCGCCTGCTTTGGGAGCAGGAGATCGGAGGTTCAAATCCTCTCATCCCGAAACGCGTCCATAGCTCAGGTGGATAGAGCAACAGCCTTCTAAGCTGTGGGTCGCAGGTTCGAGTCCTGCTGGACGTATCGCGGCGGTCAAACTTGACAAAGAGGCTCATTTTATACATATTGTGCTCCTATGGTGGGTGTAGCTCAGCCGGTTAGAGCGCCAGTCTGTGGAACTGGAAGTCGTGGGTTCGAATCCCATTACCCACCCCTAAGCCGGCGTCCGTAGCTCAGCTGGATAGAGTGGCGGACTTCGAATCCGTAGGTCGCAGGTTCGAGTCCTGCCGGACGCGGTGGAAAACATGGGCCGTTAGCTCAGCTGGGAGAGCAGCAGACTCTTAATCTGCGGGTCGAAGGTTCGATTCCTTCACGGCTCAAACTGAAAAAAGATGCGAGGTTGACTTACCAATTTTAAGCAGGTATAATAGGGGCGAGAGTGGTGGAATTGGCAGACACGCCAGACTTAGGATCTGGTGCCCCTCAGGGTATAAGGGTTCGAGTCCCTTCTCTCGCAACAAAGATACCACCGCTCGTGGGGCCGGAAAGTAAAGATGCGGGAATAGCTCAGTGGTAGAGCTCCACCTTGCCAAGGTGGATGTCGCGGGTTCAAGTCCCGTTTCCCGCTTGTCTGGCAGGGCGATCCGGAGCAGACTCTGGATCGCCTTTTGTTTAGCTCATCATATCTTATACCAGAGTGAGAGGACCGAGGGGTGATCGTGAACAAGAACGTGGAACTGATGGAAAAATCCGCCGTGAAGCTGACCATTACGGTGGATAAGGACTCGATTCAGAAAGAGTACGACGAGCTGCTGGGCGGCTACTCCAGGAGCCTCCAGCTCAAGGGCTTCCGCAGGGGCAAGGTTCCCAGGGAGCTCCTGGTGCGCAAGCTCGGCGCCGCCCTGATCGGCGAGACTGAGAGCAACGTGATCCACAAAAGCCTCGAGGAAGCCCTGAAGGGCGGGGAGCAACGTCCCCTGCCCTACTGCGTCCCGGAGGTGGATGCGGACCAGGAGCTGAAGCTGGGCAGCGATTTCACCTATACGGCGTCCTTCGACACCTTCCCCAAGGTGGAGGTTCCCGAGTACAAGGGGCTCGAGGTGGAGGAGCTTCAGGTGGCGATCTCGACCCAGGACGAGGAGCGGGAGCTCAAGGCCCTCCAGGAGCAGAACGCCCTGGTCGTGGACAAGAAAAAGGACGAGGTGGAGAAGGGCGACATCGTGACCATCGATTACGTGGAGCTGGATGCCGGCGGGGCGGAGAGCGCGGGCACGAAGCGCGAAGGTTTCGTGTTCGAGCTCGGCTCCGGCTACAACCTCTACAAGATCGATGAGGACATCCTGGGCATGCGCAAGGAAGAAGAAAGAGTCATCAAGAAAAGCTACCCTCAAGACTTCGAGATCAAGGAGCTGGCCGGCAGGATGATGGACCTGAAGGTGAAGGTCCGCGGCCTGAAGGAGAAGCAGCTTCCGGAGATCAACGACGAGCTGGCGCAGGACATCAGCGAGAAGTATTCCACCCTGGAGGACCTGAAAAAGGATATCCGTCTCAGGCTGGAGGAATTCGCCCGCCGCCGGGTGCGGGAGCACAGCATCTCCCAGCTCCTGGAGCGAATCGCCCAGGGCACCCAGGTCGAGCTGCCCAAATCGATGATCGAGCAGGACCTGGAGCGCCAGTGGGAGGACTTCGTGCGGCGCTTCCGGGCCACGGAGCAGGACGTGCTGGCGGCGCTCCAGAAGGAGGGCAAGAGCAAAGAGGACCTGCTGAAGGAATGGCAGGGGGCCAGCGAGAGGAAGCTGAGGTTGCGGCTGGCGGTGAGCAGGATGGTGGAGCTGGAGAAGATCCAGGTCAGCGAAGAGGAAGTGGACGGGGAGGTCCGCAAAACCGCCGACGCCAGGCGCCTGAACTTCGCCGAGCTGAAGGAGGGCATGAAGAAGCACAACGCCCTCGATTTAGTGGCGTACGATCTGAAAAATGAAAAACTCTACGATCTCCTGCTGGAAAATGCCGTTAAGAAGAAGGGGAAGGAGATAAAATTCCTGGACTTGGCCCAAGGAAACTATTAAATTGAAACAGGAAACCAGATTATGAACGAACAGGCCAATACCCTGGTGCCCATGGTCATCGAGCAGACGGGCCGGGGCGAGCGCTCCTACGACATCTACTCCCGGCTGCTGAAGGACAGGATCGTGTTCATCGACGGGGACATCGTGGACGTGACCGCCGACCTGGTGGTGGCCCAGCTCCTGTTCCTGGAGTCCCAGGACCCGGAAAAGGACATCCACCTGTACATCAACACGCCGGGCGGAACCGTGACCGCGGGGCTGGCCATCTACGACACCATCCAGTACATCAAGCCGAATGTTCAGACCATCTGCCTGGGCCAGGCGGCCAGCCTGGGCGCGCTGCTTTTAACCTGCGGCACCAAGAGCAAGCGCTACGTCCTTCCCTCCTCCCGCGTGCTCATCCATCAGCCCTGGGGCGGGGTATCGGGGCAGGCTGCCGACATCGGCATCCAGGCCCGGGAGCTGGTCCGGATCAAGAAACTGATCATCGAGTACTTCGCCTTCCACACGGGCAAGAGCGAGGATATGATCGCCCGGGACCTGGAGCGGGATTTCTATATGTCCGCCCAGGAAGCCCTGGAGTACGGTCTGGTCGACAATATCTTAAAGCGGGGGGCCGATGAGCAAACTGCCAAGAAATGAGGGCCTCAAGGTATGCTCCTTCTGCGGCAAGAGCGCCGATACGGCCCGCAGGCTGATCGCAGGCCCCGGGGTGTACATCTGCGACGAATGCGTGCTGGTCTGCAAGAAGATCCTCGATGAAGAGGATGAGGTCCTCACCCATGAGTTCCAGGCGGACATCCCCAAGCCCAGGGAGATCAAGGAGTACCTGGACCAGTACGTGATCGGCCAGGAGCAGGCCAAGAAGGTCCTCTCCGTGGCGGTCTACAACCACTACAAGCGCATCACCATGGGCCACAAGATCGAGGGGGACGTGGAAATCGAGAAATCCAACGTGCTTTTGATCGGCCCCACCGGTACGGGGAAAACCCTGCTGGCCAGGACCCTGGCCCGCAAGCTCAAGGTGCCTTTCGCCATGGCCGACGCCACCACCCTGACAGAGGCGGGCTATGTGGGCGAGGACGTGGAAAACATCCTCCTCAAGCTCATCCAGAACGCCGGCAACAACATCGCCGCCGCCGAGAGGGGTATCGTCTACATCGACGAGATCGACAAGATCGCCAAGAAGGGCGAGAAC
>Ga0315280_10006686_pt1 | contig 15810 bp, 12 predicted proteins | sample YL17G06_40_MG_FD_203697 | JGI IMG/M metagenome (GOLD analysis project Ga0315280, IMG submission 203697) | Sediment microbial communities from Yellowstone Lake, YNP, Wyoming, USA - YL17G06_40 | ecosystem: Environmental > Aquatic > Freshwater > Lake > Sediment | place: USA: Wyoming | collected... | reverse complement strand
TCAGCGGTGAGCTGCGCAAGCTCGGCCGAGTGGTCGGCGAGGACCATCTGCTGACCGCAGCCGCGGCGGTCGCGCCGTACGCCGTGGATGGCCAGCCGCCGCTCGCGGTCGCATTCCCAGGATCGGCGGAAGAAGTGGCCGCGCTGCTGGGCGCGGCGGCCGAGGCGAAGCTATCGGTGATGGCGCGCGGCGCAGGAAGCCACCTGTACCTGGGATCGCCACCTGAACCGATCGGATTGATAGCGGTCCTCACCCGCCTCAACCAGGTGGTGGAGTACGACGCGGGGGACCTGACGGTCACGGCGCAGGCGGGCGTGTCGGTCGGCGCCCTTCAGGCGGTCGGCGGCGGGCAGGGCCAGATGTTCCCTCTCGACCCGCCCGGCCCGGACAGCGCAACGTTGGGAGGGATTGTGTCGGCCAACCTGGCGGGGCCCATGCGGATGAGACACGGATCTGCGCGCGACCTGGTGATCGGCATGCGGGTCGCGCTCTCCACTGGCGAGATCATCAAGACGGGCGGCCGGACGGTCAAGAACGTCGCGGGCTATGACCTGGGCAAGCTCTTCGTCGGCTCGCTGGGGAGCGCGGGCATGATCCTCGAGGTTACCGCGAGGCTGACATCTCTCCCCGAGGCGGAGGCGGCGATGGCTGCGGCGCTCTTGCCTCAGGAGGCCGCGGACGCAGCCGCCTGGGTAGTCAGCTCCTGCCTGGAGCCGAGCGCGTGCGAGGTCCTCAACCATACGGCGGTGGAGAAACTCGGCCCCGCGCTGCCTGTTGCGACCGAGCCGGGCAAGCAGGTCATCTTGGTGGGCCTCTCGGGCGAGGGCGTCGCCATCGAGCGTCAGGAGCGCGATATCCGCGCCAGGATCCCGAGCAGCGCGTGGCTCGACGCCAGCGTGGTGCGCGATGTCTGGCGCGGGGCTCGCAGCCTGGCGTATCCGGGGAACGGCGCGGTTCTGCTCCGCGCGAGTGTGCCCATCTCGTCGCTCCACGGGATGGTGGACGCCGTCTCGGCGCTCGACGGCTGGACGGCGGTGGCGCGAGCCGGCGACGGGCTCGTGTTCGCATCGCCGCCCCTGGAGGCAGAACCGGCCCAGGTCTTGCGGCATCTTAGTACTCTGCGCTCGCGCGCCGCGTCGCTCGGTGGGCACACGGTGCTGGAGTCTGCGTCGGTCGAGATAAAGCGGCGATTCGGCGTCTGGGGGGAGAGGGCGAACGCCGACCTCATGCGCGAGCTGAAGCGGAGTTACGACCCGGCCGGCATACTCGGCTGCGGGCGATTCGGGGTGTAGATTCGGCTACTCGATTTCGGTGCCGAGCGGGTCCCGGGAACGCCCGAAGGGGCAAAAAGAAAAGGGAGGCACAAGCCGGGGCGAGGGGGGTGTCGGCCTGAGCCTCCCGAGCGAACGGCGCCGTTCTTGTCAACTACAGTCTGTTGTGTCGGCCTGCCTAGTCTTCCAATTTCGAGACAAGACCGACGCCGTCTAGTACAGTATGTACCCACACTGTCACGACATCAAACTCATACCCCATGAACCGGCCTGCCGAGTGTCACAGTATCACCCGAAGTGTTCAGATATCACGACATCGCAGAAAGACCGGCGATGAAAGTCGCTCCAACTATCCTGGGGCGTGCTTTCCTGGCGTCCGTTCGAGTGCCTCGGGCGCGCACCGCCCGTACACGGCACACCAGGTCGCCCAGCAGCCCAGGCGGGCGAATCGGGCCGGCAGCGCTGATCCGGCGCGGGAAGTGCGACGCCCACTGGGTGCCCGGGGGCGCCTCGCCTAGTCACCATTGGTATTGTGCCCGCCAAGATGGTATTCCCAGCAGGCGGGAAGTTGACATGCCGGGGAGCGACGCCTATAATCCGCCCGGCTTGGCCGGCCGGGGACCCCGCACGGTTGGGGTCTGCGAGCGGCCGTCGGGCGAAGCCCGGGACGCGGGGTTGGTGCGCGACGCGGGTGCGTATGCTGCAACTACATCTGCGATTGCTTAGGAGAACTTCATGAAAGCCTCCGCGGTGATCCCCGCGTATAACGAGGCCAAGCGGATCAGGGTCGTCCTGGATGCCGTTGTCGCCTCGGAGTTGGTAGATGAAATCATCGTCGTGGATGATGGGTCGGACGACGATACAGCGGCGGTGGCGGGGTCGCACAACGGGGCAGTCGTGCTCAAGCTGCCGGAGAACCGGGGGAAGGCGGCTGCGTTGACGGAGGGGGTGCGGTGCGCGAAGAACCCGGTTGTGGTGTTCCTGGACGCCGACCTCGTGGGCCTCACGGATCAGCATGTTGACGGCCTCGTCGCGCCGGTGCTGAAGGGCGAGGCGGACATGACGGTGGGGCAGTTCCGGAGCGGCTCTCCCTTCGTCACCGCGTGGATGCGCTTCTGCCCGGCCATCTCGGGACAGCGGGCGATGCGGACGGCGGACTTCCTGGCGATCCCCAGGGTGGCGACATCGGGCTACGGCGTTGAGGTCGTGGTGACGAAGTACGCGCTAAGCCGGCGCATGCGCATCGAATACGTCCACCTGCCCGACATCACCCACGTCGTGAAGGAGTCAAAGCGGGGGGTGGTCCTCGGCCTGGCATCGCGGGCCGTGATGTACGGACAGATCGTCCGCTCCGCCCTGGGGAACGGGTACCACGAGATCCCGGAGACGGCCCAGGAGCGAGACCGCAGCTAGGGAACGCCACCTTGTGTAGGGGCGCAGTTCACTGCGCCCGAAGCTTGGGCGTGATGAATCACGGCCCTACTGGCCCGGTTTCGTCGCCTCTCGATGTGGTAGCCCCTATCTGTATCGCCCGAAGCCTTGGCGCCCCGGAGGTCTACCCGTGATGCTGACACGCAGCGTGACGCTGCTGTGCTGGGTCTGTGGTGAGTCGTTTCAGGGGGAAGAGCCGTGCAGCTACACCGTTTCCGGCCGCGGCTCCGACCTGTGCCCGCGGCCTGTCGGCGGAAATCCGCTTGCGCTCCTCATCCACACCTGCCCCGACTGCGGCTTCACGGGCGACGGCCGCGCCTTTGCTCAGGAGCAGGCGGACGAGCAGGTCCGCGAGTGGGTGCTGGGCGGCGGCCTCTCCGAGCTTCCAACGGACGGCGATACGGCACATCTGAGATACACACGCGCGGCGCTCTGCCACGCCCACCGACAGCAACCGAGTGCGCTTCAGATCTTCGAGTACCACGTCGCCTCATCATGGTCGGCCCAGTTGGAGGGCGCGCTCGATGCAGCCCGCGCCGCGCAGGCCGACGCCGTCCGGTGCCTCGAGCAAGCGCTCCTGGCCGATGAGGTCACCAGCGAAGAGCGGGCGATTATGAACTACCTGGCGGGCGAGCTGTGCCGCCGGGTGGGCGACTTCAAGGCCGCCCTCCAGTTCTTTGACGAATCCGCCCTCGAATTCACCCGCCATGGCGGGCCGAAATGGCTGCTGCGGGCACTGGGCCAGCAGGCGGGCCTGGCGAAGCGGGAGTCCACGGAGAGCGCGGAGCTGGCGGAGTGAGACGCGCGGCCGGACGATGGCCGTAAGCTTCCCTTCCCGCGGCGGCGGGAGTAGAAGGGGGGCGGGGGCGGCGGGCATGCCAACGGCGGGCATGCCCGACCCACACTACAACGGCCCTGCCTGCGGCAGGGAGTGACAGGGGGGCAAGCCCCTGCCCAACGAGGTCAGACTCCGTTCGTGTTTCGGGATTGAAGATCCCGGAACACCACAGCGATCTGTACTGGTCCCTTCCTTATCCAACACCGCGAGCCACCAACCGCCCCCCACGCGCGAACGGGGCGCGACCCCCTCGGTCGCGCCCCGTCAGTTCACGCGCGGCTGTCTCGCTGCCTAGACCTTCCTGGCGCCCAGGATGCGTCTGAACGCCTCCGCCAGTTGCTGGCGGGCCGCCAGCCCGAAGGCGAGGAAGAACGTGCCCAGCCCAAACCCCCACCAGAACAGAGGACCGGGCAGGTTGGGCGAGGAGCCATCGAACACCGGCGCGAAGACTTGCCACGCGAGCGCCGCGAACAATCCCGTCCCCAGCAGGATCGAGGCGCAAATGCAGTAAGCCACCCGCCTCGGGTGTCGCTTCAGGAACCCCAGATACGCGCCGCAGGCCGGACACCAGTCCACCGGCCGGCCGTACTCCGACTCACATACCGGGCAAACCAACTTCGGGGTACCCCCTTGTGTTGACCTCGGCCGTCCCTTCATGTGGTTATTCCACAACACAGAATGGGAGTGCGCGCATTGCGTGCAGACGGCGGGATTGCCATGCGCGCCTTGGCTCCGAGTGGAGCCAAGGCGGTGGCTAGGTCGGCTTTGCCGACCGCCATGGCGGCCCTCCGGGCCTAGCCACTCCCGATGGCAATGAATGGTCGCTTGCTCTCAGCGGCCGACATCCGCCGCTGATTGGCCGGCCTTCACATCGCGAGACGGCTGGCGTATACTGAGTGGCGGCTTGCCTGTGCGGCGGGCCGGCGACTCTGTCCTATTCCCCTATTGCCTATTATGTTGCTAGGGATATATAATGGTTCTTAGTTGACCCGGGTCGTTCGCGAGGCCGGAGGAGCTTCGCACATTACACTGCTGGAGGAGTGAGATGGGAAAGACGTTGGAGGAGATCAACCAGAAGATTCGGCGAGGCGATGTCGTTGTGGTCACCGCCGAGGAGATGGTTGACGTCGTCGCCGAGAAGGGGCCGAAGAAGGCGGCCCAGGAGATCGACGTGGTGACCACAGGAACCTTCGGCGCGATGTGCTCCTCCGGCCTGATGATGAACCTGGGCCACTCCAAGCCGCGCATCAAGTTCGGCGGCGGTCAGGTTCGCCTGAACCGGGTGCCTGCGTACGCCGGGTTGGCGGCGGTTGACATCTACCTCGGAGCGACCGCGCTGCCGGATGAGGACCCCCGGAATGCGGTGTTCCCGGGGGAGTTCCGCTACGGCGGCGGGCACGTGATTGAGGACCTGGTGGCGGGACGCCAGGTGCTGCTCGAGGCGACCACGTACGGGACCGACTGCTACCCGCGGCGCCAGATCAGCACGTATGTGACGCTGAAGGAGATGAACGAGGCCTACCTCTTCAACCCGCGGAACAGTTACCAGAACTACAATGTGGCGGTGAACAAGTCGGACCGCACCATTTATACCTACATGGGCGCGCTCAAGCCGCGCCTCAGCTCTGCGAACTACTGCAGCGCGGGGCAGCTATCGCCGCTGCTGAACGATCCCGCCTACCGGACGACCGGAATCGGTACTCGCATCTTCCTCGGTGGCGGGATCGGGTACGTCGCCTGGCAGGGGACGCAGCACAGCCCTGGCGCGAAGCGCAACGAGCTCGGGATTCCTGTCGCGGGCGCTGGCACGTTGGCCGTTGTCGGCGATCTGAAGCAGATGACGGCGCGCTGGCTGCGGGGCGCGAGCTTCCGCGGCTACGGCACGACGCTGATGGTTGGTCTGGGCATCCCGATACCGGTGCTCGACGAGGAGCTCGCAGCATCCACGGGCGCGTCGGATGCCGATATCCAGGCCTCGGTGATAGACTACAGCCAGACCTACCCGAACCGGGAGCCGGACGTGATCGCGCGGGTGAGCTATGCCGAACTGAAGACGGGCACGATTCAGGTGGACGGGAAGAGCATACCGACCACGCCGCTGTCGAGCTATCCGCTGGCGCGCGAGGTGGCGGGGACGCTCAAGGACTGGATCACCAGCGGGAAGTTCGAGCTGACCTCGCCAGCGGCGCTCATCCCCGGGCCGGAGACAGGCGCGGTGATGGGCCCGATGCCCGACCATGCGCCGACGGAAGCAGCAGTATCGTAGCAGACCGAGCTGAAAGGACAGAGCGATGAGCGTCTCCCATAAGGTAGTGCTTCACTTCCCGCCCGCGGTGGTCGAGCAGCCGGTGATCTACCATCTCTCCCGGGATTACGATCTGGCGTTCAACATTCTGAAGGCCTCCATCAGCCCCCAGGAAGAGGGGTTGATGGTGATCGAATTGAGCGGCGATGAGCCGGACTTCCGGCGCGCGAGCGATTACCTCATGAAGCAGGGCGTTCGACTGCAGCCGCTGCTTCAGGACATCCGCCGGAACGACGACCGCTGCGTGCACTGCGGCGCGTGCGTGGGCGTCTGCCCATCGGAGGCGCTCACGCTGGAGCGGCCGACGATGCGGGTGATCTTCCGGGCGGACGAGTGCGTGGCCTGCGGCGAGTGCGTGCCGACCTGCCCGGTGCGGGCGATGGAGCTGCATTTCTGAGCACGGTGGCGGGAGACAGGCTTCTGCCGTACGGGGACCAACATGCGAGACGAACCGCGCACCTATCGGCGGTGGCTCCGCAACGAGCTAAGCCGGTTCCGGGTGCGGATTGGCGAATCGGACCTGATGATCAGCGCTGAGCGCCCGCTTCCCGGCCTGGCGGAGCGGGCGCTCCAGTTGGTGCGCGCCGATCTGCAGTCCTACCTGGATCGCGACCCGGCGTTCGCGGCTTCGCTCCGCCCCTATGACCCCCAACCCGACGCGCCCCAGGTCGCGCGCGAGATGGCGGAGGCGGCGCGGCTGTGCGGCGTCGGGCCGATGGCCGCGGTGGCGGGAGCGGTGGCGGAGCACGTGGGACGAGCGCTGCTGTGCGAGACGAAGCAGGTAATCGTGGAGAACGGTGGCGACATCTTCATGCGCAGCGCGCAGCCGCGGACCGCCGCGATCTACGCCGGCTCATCCCCTCTCTCGGGCAAGCTCGGATTGCGGGTCTCGCTGGTGAACCAGGGGCTGGGGCTGTGCACCTCATCCGGCACGGTGGGGCCCTCGCTGAGCTTCGGCAAGGCAGACGCCGCGATCGTGCTGGCCACCTCGGCGGCGCTGGCGGACGCGGCGGCAAGCGCGCTGGGGAACCGGGTGCAGGCGGCGAGCGATATCCAGCCTGCGCTGGAGTACCTGAAAAGCATCGAGGGTGTGCTGGGTGGCGCGGTGGTTGTCGGTGACCGCCTGGGGGCATGGGGCGAGTTGGAGATGGTGAAGCTGGTCCGTGTAACGCCTTAGGGCGAAAGGCAGACACTGACAGTCCCTGATCATCGCGAATTGGATCCTGGCACGCTGCGGGCGGTTCTTCGACAGGCTTCGCGGTACGTGCCGACGGACGAGCTGCAGCCGCTGTTCTACCATGACTGAGGCAGGACGCTGACGGCACAGGGCCCTGCTATCGCTGGGCCGTTGCAGCGACCGAGTGACACAGATGGACTCTCAGCGGAGCTGAGGGATCGCTTCGAGCGACTGAGTCTATCGGATGAGGCACGGGAGGCGATTGCGCACCGGAATGTGCGGCGGATGGTCGGGGAGGTGAAGGGGTAACGCGCTGGGCGAACGGCTCCGCCCCTCGTCTCCCGCTGGTGGCTAGGTCGCCACAGGCGACCGTGGGTAGGCCCGCCGCTGGCGGGCTGCTGGCTCCCAAGTGAGCCGCGGCTCACATGCACGGATAGCAGGCCAACCCGCTCCGCGCCTCCCTTACTCCTCTACTCCTCCGCAACCTCCACCTTCTCCCCACCCCGAACCACCCAGGCAACACTGACCCCCATCACACCGCGAACTCCGACACTGCGCCGGTCTGCACCACACACGGCGCGAGGCGGTGGTCAGTTGTCCTGACCACCGCCTCAGACACGCTTGCGGGTTGGAGGCGACTACCAGCGGCGACCGCCGCCGCCGCCACCACCACCGAATCCGCCGCCGCCACGACGGCCGCCGCCGCCGCCGCCACTGCGCTCGCTGCGCGGGCGGGCTTCGTTGACCGTGATCGCGCGGCCATCAACCTCGCGGCCGTTCATCGCCGCGATCGCCTCAGCCGCCTTGTCTTCTGGAACGTCCACGAAGCCGAAGCCCTTGTCGCCGATCAGGCGAATCTCACTGGGCTCGTAGGCCGCGAACAGCTCCCGAAGCGCGCTCTCCGTTGTGGAGTAGCTGAGGTTCCCAACGTACAGACTCTTATTGGCCATAGTGGCCCTCCTTGTGCCCCGGTCTGGCTCCGAGGGAACAAACTGACGCATGCTGCGAAAACGCCAGCTTCCGAACCGCGCGCCAGCCGCGGTACAACGGGAGCGACGCGTGTGACGTGCTAGATAGTTATCGCCGGCGACCTCGGGCCAGCGAGCGCCGCCGGCCGCGGAAAAGCGGCCGCGGGGTCGCCGGCGCCAGGGACCTCCGAACTGGTTCGGGCTCGGTCAGCCCGGCCACGGTCACCCGCGGGAGCTGTTTGCCGAGCGTGCGCTCAATGTCGGCGAGCGCGCTGGCATCCTCCCGGCTCGCCAGGGTGAGGGCATCGCCCGACGCTCCGGCGCGCGCGGTGCGGCCGATCCGGTTGAGGTATTCGACCGGCAGGGCCGGAACGTCGTAGTTCACCACATGGGTCACGCCCTCGACGTCGAGGCCGCGGGCGGCGACATCAGTCGCCACCAAGACCCGAACGGAGCGCTGCCGGAAGCTGCGGAGCGCCTTCTCCCGCTCACTCTGGCTGCGGTCGCCGTGGATGCAGGTCGCGTTCATCCTCTCGCGCTTCAGGCGAGTGGCGAGGTGGTCGGCGCGACGCCGAGTGCGAACGAAGACGACCACGCTTTCCATGGCGTCCTGGCTCAGCAACTCCAGCAGCAGTTCGGTCTTCAGCCCTGACGGCACCATATAGACCGACTGGGAGACCGTCGTGGGCGGAGTGGACGGGGACCCGACCTCGACGTGTGTCGGGTCGCGAAGAATCTCCTCGTACGCCACTTCCAGCAGTGCGATCGGCATGGTGGCCGAGAAGAGCATAGACTGGCGTTCCCTGGGAAGCGCCGCCAGGATGCGTCGAAGGTCGGGGATGAACCCCATGTCCATCATGCGGTCGGCTTCGTCCACCACCAACACTTCGACCGAATCGAGCCGAGCCCAGCGGCGGCGGTAGTGGTCGAGCAGGCGACCAGGGGTGGCCACCACGATCTCGCTGCCGGCCTTGAGGGCGTCGTGCTGGCGGGACATGCTCACGCCGCCGTACACGGCGATGGTTCGAAGAGATGTGCCGTGGGTAAGCACCACAGACTGCTCGGCTGTCTGCGCTGCTATCTCACGGGTGGGAGAGAGAATCAGCGCGCGGATGCGGCCGTTCCGGCCGCCGTTCAGGCGCTGGATCAGTGGGAGCAGGAATGCTGCGGTCTTGCCGCTTCCTGTCTCAGCGGTGGCGATGAGGTCGCCGCCGGCGAGCGCAAGGGGGATAACTTCCTGCTGGATGGGCGTCGGTGTGTCGAAGCCCATGTGACGGGTGGCCCGAAGAAGCTCGGGCGTGAGACCAAACTGGGTGAAGATCGTTGATACCTCACGGGCTGGAGGAAGCCATATCGCCAAGGCGTCCTGCTAGCCGACGAGGTGACTTGCTCGCAAATGCTCTCCACGCCCCATTCCGGGCGTGCAGGCTATATGGACTATACCACAAGAGGGGTAGCACGTCAAACATGGGTGTGGCCGGATAACGACAGGTGCCCACACGATGCCTGGCGTGCACCCAGGGCGAACGACGAGTTCTGCGCCCCTACCCCCGCAGACCGAACCAGGCGAGCAGGGCGGCGCCCAGGAGAATCCGGTAGATGACGAACGGTGTGAGGGTGTGCTTCCGCAGGTAGCCGAGGAAGCACCGGATGCACAGGTAGCCGGAGCCGACCGCCGCGAGCATGCCGACGAGGAACATGGGGGCGCTGCCGGAGGGCAGGGCGCCCGGGTGGCGCACGAGGCCGAGCAGGCTGTAGGCCGCGGTGCCGCCGACGATCGGGATGGAGAGCAGGAAGGAGAACCGCGCGGCGGTCTCGCGGGTCATGCCGCGAGCAAGACCGGCGGTCATAGTGATGCCGGAGCGAGAGACGCCGGGCGCGAGCGCCAGCGCCTGCGCAACCCCTATGACGAAGCCATCGTTGAGGGTGGCGGAGTCTATCCCGCGCCGCTTCCGCCCCCGCTGATCGGCGACCCACAGCAGCAGCGCGAAGATCATCAGCTCGAGTGCGATCAACGCGGGAGTGCCCAGCTTTTCCTCGATCACCTTCTCACCCAGCACGCCGGCGATAGCGGCCGGGACGGTCCCGACGGCGATGCCCCATGCGAGGCGTCTCTCCGGATCGCTGATCCCCCGCGTGAATCCCGAGAAGAACGCCACGATCAGGCGGACGATATCGCGCCGGAAGTAAGCGACGAGGGCGAGAAACGTGCCCGCGTGGAGCGCGACGTCGAACATCTTGTTGAGGTGCTGGTCGGCGAGCACCTTCCAGCCGAGGGCCTCTCGCACCAGGATGAGGTGGCCGGAGCTGCTGATCGGGAGGAATTCGGTGAGGCCCTGGATGATGCCGAGTATTGCCGCTCTGATGAGTTCCATGGTTGCCTGCTATCGGCGGGGTCACCGCCCTGACCGCTGTGGAGGCAGGAGGCAAGTTCCTGCCCTACCCAGCGGTGGGTTTTCTGCAAGCCGGCACGTGCCCCCTTTACAGGTGATCCCGCGGAGCCATAGGAAGGGCGCGCGGCGGCGGAGAAGTGAGCCCCTGTCACCGGAGGTACTCTCCATGGAAGAGCTGATGATCGGGCCGTACGCGCCGTTTGTCGCGGAGCAGATGCTCACCGACAAGCCGCCGCTGCTGTCGTTGCGCAATCGCCAGTTCCACAACCTCGAGGACTGGCGAACGCGGGCGCGGGCGAAGGCGCTGGAGGTGATCGCGTTCCCCGATACAGGCGAAACGCCGAAGGTCGAAGTCGTGAGCAAGTCAACCTTCGACGGCCTTGACGTCGAGCTGCTGCACTGGCAGCTGGCGTTCGGCCCGCCGACGGAAGCGCTGTTTCTGAAGCCGGAGGGGGCGCGTGGGCCGTTGCCCGGGATCGTCGCGCTGCACGATCACGGGGGCCTGAAGTACTTCGGCTGGAGGAAGATCGCCGATGACGGCCGGCCGGTGCACCCGATCCTGCGGCGGCACAGGAAGGACGACTACGGCAACCGCGCCTGGGCGAACGAGATCGCCAAGCGCGGCTACGCCGTGCTGGCGCCGGACTGCTTCCCCTTCGCCTCCCGGCGAATCCTGGTGAGCCAGGTGCCGCAGAGCCTGCGCTGGGGCGATGCGAGGGACGTGACGAGCGAGGAGGCCGAGGCCGACGTCCGCGCCTACAACGAGTGGGCGGCGCACCACGAGAGCATCGTCGCAAAGAGCCTGTTCGCGGCGGGCACGACGTGGCCGGGGCTGTTCAGCTATGACGACCGGCGGGCGGTCGACGTGCTCTGCGCACGCCCGGAGGTGAACCCTCAGCGGATCGGGTGCGCCGGGCTGTCGGGCGGAGGATGCAGGACTCTCTTCCTGGGCGGCCTGGATGAGCGGATCACGTGCGCGATCTGTGTGGGGATGATGACGACATGGCGCGATCTCATCCTCCGCAAGTGCGGCACCCACACCTGGATGATGTGGGCGCCGGGCCTGCCGAAGTATCTGGACTATCCCGAGATCCTGGGCCTGCGCGTCCCGCTGCCGACGATGGTGCTCAACAACACCGAGGATCCGCTGTTCACGCTGTCCGAGATGCACCGCGCCGATGACATGATGCGGGAGGTGTTCGAGAAGGCGGGAGCGCCGCATACCTACCAGTGCGGCTTCTACCCGGGGACGCACAAGTTCGACCTCGACATGCAGGAGGAAGCGTTCGAGTGGTTCGACCGGTGGCTGAAGGCGTAGCCGGTCGCTGCGAGCCGCGGAAGATGCCGGAGCCCGTGTCCAGTATGTCTACAGGGATCGTCATCCTCGCAGCCCTCGCTCTGCTGTCGAGCGCGTCGAGCGGGTCGGAGGCGCGCCCGTCGGCGACGCAGCGGCCGGCGCGCGCGATGTGGATGTGGTCAACGCCGGCCGTCAGAGCGCTGTTGGGGGACGCCACCGCGTGGCCGGCGTTCTTCGACTTCTGCGCCGCGCCCCATGGCAGCGCGAGCGCTCGCCTCAGCCTGCTCTACCTCGAGCCCCCCTCTGACCTGGACGATGGGGCGCTGCGGGCGTTCCTCGCCGCTGCGCACGGGCGCGGGCTGAAGGTCGAGTTCCTCTTCGGCGATGGAGACTGGCAGCCCGAGCATCTGGAGGGGGCGAAGCGGAGGTGCGCGGAATGCATCGAGGCCTTCAACCCGGCGGGCACAAAGGCCGAGCGCTTCGACGGCGTGCACCTGGACATCGAGAACGGCGGCAAATGGAGCCAGCGGGCGTTCCGCGATCTGCTGAGCGTCCTGCGCCAGACGGCTGACGGCTACAACAAGCGGCAGTCGCAGGCGATGACGCTGGCGGCGGATCTCGGATTCTCCTGGCCGGAGAGCGGAGATGATGCGAAGCCGCAGTTCGGCGACGCGGTTCGGCAGTGCGACTACATCGTGACCATGGCCTACCGGGACACGGCCGGCGCGCAGGCGAGCTGCGCGGTCCCCCAGGCGATGGCCGCGGCCGCGCACCGGAAGCCCCTGTTCATCGGTGCGGAGACGCAGTGGCTCGTTGATCAGGACTTCGTGACCTACTACGAGGAGGGCTGGGAGCGCATGGAGCGCGAGCTGGCCAGGCTCCCCGACCTCGTCCGCGGCCACGGAGGTCGGCTCGCCGGTATTGCCATCCATCACTACGACTCGTACCTGAAGATGGCGCGCGAGCCGCGTAAGAGCCCTTTCTCGGACGTGCGGCTGGACCACTGGGCGGCGCATGCGATCGTGGCCGTGCAGCGCGCCGGGATCGTCGCCGGCTATCCCGGCGGCGCCTACCAACCGGCGCAGATCGTGGTCCGCGAGCAGATGGCGGTGTTCATCACTCACGCGCTGCTCGGTCGCGAGAACGTCCCCGACGGTCCGTCGGCGGCATCCTTTCCCGATGTGCCGCCCAACCACTGGGCCTACAAATGGGTGGAGTGCGCGCGTGCGTACAACCTCGCGTTCGGGTACGGCGATGGGCTGTACCACCCCGACGACGTGTTGAACCGGGCGCAGATGGCCGCCTTCATCGCCCGGGCCATCGTGAAACCGACGGGAGAGGAAGGGCTAGCGAGCTACACGCCGCCGGAGCGGCCGACCTTCCCCGACGTGACGTTGGACAACGAGTGGTCGTGGGCGTACAGGCACGTGGAGTATCTCGCGGCGCACGATATCGCCCGCGGCTACCCGGACGGCATGTACCACCCCGAGAGCCCCTGCGCCCGCGACCAGATCGCGGTGTACCTCGCCAAGGCGTTCCGCCTGCCGATGGAGGTGTAGGAGCGACGGGAGGCACGCTCCTGGCGACCCAGATCGGTGGATGCCGGGCGCCTCGAGGCGTCCCTACCCCCCGCTCCTCCCCCCTCCCGACATGAGCAGGATCAGCGACGACATCATCCCCGACACGCTCCCGCCGAGGAAGAGGCCGAAGAACGAGGGCCTAAGGCGGTGGTAGAGCCTGAGGCCGCCGAGGCGGTAGATGGTGTTGACGATCGCCCAGCCCACGAAAGCGTTCGCCCAGATCACCGCGTTGATTCCCCAGCCGCCCTGAAGGAGGAAGCCGACGGGGCTGAGCCGCCACCAACTGACGGTCATCTGAAGCACCGCCAGCCCGCAGGCGATAGCCACCCCGGAGGCCATGGCGAGGATGCCGATCCGGTCGGCCGCTTGGGGGTTCCTGAGCATCTCGACCATGTCGCCGAACTCCCACCGCGGGACGCCGTCATAGGTCCATGAGTCGAGCCGCGTGGGGCCGCTCACGCAGCCGGACCAGACCCGGCCTATCGGCCCGAGCGCGACCATGAGCACCACCGCGGCGGCAAGCGCGAGGACGACGCTCGTCCCCCGCAGTCGGCTGGCGTGGAAGATCTTCATGTCGTTCGCCGCGTAGTGCATGAACGAGACCTTGAACTCGGTCATGAACACCGCGTCCATCGGGTTGAGCAGCGCGAAGGTGGCCGGTCGCACTCCCACATTCCCGAAGCCGCTGTCGAGCAGGTAGCGAATCTGCGGGCCGCACTCCACATGGTTGGTGCCGGCCGCGGCGATCACGCGGGTGAGCGACAGCGCGGTCGTGTAGAACAGGAACAGCAGGACGAGCAGCCGCGTGGTCTGCGCCCCGGCCGAGTTGGCGATCAGACAGAGACCGACCGTGCTCAGGATGATGCCGACCAGCGCGTACCGGGGCTTCAGCAGCTCGAGTGGATCGTGCTCGCGGCGGCCGGGCTCCCACCACGATCTCACCGCGTTCACGATGGCGCGGCGCGACTGGTACAGGACGAACGCCCCGAACCCGACCAGCGCGCCGCCGGTCTGGAACCCGTAGAACCCGGAGCTCCATCCCACGCCGCTCCCCAGGAACCCGAGCGCGCCCAGCAGGACGAGTTGCGCGTAGTAGAACACGTGGAAGAACCAGAGGCTGAGGGAGACCTCCACCGGCAGCAGACACATGATGCCGATGCTGGACCAGCTCAGGTTGAACTCGATGCGGTTGAGCACGCCGAAAGGCATTTCCTTCTCGTTGAACGCGCGGCCGATGGGCCACGACATGGCGCCATACGGGAGGGCCGGGATATACCGATTCACAAGCGCCAGCATCCCGTAGCCGAACGCGATGCTGAAGCCCACCCAGAACATGGGCTGGTGAAGCAGCGACGTGCCGGGGGCGCCGCGATGGCCCACCGTCTCCAGCGGAATCTGCGCCAGCGGGAACGCCAGGCGCTGGCCCTCGATCCAGTCTCGCCGCACCAGGGACATGAGCGAGAACGAGCCGACGTAGATACACAGCGCAATCGCGCCCCAGGCCAGCAGCGGCCGCTGCCAGTCGGCCCAGGGAATGGGCTGCTTCTCCGGTATCCCCTCCCAGAACCAGCGGATGCCCTCGGGGCTGGTGAGCTGCAGCCAGGTCGGGATATGCGGCTGGATGAGGATACTCCACCGGTTCTCCGGGCTGGCGAAGTACTGGCTCGCGGTCACCATGACGGTGACGAAGGTCGCGTATCCCACCGTGGAGATGGCCGCGGTCGCGGCGACCATCGCGTAGACCGTGAGGACCTCCGACCGCGTGAGGCTGCGGCGTCGGTTGCGCCAGATGAGGAACCCGTTGATGGGACCCAAGACGATGAAGAGCGCGTACATCGCGGCCGCCGGCACCGGGCTGAGGCCGATGTCAGGGCCTCCCTTCACGTCGCTCAGGTAAGGGATCAGGAAGGAGGAGCCCGCCACGAAGGCCAGGCCGATCAGCACCGACCGCGCGGTGACCCCGGCAGGCTTCGCCTCCTCGGCCGAGTCGGCGGCGGTCGGGTGTGCGGGGACAGCGGCACTCGCATCACTGCGGTCGAGCATCGCTCCCTGATTCGACTGGCGGCGGCGGCAGCCTGCTGGAGCGCAGCAGTCCCCTAGACCTGGAAGTCCGGCTCCGGCGTCTCGCGCTTCACCCCCAGGTCGGTGGCCGTGACTCGCGCGATGAGAAGCGTCATGTCGTCCCGATGCTGGCCGCCGCGGCCATACTCCCTGGCCGCCCCGAAGATGCGCACGCACATCTCCTCGGCGGTGGGGGCCTGGGAGTGCTTGAGGACCTCGCGCAGGAACGCCTCCCGGCCCAGGAAATGCCCGGCGCGGTCCGTCACCTCGGTCATGCCGTCGCTGAACAGCACCAACGTGTCCCTGGTGTTGAGGGGGAGCGTCTCCTCGCCGTAGGTCGCCTCGGGAAGCACGCCGAGCACCAGGCTCCGGTGCGACAGCGAGACCGCCTCTTTGCCCGGCGAGATCAGCATGGGCGGCTCATGTCCGGCGTTGGCGTAGGTGACGGTCGCGGCGTCGAGATCAACCACGACATAGGCCATGCTGATG